>VFSW01004478.1_pt1 | contig 20832 bp, 19 predicted proteins | sample 5358111 | NCBI WGS metagenome assembly VFSW01 (sample SAMN11554181, study PRJNA540505) | mine drainage metagenome | isolation source: sediment from site ElyBrook_90M | place: USA: Ely Copper Mine, Vershire, VT | collected 2017
GGAGGAAGAGCACGGGCTGGCCGGGATCCTTGCCTCGGCTCCGAGCGTCACCCCATTGGTGGGCCTCGCCGGCAGAAAGCTCCCGGTCGATTCGCTCGTCCGCGTAGCCCTGGACAATCCAGCCGATCGTGCCCGGGGAGGACGCCAGGGCGAGTTGCTCGAAAACTCCCGTCACGGGGGCTGAGGGGACGCGGGGATCGTCCATGTCCCGGGTAGGATGCGACCATTCATCCGCTCCCGGTTCGCCGACTCCCCCCCAAGTGGGAGCGGTGTTCTCGGATAGTGATTCGTCCCGATACACCCATCAGAACGTGAGGCTCCTTGCCGCGGTGGCGCCGGAAACTCGTGCGATTCTAACGGTGGCAACGCCAGGATTCCAGCTGTCGGGGAGCGGACCGTCGAGGTCGGAGCCTCTCCTGCTTCCCCCGCAGTCCGCGCCCGCGCCATCCTCGGGCTCTCGGGACTAGGGGAGTCAGCCTTTTTGCGCTCGTGGAACGTCCGGTCCTCGTGGATCTGGTCTGGTACCTACTGATTCTTGGTCTTGTCGCCATCGTAGCGGGTTTCGTGGGGTCCCTCACGGGGATCGGCGGAGGGATCGTCATCATCCCAGTCCTCATCATCTTCTTCAACGTACCGCTGATCGTTGCGATCGGCGCCAGTGTGATCACCATCCTGGCGAACTCGGCGACGACCGGTTCGGCCTACATCCGCGACCATCTCACCGACCTTCGCATTGGCATGTTCCTGGAGATCGCGACCGTCCCGGGGGCTATCATCGGAGCTACCCTCACCGTCGTACTCATCCATGGGGGTCTCGCGCAGGCGCTGGTGATCGCGCTCGGGGTCCTGCTCGTCATCATCGCGATCAGCGGGTTCCTCCGCCATCATCCGGCGTTTGTGACGGAGTTCCACCCCGACGCCCGGTCCCGGCGCCTCGGGTTCCGCGGTGACTATCATGACGCCCACCTGGGCCATCCAATCCACTACGAGGCCGAGAATCCCAACTCCGCGCTCGGGATCATGTTCGGTGCGGGACTCGTGTCGGGCATGTTCGGCATCGGGAGCGGCGTGCTGAAGGTCTTCGCTCTGGATGACGCGCTCAAGCTGCCCATCAAGGTTTCGACCGCGACAAGCAACTTCATGATCGGGGTGACGGCCTGTGCGGGCGCCGGGATCCTCCTCATGGCCGGATACGTGAACGCGCTCATCGCGGCACCGATGGCGATCGGCGCAACCGCCGGGGCGTTTGCCGGCTCCCTGCTCCTACCGGGATTGGCGAGCCGAACGGTCCGAATAGCCTTCCTCCTGGTCGTGCTGGGCCTCGCGATCGAGTTGATCGTGCGGGGGGTGGGCGGTCCGTGATGGAGATTCCCCCCGGCCGGGTCCACCCCGACCTCCCTCCACCGGCGTACCGGGACATGACCCGGATCCTCCGGGTGGGGCTCCTCATTTCGCTCGCAACCCTGACCGGGGGTGTCATCGTGTTTCTGGTCCTCACCCCCTCGGAGTCGTTCCAAGAGCTGGTCGCTTCGAACCCGATCGTCACCTACCTCAACCTCTACAGCTTGGTGAGCGGAATCGCGAGCGGACAGGTCGAGGCGTATCTCACCTTGGGCGTGCTCGTGCTCCTCGCGACCCCGATCGCCCGGGTCGCCACGGGATGTTTCTTCTTTTACCGGAACGGCGAGCGCGAGATCGCCGCCGTGACTCTCCTGGTCGCAATCTTGCTCATCGTGGGCCTCCTCGTGATCGGGCCCCTCGTGCGGTGAGCGACGCTGCCCCACCAACGCCATGCATCGCGCGCTCCCTCCCACGCCCTGCGTGCCGGGGCGTGGCCGGGGAGATGGAACACCCACACCAAGAGTCGGGGACATCGATCGGAGGGGCCCGAGAGGCGATTGGTGACGTCGGGAGAGCCGCCCCGGTCGGTGGTGGATCTCGGGAAACCGGCCGCCTTCGTTCGATTGCCCGTGGTTCCCTAACGGTGAGCGGAGTCGGCCGACCCCGGAATCGAAGCGGCCAGATCGATGAGCTCGGGACCGTCTATCGAACGGACTTTGGTCTGCCACCAGTCGTTCCAGCGGAGGTCGTCGTCCCTGAATCGCGGGATGACGTGGATGGGGAGATGGAAGACGCTCTGTTCGGACCCGGGCCCGCTCGCCACGAGAAGGTTCTCCCCGGTCGTGCCGAGCCGGACCCTCAGTAGGGCCGCAACCTCTTGGGCGAGATGGCACGCCGCGTCCCAATCCTCAGGTCTCACGTCGGAAAGATCTACCGCATGCGACTTGGGAACCACGAGCGAATGTCCGTGCCGGATCGGGCGGATGTCCAGGAACGCGAAGGCTCGGTCCGTCTCCGCAATCCAAGGCGGAACGAGCGAACGATCTGAGATCATGCGGCAACACACGCACTCCGCCGACACGAACGAGGAGACCTGACCTCAGAGGATATAGATTCCCGACCCACCTCGATTCTCCTTCGCTGGCTCGAGCGCTGCGCTCCAAACCGGTCCGTTCCTGGCGGGAGATTATCTCAGCACGGGCTCGCCGGCGGCCCCGGCCCAAACCGTTCCCGGGTCTTGGCAGCGATTATATATCCTACCTCGCGTCGGCGGGTTGGACATGCCCGAGAGCAAGAACCGCGGCTTCTCCAGCGCCGCCGGTCTCATCCAGTACTACGACATGGAGGAGACCAAGGCGATCAAGATCCCTCCGTTCGTTATCATCGGGCTCGGGATCGCGATCTCCGTCCTGGTTGAGATCCTCAGCTGGCGGCTCGGCTAGTTGCGGCCCGATCGTCCGGCGCATGCACGGACGGCTCTCGCCCGCCGGAGGTTGTCCATGAATTCCCCTCGCTCCCGGCCCACGCGGCGGCCCCCCTGGCCGGAGGTCGTGCTCTTCGATCTTGACGACACGCTCTTCGATCACACCTGGGCCTGTCGTTCGGCACTCGCCCACCTCCGCCGAAAGGACCGGCGGCTCGCTCAGCGGCCCGTGGACGATCTCCTCCGAGAGTACTCGCGCCTGCTCGAAGCGATCCACCCGGAGGTCGTCGCCGGCGCCGTCACTCCCGACGCGGCTCGTCTCCTCCGGTTCCGCGGCCTCGCCGCCTGGAGTGGGTTCGAGATCAATGAAGAGGAAGCCGCCGGGCTCTCCCGGGAGTACCGGTCGCGCTACCTCCGCGCCCGGCGCCCCGTGCCCGGAGCCCGCCCGCTGCTCGATCGCCTGCAGGGGCGAGCGACGATCGGGATCGTGACGAACAATCAGGTAGCGGAGCAGAACGAGAAGATCCGGGCCATCGGCCTCGAGGGCCGACTAGACTTCCTCGTGGTATCGGAGGCCGCTCGCGTTTCCAAGCCCGATCCCCGCATCTTCCGGATCGCCCTGAAGAAGGCGAAGGCTCGCCCGGAGGAGGCCGTGATGATCGGGGACTCGTGGGGGAGCGATGTGCGTGGGGCCCTCGGAGCCGGCATCCGACCGATCTGGTTCAACCGGTTCCATCGACCTCGGCCGGAGCCCTTCGAGGTGCCCGAGATCGACTCGTACACGCCCGTGGGCGCTCTGACCCGCCTCCTGCCCCGATCGCCCTAGGCGACCATGGGGAGCTCGCCGCTCGGGCCTAGCCCCGGCAGGTACCTACCCTCGGCCCTCTCTCCGAGAAGATAGACCTTGGAGTCCGGAGACTCGTCGAGGACGAGGTAGCCGGTCCGACGCGCGAGCTGTCGGGCGAAATGGCCGATCTCCTCGTGCGTCGGGACGTGGCTCTTGCCGAGCCGCTGACGGGACTTTCCCATGTACACGTAGCCCTTCGGCTCGATGAAGTCCGGTCGCGCGGTCAGGTCCATCTCGGCGTAGGCGTCGACCCAGCCGAGATTCCACCCCTTGACCAGGGTATGGCGGACGACCCGGCGCGTGTTGAGATCGCGGATGATCACGAGGGACTCCTGCAGCCGGTCCCACGCGTCCTCATGCGCGGGCAAGGTCAATCGACGGAACACTTCGGCGTTCGGCGCGGTGACCGAGACGTACAGTTGCGTCGGAAGTGGGTCGAGGTGGCGCAACGCGTCGGGGTTCGTGCCGTTCGTGACCAGGAAGGTGGTGATGCCTCGGGAGTGACAGAGTTCGAGGAAGCGGTTCATCTTCGGATAGAGCGTGGGCTCGCCGGTCAGTGAGATCGCAACGTGGCGTGGAGCCTGGGACTCCTTCCAGCGGTCGAGGTCGATCGAGTCGTCCCCCTTGAACCCGGAAAGGATCCGCCGTTGCGCCTCGATCGACCGATCGATCAGGGTTTCGGGGTCATCGTACTCGGGCATCGTCTCGTCGTTCTCCCAGCCTTGGTTGCGCCAGCAGAATCGGCAGTGTAGATTGCACGAATCGATCGCCGGCGACATCTGGAGGCACCGGTGGCTCTGGATCCCGTAGAATCGGCCCTTGTAGCAATCGCGCTTGTGGACGAGGGACTCGCGCGTCCAATAGCAGAGCTTCACCGCGCTGTGGCGGCCCACGAGCTGGTAGCCCTGACCTTGAAGCTCGCTCGAAAGGTCCTGGTCCCCCATCGGTGCCGCTCGACGGGACTCGGGCGCATAAGACTTTCCGGATTCCGGGCTGTGGGACAAGTTTCCGAGATGCCCCCGTTGACTGAGACGGGCAGGGCTCGCGGCGACGGCTGCGACGGGCCGTCGTGACTCCCACGGTTGCCTCGGGCCGACGGATCACCACATAGACGGGGCGCCCGAGATACTGTCGCGGACAGTCGATCTTCGCTCCGTTGCCGAACCGGGTGACCACCTTCTCGAAGAACCCCTCCACGCCCCGAAGGGTCAGCTCCTCGCTCTCCTTCAGCACCAACTTGCGCATCGCACATAGTATATACTCGGGATATAATACCCCTTCCGTGGTCTCCACCGAGCAGGTCCGAGCGCAGCTCGCCGATCTCGAACGGCTCGTCCAGGAGGAATACAAACCCCGCCATCCTCCGAAGAAGCGAGACTGGTGCACCTACGAGGAGCAGTGGGCCTACCGCATCCGTCAGGTGATGCGGGATCTCGGTCCGCTGGTCCACGAGGCCTGCGCCTTCGCTCGCCTCCGTGGCCCCGGGCCGGAGCCGGTCCTCACCCTTGAGCAGCGAGTCACCCTGCTCCTCCTCAAAGTCCTCTACGAGCAGAGCAACCGAAGAATGGCGGGGATGCTGGTGACCTTCTCCCTGCTCTCGGGGTTGGATGTCAGCTACAAGACCGTGGAGCGCCTCTACTCGGACCCCGAGGTGGCTGTCGCGCTGAACAATCTCCACACGCGGATGCTGCGCCGCCGAGGGATGCGCGTGGCCGATGTCACGGGGGATGGGACCGGCTTCGCGCTGAGCATCACCCAACACTACGCCACCACCGCGACGAAGGAGAAGGAGTCGGCCAAAGAGAACCCTCCCCCTCCCGGACCGACCCCGGAGGAGAACGAGCGTGCCTCCGCGAAGAAGGTCCGACGATACGTCTACTCGTTCCGCCTCCTCGACCTGAGGACGTGGCTGTATGTGGCGTATGGGACGAGCGCGCGGAGTGAACGGGGGGCGTATGATGCGGCGCTGGCGTGGCTGAAGGTCCAAGGAATCGAGGTGGCCTCGGTGCGGTTGGATCGCTACTACAGCCATCCGTCCGACGCGACGCGCTTCCGAGGCGCGAGATTCTACATGCTGCCCCGTAAGGATGTGAAGGTGCACATCCAGCACGAGTGGCTCGAGGCCCTTCGGGAGTTTGTCGAGAGACCCCTGAGCTACCTGGAGCAGTATTACCGGAGGGAACAGTCGGAGGCCGCGTTCAGCGCGGACAAGCGGATGTTGGGATGGCGGATCGCCCAGCGACGCGAAGATCGGGTCGAGATGGCCGATCGGTGCCACTCGTCGTGGCACAACCTCCTCAACGTCTACGGGTCGGACCGCACGCTATCCGGGGGACCTCTCGGCTGAAACCTGTCCCACAGCCCGGATTCCGCTCGGATCGACCCGCAGGACGCGGGATCCGAAGCTCCCGGAGTCCCTCGTCACGCGGACTCACGGCGCGCAGGGGACGCCTACGGAGGAGTGCTCCCGGGAGCGCCAACCGTCCTTCTCCGTTCATGGACCGCGCGGCCCCCCTCGGCGCCTCCCCACGCGCCCCGGACCACGCGGCTTAACTGAGCTGCGTCCTTAGGATGAGCGATGTCGCTCCCCCCTCCGCGCACGGGCCTGCAGATCCTCGTTCTCGACGTCGGTGGGAGCCATGTACGGGCCGCGTTCTCCGATCGGCCGCTGCGGGTCCGCATCGTTTCCGGCCCGAAGATGACGCCCGGTCGGATGGTCCGGCAGCTCCAGAGGCGACTGCGCGGTCACGACTACGACGTCGTGGCCATCGGCTACCCGGGAGTCGTGCGGAAGGGCCGGATCCTGCAAGATCCGCACAATCTCGCGCCCGGCTGGGTCGGCTTCGATTTTACCCGGGCGTTCCGCCATCCCGTGCACGTCGTGAACGACGCGGCGATGCAGGCGCTCGGGAGCTACCGGAAGGGCCGGATGCTCTTCCTCGGACTCGGCACCGGTCTCGGATCGGCCATGGTGATCGAGGGCAAGCTCCAGCCGATGGAGCTCGCGCACCTTCCGTACAAGAAGGAGCGGACGTTCGAAGAGTACGTGGGAGAGGCCGCGCTCGAGCGGTACGGCCGGAAGAAGTGGTCGAAGGAGGTGCGCAAGGTGGTCGGCCTGCTCGCCGCCGCTCTCGAGCCGGACGAAGTCGTCCTTGGGGGAGGGAACTCGCGCCTCATCCGCAAGCTTCCGCCCCATACCCGCGCCGGCAGCAACGAGCACGCGATCATCGGCGGGTTCCGCCTGTGGCAGGACCCCACCGAGTGGGTCGACCTGACCGAGCGCCGGATGGGTTCGAAGCGTGCGCGATCCGGGTCCCGAACGACTCGACGCAGACCTCGACGTTAGCCGCGCGCCGGGCGGCGCTCCTCCCGGGACGGTAGATCCGGCCCGATCGCCGCGCGCGGCAGGCGCGAGGCCGCGGCGCGATCGAGGAACCAGAGGATCGGTCCCGCCGAGCGCACCATGCGGGCCGGCAGGTTCGAGCTGTGGCGGGGCGCGGCGCGAAGGACCCTCGCGACGGTATCGGCCTTCTCCGAGCCTTCGACCAAGAACAGCACTTCTCGGGAGGACGCGAGCGCCGCCAAGGTGAGGCTCAGCCGTGGGACCCAGGGAGGGTGGCCCGCGCGGGGTACGGCGACGACCGTGCGCGTTCGCTCCCGGACGGCCGGTGCTCCGGGAAAGAGCGAGGCGGTGTGACCGTCCGGCCCGAGCCCGAGGAGCACCGTGTCGAAGCGCGGGGACGCCTTCGCCGGGGGCAGAGGCCCGATGAGACGCGCGTACTCCTCCGCCGCCCGGGAGGCGGGCCGAAGCTCTCCTCGAAGACGGTGGATCCGATGGCGGGGGATCGGCACGTGGGCGAGCAGCGCCTCCCGCGCCATGGCGTAGTTGCTCTCGGGGTCCCGACGGCCCACGCATCGCTCGTCCCCAAAGAAGATCTCCGTCGCTTCCCAGGGAAAGCGCGAGCGCCACCGACGCGCGAGGAGCCGGTAGAGCCCCTCGGGCGTGCGGCCTCCCGCGAGCACCCAGGAGAACCGACCGCGCGCTCGCACGGCGACTCGCGCCCGCGCGGCGAGGTGGCGCGCCGCCGCTTCGGCTTCGCGGGTCGGATCGGGAAAGACCCGGATCTCCCGTTCTAACCGGGCTCCCACCGGTGCCCCCACTCCTCGACGAGCCTCTGCGCCTCGACCGGCCCGTCGGAGCCCGCGGGGTAGAACACGACCGCCGGAGGATGCTCCAGGATCGGCGCGTAGAGGCGCCAGGACTCCTCGATCTCGTCGTCCCGGACGAAGAGGCTCGCGTCCCCGGCCATCACGTCCACGAGGAGGGTCTCGTATCCGTCGGGAAGCTCGCCAAAGACGTCGCCGTAGTGGAACTTCATCCGGTGGGTCTGCACCCGCATCTCGCGGCCGGGGATCTTGATCTCGAAGGCGAGCTCGAATCCTTCCTGGGGCTGCAGGAGGATCGTGATCCGATCGGGGTTGACCTCGTACTCCTGCTCCGTCTGAAAGAACGAGACCGGCGGGGCCCTGAACGTCACCACGACCCGGCTCGACTTGGCCGGGAGTCGCTTTCCGGTCCGTAGGAAGAACGGCACGTTCTGCCAGCGCCAGTTGGCGATCTTCAGCCGCAGCGCGATGTACGTTTCCGTGTCGGAGTCCGGCGGAATGCCCGGCTCCTGCCGGTACCCCGGTAGAGGAAGATCGTTGAGTTTCCCCGGTCCGTACTGCCCGCGCACGACGTCGCCCGGAGCGATCCGCACGGCGCTGTGCAGGACCTTGACCTTCTCGCTGCGGATCGCGTCCTCGTCCTTCGTAGCGGGCGGCTCCATCGCGACGAGCGTGAGGAGCTGGGTGACGTGGTTCTGCACCATGTCCCGCAGCGCGCCGGAACTCTCGTAGTAGCCGGCTCGGCCTTCCACGCCGAGGCTCTCGGCCACGGTGATCTCTACGTGGTCGATGCGATCGCGGTTCCACAGGGATTCGAAGAACACGTTGGCGAAGCGGAAGACCAACAGGTTCTGAACCGTCTCCTTCCCGAGATAGTGATCGATCCGGTAGATCTGCTTCTCCTCGAAATAGCGGTGCGCGAGCGCGTTGAGCGCCACGGCCGATGCGAGGTCTCGGCCGAACGGTTTCTCGATGACGACCCGGGTCCATCCGCTGCTGCGGTTCAAGCCCGCCTTCCCGAGCCCTTCGAGCGTGGGACCGAACGCTTCGAGGGGGAGTGCAAGGTAGAAGATCCGGTTCCCCGGGAGCCCGTGCTCCTTCTCGACCTGCGCGATGCGGCCTTGAAGTGTTTGATACCCCGTTCCGGATTGATTGTCGAGGGGTTGGTAGTACAGCGTGCGCTGGCAGAACGACTGCACGTCGGCCTCCGCACCGGCCTTCTCCTCCAGCAGCGAGGCGGCGGCTTGCTTTCGGAACGCCGCGTCGTCCAGCGGATGGCGGGCGACCCCGAGGATGACGGTCTCCTTCGGGAGTTGGCCCTGCGCGGCGAGGTGGTACAGCACCGGGAGCATCTTTCGTTGCATGAGGTCGCCCGTGGCCCCGAACACCACGAAGATGTGTGGCTCGCCGGTGGGGGAGTCCATGGTCAGGGGCCCTTCTTCACGGCGTGGCCACCGAACTTGTTGCGCATCATCGCCAGGAGGCGCTCCGCGAAGGGGTCGGATTCGCGCGAGCGCAGTCGCTGCTGGAGGGCCAGCGTGATGACCGGCGCAGGAATGTTGAGGTCCATCGCCTCGGTCACCGTCCACCGTCCCTCACCGGAATCGACGACCCAGGGCTCGATGCCCTGGAGCGTTGGGTTCTCCGCGAGCGCCGACTCGGTGAGCTCCAACAGCCAGGAACGGATCACGCTCCCGTAGCGCCAGACCTCCGAAATCTGGTGCAGATCGAGCGCGAAGTCCGTTTTCCCTTGGAGGACCGCGAACCCTTCCGCGTAGGCCTCCATCATGCCGTACTCGATCCCGTTGTGGACCATCTTCACGAAGTGACCCGAGCCGATCTCGCCCATGCGGCCCCATCCCTTCGTCGGCCCCGGAGCGAGCGTCTCGAGGATCGGCCGTATCTGTTCGACGTCGGCGAGGTCGCCACCGACCATCATCGAGTAACCCTCGGTGAGCCCCCAGATCCCACCGCTCGTACCGACGTCCACGAACCTGAACCCCCAGCTCTTCACCAGCTCCGAGCGGCGCAGCGTGTCGCGGTAGTACGAGTTTCCCCCATCGACGATGAGGTCGCCCGGCGCGAGCAAGGGGTGGAGCAGTTCCAGCTCCTGATCGACGGGGGCCCCGGACGGGATCATCAGCCACACGATCCGCGGCGTGGGAAGCTGCCGGACGAGGTCGGCGAGCGAACTCGACCCGGTCACTCCTTGCGCCACCGCGCCATCGACGACCGATTTCGTGCGCGCGTACCCGACCACGGTGTGACCACCGCGCACCAGTCGCACGGCCATGTTGGCGCCCATCTTTCCGAGTCCGACCATTCCGAGCTTCATCGATCTTCTCCTCCTCACCCCGCGACGATGCCGGCGGAGGCGAACTCTTCCCGGAGCCGGGCGGGATCTCGCACCCAGAGGGTGCGCAGGCCGAGCCGGGCGGCCGACTCGACGTTCTCCCGTCGATCGTCCAGAAAGAGCGCTTCGTCCAGGTCGCGCTGAGTGATCTCGAGAGCATAGCGGTAGGCTTCGGGATCCGGCTTGCGCCGGCCCGTGTAGCACGAGCTGAGGAAGAGATGGAAGACCTCGCGCAGGTGGAAGGTCCGAATACGGTACTCATTCAGATCCCGCGACTCGTTGTTCAGCGCCGCCATCACGAACCTTCCCGTGGCGCGGAGCTCGCGAGCGAATGCGAGCGCCTCCGGGGGCGGAGCCGATCGAGCGTGCATGAAGCGGCGGAACTCCTCGCGTCCGATCGGTCGCGGCACGTAGAACACGGTCGTCGAGAGATACGCTTCGACGTCCATTCGGCCCGTCTCGAAATCCGTCTCCACCTGCCCGTGCCGTCGTTCGAACTCGGCGGAGTCCAGATCGAACCGCTCCGCCGCGGCCTGACGCGCGGCGCGGTCCCACCCGTTCGAGAGCAGGACGCCGCCGACATCCCACAGGAGGAGAGATACGTCAGCCATCGAGCGCCTCACGCACCCGTTCGAGGCCCCCCGCGACGTCGGTCCCGAGATCGACGCGCAGGACCCGGCGACCCTTGTGGCGCAGCGCTTGGTAATCTCCCAGCGACTGCGCACGGATGAGCTGCCCGAACGTGTAGCCCGCTCCGGGAACCTCGAGATCCTGGCGGGGGGTATCGACCAGCTGGAGAAAGACGCCGGTATTCGGACCTCCCTTGTGCAACTGGCCGGTGGAGTGCAGGAAGCGCGGCCCGTACCCGAGCGTGGTCGCGAGGTGCAGCCGTTCGAGCGCCCGCCGGCGGATCTCCCCGAGCGCGCTCCACGTCTTGTCGCTCGGAGCCAGGTACGCCTGGATGCCCACGTAGTCCCCCGGTCGGCAACTGGCGAGCCACGCCTTCACGGCGTTCGAGAGGGCGGGGGGGTCGCCTGCCGCAACCGTCTCCACCTCGGGAGTCGGCGCCCCGGGCGCGGCGGGAGCCATCGCCCGTCGCGCGAGCTCCTTCGCGAGCTCCACGTCCGGTTGATCGAACGGGTCGATCCCGAGGATCATCCCCGAGCTCGCGACCGCGAGCTCCCAGCGGAAGAACTCCTGTCCCAGGTCGGTGAGTTCGCGGGTGCGCAGCCGTACGACAGGGTGCCCCGCGGCCTCCAGCCGAGCGATGTGCGTCGCGAGGGCGGCGTTCGCGCCATCTCCTTCTTCGATCTCAACGAACAAGCGATCGGGTCCGTACGCCTCCGGCGCGAGCATCGGTTCGTCTACGATCGGAACGATCCCCTTTCCGGTCTTCCCTGTGCTCTCGGCGACGAGCTGTTCGATCCAGTCTGGGAACGAGGCGAAGCTCGGCGAGGCATAGAAGGTGAGCTTGTCGCGACCGTGCGTGGCGAGCTCTCCGAGCGTTGCCCCCAATCTCAGAGCGGGATTCGCCGGAACGGGCACGGAGGGAGCGCAGGCCTCCGCCATCGTTCGGGCGCGATCGAGCAGCGTCGGGACATCCACGCCGCACAGCGTGGCGGGGACGAGCCCGAACATCGTGAGCGCGGAGTACCTTCCACCCACGGTGGGAAGCGCACGGAACGTGGCCCGGAACTTCCGATCCTGCGCGAGTTTTTCGAGCGGCGTGCCGGGATCGGTGACCGCGATGAACCGCCGCTCGGGCGCCTCGCCAGCCGCCCGCACCACTTCCCAGAAGTACCGATGGAAGGAGAGCGGCTCGGTCGTCGTTCCCGATTTGCTCGAGACGACGAACAGGGTGTGTCGAGGGTCGATGCGGCCCTGCACCCCGCGGATCGCGTCGGGATGCGTGCTGTCCAGCACGAGAAGCTCCGGATAGCCCTCGCGAGCGCCGAAGATCCTTCGGAACACATCCGGCGCGAGAGAGGAGCCGCCCATGCCGAGGACGACGACGTAGCGGATCCCGTCCGCTCGGACCTCCTCCGCGAACTTGAGGAGCTCGGGCAGCGCGCCTCGCATCATCTCGGGCAGTCGAAGCCAGCCGAGTCGGTCGGACACATCCGCAGCAGCGGCGGCCGGCCAGAGCGTGGGATCGCCTCGCCAGAGCCGTTCGCCGACGTGCGCCGCCTCCCAGGACTGGATCCGAAGCTCTACGCTCCTCGCGGCGAACCCGAGGTTCCACGCCGGCGCGTCCATCGCGCTGGCGAGGATCGCTTTCTTACGGGTATCGAGTGAGGCGAGGAGTTGTGCATACGAAGTCGCGAACGCCGCGACGCCGTCGACCTGAAGTGCCTCGGTGATCCGGACGAGGTCGATCCCAACTTCCTTGGCCCGCTTCAACAGATCTTGGGCCTCGGGCACCCCCTCCGTGACCGTGTTGCCCCGGACGATCCCGTGGTCCTCGAACGCCGCCAGCGTGGCCGGCGGGATCGTATCCACGGTCTCGGGCCCGACGAGCTCCTCGACGTACATCGTATCGCGCAGGCTCGGGTCCTTCGTGCTCGTGCTGGCCCACAGGAGCCGTTGAGGTCGGGCGCCCTGCTTCACCCACGCCGAGAACGCGGTCCCTTCGAACAGTTCTTGGAACCGTGCGTAGATCACGCGGCTGTTGGCGATCGCGATCTTTCCCTTGAGGGCCTTCGCCCGCGGGTCCGTCGAGGCGTCGAGGAGCTTGTCGACGGCCGTGTCGATGCGGCTGACGAAGATCGAGGCAACCGATGCCAGCTCGGACGGTGCGGAGGAGCGCGCGAGCGCCGCGAGGTACGCCCGGGCGACGGCCTCGTAGTGCGCGAGGGAGAACATCAGGGTGATGTTGACGTTGATGTTCTCCGAGAGCAGCTGCTGGATCGCCGGGATCCCCTCGGGCGTTGCGGGGACCTTGATGAGGAGATTCGGCCGGTGGACGGAGGCCCAGAGTCGGCGCGCCTCCGCGATGGTGCCCGGGGTATCGTGCGCCAGTCCGGGCGCGACCTCGAGGCTGACGAAACCGTCGGCTCCCTTCGTCCGATCGTAGACCGGGCGCAGGATGTCGGCCGCCATCGTGACGTCCTCGATCGCGAGACGCTCGTACAGCTCGGCGGCGGAAAGCTGGGGCTCGCGGGCGAGGAGCGCTTTCAGGGGGGCGTCGTAGTCCGTACTTCCGACGATCGCCTTTTCGAAAATGGAAGGATTGATCGTGACGCCCGTGATGCCGTCCGTGTTCACCATCCGTGCGAGATCGCCGTGGGTGAGCAGGCTCCGTCGGATGTAGTCCAGCCAGGGCGATTGGCCCTGGGCGAGGAGCGCCGCCAGGGGCTTCATGGTCGAGCTCCCTTCGAGGGGACGGAGAGCAGGCGTGTGGCGACCTCGACCACGTGCTCGACCGTGAGGCCTAGTTCCTTCTGCACGATGGGGCCCGGCGCGGACGCACCGAACCGGTCCACCCCGATCGACGCGCCACCCTCCCCGACGTATCGCTCCCAGCCGAGGGTCACCGCGGCTTCGATCGAGATCCTGGGAACGCCCGGAGGGAGGACGGACTCGCGGTAGGAGCGGGGCTGTTCGTCGTAGAGGTGCCACGACGGCAGGGAGACCACGCGAACCGGCACCCCGGTGCCGGAGAGCCGCTCTTGAGCGGCCAGCGCGAGCGAAACCTCCGAGCCGGTCGCGATGAGCACCAGCTGCGGAGGAACGGACGCCGCCTCCGAGAGGATGTACCCCCCGCGGCGCACGCCCGCCGCGATGGGATACCTGTCGGCATCGAGGATCGGGAGTTTCTGTCGGCTGAACACGAGGGCCGAGGGACCCGACCGCTCGATGGCGAGCCGCCACGCAGCGATCGTCTCGTTGGCATCGGCCGGTCGGAGGACGTTGAGACCGGGGATCGCGCGAAGGCTCAGCAGGTGCTCGACCGGCTGGTGCGTGGGGCCGTCCTCGCCCATGCCAATGCTATCGTGCGTGAAGACGAGGATCACGTGCGCCTGTTGGAGCGCCGCGAGCCGGATGGCGCCCCGCGCGTAGTCGGAGAAGATGAGGAACGTCCCGCCGTACGGGAGGAGCCCGCCGTGGAGCGCCATGCCGTTGAGCGCGGCGACCATCGCGTGTTCCCGAACACCGAAGTGGAAGTTGCGTCCCGTCGCCTCGACGGAGGAATAGTCCGGAGATCCCGGCAGAAGCGTCTTGGTCGAGGGGGAGAGATCGGCCGCTCCGCCGATGAGCGCCGGAAGCGTCGGCGCGAGGGCGTCCAGCGCCTTCTGGGAGGCGTCCCGCGTCGCCATGGGTCCGTCGGTGGGTACGAAGGTCGGGAGGGTCGCGTTCCACCGGGGAGGGAGCGTTCCGGCGATTCGTCCATCGAACGCGGCGGCTTTGCCAGGATAGGCGATCCGGAACCTCTCCCGGAGGGCCTCCCACTCCTTCTGCCACGTCGCTCCGCGGGCCACCGCCTCGCCGAAGTGCGTACGGGCGAGCGTCGGGACCAGGAAGGTAGGTTCGAGCGGCCAGTCCAACTTCTCCTTCGTCGCCCGGAGGTTGACCGGACCGAGCGGCTCTCCGTGCGCCTCGCGAGTGTCCTGAACCGGACTGCCGTAGCCGATGTGGGTGCGCACGCAGATGAGGGAGGGGTGCGCCGTTTCCGCCTGCGCGGCACGGATCGCGGCCTCGATCGCGGGAAGGTCGTTCCCGTTGGGGACCCTTTGGACGTGCCAGCCGTACGCAACGAACCGCGCGGCGACGTCCTCTGTGAACGCCCACTCCGTAGGTCCCTCGAGAGAGATGTGATTGTCGTCGTAGAGATAGATCAGCTTGCCGAGGCCGAGCGTTCCGGCGAGCGAGGCGGCCTCGGAGGAAATCCCCTCCATCAGGTCTCCGTCGGAGACGATTGCGTAGGTGTAATGATCCACGAGCGGGAACCCTTCCTCGTTGAAGGTGGCCGCCAGGTGCCGCTCCGCGATCGCCATCCCCACGCCCATCGCGAATCCCTGCCCCAAGGGGCCGGTCGTGGCCTCTACGCCCGGAGTGTGTCCGTACTCGGGGTGCCCGGGGGTCCGACTGCCCCACTGCCGGAACCGTTGGAGCTCCTCGATGGGCAGGTCGTACCCCGTCACGTGGAGGAGCGAGTACAGCAGGGCGGAGCCATGCCCGGCCGACAGCACGAAGCGATCGCGGTTGAACCAGTGCGGATCTCGCGGGTTGTGACGGAGGAATCGATCCCAGAGCACGTAGGCCATCGGCGCCGCGCCGAGGGGGAGGCCGGGATGGCCGGACTTCGCCTTCTCGACGGCGTCGACCGAGAGGAATCGGAGGGTGTTGATGCACGTCGAGTCCATGTCGGCCATCTGGTTCACCTCGGATCTACGGGAGCGCTGGCGGGTCGTCTCGATGGAGCCAGGGAGCGCGCGCTCCGGTCCTCGGTCGATGTGAGCGACTCGCTTTCGCAACCGTGTCCAGCGGGCCGCAAAGCTCGCCGGTCTAAAAGCGAACGGTGCGTCGGGACCCTCCCGCAGCCGGTTTCGTACGCGGAGGGGTCGCGGCAGCGACCGAAATGAGCGGTGGGGCACCGTGTGCGTCCCCGCGCTCTCCGCATCGCTCCCGGACCGTCTAGGCAACTGTCATGAATCTTCCCGGCCTTCCCGGAGCGATGTCCGCCGAGATTGCTTGTGCGTGCTGCTCGTGCTCGGAGTGCTGCCGGTGCTGCGCCTGCTGCTCCCTCGAGCTGGCCTGCTGCCCAACCTGCCCCTGAAGGTTGGGGTGCGACGGAACCCATGGTATCCCGACGCCGCCATTGGGACTCCATCTACCGGACTAAGAGCGAAGACGAGCTGAGTTGGCATCAGGATGAACCGATCCAGTCCATTCGCCTGCTACACGGTGTAGCCAACCGCCGCAGCCGGATCGTCGATATCGGCGGCGGAACCTCGCCCTTGGCGGATCGACTCTCCGAGCAGGGCTTCCACCGGGTCACGGTCGTCGACATCGCCGACGCGGCGGTCCAACTGGGTCCGAGCCGTTCCAGAACCGGCGAACCCAACGTTCGCCGGATCCGTGCCGACCTCACCCGCGTGGACCGACTGGCTCGGTTCGACGTCTGGCACGACCGGGCGTTCTTCCACTTCCTCACCGACGCGAAGGATCGGAGGGCCTACGTGCGGCTGGCCCGTCGGAGCGTACCCGTGGGGGGCCATCTCATCCTCGCCACCTTTGCCCTGGATGGGCCGGAGACCTGCAGCGGCCTCGACGTCGTTCGGTACGATGCGAGGAAGCTCGCGTCGGAGTTCGCGACGGGCTTCCGCCTCCTCCGCCACCATCGGGAGATCCATCGGACCCCGTGGGGAACGCGCCAGCCTTTCACGTACGTCGTCTTGCAGCGAGTCCGAGCGGCCGGAGTTGGCGCCGGGAGCCGGCGTCGATCGCCTACAGCACGCCCCAGGTCGCATTCACCCAGATCGTCATCGCGCCGGAACCCGCGGCCGCGAACCCCGCGCCACACTGGTACGTTCCGCCCCACGACCAGAACGAGTAGGCGTCGGTCCCATCCATCATCGAGTGGTCGAACATCATCCCGCCCGACCCTTCCATCCAATAGTGCATCGCTCGCACCCCCGCCCCGGGGGAGAAGTGCACCGTCACCCAGCCCACCGCGGGGATAGATACGGCGGTCGTTGCGTCTGCCTGCGACGAGACGAGGATCTGGTTCGATGCCGAGTTGTACGGCACGATCGTCAGCGCGAGAAACACCCCGGCGATGATCACCACCGTCACGACCGCGACGACGGCCCGCCGAGGTCGGCCGGACGCCGATCTCCCGCCGGGCCCGGAGGATCGCGCCATGCGATGCTCGACGGCGGGACGGGATTAGAGGCGCCCGTCGATTGCGCTTGACCCGGGGACCCGCCCAGCGTATCTTGCGGCTCAGTGGGCCAACGAGACAAAGCGAAGGGAGAGCGAATTCAGTACGACCGACGTGGAGGAGAGACCCATGGCGAGCGCCCCCGTGATGGGCAGTACGTTGTAGATGCCGAGGCCGAAGACGGGGACCAGGGCACCGGCCGCGATCGGAAGCAGTACCGCGTTGTATCCGAGCGCCCACGTCAGATTGCCCCTGACCTTTCCCACGGTCCGACGTCCGGTGCGCAGCGCGAGTGCCACACCTCGGAAGTCCGACCGCACGAGGATCACTCCACCGACTTCCTTTGCGACGTCGGTACCGGCACCGATCGCGATGCCGAGGTCCGCGGCCGCGAGCGCCGGTGCGTCGTTGATGCCGTCGCCCACGTAGGCGACGTGCTTCCCCCGGGCTTGGTACTCCTGGATGATCGCCAGTTTCTCCTGAGGGCCCACGTTGGCGTGTACCTCGGTGATTCCCACCTGCTCCGCCACACGACGCGCCGCGCCCTCATGATCGCCCGTCACCATGATCGCGGCGATGCCGTCCTGCGCGAGGGCCGAGATCGCCTCTCGGACGCCGGGAGCGACTTCGTCGGAGAATCCGAGGATTCCCAAGGGGCGTCCCGCTTCGAGGACGATCGACCATGTTTTCCCCTCGGACTCGAGGCGGCGGGAGTCCGCGACCAAGGGGCCGAGTTCCAGACGGTCCGTCCGGGCGGCCGCCCCCCGAAGGATCGAGACCGTCCGACCGTCTGTTTCGCCGCGGATCCCCCGACCGGGTTCGGCGGTGAGCGAGCGAACCGGGGAGATGGCCGAGCCGGCCCGGGCCACCGCGTCGCGCACCGCCTTGGCCAGCGGGTGCTCCGAACCCAGCTCCAGACCCGCCGCAACGCCGAGGAGGTGGGCCGCGTCGACCCCGGGCATCGCGAGGACGTCCGTCAGGGAAGGTTCTCCGCGGGTCAGGGTCCCCGTCTTGTCCGTAAGGACCACGTCCGCCTGGCTGGCGCGCTCCAGGGAATCGGGTCCCTTGAAGAGGATCCCCTCCTCGGCGGCCCTCCCGGTTCCTACGACGATCGCGGCGGGGGTCGCGATGCCGAAGGCGCAGGGGCAGGCCGTAATGACCACGGAGACGAGAACGAGCAGGGCGATCGTTAGGCCGACGCCGGCCAGAGCCCACGCGAGAGATGCCAGGACCGCCAGGACGAGGACGACGGGGACGAACGTAGCGGCGATCCGGTCGGCCAGCTTCTGCAGCGGCACTCGGCTCGTCTCGGCCTCGGCCACGAGTTGGCCGATCTGGGCGAGCAGCGTGTCCTCTCCGACCTTCGTCGCCTCTACCGTGAGAAGCCCTTCGCCGTTGATCGACCCCGCGATGATCGAGTCGCCGGGGCTCTTCTCTACCGGGAGGCTTTCGCCCGTCAGGATCGCTTCGTCGATGGCGGATTGGCCCTCCAGGACTATCCCGTCGGTCGGAACACGGCCCCCCGGACGGACGCGGAGGCGGTCTCGGGCCCGTACCTCCGAGACCGGGACCTCCACCTCTCTTCCGTCCTGCAGAACCCTCGCGGTGCTCGGGAGCAGCTCCTGGAGCTTACGCAGCGAGCCGCGGGCCCTCTCGCGGGTGAGATGTTCGAGGTAGTGTCCCGTCAGGATGAGGGTAACGATCAGGGCCGACGCGTCAAAGTAGTAGTTGTGAGGAAGCCCGGCCGGCGCCACCACCACCGTGGCGCTGTACGCGAAGGCGACGGTGGTTCCGACCGCGATGAGGATGTCCATGTTCCAGACGCGGTTATGGATCGCATCGTAGGTGCCGCGGTAGAAATCCAGTCCGGGGTAGAACTGGACAACGCCCGCGAGCGCGAGCGCGACCCACGGCCATCCCGGCGGGGAGTACACGTACGAAAGGACGACAATCACGACGGAGAGGGGCCATGCGATCGCGAGTCGAAGCTTGAGCTGGGCGAGCTGGTGCTCGGGGGCGGAGAACTCCTTGAGGCACGTCGTGGAGCAGAAGTAGTAGGTTCGATTCTCGCGCAGGAGGGTGAGCTCGGCGCTCTTCTCGTCGACGGACATGCCGCAGATCGGGTCGGTCGCCATCGAGCGCGAGTGCTCCGAGCCGTTCGACCACGCGCCCCGAGTCTACGCGCTGGGGTGGGTGCGCTCGTAGGTCTTGCGGCAGCCCTCGCTGCAGAAGTAGATCGTTATGCCCCCGTACGTTCCCTTCGCTGCGGCGCGGGCCGGGTCGACCGTCATTCCGCAGACCGGGTCTCGGACCTGCATGTGGTACGCGAGCCCGGGCGAGCATATAGGGCCCGCCTAACGCTTTCGCGCTCGCGCAACCGACAGCGGCACTGCGGGGAGAAAGGAATATGCCCGCACCCCTAGATGGACGCCCGATGGTGGGACGGACGACCCCGGAAGAGGTGGCCCGCCGGCTCTCGGAAGAGCCCGAGAGCCTGCTGCTCTTGGACGTTCGCGAGAACGAGGAGCGGGTCACCGCGGTGATCCAGCCTTCGATCCACATCCCGATGTACGAGGTCCCCGAACGGCTCGCTGAGATCCCGCGGGACCGAGAAGTGATCGTCTACTGCCACCACGGTTCGCGCTCCGAGATGGTCGTCGGTTTCCTCGAGGGGGAGGGGTACGCGCGCGTCACGAATCTCTCCGGGGGCATCGACGCCTGGTCCGCTCAGGTCGATCGCAAGGTCCCGCGCTATACCTGAGCCCCGCTCGGCCGGAGCGCTCCCCGGCCGTGAGCGCTCTCCATGCGCTCGGCGTGTCCTCCTCGGCCGGGTTCCTTCCTCGATGTCCGCCCGTTCATCCCTGGGAATGGGGAGCGGCACGCGGTCGCCGCCCCCTTCGCGCAGTCGCCGATGACCGCCGAGCGCGAACGCGGCACAAACGGCCCGCTACTCTCCGCACCTCGATCGGACCCTCCTCGTTGGTCCTCCGACACGCTTCGCGTCCGCGAGCGGCTCCAACGTCTCTCCGGCCGGGACGCTCGGGGGGCAGGCCTCCCCGCGCCAGACGCTCCGCTGGCGCTCGATCGCCCCCGAGGGGTCCTCGCCGCTCGCGTCCATCCCCCGGAACACGGCTCAGCGCCCGCTGGCCGCCCCGGGGGTGCCCGAGAACGCCTCGGTATACGCCCTCATCCTCCAGTACGTGTTCAGGAACTCTTGCCCTCGAGCGGTGACCTGGTAGACGGTGTGCCCATCGGATTCGTCCGACGAAAGCAGGCCGAGCACGATGAGCCGCTCGATCGATCGACGTAGGCGGTCGACGGGCATGCCGGCGCCGTAGGAGATCCGGGTGACCCGGGCCCGACCGTGGTGCCGCTTGACGACCTCTAGGATCGTAGCGTAGAGGTCGGTCTGCTCGCGGCGACGCGCGGTCCCCGAACTCTCCCGCGGTCGGTCCCACACGGTTCGACGCTCCCACTTCAGAGAGGGAAGGTGGGGAGACGGTCCCCCTTCTTCACCGACCCTCGGACCGCCCCGGGGGTCTGCTCCCCGAACGATCGCGTGTACTGGACCTCCTCGGCAGTGGCCCCCCGCCCGAGCACGACCTCCTCGGCGAAGATCCGGGTCGCGTGGGCGTCCCGACCGAGCTCCACGCTGCCGGCGTAGATCTCCTCCGCTTCGGCATCCGCCTCGAGCATCACCCGGTCCCCTACGAGCGCTCCGCGGGCCCTGGTCTTGCGGCCCCCCCGGATCCGGCGCCCCTTGAGGCCCGCGGTCGTGCCGACGGCACCCCCGACCACCACCTCGCCGGAGCTGCTCC
>VFSW01004479.1_pt1 | contig 20829 bp, 17 predicted proteins | sample 5358111 | NCBI WGS metagenome assembly VFSW01 (sample SAMN11554181, study PRJNA540505) | mine drainage metagenome | isolation source: sediment from site ElyBrook_90M | place: USA: Ely Copper Mine, Vershire, VT | collected 2017
ATGAAGGACAAGGCATAAAGAACAAAGCGTAGAGAACCCGATGGAGAGAACCAAACGATAGGGATCCAAGGCTAGAGCCATCTGGCCCCGAATGCCCTACAAGCTCCTGTCCCACTGCGCGTGGCCGACTGAGCATGGGCGTTCGCGATAGCGGCTGGACGGGTAGAATGGGAGCATGGGAATCAGCCGCGAACAGGCTCTGGATTGCCTTCGGAGCGACGACCTGATCGGCGTTGGTATGGAGGCGGACGCGGTGCGCCGCCGCCTGCATCCCGAAGGCGTGGTCAGCTACGCGATTGGCCGCGAGATCGACTGTGCGGCTGCGATGGACGGCGGCACGCGCGAGGAGAATCGGCAGGCCGTCGGATGCGCGCACCGCCTGTTTGATGCGATTGGCGAGACGGTCGAGATGGGCAGTACCGGCGTGCGTCTTGTGAGTGGGAGGGGCTGGCTCGACGGCCAAGCGAAGGAACGCGGTATTGAGTGGGGCATTGAGTGGTTCGATGGGGTGCTACGCGGCATCCGCCTGCGATTTCCCTCGCTGTGGATTGAGGCGCTGTCAGCGCCGGAGATTGTGGCGCTGGCCGCTGGCAGCGGGCTGGCGCTGCGCGAGACCATCGCTCGCCTCCGCGACGCGGGGATGGATTCGATTGCAGTCGGCGAACCGGCCAGTCTCGGCGTGGGCGAGTGGATCAACGTGCATCGAGCGGCGCACAGTCTGGGAATGCGGACCGTGGCAATCATGGCCTTCGCTGTAGGCGAGACACTGCAGCAGCGTATCGATTTTTTGTATGCGCTGCGCCAACTGCAAGATGAGACGGGCGGATTCGCAGCCTTCATTCCATTCGCTGCCGATTCCCCAAATGGGCGCGAACTGGATGCGGTGACCGCGGTCGAGCAGCTGAAGACGCTGGCCGTGGCGCGCATCTTCCTCGACAACATCGAGAACATTCAGGCCAGCGGCGCGGCGCAAGGCCTGAAGGTGGTGCAGACGGCGCTGCGCTTCGGGGCGAACGATGTAGGCCCGGTGACGCCGGAGGGAGGCAGCGCGAGCGAAGAGGACGCGCGACGGATCATCCGCGACGCCGGGTTCCAGCCGGCGCAGCGCGATATGGCCTTCCGGGCGATGTTCTTGAACTGAACTACTGGCTTAAGCCGACTTCAGTCCGGCATCGGCGATGGCGGCGGAGATGAGTTCATCGGCGACGCCCTGCCTGCGCAGGCTCTCGGTGAGCGCCTGCACCTGCGAGCCTTCGAGCCGCTCCAGGTCCCTACGGAGTCCTTGGCTTATATAGCCCTTGATGAGTCCCTGGTACCCGGAGAAGCCAAGACCCGGGGCAATCTCTTTCAGAGATCCAATCACGCTCTCCGGGATCCGCAAGCTGATCGATGTCATCACTCGCGGCGTCCGCATCCGTTCCCACATCCGTTCCCTAGCCGTCTTCATATCTCCTCCTTTCCTGCTTCGTCGCCACGCGCGCCGAGACGATCCTGACTTCCTCTTCTTCCCGCTCAACATGCACGACGTACAACAGACCCCTTGTTTTACTCAAACCAATCACGGCAGTGCGTCTTTCTCCGCCAACCGTCGCATCGACATACACGGACAGATCATCGAAGAAGGCCTCGCAAGCCGTTTCGAACCCGACCCCGTGCTTCGCCCGGTTCTCAATAAAAGATCCGGTTGGCGGAGAGAGACCGTCCCATTCTCGCGGCGGCAATTGCTGCAGGCGTGGACTATCTCATCAGCGGCGACAAGAACCACTTTGCGCATCTTCACGGCACTCGCGTCCCGGGGGTGTATGTCATCAACCCGGCGGATCTCCTGGATCGGGACGAAGCACGTCTCGTCCCATAGCTCCTTCGCGTAGAATCGTCTCTGACGAAAACCTCTCCGCGGAGTCACATCCTGCTCTCTTTTCTCAACAACCTGCACGCTCCACCGGCCATCTTCCTGGCCTCCAAGGGCTTTGGCCACTATCTGCGCATGCACTACGGCGACCACACCTTCCGCGGCCTCTACCGCTGGAACGCATTCGACACGGCGATCCTGATTCCCTACTTCATCGTGATGGTGATTCTTGCGTTCTATGGCATCCATCGCTACCAACTGGTGTGGCTCTACTTCCGCAACAAGAAGAATGCGGCGAAGTGGACTGAGCCAGGCGGCAGATTTGCTGAGAACGAGCTGCCGTTCGTCACCGTGCAATTGCCCATCTTCAACGAGCAGTTCGTCGTCGACCGACTGATCGACGCCGTCTGCCGCATCGAGTACCCGCGAGCCCTCTTCGAGATCCAGTTGCTCGACGACTCCACCGACGAGACCGTCCAGGTGGCATCCGAGATCGTCCAGCGATACGCGCGCGGCTTTGCAGGGATGCCGCCGCAGCCCATCGTACATCTGCACCGCACCAACCGGCACGGCTACAAGGCGGGCGCGCTGGACGAGGGTCTGAAGGTCGCGCGCGGCGAGCTGATCGCAATCTTCGACGCCGACTTCGTCCCCGCCCCAGACTGGCTGATGAAGGTGGTGAACCACTTCGCCGAGCCCGGCATCGGCATGGTGCAGACCCGGTGGACCCACCTCAACCGCAACTACAGCTTCATGACACAAGTCGAGGCCATCATGCTGGACGGCCACTTTGTGCTGGAGCACGGCGGCCGCTCGCGCTCCGGCGTCTTCTTCAACTTCAACGGGACGGCCGGCGTATGGCGGCGGCAGGCCATCACCGACGGCGGTGGATGGCAGCACGACACTCTGACAGAAGACACCGACCTCAGCTACCGAGTACAGATGGCCGGGTGGAAGTTCAAATACCTGCAGGATGTCGAGTGCCCCGCCGAGTTGCCCATCGAGATGACCGCCTTCAAGACCCAGCAGGCGCGCTGGGCCAAGGGGCTGATCCAGACCGGGAAGAAGATCCTGCCCCGCGTGCTGAAGAGCGACGCGCCCTGGCACACCAAGCTCGAAGCGTGGTACCACCTCACCGCCAACATCAGTTACCCGCTGATGATCGTGCTCTCCGTACTCCTGATGCCCGCGATGATCATCCGCAGTTGGCAGGGCTATGTGCAGATGCTGCTGATCGACTTCCCGCTCTTCATCGCCAGCACGATGTCTGTCTCCACCTTCTACCTGGTCAGCCAGAAGGAGCTGTTCCCGAAGACCTGGCACAGGACGTTCCTGTACGTCCCGTTCCTGATGGCGCTGGGCGTCGGCCTCACGATTACGAATACCAAGGCGGTGATGGAGGCGCTCTTCGGCTACAAGACGCCGTTCGCGCGCACGCCCAAGTACCGTGTGAAGAAGAAGGGCGAGGCCAGCCAGGCCAAGGTCTATCGCAAGCGGCTGGGCATCGTTCCGTGGATCGAGCTGGCGATCGGCACCTACTTCGCGTGGACCGTCTGGTACGCCATGACCACGGAGAACTACTTCACCGTGCCGTTCCTTCTGCTCTTTGTGTTGGGCTACTGGTACACCGGACTGCTCAGCCTCTTCCAGGGACTCTTCGAGCGCGCCAGCAAGGAGACCAGCGGCTCGACTGAGATGCACGAGAAGCCCTACCCCATGGGGATCTGAACCCGAGCAGTGTCTCAAACCGGCGTTGCTCACCTTGATGAAGGGCACGCGGCCCCAGCACTGCCGCATCGATCACAGACGACGTCCGCAGGTCTGACCGCCGGGGTAAGATAGACGAAGCACCGCGCCGGGAGCTTTGTTCGCGCCCATGCGGCGGACTCATGCAGGGAATCATTCCGGTGGGTGGAGCGGAGCTGGTTCAGAGCATTTTGTCGAGATTCAGCCGGATTGTCTTTGGGTCTTCAGGACTTGAATACGGGGAGAGTGGGTTCCCGCGATGAAGCGATTTTTTACCCTCGTGCTCGAGACGCTGGCTTTGGTCGCCGTGGCGCTGATCTCCGCGTTCATCGCGATGCGGCTGGCGATCCATGGGCGCGAGGCGGTGGTGCCGGATCTCAGCGGCCTGACGGTGACCGACGCGAGCAGGCTGGCCGCTCGGCAGGGGCTCGCTCTCACACTGGAGAACAGCTTCTACTCCGCCGACATTCCCGCCGGACGCATTCTGGCGCAGGCGCCCGCCTCAGGTTCGCGGGTGCGCCGCGAGTGGCCGGTGCGCATCACCGAGTCGCTGGGGGCGCAGCGCGTCGCCATCCCCGACCTGAAGGGCGAGACAGAGCGCGCCGCCACCATCGGCATTCGCCGCCTCTCGCTCGAGCTGGGATCGGTGGCGCACCTGGCGCTGGCGGGCGAGACGGACGTGGTGCTGACGCAGACGCCGCCCGCCAACGCCGGCGGAGTCGATAGCCCACGCGTCAGCCTGCTGGTGAGCGATGCCAACGTTGTCGAGCCGCCCGCGTATGCGATGCCCTCGCTGGCCGGTCTCAGCTACTGGGCCGCCAGTGCGCGCGCGGCCAGTGCCGGGCTGCATCTGACCGCGAACCTGGCCGCCGATGGGGAGACCGCTTCGCCCACCGTGGCCCCTGCCGCTGCGCCGGGTTCGGCGGTGGGCGCGGCGGTGGGTGCGGGCGCGGCGCAGAGCGGACAGCCGGCATCCGCGCCGTCTGCTGCACCGTCTGCGGCGGCAGGCCACTCCGCTGCCATCGTGATCGCGCAGAGCCCGCAGGCTGGCAGCCGCGTGGTCGCGGGCAACGATGTCCACATCACGCTCGGTCACTCCGCGCCGCCAGCAACGGTGCCGGTGCCGGGGCAATAAGGCCGCTCTTTTCTTACTGCGGCGCGGCGCTCGATGTGGGTTTTGCCCAGCGCCGGCGCAGCCGGAAGAAGACCCACTCGAAGGGGCTGAGCAGCGGGTAGAGGAAGAAGAGCCGGTCGGGCAGCGGGAAGGTCTGCCACATGCGTGCGCGGAAGAGCACGCGGTGCAGCAGCTCCAGCCGGTAGCGAGGAGTGCGGCGCAGGCCAAACTCAAAGGCCATTGTGCGGGCGATGGGAAGCTCATAGCACTCGGCCAGAAAGCCGCCGCCGACCAGCGTACGTCCGACGTAGCGCATGATATGTCTGACCGTTGGGTCGCTCTCGGGGAGCAGGCGCGCGCTCCAGTGGTCCATCGCCAGATAGCGGCGCACCAGAGTGAGGGCCGCGGAGATCTCGGGCAAAACGCCGTGGCCGACTGCGAGCGTGGCCAGCGCGTCCAGCTCAGACTCGCTCATGGTGCGCACCTGGGCAGCGACATCGGCCAGCGACTTGAAATAGAGCCAGCCGTCGAAGGTGCCGTGAACCGCGAGATAGAGCAGGTTCTCCATCCGAGGTAGTGTCTCTACGAGGAAGCCACCGAAGGAGACGCTGTCACAGGCCGGCGTGTCGCACAGGCCAGCTCCGGGCATCGCGCGGTTGCGGAAGAGGCTCCAGTGCAGGTCGATCTCGAAGCCAGTGGCCGGATTGCGGTAGGCGTTGTCTCTCCAGTGCGCGCGGTAGAAGGCGAACTGCCGGGGCGTAAAGCCTTCCACCTGGAAGAGTCCCCGGTAGCCTAGCCCGCACAGCACGCGGTCTGCCTCGCGCAGAGCGTCTTCGTCGATCAACAGGTCGAGGTCTCCGACGGCGCGCAGGCCGAGGTCGCCGTAGACCGACTGCGCCAGCGGCAGACCCTTCAAGACGCCCACAGGAATGTCGTGGGCCTGGAGTTCCTGGACCACGCGGCGCAGTTCGGCGAGCGAGCGAAGCGCCCGATGGGCGTTGTCCAGCGATAGCCGTTGCAGTTCATCGAGTACTATTTCGAGCGCACGCGGGCGGGGCTCCGCAGTACTGGCGTGCAGCGCATGGCAGGCCAATGGGACCAGACGATGGTGCTGCGCAAGCAGGAGAAATCGCCGCCAGTCGAGCGGGCGGGAGGCTTGTATCTGGATGAGCTGGCGGTCCTCTTCGCGCTGCGGCCAGCGGGCACAGAGCAGCAGGAGGCCGAGCTCCGGCGGCCGGCTGGAGTACCGGACGCGCGACGACTGCGGAGGATGATTCCGTGGTTGCTGCACGCTCCGTCCGCCTCTCTTTCCTGGTTCCCCAAAGGCTATCGCAGCAGAGATCTATCGAGGCACTGTACGCGGGCGTCCAATTTGCGCGTTGGGCTTCTGCGGCCGTCGGGCATGACGGGATCATATCTCCTGGCTGTATCGTACAGAGAACGCGGTGTTCTGCGCGGCGGGATTGGCTTGCGCAGGCCGGTCGAAGTCGAAGGAACGAATTTATGAATGAAGCGGAGATCGATCGCAACAGCATCGTCTGCTGGAGCGGCGCAGCGGTGGCCACCGAGGTCAACGGCGAGGTGGTATTGATGCACCTGGAGCGGGACCGCTGCCACGGCCTGGGCAGCACGGGCAGCGCGATATGGCGCAGACTGCGCGAGCCGGTGCCGGTGGCGGAGCTGACGGCGCAGCTCGAAGCGGAGTACGAGGCGGCGCCGGGCGAGATCGAGCGGGACGTGCTGCGCGCGCTGCGCGAGTTTGCCACTGAGGGGTTGATCGAAGTGCGCACGGGCTGCGAGTGAGTGGGGATGAGGAGCAGCAGTGCAGCAGGGTAGGACAAACAAAGACGAAATGCGGGCGTCCCACCACTCCGGCTTCGCCTTCGGTCGGATGGACGGCGGTGCAATAAGGGCGGAGTGACGAGTGTGCTGGGTGTCACACGGGGCGCGTGGGGCGAGGAATAGAATTGACGCAGAGGATCGGGGCCCTGAGCCGCAATCCCACAGGAGAAGATTTTCTATGTCGACGGGCAGTTGTGACATCGGGTTGATTGGGCTGGCGGTGATGGGACAGAACCTGGTCCTGAACATGAACGACCACGGGTACAAGGTTGCGGTCTTCAACCGCACGGTCTCGAAGGTGGACGAGTTCATCCAGAACGAGGCGAAGGGGACCGAGGTGGTTGGCGCGCACTCGATCGAGGAGATGTGCGGTCTTCTGAAGTCGCCGCGCCGCGTGATGCTGATGGTGAAGGCGGGCGATGTGGTGGACAACAACATCGAGCAGATCCTTCCGTATCTCGACAAGGGCGACATCATCATCGACGGCGGCAACTCGCTGTTCACCGATTCGATCCGGCGCACCAAGTCCCTGGCGGAAAAGGGGATTCTGTTTATCGGCACCGGCGTCTCGGGCGGCGAAGAGGGAGCGCGCTTCGGGCCGTCGATCATGCCGGGAGGCAATCCCGCGGCATGGCCCCATGTGAAGGAGATCTTCCAGGCGATCTCGGCCAAGGTTGAAGACGGTACGCCGTGCTGCGACTGGGTGGGCGAGGACGGAGCGGGCCACTACGTCAAGATGGTGCACAACGGCATCGAGTACGGCGACATCCAGTTGATCGGCGAGGCGTACCAGTTGTTGAAGGACGCTCTGGGCCTGACGCCGGACGAGCTGCACGAGGTCTTCGTCGAGTGGAACAAGGGCGAACTGGACAGCTACCTGATCGAGATCTCGGCGACCATCTTTGCACTGAAGGATGAGGACGGCTCACCGCTGATCGACAAGATCCTGGATAAGGCGGGGCAGAAGGGCACGGGCAAGTGGACGGCGATCTCCGCGCTGGACCTGGCCATGCCGCTGACCCTGATCGGGGAGAGCGTCTTCGCGCGCTGCCTGTCGGCGTTGAAGGATGAGCGGGTGGAGGCGTCGAAGGTGCTGAACGGGCCGGCCACGACCAAGTCGGTGGCGGAGCGCAAGGCGTTCGTCGAAGACGTGAGACGCGCCCTCTACTGCTCCAAGATGATCAGCTACGCGCAGGGCTACATGCTGCTGCGCGCCGCGGAGAAGGAGCATGGATGGCACCTGAACCTGGGCGGTATCGCCCTGATGTGGCGCGGCGGGTGCATCATCCGCAGCATCTTCCTGGGCAACATCAAGGCGGCCTTCGACAAGAACCCGGATCTCACCAACCTGCTGCTGGATGGCTTCTTCTCGTCCGCGCTGAACAAGTACCAGGCGAGCTGGCGCAAGGCCCTGGTGCATGCGATCGAGAGCGGCGTTCCGACTCCGGCGTTCTCCACGGCGCTTGCGTTCTACGATGGGTACCGTACGGCGCGGCTGCCGGCGAACCTCTTGCAGGCGCAGCGCGACTTCTTCGGCGCGCACACCTATGAGCGAGTGGACAAGCCGCGCGGCGAGTTCTTCCATACCAACTGGACCGGGCGCGGCGGCCGCGTCGCCTCGGGAGTCTACAACGCATAGCTCTGCGGATGGGTACAAGCTAAGGGCCAGCTTCGCATCTGCGAGGCTGGCCTTTTACCTGACCGTATTGCGCCAGTCCACTACTGGGCCTGGAGCCTCAGCCAGCAGTCCCAAGTGTAGATGGCGATGATGGCGATGGAAAGAATTGCGGAGAGCGCGCCCAGAACGCGAATGTAGGGCAGAGTCTTATGGACTTTGCGCACAATCAAGCTCTGCTGTTCCTGCTCGTAGGCATTGCCCTCGTCCAGGAATATCTGATTGTCCTCATAGCGCGTGATGGTGGCGTTATAGGCAAGCAGAGCCAGAAACAGACCCGTAAAGACAGCCCAAACGACGATCAGAACCGGCAACGCGTTCAACATGGTGCCTCCTACTCCGGAGGTTGCGGCAACACGAGTGCGGGTTGCAGAAAGCCGGCCCGCTTGGCGGCTGCGCTCAGGATACAGACCGCTTCCGGCTATCATACGCCTGGTCGGAAACGATCCTGAAGATATATTTGCCGTTGCGAGGGTCTGCGGTCGATCTCAAGCGCGGACCGGAACCGCGCACCCAGCGCATCTCGCGAGGGTGGCGCGGAGGCAATTCGGTGCTCTATAAGCGACTTTTGTTTCAATAAATTGACGCCGCATACAACCGCGATCCCACCCCGTCTTCAAGACGGCGGTTCCACTGTCGGCCCGAAATGCATCGCGCAGGGACGTCTCCCCATCCAACCCGAGTGCATGGGTTTGCTTGCCGCGACCGGAATGGTCGCATATACTGGAGATGCTGAAGTTCAAAAGGAGAGTGCCCATGGCCACTGCAACCGTTACCCCTACTCCGGAGGTCGTCACCGGTGCACCGAAGTCGCAGCCGCCAGTCACGCTGACTCCGGCGGCCATCGCCAAGGTACGCGAGATCATGGCAACGCAGGACCCGATCCCGGCTGGACTGCGCATCGGCGTGGTCGGCGGCGGATGCTCCGGCTTCCAGTACTCCATGTCGTTCGAGAACCAGAGCGGCATGATGGACAAGGTCTTCAAGTTTGACGACCTGAAACTCTTCGTGGACGCAACATCGGCGATGTATCTCTCCAACTGCGTGGTGGACTATGTGGAGACGCTGGAGGCGGCCGGGTTCAAGTTCGAGAACGCCGCGGTGAAGAGCACCTGCGGTTGCGGCTCGTCGTTCAGCGTTTAGGGGCTTCGTTTGGGAGTTGATTGAAAAAGGCACGGCCTCCCGCCACTGCGATGCAGACTCATCGGTGTGCCGCTCCTGCGTGGGGATGAGCGGATCCATGACGGGATGTTCAGAGATGTCCCATTGCAGCTACCGTGAGGGGTGGAGCGTGCGGTTCGCAGGCTTACGGACTGGGCGTTGGTATGTTGGACGGGGAGTCCGACAAGCTGTACAGAGCCTGCGGGCGTCCAACGGTTTCGTTGGCATATATTCTGTGTGCGTTGCTGTTGCAGGCGATCTTATCCCGTTCGCCCGGAGCGGTTGTCGGCGGGACCGATTCGACTACGACAAACAGTTTGACGGTTCGTTGGCCTGTGCGTCCTGGCCGATGTGATTTTTCCCGCTCTTCCGCGTCGAATCAATTAGAATGGTGGATAGAAGATTATGGCAATTTCTGCTTCACGCCCGACCAGATCGCGCAGCCTGACTGAACCGCACTGTACCGATCCAGTCATTGGGGGCATCCTCGCTGGCTGGCGGTACGACATCTCCGGCCTCTCGCCCGCGATGCGCACGGACTACGATCATCACCTCTCCGAGTGCGCCCAGTGCCGCCGCCGCCAGCACCTGGCGCGCACCATCGATGTGTTGCTGCTCTCGGGCAGTTCGCTCTCCATCCTCGCATTTCTGCTGGCCGCGGCCGTGCTGCACCGCATCGAGGCCATCGCCCACCTGGGCAGCAGCCTGCACGGCCATCTGTACCACACTCCGATCACCATCTCTCTGGAAGCGACCGCCATCGTCGGCCTGCTCATCTCGCTGCTGCTCTGGGGACTGGTTGCTATCGCGACGCCGATCCCGGGCCTGGTGACGGACGCGATCCAGCGCATCCCGCCGCATATCCGCGAACGCATCATGAAGAACGCAGCCTGAGCGCCGTACATCCTTCCTGATCCAAGTCGATCCGTACGGATCCGTGTCCGGTTCCACCGCTGCCTCCCCACGCCGACGGCGAAAATGCGATAGCGTAGAGAGACCATCATGTCTGCTACGCAATACCAATCCGACGGCGAGATCGACCCGCCCGCACGCTCCATCGACCCGCCCGCGGAGTCCACCCCCGCCGAGGCCTACTCGCCCGAGCAGGCGCGTCGCCGCCGCGAGTTCAGCGTCTGGGACCCGCGCTCCGCCCCGGGCACCTACCTGCTGTTGGCCATCAACATCGCCGTCTACCTCTGGATGGTCGCCCACGGCGTAAGCCCGAAGGACCCCACCGAGAACGACCTGCTCCACTACGGCGCAAACGTCACCGGGCTGGGGCTGCACGGCCAGTGGTACCGCCTGCTGACCGCGACCTTCGTGCATGTCGGCCTGCTCCATCTGGCCACCAACATGTGGTGCCTGTGGAACCTCGGCATTCTGGGCGAGCCGCTGATCGGCCCCTACGGAATCGTCGCCGTCTATATGATTACCGGGATTGCGGGCAACCTGCTCAGCATGGCATGGAACGTCGGCATCGACGTCTGGTATCACGATCCAAGTGCTTTATTCCAGGTTGGGGCGGGGGCCTCGGGCGCGGTCTTCGGAATCGCCGGAATCCTGATTGTGCTGCTCAGCAACCGCCGCCTTCCGTTTCCCTGGGAGGAGCTGCGCCGGCTGCGCAGCATGGTCGTCAAGTTCGCACTCATCAACCTGGTCATCGGGCTCAGCACGATCTTCGTCAACGTGGGCATTCGCATCGACAATTCGGCCCACATCGGCGGCTTCGTCAGCGGACTGGCGCTCGGCGTTCCCCTCGTCCCGCGCATGACCTCGGGCCGCCAGCGCTACCTCGGCCGCCAGAAGGTCACCTTCGCCGTGGCCTGCCTCGTCCTCGCGCTCGTCGGCTATTGGATCGCCAACCTGCTGTGAAACAGTTGTGAGCGATGAGTTGTGAGTTGTGAGCAAGGCAGTCGAGATCGTTGTCGTTGTTTTTACTCACCACTACCAACTCACAACTCACAACTGTTTTCTACGCCAGCGTGGTCTGCGCGAACTTGCGCACCATGGCCAGCAGAAGCTTGCGGTCGTTCTCCGAGAGGCGCGCCGAATAGCGCTGGATCTGGGTGAGGAACCGGATCTCGTCCTCGCCCAGGTGCAGGGCCGACATCTCGTGGCTGACCGTCTGATCGGAGAAGAACTGCGCCAGTTGCAGGTCCAGGGCGGACGCGATCTTCTGCAGCGTCTCCAGCGAGGGCACGGTGTGCCCGTTCTCCACACGCGACAGATAGCAGCGCAACAGTCCGGTGCGCTTTTCGATGTCTCCCTGCGACATCGCCTTTTGCAGGCGATAGGCACGGATGGTTGCCCCAATGCTCGTCGCGATGGTGGCGACGGGAGGAAAGCTGTTCAGCGGTGTAGGAAGCGTTTGCATATCTGCCATTAGCCACAAAGTAAACATCCAGTGCGTGCCGGTCAACGGCTAAATAGTGCGATGCCGCGAATCGCGAACCCGCCAAGGTTCACCGGGAGACGTTTGGAGTGCCTCCCTTGAAGCTTTACTTGAAGCCAACGGCAGTCGCGAACCAACAAAGATACTATCGGCTCAGTTATTAGCACTGGAGCAGCCAATTCGTTGTCAATTGCCGATTTCCGATTGAAAACAAAAGAGATCGAGCGGGCTACCGCTTGTCCTCCTCGAACCTCGAACCGTGTCCCTCAAACCTTGTCCCCTTCGAACCTCTAACCCATATACATTCCGCCGTTTACGTCCAGCGTGTGGCCGGTGATGTAACCCGCCTCCTCGGAGGCGAGGAACGCCACCGCCGCGGCAATATCGCGGTCCGTGCCAGCGCGCGCCAGCGGAATATGCACGGTCATTGCCGCGCGCTGCTCGCCGGTCAGCACCGCGGTCATCGCGGTCTCGATGAATCCCGGAGCGACCGCGTTCACCGTAATCGTCCGGCCAGCCAGCTCGCGCGCCAGGCTCTTGGTCAGCCCGATCAGCCCCGCCTTGGACGCGGCGTAGTTGGCCTGCCCAGCCTGTCCGGCTTCGCCAACCACCGACGTGATGTTGACGATGCGCCCCCAGCGCGCCTTCAACATCGACTGTAGTACCGCCTGAGTCATCAGGAACGCGCCGGTCAGGTTGGTTGCCAGCACATCGTCCCAGTCCTTCTTCTTCATGCGCATCGCCAGGGTGTCGCGCGTGATGCCCGCGTTGTTGACCAGGATCTCCACCTTGCCGAGCTGTGCGATCACGGCCTTCGCGCAGGTCTGGATCGACTGCTCGCTGCCGAGGTCCAGCGCAAACACATACGCCGAGCCGGAAAACGGCTCCGTCACGCCCGCGCTCGCAGCTCCGCCGCAGATGGCAGCGGCATCGTCCATCTCGCCCGCCGCCTCGGCCGCCCGCGCCGCGCTGCCGTCGATCTCCGCCGCGACCTCCGTCAGCTTCTCCACATTCCGCGCGCACAGCGCGACGGTCGCGCCCCGCTCCGCCAGCGCAATCGCACACGCGCGTCCGATGCCCTGCGACGCCCCCGTAACCAACGCAACCCGACCTGCAAGACTGCCCATATATCTCTCCCTGCCTCTGAATGCATCATTATACGAACCCACGGCATTTCCACCACAGTGATCGCGCCGCATGAGTCGCGGAATGACTGATGCATCTTTGGAGACGACAGACAAAGCGTGGTCCCCGTCCCTGACCGGAGCCTGCGCCACTCTTCCTGATGATTCTGCATCACCCCTGCCTCGCCGGTGCCGGTTATCTTTCGGTGGGCAGCCCTTCCGGGCCGGACTGCTTCAGGAGCTGGATCGCCTCCTTGTAGCTCAGGCCGGGAGGGACGGGCGAAAAGTGGCTTGCCTCTTCGCTGATCTGAAAGCTCAACGGCTTCAGCATTAGGGCCTTGCCAGTCATGTTCAGCTTTAGACTTGTCAGCTCCCATTCGTGCGTGTCCGGCCCGCCAACGTCGCTCTCTTCGAGATCGACGGTCCCTCCCTTGTCCAGCTTGCCGAGTATCCCGAAGCCGAAGTAGACCTCCGCGACGCTGTGCGCCTCCAGCCGGGTCATGCGTACCTGCGCCGAATCGATCCATATCTCGCCCGCCATGCCGCGCAGCATGTCCGCCTCCAGGCTGGGCGGGGTGAACCGCGGATTGGGAGTGAAGCTCAGGCGATAGCACTGGCCGGTGGCGCACAGGGCCATGCCTTTATACCGGAACAGGAACGCATCCGGCAGCAGGAGCAGAAGGCGGTCGACGCGAGCCGTATCTTTCTGCTCGCTCGTGTGGCGGCGCTCCTGTAGTTCGGGGTGGCTAGCCAGATTGTCCAGGCGGGACAGCTCGGCGCGGTTGGCCTCGGCGCTGAGCGGCCTGCCGCCGCTATCAACCAGCCGCGCGACGTCGCCGTCGGCAGTCTCGACGATCTCTTTGGTCGTGTCGTGGCGCTGGTCGGCCCTGTGAATGAGGTAGCGCAGCGGACGATTGCTTTTTTCGGCGTCGAGCCGGTGTTGCACGGCGCGCCGCACCAGGGCCGTGGCGTCGATCGTGACGTCCGGTTTGCTTTGTGCAGGCGGCTGGTTCTGTGCGGACGGCTGGTTCTGCGCGGACAAGACTGGCGCGAACGCCAGGGCCAACACGGTTGAATGCAAAATTCCCGTGCTGAATCTGGCCGACCGGTGCCGGAACGGCAGGCATCGGGACATTGGGAGGGCTGCGCGGAGTGGGGGCATCTTCAAATGAGTCACGAAAGGGGTCGCGGACGGTGCAACGACTGCCACTCCAGAATACCGAAGCAGATGCCCGCGCGGGGATCTCGGTCTGCGCGCCTCGGCCAGCCAGACTGGGGGATGAGACTTACGAGAAGCTGCTATCGTTTAAAGAGACAACGAACGATTTGGCAATTGCCCTTGCTGAAGCTGTCGTTTGCCTGGCCGGTCACCGCGCTGGCCGGGGCGGGTCGCGTCCGGTCGATACTGACCGGAGACCCGGCCAAAGGAGTTTTGATGTGGATCGTCCGTCTCGCACTTAGGAGACCCTACACCTTCGTCGTGCTGTCGCTGCTGCTTTTCTTTCTTGGCCCGGTGGTCATCCTGCGCACGCCGGTGGACATCTTTCCGAACATCGACATCCCGGTCGTCTCGGTGGTCTGGAACTACGCGGGGCTATCGCCGCAGCAACTGAGCGACCGGATAACGGTGCAGTTCGAGCGCAGCCTGACCACCACGGTCAACGACATCGAGCACACCGAGTCGCAGACGCTGAACGGCGTCTCGGTCATCAAGATCTACTTCCGCCCGTCGGTCAACATCTCCCAGGCGGTGGCGCAGGTGACGGCCATCGCGCAGACGGCGCTGAAGCAGTATCCCCAGGGCAGCACTCCGCCGCTCATCATCCAGTACAGCGCGTCGAGCGTCCCTGTGCTGCAGCTTGGGCTCTCCGGCAACGGCCTCACCGAGCAGCAGTTGAACGACTATGGCACCAACTTCATCCGCACCCAGTTAGCCACGGTGCAGGGCGCCTCCATCCCCTTTCCTTACGGCGGCAAGCAGCGCCAGGTGCAGGTGGACATCGACACCCGCAAGCTACAGTCCTTCGGGCTCTCCGCCTCGGACGTAGTGAACGCCGTCGGCACGCAGAACATCATCCTGCCCGCGGGCGACGTGAAGATCGGCAGCATCGACTATGAGGTGGAGACCAACAGCGCGCCGCAGACCATCGCCGAGCTGAACGACCTGCCCATCAAAACCGTCAACGGCGCAACCATCTACCTGCGCGACATCGGCGATGTGCGCGACGGCTTCCCGCCGCAGACCAACATTGTGCGCGTCGATGGGCAACGGGCCGCTCTGATGTCCATCCAGAAGACCGGAGACGCATCCACCCTGGACATCATCTCCAATGTGCGCGCGCAGTTGCCGATGATCTTGGCGCAGTTGCCGCCGTCACTGCGCATCCGGCCCATCGCAGATCAGTCTGTCTTCGTCAAATCGGCCATCAGCGGCGTGGTGCGCGAGGCGATCATCGCCGGCTGCCTGACCGCGGCCATGATCCTGGTCTTCCTCGGGAACTGGCGGTCCACGCTCATCATCGCTGTATCGATCCCGTTGTCCATCCTCAGTTCCTTGCTGATGCTGGCGGCGCTGGGCGAGACGATCAACATCATGACCCTGGGCGGACTGGCGCTGGCCGTGGGCATCCTGGTGGACGATGCCACGGTGACGATTGAGAACATCAATCGCTTTCTGGAACAGGGCGAGGAGGTCGAACCCGCGATTCTGGACGGGGCCGCGCAGATCGCCGTGCCCGCCTTCGTCTCCACGCTTGCCATCTGCATCGTCTTCGTGCCCATGTTCTTCCTGGGCGGCGTCGCACGCTATCTGTTTGTGCCTCTGGCGGAGGCAGTGGTGTTTGCGATGCTTGCGTCATACTTCCTCTCGCGCACCATCGTGCCGACTATGGCAAAGTACCTGCTGAAGGGGCACGAGCACGACCGCGTGGAGCAGGCGCGCGCCAGCCGCAATCCCTTTGTGCGCTTCCAGATTGCGTTTGAACATTCTTTCGAGCGGCTGCGCGACTGGTACCACGGCGTCCTGAAACTCTGCCTGCAGCACCGCGCCGGATTTTTGCTGTCCATCGTCGCGTTCTGGGTTGCGTCGCTGGCACTGCTCTACCCCTGGCTGGGGCAGGACTTCTTTCCCACCGTGGACGGCGGCCAGTTCAAGCTGCATGTGCGCGCGCACACCGGAATGCGCATTGAGGATACGGCGCGCCTGTGCGACCAGATCGAGAGCGTAATCCGCCAGCAGATTCCCCGACGGGAGTTGGGCACCATCATCGACAACATCGGCATCCCATACTCGGGACTGAACCTCTCCTACTCCAACTCGGCCCCGGTAGGCACCGCCGACGCGGACATCCTGGTCTCGCTGGCGGAGAAGCACCGGCCCACAACGGAGTACACGCGCGCCTTGCGCGAGAAGCTGGCTGAAGACTTTCCCGGCACCGAGTTCTACTACCTGCCCACCGACATGGTGAGCCAGATCCTGAACTTCGGCCTGCCGGCGCAGATCGACGTACAGATCGCGGGCCTGCAGGTGGACGACAACCGAGCGCTGGCCGAGCAGTTGATGCAGCAGATCGGGCGCATCCCAGGCGCCACCGACCTGCGCATCCAACAGCCCTTCAACCTGCCCAAGTGGACGGTCGACGTGGACCGTACGCGCGCGCAGGAGGTTGGCTACAGCCAAATGAACGTGGCGCAGGACCTGCTGACCAGCCTGAGCGGCAGCTTCCAGACCAGCCCTACCTTCTATCTCAACCCGCGCAACCATGTGAGCTACAGCATCGCCGTCGAGACCCCGCAGTACGATGTGGAGAGCCTGCAGCAGTTGCAGAACTTCCCTATCGCGATCAACGGTTCCGGCCAGCAGCCGCAGATCCTCGGCAACCTGGCAACGATTGTCAGGGGCGTCGAACCGGGAACGGTGAGCCACTACAACGCGCAACCGCTCATCGACATCTACGGCTCGGTCGATGGTGCCGACCTGTCCAGCGTGGCGCGCAAGGTCGAGCGCATCATCGAGCAGAGCAAATCCAAACTTCCGCGCGGCAGCCAGATATTCCTGCGCGGCCAGATCCAGACCATGCACAGCTCCTTTCAAGGGCTCTTCTACGGGCTGCTGTTCTCCATCGTGCTGGTCTACGCTCTGATCGTGGTGAACTTCCAAAGCTGGCTCGACCCGTTCATCATCATCGCCGCGCTGCCCGGCGCGCTGGCCGGGATCGTGTGGATTCTCTTCCTCACCGGCACCCACATCAGCGTCCCCGCGCTCACCGGCGCCATCATGTGCATGGGCGTAGCCACGGCCAACTCCATCCTCGTGGTCAGCTTTGCCAAGGAGCAGATGGAGCATGGCATGGGCGCGGCGGAGGCGGCGCTGAGCGCGGGCTTCACACGATTCCGCCCGGTGGTTATGACCGCGTTGGCGATGATCATCGGCATGGTGCCGATGGCGCTGGGACTGGGCGACGGCGGCGAGCAGAATGCACCGCTGGGGCGCGCCGTCATCGGCGGACTGCTGCTGGCCACCTTCGGCACGCTCACCTTCGTCCCCGTCTTCTTCTCGCTGATGCACCGCAACGACCCGCGCCGCGTCGAGGCGCGGCCAATGCACAGGAATGAGGGCCAGCCATGAACCACCGCAAACGGACAAGACGGGCCGAACCAGCGCCTGTAGAAAACACGGAGGCGCAGCAATGACGGACGCAGAGTCGAAGTTGCCGACAACAGACCGCGATCCAGCCGCGGCGCCCGAGGTCTCGCGCGGATCGCTGCTGACGCTGGTTGCCGTCATCCTGATCGCCGCCGCCGCCTTCGCCGTGGGCGGCATTCTGCGGCGCATCCATGCCAACGCCGAACTGGCGAAGTACACCGATACTAATGCCGCCCCGCCGGTCTCGCTGGCGGTGCCGGCCTTCGAGAAGAACGCAAGCGAGATCGTGCTGCCCGGCAACATGCAGGCGTACACCATGGCGCCCATCTATGTGCGCACCGTCGGATACGTCAAGGCCTGGTACTTCGACATCGGAGCGCATGTGCGCAAGGGCGATCTGCTTGCCGTCATCGAGACGCCGGAGCTGGATCAGCAGCTTGCACAGGCCAAGGCCGACCTGGCAACCGCCGAGAGCAACCGGGCGCTGGCGAAGATCACCGCCGACCGCTACCAGGGCCTGATCGGCCAGAATGCAGTCTCGCAACAGGACACCGACAACGCGACCCTGCAGCTCCAGGCCAGCAACACACAGGTCAACTCCGCGCTAGCCAATGTACACCGGATCGAACAGTTGCAGGACTTCGAGCGCATCGTCGCGCCCTTCGACGGCGTCATCACAGCGCGCAACCTCGACATCGGCCAGTTGATCACCGCCGTTGGAAGCACAACGTCGCCCGGCACCGGAACGGTCCTGGGCAGCAAGGAGGTCTTCGACATCTCGTCCATCCAGACGCTGCGCGTCTACATCAACGTTCCCCAGGAGTACGCGCCGGACGCGCGAAACGGCGTCACGGCCACCCTGACGCTGCCCCAGTACCCTGGGCGCAGCTTCCGTGGCCGGCTGGTGCGCACATCCAACGCGGTGGACCCCGCGACGCGGACCCTGCTGGCAGAGGTGGATGTAAACAACAGCTCCGGCGAGCTGCTCCCCGGCAGCTACACCGAGGTCCATCTCAACGTATCGAAGGCCGCGCCCGCGCTCGTCGTCCCGGTCAGCGCGCTGATCCTCGAGCCGGACGGGCTGCACGTCGGCGTCGTCGATTCCACCGACCACGCCCACATCGTGCGCGTCATCCCAGGCCGCGACTTCGGTTCCACCATGGACATCCTCGGCGGCCTGCAGCCCGGCCAGCCCGTCATCGCCAACCCGCCCGACTCGCTCACCGACGGCGAGCTGGTGCGTGTGGTCGCGCCGCAATCGCTGGAGACCAACCAATGAACGCTCGCGGCGCGATTGCGATGCCGTCCGCTTTTGCGCTGGCCGCTTGCGCCGCGCTTGCGCTGGGCGGGTGCATGGTTGGGCCAAACTACAAGGCACCGCCCGTCCCCGCGCCGCCCGCCTTCTCCGACCAGGGCCACTACGGCGATTGGGCCGCCGCAAAGCCCGCCGACACCGCCAACCGCGGCGCGTGGTGGGACCTCTATCAGGACGCCGAACTCAACGGTCTTGAACTGCAATGCGCCAGCGCCAACCAGAGCATCGCGGCGGCGCTGCACGCCTACGAGCAGGCCCACGACCTGGTGCGTGAGGACCGCGCGCAGCTCTACCCGATGGTCTCCATCGGCGGCTCCGCCACGCGCAACCGCGTCTCCGGCAACACGCCGCTCTCAGGATCGAGCGCGCCGCAGAGCTTCTGGGACTTCCTCATCCCCCTGAACATCAGTTGGGAGCCGGACCTGTGGGGCGCGGTCCGCCGCCAGATCGAATCCAGCAGCGCCAACGCGCAGGCCTCCGCCGCCGACCTCGCCAACACGCAGCTCAGCCTGCATGGGCTGCTCGCCGTCATCTACTTCCAACTGCGCGGGCTGGACCTGCAGGCGCAGTTGCTGCGCACCACGCTGGACGCCTACACCAAGACGCTCGACCTCACGCAGGACCTGCTCAAAGGCGGCCTCAGCACCGAGCTCGATGTCGATGCGGCAACGGCGCAGCTTGAGGCCACGCGCGCGCAGTTGATCGATCTCGGCGTGGCGCGCGCGCAATACGAGCACGCCATCGCCGTGCTGGTCGGCGTGCCCGCCACGGGCTTCCACATCCCGGAGCGACCGCTCGCAGGCACTCCGCCGGTCGTGCCCACCGGCATCCCCTCGGAGTTGCTCGAGCGCCGGCCGGACGTCGCCGCCGCGGAGCGCCGCGTCGCCGCGGTGAATGCGCTGATCGGCGTCGCGCAGTCCGCCTACTATCCCACTGTCACGCTGGGCGCGTCGGGCGGCCTGCAGAGCTCGCGCATCGGCCAGCTCTTCAACGCCAACAGCGCGCAGTGGAACGCAGGCCCATCGGCCAGCGAACTCTTGTACGATGCGGGCCTGCGCAAGGCGCAGGTGGACTATGCCATCGCCCAGCGAGAGCAGGCCGTCGCGCTCTATCGCGAGCAGGTGCTCTCCGCCTTCCGCGATGTCGAGGACCAGCTCGCCGCACTGCGCGTGCTACAGGACGAGGCCGCCGTCCAACAGCGCGCGGTCGATGCCGCCACGCGCAGCACCGGTCTCTCCACCCTGCGCTACAAACGCGGCCTTGCGGCATACCTCGAGGTGCTCACCTACCAGAGCATCCAGTTGACCGACGAGCGCGCCGCCGCCTCGCTCGCCACGCAGCGCATCGTCGCCAGCGCCCAGCTCCAGCTGGCCCTGGGCGGCGGCTGGTCCACCACCCAACTCCCCAGCAACTAACGCAGCCTCTCGCACTTCACCGGCGCTGACAATTCCGGCACACCGAGGTACCACCAATCTGCCTTAAGATCATGTGATATACCAACTTTGTCGCAGGGGTTACAATTCTTCATCGAGCAAGGAGCGAGAGTGGCGGACATTGATCTGAATCAGCAAGAAGCCGACAGCCTTATGGCGATGGAGAAACATCGGGTCAATGAAGAGGAGTGGAATTTTCCCAAGCCCGGCGAGCGGTTAACAATTCCTTTACAGTCTTCCGACAGACGTGAGAGCTTTATGCTCGATGTAACGAGAGTTGCAATTAAACTGACCAAGGCCACATTTCAAAATCGAGCAAGACAAGCCATCGTACTTTTGCGCCTTGATATCGACGGCGCACCCCATCGCAATCCCGATGGGGTTGATATTCCGTGTCCACATCTACACATCTACAGGGAGGGGCACGGAGACAAGTGGGCGATCCCAGCAGAAGATCTTGTAGGTAATAATGGGAGGGCGCGCTCGAAGTCGAAGTGCAACATTTAGCGGAGAAAATGTTGCATGGGAAA
>VFSW01004480.1_pt1 | contig 20827 bp, 17 predicted proteins | sample 5358111 | NCBI WGS metagenome assembly VFSW01 (sample SAMN11554181, study PRJNA540505) | mine drainage metagenome | isolation source: sediment from site ElyBrook_90M | place: USA: Ely Copper Mine, Vershire, VT | collected 2017
CCCGACGGGGCACGCTGAATCGGCTCAAATTTCGAAGAAAATCGCTTCGGGGTCGACCACCGTGTCGCGCGTGCCGACGCGCAATTCCGGTTCCTTGAGCGAGACGCGGGAACGCGGCGGCACGCTGTGCGGGAGAAACACGGAGCCGCCGATCACGCTTTCCGCGCCGACGACGGTGCGTCCGCCGAGCACCGTCGCGTTCGCATACAAGGTCGAACCGCTCTCGACGGTCGGATGACGCTTGCGTCCGCGGATAATCTGTCCGGTGGCGTCGCGCGGCAGCGAAATCGCGCCGAGCGTGACGCCTTGGTAGAGCTTGACCCCCGCGCCGATCTCCGTCGTCTCGCCGATCACGACGCCGGTCGCATGATCGATGAAGAAGGCCGGCCCGATCTTCGCGCCGGGATGAATGTCGCAGCCCGTCTTGGAGTGCGCCCATTCGGTCATGATGCGCGCGATCATCGGTACGCCGAGCGAATGCAGCGCGTGCGCGATCCGATAGACGCTGACCGCGAGCACGCCGGGATAGGCGAGGATCACCTCATCGAGATTCGTCGCCGCCGGATCGCCGTCGAGCGCCGCCTGTACGTCGCCGACCAGCAGACGGCGTATCTCGGGCAACCGGCCCAGAAATTCCTCGGTCAGGCGGCGCGCACGCGGCGCGCACTCGCCCGGGCGCATCGGATCGGCGTCGGGCACGGCATCGTCCTCGCGCTCGCGCCCGTAGCACAGGCATTGTTCGATCTCGCGCTCGATCTTCGGACTCAAGCGGTCGACGAGCGTGCCGATATGCGCCCCCAGCGTTTCATGCGTCAGGTCGCGCCGGCCGAAATATCCCGGATACATCAAATCCAGGACCATCTCCAAAATCTCGACGATCGCTTCGCGCGACGGCAGGTAGCGCCGCGACACGGACAGCGCGCGCGCATCGGCAAGGTAGCTCGCGAGCAGTTCGTCCGTCAACCGATGGCGCTTGCCCGCATCCATGGGGGCTCAGCCGACCGCCTGCATCGTCTCGACATCGTCGAAAAGCCCCTCGAACAGCGCGCCCGAGAGGTAGCGCTCGCCGGCGTCCGGCAGTACGACGACGATCGTCTTGCCCGCGAGCTTAGGCTCGCGCGCCAGCCTGAGCGCAGCCGCCATCGCGGCGCCGCAGGAGATGCCGCAAAGAATGCCTTCTTCGCGCGCCAGGCGGCGCGCCATCGCGATGGATTCCTCGTTGGTGACGAGTTCGACGCGATCGACGAGCGTCAAGTCCAGGTTCTTCGGCACGAATCCCGCGCCGAGGCCCTGGATCTTGTGCGGCGCCGGCGCGAGCGGCTGGCCCGCCAGCGTCTGGCTGATCACGGGCGAATGCGCCGGCTCGACGGCGACCGAGACGATCGGCTTGCCGCGCGTCTTCTTGATGTAGCGCGCAACGCCGGTGAGCGTGCCGCCGGTGCCGACGCCGGAGACGAAGACGTCGACCGCGCCGTCGGTGTCGTCCCAAATCTCGGGGCCGGTGGTCTTCTCGTGGATCGCGGGATTCGCGGGATTCTCGAACTGTTTCATCAGCACGTACTTTTGCGGGTCCGCGGCGGCCAGCTCCTCCGCCTTGGCGATCGCGCCTTTCATGCCCTTCGCCCCCGGCGTGAGGACGAGCTTGGCGCCGAACGCGACCAATACCTTGCGCCGCTCCAGGCTCATCGTCTCCGGCATCGTCAGCACGCACTCATAGCCGCGCGCCGCCGCCGCAAAGGCAAGCGCGATGCCGGTATTGCCGCTCGTCGCCTCGACGATCGCCATACCCGGTTTCAAGGTCCCGCGCTGTTCCGCGTCCCACACCATGGCCGCGCCGATCCGGCATTTGACCGAATAGGCGGGATTGCGCCCCTCGATTTTCGCGAGAATCGTCGCGCCACCGCCGGCGTTGAGCCGGTTGATGCGTATCAACGGCGTCCGGCCGATGGATTGGGTATTGTCTTCGAACACATGCATGAGGCACCTCGTTGTGCGCGGCGTAGTTGCGCCACCGCGAAGCTGCGGATTTTCCTCCTAACCGCGGCCGCCGCGCCATAGCAAGTTGTTATAAGCGTCTGCCCGGCGGTTATATACGGCCCGGCCGGGCGGCCGAGCGCCGGCGCTACAGCGGCACCGGCATGAGCGACAAGGGCTGCGGACGGCCGACGATGAAGCCTTGCACGAAATCGATGCCCATGCGCTTGACCGTGTCGAGCGAACGCTGGTCCTCGACGTGCTCGGCGACGACGCGAAAATTCAAGGTTCGGGACAAGTCGATCATCGCCGCGACCAGGGCCTGATTGACGCTGTCGCCGGCGAGATTGTGGATGAACGAGCCGTCGATCTTCAGATAATCCATCGGCAGCGTCTTCAGGTTCGAGAAGGAACTCAGGCCGCTGCCGAAATTATCGAGCGCGAACTCGCATCCCATGCCGTGCAATACCTCGATGAACCGGCGCGCGTGGTCCATGTTGGCGACGACCGCGCTTTCCGTGACTTCGAAGCAGATATCGCCGGGCGCGGCGCCCGTGTGATCGAAACAGTCGACGACATACTCCAGGAAATCCACGTCGCCCAACGTCTGGCCGGCGAGGTTGATTGCGATGCTGCGGCCCGCGGGCAGCTTCAAGCCGCCGCGCCCGAGCGCCGACAGCACGGCCTGGACGACCCAACGATCGATGTGCGGCATCAGTCGATAGCGCTCGGCGGCGCGGATGAATTCCGAGGTCGGCGTCCCGGGTACGCCGTTCTCGGCCTTCAAGCGCACGAACACTTCGAGCGCCGGGCCGCGCTCGCCGCCGCGCTGCGCGTGCACGATGGGCTGAATATAGAGTTCGAAGGCGTTGTCGCGCAGCGCCGCCTGCAGCTTCTGCAGCCAGTGGATCTCGCCCCGGTGCCGCGCGCTTGCTTCCTCGCGCGCCGAATAGACGTGCACGTGCACGCCGCCCTGCTTCTTCGCGACGTAGCACGCGGAATCCGCCGAATTGATGATGTCCTCGATGGTAGCGCCGTCGCGGCCGATCTCGACGAGCCCCACGCTGACGCCGATATTGAAGATCTTGTCCTTCCAGACGAAGCGATAGTCATTGACGGAGCGCACGACGTCGTCGGCAATCTGCCGCGCTTTTTCGAGCGGACAGCCGACGAGCAGCAATGCGAATTCGTCGCCGCCGATGCGCCCGACCGTATCCGAGTCGCGCACCGCATCCTTGATCAGCGATGCGACCTCGCGCAGCATGTTGTCGCCGGCCGAATGTCCGCAGGTGTCGTTGACGACTTTGAAGCGGTCCAGATCCAGATACGCCAGCGCGTGCGTGACGTCGCCCGCGCGCGCCGATTCCATCGCCTCCTGCAGCCTGCGTTCGAATTCCCGCCGGTTGATGAGCCCGGTCAGCGCGTCGTGGCTTGCCTGATAGCTCATCTGCCGTGTCAGGCCGCGCAGCTCGCTGGTGTCGTGCAGTACGATGACGACGCCGACGATCGCCGCGCCGTCGAAGCGCAACGGCGACACGCTGATCTCGACGGAGCGTTCCGGCGCTCCCGCCGCCGGCACCAGGACCGCGCGCTTGCCGACGGAGATCCGGCTGCCGCTCGTCAATGCCTTGCCGACCGGGTCGCCGAGCGAACGGCGGTCGGCCTCCTCCACCAAGGCCGCGACGTCGGGAAACGACTTGCCGACGACCTGGTCGAAGCGCTGGCCGAGCAGCTGGGCCGCCGCATGATTGATGTAGTCGATGCGCCCGTCGGTATCGACAGTGATCACGCCCTCGCCCATCGCATCGAGCGTCGCCATCGCGCGCGGCCGGGAGGGAGGCCCCGCCACGGCGGCCGCCGGCAGCATTTCCAGCGCGGTCAACAACAGCGCGGGTTCACCGGCGCCGGCGATCACGGCGCTCGACAGTTCGACGCGCGTGACCTCGCCTTGCGCACCGATCAACTCCACCTCGTAGCGTTCGGCCGCCGGCTCGCCGGCGAGGCGCCGGCTCAGGTTCTGGTCGACCAAACCGACGTAATCCGCGGCGACGAAATTCGAAAGCGGCCTGCCGATGACGCTTTCCCGTGGAATCCCGAGCAGCGCGAGAAACCGTTGGTTCGCGAACATGATGCGGTCGCGCGTGATGACCACGGCGTCATGCACGGCCTCGACGAGGCGCTGGAACAATTGCTCTCGATCATGCATGCGTGCGCCGCGCTGCTCGATGTTTTCGAGCAGCTGGTTGACGGCGCCGCCCAATTGGCCCAGAGCCTCGGGTTTGCCCTCGAGATGCACGCGTCCGGAAGGCGCGACGTCGCGCGTCAGCTGCCAGACCTGTTTGGAGAACTCCTGCAGGGCGCGCTCCTGCCGGCGTTTCCAAACGTAGAGCACGACCAGGCAAACGGCCAGGACGGCCGAGGTCGCTATCCAAACGACTCCGGAGCGAGCAATCAATTTCGACCTCGATCGCGGCGCTGCGGAACGACGCTTGACGTCAAGTAGGTTCCCGTCGGCGGTGGGCTTCGTCGCGAATCATAGTGGAACCGAGAATAGCGCACGGACATGGCATCGCTTGGCGAAATTGACCATAATCAGGAGTCTTAAATTCGCGCTCGAGAGATTATGGACACCGCAGCCGCCCGACACCAAATGGTCGATCAACAGATCCGCACCTGGGAAGTCCTCGATCCCAGGGTGCTCGATGCGCTCGACGCAGTGCCACGCGAGGCGTTCGTACCCGCTGAATTCAGGCAAGTCGCGTTCGCCGACTCGGCCATTCCGATCGGACACGGCCAAACCATGCTCGCGCCGAAGCTGCACGGGAGGATTCTGCAAGCCTTGGCCATCGACCCGGCCGACACCGTGCTGGAAATAGGAACCGGCACCGGCTACCTCGCGGCCTGCATGAGCTTGCTCGCCGGGAAGACCAAATCGATCGACATCCATCCGGACTTCATCGCGATCGCGCGCGCGAACCTCGCGATCCTGCCGAGCGCGCGCATCCACCTCGAGGTGCAGGATGCGTTTCAGGCCGCGCCGCCCGGCGAATACGACGCAATCGCGGTCACCGGATCCATGCCGGTCTACGATCGGCGCTTCGAACAGGCGCTCGCGCTCGGCGGCCGGCTGTTCGCGGTGGTCGGCACGGCGCCCGTCATGGAAGCCCTACTGGTGCGGCGCGTGGACGGCGCGGAATGGGTGCGGGAGAGCCTGTTCGAAACCATCATCGAGCCCTTGATCGGCGCTGCGACGCCGGATAGGTTCGTGTTCTGATGATCCCGGAACTGACACCGCGGGAATTCCTGGAGCGGCGCACCGCCGGACGCGCGATGACGCTCGTGGACGTACGCGAAAGCTGGGAAATCGCGCTCGCTCCCGTGCCGAGCGACCATATTCATATTCCGATGGGTCAAATTCCGGACCGGTTGGCGGAACTCGACCCCGGGCAGGAGACGGTCGTCATCTGCCGATCCGGCGGACGCAGCCTCAACGTGGCGAATTTCCTCGAGCGCCAGGGATTCAAATCCGTCTACAACTTGAGCGGCGGCATCCTCGCCTGGTCCCGAGACTTGGACCCGACGATACCCACGTATTAGCGCGCCGCGCTCGAGCTCAGCTCACCTGGCTGAGCGTCTTCGCCGGAGCGTTATAGGCATATATAACACTATGTTGCCGGGCCGTCGTCCAGCGTCTCGATCAATGCGACGAGTCGGGCGACGCTGCCGCGCCGCTCGGCGACGGCCGCTTTGCCCCGCGCACCCAAGCTTAAGCGCCGTTGCGGGTCCTGGAACAAGCGAATCAACTCGGCGGCGAGTGACTCGCCATCGGCGACGGTGATCGCGCCGCCGCAATCGGCCAACATCGCGGCGATTTCGCTGCCGTTGAAATTCGACGGTCCGGTCAGCACAGGCAAGCCGAGTGCGGCCGGTTCGAGCAAATTGTGGCCCCCGATCGGCGCCAGGCTGCCGCCGACGAAGCCGATATCCGCCGAGGCGTAAAACATGACGAGTTCGCCGACCGTATCGAGCAGCAACACCGCGGCCGCACGCGGCACGCGCGCGGCCGCGCTGCGCCGGACGAATTCGAGGCCGCGGCGCCCGATCAGCGCCGCGACCGCGTCGAACCGATTCGGGTGCCGCGGCGCGAGCACCAGCAACGCGTCCGGCAGTACCGTGCGAACCCGGCGGTGCGCGTCGATCACGGACTCATCCTCGCCGGCGTGCGTGCTGCCGGCGATCCAAACCGGCCTTTGCCCAAGATATTCGCTGCGCAGCGCGCGCGCGCGGGCGCCGATGTCGGCTCCAATCTCGACGTCGAACTTCACGTTGCCGACGGTGTGCGTGCGCGCCGGGTCCGCGCCGATGCTGCGGAAGCGTTCGGCGTCCGCGTCGGTTTGTGCGGCGACGACGACGTTCGCCGTGAACAGGCCGTTGAACAAGGAGCCGAAGCGGCGGTAGCGCGATGCGGATTTCGGCGAAAGGCGCGCGCTCGCAAGCACGAGCGGCACGTTGCGCCGCGCGCACTCGCCGAACAGATTCGGCCACAGTTCCGTTTCCATGACGATCGCCAGCGTAGGCTGGATGTTGCCGAAGAATCGCGCGACGCTGGCGCGCGTATCGTACGGCAGAAAGCGTATATCGGCGCTTGCGCCGAACAAGCCGCGCGCCCGCGCCCGCCCGGTCGGCGTCGCCGTGGTGACGACGATCTGCGTCTTGGAATCGCGCAGCGCGAGCGCGCGCACGATCGGCGCAGCGGCCGACACTTCGCCGAGCGACGCCGCATGCAGCCATATGCTGCGGTCCGAGCGGATCCGGCGGCCATACCCGAAGCGTTCGCCGAGGCCGGCCCAGTACCCCCGATCCCGAACCCCGCGCAACAGCACGAACAGGAACGCGAACGGCGCCGCGGCGGCGATCAACAAATTGTACAAGCGGCGCATGGATGGCGCTACGCGGAGCCGCCGCGGGCCGACTCCGCCGCACCGGAAGCTTGATCGCCCGCGCCGTATCCGGCCATCAGCGCATCCCACGCGGCCGCCGCAAACCGGCCGGCGGTGATCTTGACGAGCGAGCGGCGCAAGCGGCGCAAATTTCGCCGCCGCCAAGGACCGTCGGCGCGCACGCGGCCCCGGTCGAAATCGATGACGCTGACCGCGCCACGGCGGTCCAGCAGAATGTTGTGCGCATTGAGATCCGCGTGGTCGACGCCCGCGCGGTGCAAACGCGCGACCGCCGCGCCAATCGCGCGCCACTCTGAATCAGGCAGCGGCGCCGACGCGAGCATCGCGCTCAAGGGATGTGCATCGGGGATGCGGCGCGTGATCAAATCGCAGCGATACGTGAGGAAGCGGCGCCGATAGCGCGCCGCGATCGGCAGCGGCACCGGCAAGCCCCGCGCACCGAGCGCGGCGAGCAGACGCCATTCGGCGAACGCGCGCACGCGTCCCTCGCCGGTCCAGAGGTAGCGATCGGCGCACAGGCGCGCGAGCAAGCCGCCGCGGCGGAAGTGCCGGAGCACCCAGTCGCGCGGCCCGTCGCGGACGAACCATGCGGCTCCGCGGCCGCGCGTCGCCGGCTCGATTTTCCCCGTCTTGCGCCAATGGGACGGCTCGAAAACCACCTCGACCGCCGCGCTCGCGCAGCCCGCGAACTCTGCTTCGAGTGCGAGCATCGCGCCGTCCGCCGTCGCGATGCGTCGGCCGTCGATTCCGGTCATGCTGATCGCGATCCCCTAAAGGCACCAGGCACGCCGCGAGTCTATCACCGCGCGCGCCGCACTTTCGCTAGAATCCAAGCTTTGCGGTCGCGCGCAGCGGAGCTTGTCATGAGCGAGATTTCGACGCCCATTTCGCCCGGAGAGATGATCGACAAGATCACGATCCTGCAGATCAAATCGCGGCGCATGACGGACCCGATCAAGCTTTCGAACGTGCGCCGCGAACTCGACGCGCTGCAGCGGGTTTGGGCCGCGTCCGTGTATGCCGGCGCGGACATCGAGGCGGATCAGGACGCGCTGCGCGCGGTCAACGAGCGACTGTGGATGATCGAGGACGACATACGCGACAAGGAACGCGCGCAAGTGTTCGACGCCGAATTCATCCGGCTCGCCCGTGCGGTCTATTTCGAGAACGACGAGCGCGCGGCGATCAAACGCCGGATCAATACGCGGCTCGGCTCGACGCTGATCGAGGAAAAATCCTACAAGGATTACGCCAAGGCCGCGGCGCAGCCGTAAGCCGGCGCGCCGCCCGCGCGCCGCCCTAGGCGGCGGCGAGCGTGTATTCCGCCCCGCAATACGGGCATTTCACCCATCCCGTCGATTCGATCGCCAAATACACGCGCGGATGCGAATTCCACAACGACATGCCCGCCATCGGACAGGACAGCGGCAGATCCGCTGCCGTGACGGAATAGCGGTGCTCAGCGTTGGGCTGAATCAAGTTGCGTTTGATATCGTTGTCCACGATCGCCGACATGCATTGCACTCCGCTCTTTCCTGCCCGGCATTTTGCGCGCCGCGCCGCGGATGCGCAACGAACCCTGCCGGCTATGCCGGACGCTCGAATACCTCGCGCCAGATGCCTTGAATCCGCTCGCGCGTCCCGGCGTACGGCGCGGCCTCGACGACCCGGCCGTCCGATCCCTCGAGCGACAACCGGTGCAGCACGCTGCGGTAGCCGCGATATGCGTCGATGAGCCACGCCGCGGTGGCTGGGTCGACGACGCCGAATTGCGCGAGCCCTTCGAGCTGTCGAATATTGTCGGTGTGGGTCGCGAGCGCAGGGTGGCGCTGCGCATGCGCGAGCACCCAATACTGGACGAGAAATTCTATGTCGGCGATGCCGCCGGCATCCTGCTTGACGTCGAATTGCCCGGCGCCTGCCAGGGAGAGTTCGCGGCGCATGCGCGCGCGCATTTCCATGACCTCGACGCGCAGCGTATCGCGGCGCACGGCTTCCGTGATCAGCCGGCGCCGCGCGGTCTCGAATCGGCGGCACAGATCGTGACTGCCCGCGACGCCGCGCGCGCGCAGAAGCGCCTGGTGCTCCCAAGTCCACGCCTCCTCGTATTGGTAGCGCTCGAACGCATCCATGCCGGTCATCAGAAAGCCGCCCTTGCCGTTCGGACGCAGCCGCACGTCGACCTCGTAGAGGCGGCCGGATGCCGAATGCATCGTCAGGAGATGCACGATGCGCTGAGCGAGCCGCAGAAAGAATACGCCGTTGTCGATGGACTTCGCGCCGCGGGTCTGTTGAATCTCGCCGGCTGAGTCGTGCAGGAACACGAGATCCAAGTCCGACCCGTAGCCGAGTTCGAGTCCGCCAAGCTTGCCGTAGCCGACGACCGCGACTGATGCGACGCGCAAACTCGATTCGGCGTCACCGCAATACGGGACGCCGTGTGCCGCGGTGATCTGCTGCCAGCTCAAGTCGAGGCAGCATTGAATGATCAGCTCTGCAATGTCCGTGAGCCTGTCGCTGACCCTCATCAGCGGCAGACGTCCCGTGAGATCGGCGAGCGCGACGGAGAATATGGCCGCCTTTTGGAACTGCCGGATGCCTTCGACCTGCCGCTCCGGGTCGTCGGCGGGCAGATGCTCGGTACGCGCCGCCAATTCCTGCGCAAACCCTTCGCGCGACGGCAGCGCCTCGAAAACCTTCGGATCGATGAGCTCATCGAGCAGCAGCGGGAACTCGGCGACCTGCTGCGCGAGAAAGCCGCTGATCGCCGAGATCTCGACCAAGCGCGTCAGCGCGGCGGGTTGTTCGATCAGCAACGCGAGGTACGAGGAGCGCGCACCGATCGCCTCCAGGATGCGCAGCACCCGCTTGAGCAGCACCGCGGGCCGTTCGCGCGCGCCGGCCGCCTCGGTCAGGCGGCCGAGAATCGTGTGCAGGCGGCGGCGCCCCGCCTCGTCGAGCTTTCGATACGCCGCGGATTGCCGATACGACTCGAGCGCGGCGGCCGCGGGCGCGATTTCTCCGGCGGGAAATCCCCGCTGCGCGAGTTCCTCGTCGAGATTCACGTTGGCGGACGCGAACGCTGCGAAGCTCGACTCGACGTCCGCGCGCTGCGCGCGCGCTCCGGCGAACACCAGCGCGTCGAATTGCTCCGCAGTGCGCTTGCGCGCCCGATCGATGCGCTCGAGCGTCGCCGGCCAATCGCCTCCGCCGAGGTGCGCGCTCAAGCGCGCGCGGTCGATCGCCGCTTCCGGCAGGTGATGCACCTGCTCGTCGCGGATCATCTGAATCGCGTTCTCGGCGCGGCGCAGGACGAAATACGCCTCGGTCAAATCGGCAACCGCTGCGCCCGGCAACAGCTTCGAGCCTGCGAGCGCCGGCAGGACCTCGAGCAGCGACGCGTTCTGCAGGCGCGGGTCGCTGCCGCCGCGGACCAACTGCAGAGATTGCGCAATGAATTCGATCTCGCGAATCCCGCCCGTGCCCAATTTCAGATCCTGCTCGAGATCGCGGCGCTGCACCTCGCGCGCGATCATCGCCTTCATCTCGCGCAGCGACTCGAACACGCCGAAGTCCAGGTAGCGCCGGTAAACGAACGGCCGCACATAGTCGCGGTAGGTCGCAGCGTAGGCGTCCGCTGCGACGATCGGGCGCGCCTTGATCCAGGCATAACGCTCCCAATCACGGCCGTGCTGCTGCAGATACTCCTCCAGCGCCGCGAGACTGACGACCAAGGGACCGCTGTCGCCGAATGGTCGCAAGCGCATGTCCACGCGAAACACGAACGAATCTTCGGTGCGCGCGTCGAGAAGCCGGATGAATTCCCGTCCGAGTCGCTGAAAGTACTCTTCGTTGTCGGCAACCCTGGGCCCGTCCGTCTGGCCCTGCGCCGCGAACAGCAGCACCAGATCGACGTCCGAGGAGAAATTCAGCTCGCGGCCGCCGAGCTTGCCCATGCCGAGCACGATCAGCGGCACGACCGCGCCGCCGCGGTCGCGCGGCGTGCCGAATGTGGGCTGCAAGGACCGTGCCGCCGCCGCCGCCGCCGCCCGAATCACCGCATCGGCGAGGTCGGAGACCGCGCGCAAGGTCTCGGAGACGTCCGCGCGCGCGGCGATATCGCGCCACGCGATCCGCATCATTTCCCTGCGCCGCCAAATCCGCAGCTGAAGCTGCGCGGCCGCGGCGTCCGCGGCCGCACCCACCGTGCGCTCATATTCCAGGTTCGCGAGCGCCGCCGCCGCCGGCTCGTCATACCGCTCGATCCATGCGAGCGCATCCGGGTCGCGCAGCAGCGCGGCGGCGATGAACTCGCTGCAGGCGACCACGCGCGGCAACTCGGCGCGGCGCCGGGGCGAGAGCCGCGCGAGCGCACTCCCGAGGCCATCGAGTAGGGCGGCCCGCTCGAACCAGCGCAAGCAGGGCTCATGCAGCGGTTCCGGCAGCCCGGTGCAATCATCGTTGCGGGCGGTTTCGCTCATCGTCACCGGCCCGAAGATCCTCGAGCGCGCGCCATTGCTTTGCTCCCCTTGCGCATTCCACCGGTGAATTCACGCATGCGCGCGCCCCGGCGCAGTATAGCGCCCGTCCTCATCGGCGAGCAGCCGGTACCCCACACCCGGCTCAGTGATCAGGTGGCGTGGTTGCCGCGGGTCCGGCTCGAGCTTTTGGCGCAGCATCTTGATATAGGAGCGCAGGCCGCGGCTGTCGCCGGCGCGCTCCGGTCCCCAGGCTTCGCGCAGCAGCTGCGCCTGTGTCACGATCATGCCGGCATGGCGCGCGAGACAGTCCAATACGCGATACTCCAGTGGTGTGAGATGCACAGGCGCACCCGGACCCTGCGCGCTGCGCGCCGCGAGATCGACGCTGATCTCGCCGAAGCGCAACAGCGGCAGCCGTTCGCCGCCGCGCGCCGTTCGGCGCAGCGCAGCCCGCACCCGCGCCATCAGTTCCGGAGTGCTGAACGGCTTGCCGACGTAGTCGTCGGCGCCGGCGTCGAGCGCGGCGATCTTGTCCGTCTCGGCCGTGCGCGCCGACAGCACCAGGATCGGGATCGGCGAGTAGCGGCGAATCTCGCGGATCACGAACAATCCGTCGCGGTCCGGCAGTCCCAGATCGACGATGACGAGATCCGGCCGATGGGTGCGCGCCTCGATGAGCGCCCTCGCGGCGGATTCGGCGCCGACCACCCGGTACTGCTGCGCCTTCAGCAGCGTCTCGAGCACGCCGCGTATGCCGGCATCGTCCTCGACGACCAGGACGAGGAACATCGCCTTGGTCACGGCGCCGCCTCGCGGGTCGGCAGCGTGAACAGGAAGCGCGCACCGCCGCCCGGCCGCGGCATCGCGCCGATCCGTCCGCCATGCGCGTTGACGATCGCGCGGCAGATCGCGAGCCCGAGACCCGCGCCGCCCGCATTGCTCTCTTCGCGGCCGCGCTTGAATTTCGCGAACAGCTCCTCGGGATTCCCCGGCGGCAATCCCAGGCCATTGTCGTCGACGATGACGCGCACCTCATCGCCGTCGAGTCCCGCCGACACGCCGATGCGCGTCCCCGGCGGCGTGTGTTTGATCGCGTTGTCGACAAGATTGACGAGAACTTGCGTGACCAGCGGCGCATCGACATAGACCGGCGGCAGATCGGAGGGCACAGTCACGTCCGCCGCCCGATCGCCGAAGCGCCCATGCAGACGCGCGAGCGCGGTACCGACGAGATCATCGACGGTTTGCCAGTCGCGCCGCAGGTGCACTTCGCCGGCCTCGAAACGCATCAAGTCGAGCAAGTTCGAAATCAGCTCGGACATCTCCTGCGCCTTGCCGTCGATCGACCGCGCAAGTTCCGCGCGCGCCGCGGCATCGAGCTGCAGGTTCGGGTCGTTGAGCGCGCTGCTCGCCCCCACGATCACCGCGAGCGGAGTACGCAGGTCGTGCGAGATGGACGCGAGCAGCGTACTGCGCATGCTCTCCGCCTCCACGGCGACGTGCGCGCGCTCAGCCTCCTCGGCAAACTGCGCCCGCTCGATCGCAAGCGCGATCTGGCCGGCGAAGGTCTCGAGCAGGTGCCGCTGTTCCGGCAGCAATAGCCGGCGCCGTTGGGTCGGCCGGACCGCGAGCACGCCGAGCGAGCGCCGCGTACCGATGAGCGGCAGATACTGTGCGGCGGCGGCGGGGAGCGTATCGGTTCCCAGCCCGGCCGGCCGCCCATGGTCGAATACCCATTGCGCAACCGACAGATCGGCGCGTTCCAGCAAGCCGGCGATCGGTTCGCCGTCCCAATGCTGCAGCTGTCCGCGACCGTCCGGCATCAGCACGACGGCATGGCTCGCGAAGGTTTCCGCGACATGCCTGACCGAGATCCGCGCGAGATTGCCGAAACTGGGAGTCGCGGCGAGTTCCCGGCTCATCGCATAGAGGAGCGACGTGCGCCGTTCGCGCGCCGCCGCGACCCGCGTCTGGGCGCGAACGTTGGCGACCAGATTGGCGATCACCAGCGCCATCGCCAGCATGACGGCGAAGGTCACGAGATACTGCGCGTCGTTGACGGCTAACGTGAAGCGCGGCGGCACGAAGCAGAAGTCGAATGCGGCGACGTTCGCGACCGCCGTGAGGCTCGCGGGTCCGCGCCCGAGGCGCGCCGCCGCGACGGTCGCGCCGAGCAGGTAGACCATGACGAGATTCGTCAGCTCGAAGTACGGGTACATGAGCGCCGCAGCCCCCGTGCAGATCGCCGAGATCAGGAGCGCAGCCGCATAGCGATCCCAGCGCACCGCGGTCGGCCCGCTGGTCGGCAGATCCCGGCGCTTCCGGGCAGGCGTGTCCCGGCGCGCGATCACCGAGATGTCGAGACCCGCTCCGCGGCGCACGAGTTCGGTCGCCGTCGAGCGCCGCAGCCAGCCGCGCAAGCCCGTGCGCTTCGATTCGCCGACGACGATGCGCGTGACGTTGCGCAGGCGCGCGTACTCGATGAGTACTTCCGCGGCCGACGGACCGCCGAGCGTGACCGTGGCGGCGCCCAGGGACTCGGCGAGGCGCAGCACGTCGATGCGGCGGTTGCGCTCGATCTCCGAGAGCTTGAGTTCGGCGGGAGTCTCGACCGACACGACCAGCCATTCGGCGTCCAGCGCGTCGGCAAAGCGCTTGCCGACCCGCACCAATTGCTCGGCCTGGTCGTCCGGCGCGACGGCGATCAGGAACCGATCGCGCGCGAGCCAGGGCCTCGAGCTAGGTGCATCGGCCGCCAATTCCTGCGCTGCCGCATCCACGCGATCGGCAGTGCGGCGCAGCGCGAGTTCACGCAGCGCCAGTAAATTCGGCTTGCGAAAGAACCGCTCGGTCGCGGTACTCACTTGGTCGGAGACATAGATCTTGCCGGCCTTCAGGCGCGCGAGCAGGTCATCGGGCGGCAGGTCGATCAGCTCGACGTCATCGGCTTCGTCGAATATTCGATCCGGGATCGTCTCTTGTTGACGCACGCCGGTGATGCCGGCGAGAACGTCGTTCAGGCTCTCGAGATGCTGGACGTTGAGCGTCGTCCAAACGCTGATACCAGCGTCAAGCAGTTCCTCGACGTCCTGCCAGCGCTTGGCGTGCCGCGGCCGCGGCTCGCCCTCGGCGATGTTGGAGTGCGCAAGCTCATCGACGAGCACGATGGCCGGAGCCCGGCGCAGCGCCGCGTCGAGGTCGAACTCGCGCCGCGTGATGCCGCGATAACGCACCTCGAGGAACGGCAGCTGTTCGAGTCCTTCGAGCAAGCGCTCGGTCTCGGCGCGGGCGTGGGGCTCGACATAGCCGACGACGACCTCCGCGCCGCCGGCGCGCGCCGTGCGCGCCGACTCCAGCATGGAGTAGGTCTTACCGACACCGGCCGAGGCGCCGAAGAAGATCCGCAGGCGGCCGCGCCGCGCGCGCGCCTCCGCGCGCTGCACATCGGCCAGCAGTTCGTCCGGATTAGGGCGCTCGCCAGGTGACATTAGGGCTCGTCGATCGGTTACGCGCCCGCCGCCGCTGGCGCCGATGCCAGGATATCGGTGCGCCGCGGGCCCGGCAAATCGCGATCAGCGCAGACGATCGAGCGCAAGATTGAGATCCAGCACGTTGATCCGCGGCTCGCCGAACAGGCCGAGCAGCCGATCCTGTTCGTGTGCGGCGATCAGGGCCTCGATCTGCGAGAGCGGGATATGGCGCGCGCGCGCGACCCTCGTGGCCTGATAGCGCGCGTCCGCCGGGTTGATCTCGGGGTCCAGCCCGCTCGCCGATGAGGTGACGAGTCCGACCGGGATCGGCCGGTGGTTTGCGGGATCGGCGCCGCGCAGCGCTTTGGCGCTCGCCTTGACGTCATCCAGCAGCGCCGGATTCAGCGGGCCGAAGTTCGAGCCCGACGAAGCTACGCCGTTATACGGCTGCGGCGCCGTCGCCGACGGCCGTCCCCAGAAATACTGCGGATCGGAAAAGCTTTGGCCGATGAGCATGGAGCCGATGAGCTTGCCGTCCTTGTCGTAGACCAGGCTGCCCTCGGCCTCGTGCGGGAAAGCCAGTTTCGCCGCGCCCGTGATGAGGAGCGGATAAACGATCCCTAGGAGAGCCGTCATCAGCACGAGAAGGCTAGCCGCAGGCCGGAAGAGTCGCATGAACATCGCCATTCTCCTTTAAGCCCAGCCGGCCGCCGACAACAGCATGTCGATGAGCTTGATGCCGGGGAACGGCACGATGATGCCGCCCAGGCCATAGACCAGCAGGTTTCGCCGCAACAAGGGACCTGCGCCGAGCGGCCGATACTTGACACCCTTGATCGCAAGTGGGATGAGGGCGACGATGATCAGGGCATTGAAGATCACCGCCGACAGGATCGCGGAGTTCGGCGTCGACAAGTGCATGATGTTGAGCGCGCCGAGTTCCGGGTAAGTCATCGCAAACGCGGCCGGAATGATCGCGAAATACTTTGCGACGTCATTGGCGATCGAGAATGTAGTGAGCGCGCCGCGCGTCATCAGCATCTGCTTGCCGGTCTCGACGATCTCGATGAGCTTCGTTGGATTGGAGTCCAAATCCACCATGTTGCCGGCTTCCTTGGCCGCCTGCGTGCCGGTATTCATCGCGACCGCGACGTCCGACTGGGCGAGCGCCGGCGCATCGTTCGTGCCGTCGCCGGTCATCGCGACCAGGCGGCCTTCGGCCTGGTGCGCGCGGATCAGCTTGAGCTTGGCTTCCGGCGTCGCTTCGGCGAGAAAATCATCGACGCCCGCCTCGGCCGCGATCGCGGCCGCGGTCAGCGCGTTGTCGCCGGTGATCATGATCGTCTTGATGCCCATGTGGCGCAGATCGGCGAAGCGCTCCTTGATTCCGCCCTTGACGATGTCTTTGAGCTCGATCACGCCGACGACGCGGCCATCATCGGCGACGACGAGCGGCGTGCTGCCCTGGCGCGCGATGCGCTGCACGGTCTCCTCGACCGAACTCGGATAGATCTTTCCTAAGCCGCCGACGTACTTGGCGATCGCATCCGGAGCGCCTTTGCGCACCTGTCTTGCGCCGAGATTGACGCCGCTCATGCGCGTATGCGCCGAGAACGGCACGAACGTCGCGCCGAGCGCGCCGAGATCGCGTTCGCGCAGGTTGAAACGCTGTTTCGCGAGCACGACGATGCTGCGTCCTTCCGGAGTCTCGTCGGCGAGCGAGGCGAGCTGCGCCGCATCGGCCAACTGCTGCTCCGTGAATCCCGGCGCCGCGAGGAACGCCGCCGCCTGGCGGTTGCCAAGCGTGATGGTTCCGGTCTTGTCGAGCAGCAAGACGTCGACGTCGCCGGCCGCCTCGACCGCGCGCCCGGAAGTCGCGATGACGTTCGCCTGCATCATGCGGCTCATGCCCGCGACGCCGATCGCCGACAGCAGGCCGCCGATGGTCGTCGGAATCAGACAGACGAGCAGGGAGACGAGAGCGGTAATCGTCACGGGGCTGCCGGCCTTGCTGGCCTCGACGCTGAACAGCGAAAACGGCAGCAGCGTGACGATGACGACGAGGAAGACGAGGGTGAGCGCGACGAGCAGGATCGTCAGCGCAATCTCGTTCGGCGTCTTCTGCCGTTTCGCGGATTCGACCATCGAGATCATGCGATCGAGAAACGTCTCGCCCGGATTCACCGAAACCCGCACGATGATCCAATCGGACAGCACCTTCGTGCCGCCGGTCACGGAAGTGAAATCGCCGCCCGACTCGCGAATGACGGGTGCCGACTCGCCGGTGACCGCGCTTTCGTCGACCGAGGCGGCCCCCTCGATGACCTCGCCGTCGGCTGGGATCACGTCCCTGGCCTCGACGAGCACGACATCCCCCTTGCGCAGATCCTCGGCCTTGGTTCGCGTCGTCTCGCGGGGACTCCGCGACGGATCTGCGAGCTTCTTGGCGAACACGGTCTGGCGCATGCTGCGCAAGCTGGCCGCCTGCGCGCGGCTGCGGCCCTCCGCCAGACTTTCCGCGAAATTCGCGAACAACACCGTGAACAGCAGCCAAATCGCGACCGCGAGGATGAACCCACTCGGCGCTTCTCCATGGCCGGCGAGCGCCTGGAGGTAGAGGATCGCGGTGACGATCGTGCCGATGAACACGACGAACATGACGGGATTGCGCCACTGGGTGCGCGGATCGAGCTTGATAACGGATTCGATCAGCGCACCCTTCAGCAGTTTGCGGTCGAATAGGGACATTGGCTGCCGTGACATCGAAGTCTCTCTATTTGGCTGTGGCGAGCATGAAGTGCTCGACCACGGGCCCCAGCGCGAGTGCGGGCACATAGGTCAGCACGCCGATCAACAGGACCGAGCCGATCAGCAGCGCGACGAACAAGGGGCCGTGGGTCGGCATCGTGCCGTCGGTGACCGGAACCCGCTTCTTCGCGGCGAGGGAACCCGCGACGGCGAGCGCGGCGACGATCGGCCAGTAGCGTCCGATGAACATCACGAGGCCGGTCGAGACGTTGTAAAAGACCGTGTTCGCCGAAATCCCGGCGAACGCGCTGCCGTTGTTGTTGGCTACCGAGGAGAACGCGTACAGGATCTCGCTGAAACCGTGCGGGCCGGGATTCGCGATTCCGGCCCTGCCGGCGACGGTCATGACGGCGACCGCGGTGCCGATCAGCACGAGGAACGGCGTCGTCAGGATGAACACCGAGGCCAGCTTCATTTCGAGCGCCTCGATCTTCTTGCCGATGTATTCCGGCGTGCGCCCGATCATGAGGCCGGCGATGAACACGCCGAGTATGGCGAACATGAGTATCGTGTACATGCCGGTGCCGACGCCGCCAGGCGCGAGTTCGCCGAGTTGGATCAGGAACAGCGGCACGAAGCCGCCGAGCGGCATCATCGAGTCGTGCATCGTATTCACGGCGCCGCAGGACGTGGCGGTGGTCGCAGCCGTGAACAGCGCGGATGCGGCGATGCCGAACCTGGTCTCCTTGCCCTCCATGTTGCCGCCGGACTGCGCGCGGCTCGCGCTCTGATCGATCCCCAGCTTCGCCAACAGCGGATTGCCTTGCTGCTCGATGTGGAACGCCGTGACCACGAGCGGCACGAACAGGATCAGCATCGCGGCGAGGATCACCCAGCCCTGACGCGTATCGCCGACGATCTTGCCGAAGGTGTAGGTGAGCGCGCACGGGATCGCGAAGATCGCCAGCATCTCCAACAGGTTCGACAAGGGCGTCGGATTTTCAAATGGATGCGCCGAATTCGCGTTGAAGAAGCCGCCGCCATTCGTGCCGAGTTCCTTGATCGACTCCTGCGACGCGACCGGGCCCATAGGCAGCGTTTGCGTGCGGGCCTCGACCGTCGTCGCCTGCTTGTAGGCATCGAAATTCTGGATGACGCCCTGGCTTACGAGCGCGAGCGCGAGTACGGCCGAGAGCGGCAGCAGCACATAGAGCGTCGAGCGCGTGACATCGACCCAGAAGTTGCCGATCGACTGCGCCGTGTGCCGCGCGAAGCCGCGGATCAAAGCGATCGCGACCGCGATGCCGGTCGCCGCCGAGAGGAAATTCTGCACCGCGAGGCCCGCCATCTGCACGAGGTAGCCCATCGTCGATTCGCCGGCGTAGGCCTGCCAGTTGGTGTTCGTGATGAAGCTCACGGCCGTGTTGAACGACGAGTCCGGGCTGACCGCCGCGAACTTCTGCGGATTCAGCGGCAAGTACGCTTGCAGCCGCTGCAGCGCGTAGACGAAGACGGCGCCCAGGACGTTGAACAGCACGAGCGCGAGCGCGTACCGGCCCCAGGACATTTCCTCGCCGGCGTCAACGCCGCAAAGGCGATACAGCATCCCTTCAAATCGGGCGCCGAGCCTCAGCGCGAAATTCGGGCGGCCTTCCATGACGTCGGCGATGTAGGCGCCGAGCGGCTTGACGATGAGCACGATGAGTCCGAGAAAGACGAACAGCAGCAGCGCGAACAGTGCCTCGGGATGCATCAGAATCGCTCCGCCTGCAGGAGCGCATACACCAAATAGCCGAACAGGAACAGGGCGAGCAGGCCGCAGAACCAGTACATGCCGCTCATGACGGTTCACCGAGGCGGCCGAACGCCCACACGAGGCAATGAGTCGCGGCGTACAGCGCGGCAAGAATCAACAGATAGACGGCATCCATGGGCGCGGCCTCCGGCAACAGGTGTCGCGGGCCACACTAGCGCTGCGCGTGTGAAAAACCCATGCAAAAAAAGAGCGGGCCGAAGCCCGCTCTTTCGCGACCGTAACCGCCGAGCGCGGGCCGCCCTGGCCCGCGTCGCGCGTGTTACATGTCCATGCCGCCCATGCCGCCCATGCCGCCGCCCGGGCCGCCGTGCGCATGCTCTTCTTCCTTCGGCGATTCCGCGATCATGACTTCGGTCGTGAGCAACAGGCCCGCCACCGACGCCGCGTTCTGCAGAGCAAGACGCGTGACTTTGGTCGGATCCAGAATGCCCATTTCGATCATGTCGCCGTACTCGCTGGTCGCCGCGTTGTAGCCGAACGTCCCCTTGCCCTCGCGGACTCGGTTCAGCACGACCGCCGCATCTTCGCCCGCATTGCTGACGATCTGGCGCAGCGGCTCCTCGATCGCACGTGCGAGAATTTTGATGCCGGTCGTCTGGTCTTCGTTGGCCCCCTGGAGCTTCTCGATGGCCTTCAGCGAGCGCACCAGCGCGACACCGCCGCCCGGAACGACGCCCTCTTCGACGGCGGCACGCGTGGCGTGCAGCGCATCTTCGACGCGCGCCTTCTTTTCCTTCATTTCGATCTCGGTCGCGGCGCCGACTTTGATCACGGCGACGCCGCCGGAGAGCTTGGCAACGCGCTCCTGCAGTTTCTCCTTGTCGTAATCGGAAGTCGCTTCCTCGATCTGCTGGCGGATGCTCTCGACGCGGCCCTTGATGTCGGCCGCTTTGCCGCCGCCGTCAATGATCGTCGTATTTTCCTTCTCGACGAGGATCTTCTTGGCTTCGCCGAGGTCGTTCAGCGTCGCCTTCTCGAGCGAGAGGCCCACTTCATCGGAAATCACCGTGCCGCCGGTGAGGACCGCGATGTCCTGCAGCATGGCCTTGCGGCGGTCGCCGAAGCCCGGCGCCTTGACGGCGGCGACTTTGACGATGCCGCGGATCGTGTTGACGACGAGCGTCGCGAGGGCTTCGCCTTCGACGTCTTCGGCGACGATCAACAATTGACGGCCGCTCTTGGCGATCGCTTCGAGCAGGGGCAACAATTCGCGGATGTTCGAAATCTTCTTGTCGACCAACAAAATCAACGGCTTGTCGAGCTCGGCGCTTTGGCTCTGCTGATTGTTGATGAAGTACGGCGAGAGATAGCCGCGGTCGAATTGCATGCCCTCGACCACTTCGAGTTCATTTTCCAGCCCCGAGCCTTCCTCGACCG
>VFSW01004481.1_pt1 | contig 20826 bp, 19 predicted proteins | sample 5358111 | NCBI WGS metagenome assembly VFSW01 (sample SAMN11554181, study PRJNA540505) | mine drainage metagenome | isolation source: sediment from site ElyBrook_90M | place: USA: Ely Copper Mine, Vershire, VT | collected 2017
GTTTTTGGTAGAACCGACAGGCTGGGGTTCTGCCAAAAGTCGGGGGCGAGCAAGCTGGTGAATAAATTCGCGGTGGGAGCGGCCATCCAGGCGCGGCTTTAGCTGCCAGCTGGCTCTCCGCCCAACCCACGGTTTGTGATGGAACCGGCAGGCAAGGGTTCCCTCAGTCGCTGCTCGCGCTTGACGCGCCTGCGCCCTGGCGATACGATGCCTTCGGGCGCTGCCGGATGATGGCCGTGGCGCTGGATGTGCGCGCAGGTGGGAGTCAGTAGGGACATGGCGAAGCGGGATCATCCCGGTGATTCGGGGCCACGACGGCGCGATGATACGCGCGGACAGCGCCGTCCGCCACGCGACCAGCGCGACCAGCGCGACCAGCGCGGTCCAGTTCGCCCGCAGGCCAGTGACGCCTTCACCTGCGGCCATTGTGGGCGCCATGTCGGGCCACTGCCCAGCGGCGGACGCAATCGCAATCACTGCCCCTTCTGCCTCTACTCGCGTCATGTGGACGCCGAGCGCTCCGGCGACCGCGCCAGCCCCTGCAAGGGCATGATGGAGCCTCTCGGTGTGTTAGAGCGGCCCAATGGCGAGGAGGTCATCGTCCATCGGTGCATGCTGTGCGGCTTCGAGCGCTTCAACCGCGTTGGCGCGGACGACGACGAAGCGCAGGTGGCTGCGCTGCCGCGTGTCACCCCACGCGCTGCCCGCCGCGCGGACGACGCCAGCGCGCCCGACGAACACTAGCGCGCGTCTGATACAATATCAGGCGGCCCTGTGCTATGCGCCCGGCCAGCGCCAGCGCGCATGATGCGCCACACAGGAGTATTCGCGTGGTAGATAGTGACTCGCAGCCGACCTCAGCCACTCAACCCAGCGGCTTCGTCGCCGCGTTACGGCGGCGCTGGCAGGCGACTGGCTCGCTCATCTGCGTCGGACTCGACCCTGAGCTTGACATGCGCCCACCGGTGGCGCGCGGCAGGCGCACCGGGCTGCTCAGCGCAGGCGTGGGCGACGCGGAGGCCGACATCGAAGGCGCGCTCGTCGGCTTCACTCAGGCCATCGTAGACGCGACCGCTGAGGTTGTCTGCGCCTTCAAGCCAAATAGCGCCTTCTACGAGCAGTATGGCGTCGCTGGGCTGCGCGCCCTCCAGCGTCTCATCACCTACATCCATGCGCGCTACCCGGATATTCCTGTCATTCTCGACGCCAAGCGCGGCGACATCGGCAGCACCAGCGCAGCCTATGCGCGCGCCACCTTCGATACGCTGCGCGCCGACGCCGTGACGCTGCATCCCTACCTGGGGCGCGAAGCGATCAGCCCATTCCTGGAGCGCGCCGACCGGGGCTGCATCATCCTCTGCCGCACCTCGAATCCCGGCGCAGGCGAGTTCCAGGATCTGACACTGCGCGGCGCGGATAGCGCAGAGCAGCCGCTCTACCAGCGCGTGGCCCACGCTGTCGCGACAGACTGGAATACACGTGGCAACTGCGCGCTCGTCGTCGGCGCCACCTATCCAGGCGAGTTGCGCGTCGTGCGCGAGATCGTCGGCGATATGCCCATCCTCGTGCCGGGTGTCGGCGCGCAGGGCGGCGATCTCGAAGCCGTCATCCGCAATGGCCTGGATAGCAGTGGGCATGGCCTCATCATCAGCCTGTCGCGCAGCGTCCTCTACGCCTCCCCTGGCGATGACTTCGCCGAGGCAGGCCGACGCGAGGCCGAGCGAGTTTTGCGCGCCATCAGCGACCTTCGCGGATAACGCGCGGAAACAATGGAAAGCCGGCAACGAGCAGGATAAAGAGAGAGAAAACAGCTGTGGCTGGAGATACCGCAAGCGCGCGCCTGACAGCAAAGCAGCGCGCCTTCGCCGATGGATTGCTCACCAGTGGCGCCGTCAAGTTCGGCGCGTTTCGTCTGAAGCTGCACGAGACGCAGCCCGACGCCCCACTCTCGCCGATGTATGTGGATCTGCGCGTGCTGCGCTCGTTCCCGGATGCGCTCGACGCCACTGTGGCCGCGCTGCAAGAGCTGATCGAGACGCGCGGGCTGATTTTTTCACGCTATGCCGACGTGCCGATGGCCGCGACCCCGATGGTCGCCGTCCTCTCGCATCTCACACGCATCCCGATGATTACCCCGCGTGAGACCAAGACCCACGGCGCGGGTGGCTCGATCAACGGCTTCTTTACTCCCGGTGAGACCGTGCTGGTCATTGATGATGTCGTGACACACGCCGACAGCAAGATCGAAGCGATTCATACACTGGAAGCGAATGGGCTGGTCGTGCAGGATGTTGTCGTGCTGGTGGATCGCGAGCAGGGTGGGCCAGAGGCCATCGCCGCCGCTGGCTATCACCTGTATGCGGCCGTCACCATCAGCGACCTGCTGGCTTACTGGCGCGAGACGGGCGGCATCGCCGAGGAAGTCTACCAGCGCGTCACCGCGTACTTCGCCGCTACGAAAGCGCAGTAGGCTAATGCTCTATCGCCGTGTCGCACGCCCCTTCTTCTTCAAGGTGGCCGGACGGGACGCCGAGGCCATTCATGAGCGTGTGCTGGGCGGGCTGGCGGTGGCCTCACGCTCGCCCGCGCTGACACGCGCCATTGCGCTCGCCACCGAGTTGACCGGAGGCGCCCTCCCGCAGACACTGGCGCGCGAGGTCTTTGGCCTGCGCTTTCCCAATCCCATCGGGCTGGCGGCGGGTTTCGACAAGAACGCTGTCGCCATACCGGCGCTGGCTGCGTTGGGCTTCGGCTTCATCGAGGTCGGCACCGTCACCCGCTATGCCCAGCCAGGTAATCCGCGCCCACGCCTCTTTCGCCTGCCCAGCGATGAGGCGCTCATCAACCGCATGGGCTTCAACAATCAGGGCGCGGAGGCCGTCGCGGCGCGACTCGCCAGACAGCCGCACGCGCCCATCCCTATCGGAATCAGCCTGGGCAAATCGAAGATCACACCGCTGGATCAGGCGCTAAACGATTACCTCGGCTCGCTCGAACCACTCTACCCGTGGGGCGATTACTTCGCTGTCAACATCAGCTCGCCCAACACACCCGGACTGCGCGACCTGCAAGCGCGCGACCGGCTCGATGCGCTGCTGGCCGCGTTGGTCGCCCGCCTGCGCGAGCGCGCCGCAGCTGAGGGTCGCGCCATCCCCAAGCCGCTGCTGGTCAAGGTGGCGCCCGACCTCGACGACCACGCGCTCGATGATGTGGTGGATGTCTGCCTGGCGCGCGGGGCCAGCGGCCTGATCGCCGTCAATACCACCATCGCGCGCGACGCCCTCAGCGCCGGGGTTCCGCGTGCGCTGCGCGAGCAGGCGGGTGGCTTGAGCGGGCGTCCGCTGCACGCCCGCGCAGTGGCCATCGTGACGAGCCTGCGCCAGCGCGCAGGTGATCGGCTGCCCATCATCGGTTGCGGCGGGGTCCTCCATGCCGACGACGCGCGCCGCCTGTTCGACGCAGGCGCTAGCCTCATCCAGATCTACACCAGCTTCATCTATGAAGGCCCTACCATCGCCCGCACGCTCTGCCGCGCCCTCGCAGCCTCCACAGTGCGCCCGTCCAGGTTTTGACACTCCGCATAGGCTAATGCAGCCTTGCTTTCCATAGGCCGCGAGCATGCTGGCGCGCATGAGGCTTCTGGCATGTCAGCTCTGCGGCTCCGGCAGGCTGACCAGCTCGAAGCCTGGGCCGGGTTTCCAGAGCGGCTCAGAGAGCACGATCATCGTGCGGGTACGCATGCTCGGCTCGCCTGCCTGAATCAGCTGAAACACGACCTGCTGCAAGTGCGCCGGGTTGCGCGCGCGCACCTTCACCAGCGCATCGAAATCTCCCGTCACCCACGATAACTCTTCGATCTCTGGCATGTGGCGCAGATTTTCGACGAAGCGCACGCGGAAAGCCGCCGACTGCTGCGCATGGATGCCGATGTAGGCGCAGAGGCTCAAATCCAGCCGGGCGTAGTCCAGCCGGGCGTAGAAGCCGCGCACGTAGCCCTCGCGCAGCAGACGCTTGACGCGCTGGTGAACTGTGGCGTGCGCCAGGCTCACCTGCCGCGCCAGCGTGACCAGCGACGCGCGGGCATCGTCGCGCAGGCGCGCAAGCAAATCCCGATCAATCGCAGCCAGTGGCCGTTCCCCAACGACATCGCGACGGCTTTTCGGCATAACAGTCTCCTGATTCTCATCTCGCCGAAGAATAGCTCTCCAAAGGGAGATTCTACCATCAACTATCTGGAAATTCCTCAAAAATGACAGCAGTTCTCTGTGTAATTCACCCATTCAGTATACACTTATGCACTGTAGTGGCAACGCATCGGCGCGTTCCACCATGCGCCAGAACGAGGCGAGAGCGAGGAGTTTCTGCGATGGACAAGACGACGAAGCGGTCGTGGGCCGAGCCATTCAAAATCAAGATGGTCGAGCCTATCCGAATGACGAGCCGCGCCGAGCGCGAGCGGTTTATTGTCGAAGCCGGATACAACACCTTCCTGCTCAGATCAGAAGATGTCTATATTGACCTGCTGACCGATAGCGGCACCTCAGCCATGAGCGATTATCAGTGGGCGGGGATGATGCTGGGCGACGAGGCCTATGCGGGCAGCCGGAACTTCTACCACCTCGAAGACGCCGTGCGCAAGTATTATGGCTACAAGTACATCGTGCCGACGCATCAGGGGCGCGGCGCGGAACACATCCTGTCGCAGATCGCGATCAAGAAGGGTGATTATGTTCCTGGCAACATGTACTTCACCACGACCCGGCTGCATCAAGAGCTTGCTGGCGGCATCTTTGAAGATGTCATCATTGACGAGGCGCACGACCCCACCAGCGCCCATCCCTTCAAGGGCGATATAGATCTTGGCAAGCTCGAAGCGCTGATCGAGCGTGTCGGCGCCGAGCATATTCCGTATGTGAGCCTCGCAGCCACGGTGAACATGGCAGGCGGGCAGCCCATCTCCATGGCGAATATACGCGCCGTGCGCGAGTTGACGAATCGCTACGGCATTCGCGTCATCCTCGATGCCGCGCGCGCTATCGAGAACGCCTACTTCATCCAGCAGCGCGAGGCCGGATAGGCGCAGGCGCCAGTCGCCACGATCCTGCTGGAGATGTGTGGCTATACAGATGGCTGCACAATGAGCGCGAAGAAAGATCCGCTGGTGAACATCGGCGGCTTCCTCGCGCTGAATGACCCGGATCTGTTCGAGGAGGCGCGCAATCTTGTCGTGGTCTACGAGGGGCTACACACCTACGGCGGTATGGCTGGACGCGATATGGAGGCGATGGCGCGCGGCATCGAGGAGGCGGTCAACGACGACCACATTCGCGCGCGCGTCGGGCAGATTGAATATCTGGGGGAGCAGTTGCTTGCGGCGGATGTGCCGATCGTCACGCCAATCGGCGGACATGCGGTCTATCTGGATGCGCGCCGCTTCTATCCGCATATCACGCAGGATGAGTTCCCCGCGCAGATGCTGGCCGCCCAGCTCTACCTCGATTCGGGTGTGCGCTCGATGGAGCGTGGCGTCGTCTCGGCTGGCCGCGATCCAGAGACAGGCGAGCATCATTATCCCAAGCTGGAGCTGGTTCGTCTGGCAATCCCCAGACGGGTCTACACGCAGGCGCATATGGATGTCGTCGCTGAATCGGTGATCGAGGTCTATCGCCAGCGCGAGCGCGTGCATGGCCTGCGCATGACGTTCGAGCCGAAGTATCTGCGCTTCTTCCAGGCGCGCTTCGAGCCGCTTGGTTAGTCAATTTCCCACTCTCTGCGGTGTCCAGCGCGAGTCGCTGGGCGCCGTTTTCGCTGGATGAAGCGGAATCCTACATCCGCGCCCGTGCTGTTGGCGATGGCGACGAATAGTCCGTTTCCCAGCGCGTGAGCGCGCTCGAAAAGCGCCCAATCGTCCTGATACGCCTCCATGTTGGCGGCGGAGACGAAGACCATCTCTGCGCCGACCCACAACGCAAGCTCTTGCAGGCTGCCAATCTCTACGATTGAATAGGTGAGCGCGCGATAAAAAGAATCCGTTGTCCACAATGGATGAAACGTTGACTAAAACGTTATCCGCTTCGGCGCTGGCTCTTCATCAGTCTGCGGTCTATCCTCTCTATAACGCGATAGTAGGCGGTGAGTTCACAGCGACGAGGAGGCTCCAGCCACATGATTACGAATCAGACCCGCACTGAACAACTGCTCGCGATGCGCACGCAGCATGTGCCGCGCGGGGTAGGGAACACACATCCACTTTTCGCCGCCCGCGCACTGGGCGCGAAGCTGTGGGATGTCGAGGGCCGCGAGTATATTGACTTTGTAGGTGGTATTGGCGTCCTCAATGTCGGACACAATCATCCGCGTGTGATGCAGGCGATACAGGAGCAGCTCGAAAACTACGTCCACACCTGCTTCCAGGTCGTGATGTATGAGCCGTATGTGCGTCTTGCGGAACGCCTGAACAGCCTGGCGCCTGGCGACCATGCCAAAAAGACAATGTTCCTCTCGACCGGCGCCGAGGCCGTAGAGAATGCGGTCAAGATTGCGCGTGCGGCGACTGGCCGCCCGGCGATCATCTCCTTCACGCATAGTTTTCATGGGCGCACGCTGCTCGGCATGAGCCTGACGGGCAAGGCGACTGGCTACAAGCAGGCGTTTGGCCCCTATGCGTCAGAGGTCTACCATGCGCCGTTCCCCTACGAGTATCGCGGCTGGACTACTGCGCGGGCGCTTGCGGCCTTGCAAGAGCTCTTCGAGACAGACGTAACGCCTGATCGCGTCGCCGCCATCATCATCGAGCCGGTCGCGGGCGAAGGCGGCTTCCTCCCTGTGCCGTTCGACTTCATGCGCGCTCTGCGTGAGCTGACAACGAAGCATGGCATTCTGCTCATCGCCGATGAGATTCAGAGCGGCTTCGGGCGGACAGGCAAGCTCTTCGCCATCGAGCATAGCGGCGTGGTTCCCGACATGATTACCATCGCCAAGAGCCTGGCGGATGGCCTGCCGCTCTCCGGCGTGATCGGTCGCGCTGAGATCATGGATGCGCCTGCCGCTGGCGGACTGGGTGGCACCTATGCGGGCAATCCGCTGGCATGCGCTGCTGCGTTGGCCGTGCTGGATGTCTTTGAAGAAGATCACCTGCTGACAAAGGCGGAGGCGCTCGGTCAGCGGTTGCAGGCGCACTGCGCCGCGCTCCAGACTGCGACACCGGCGATTGGCGATGTGCGCGGGCTTGGGCCGATGATCGCGATGGAGTTCGTGCGCGACCGCGAGTCAATGGAGCCAGCGCCAGAGATCGTTGACGCTGTGCTGGCGGTCGCCCGCGAGAACGGCTTGCTGCTGCTCAAGGCTGGCCTGCACAACAACGTGCTGCGCATCCTGGTTCCGCTGGTCATCGAAGACGATGACCTCGCCCGCGCGCTCGATATCCTGGATGCCTCCGTGAAGGAAGCGACAGCCACCAGAAGCGCCTAGCCGCGACCGGAAACGTAGTGACAGCAGGGGTGTTGAGGGGAAACCTCGACACCCCCGCTCTTTTCCTCGCTGTTGCTCCGAAACTCTCCTTCGCGTTGCGCGCACTGTGGCAAGGAAACCGCGCGTCGCTGTTCACGCCTACGAGCGCGCGAGTAGCGGAAGATGCCGCCAGTGGCTGCGACGCCCTCAGGACGCGCGCCTCTGACGATTCCACCCCCTCCGCCTGTTCCCTTGCGCATGCCTTCCGTCGCGGCATAGAATGCTTGTGTATGGATCTCAACATGCCATGCGCAAAGCCGCTCAACTGATGTCCGTGTAGACAAGCTTCCCTCCTCTCTGGCCTCCAGCGACGCGCCGCATGTCAGCGCGCGGTTCCGCATTCACGGCAGAGCTACCTCAAGGAGTTCGTGTCATTCATGACGCATACGAATAAGCCCGCCACCATCGGCCAGCTCCGCGAGAGCGGCTATCGCGTCCAGTCTGTCAAGGACGAAATGCGCCAGAACCTCATCCGTAAGATGCGCGCCGGTGAGGAGTTGTTTCCGGGTGTCGTCGGCTATGAAGAGAGCGTCATTCCGCAAATCGAGAATGCGATTCTCTCCGGCCAGGACATCGTGCTCCTCGGCGAGCGCGGCCAGGCCAAGACACGCATCGCGCGCAGCCTCGTCCAGTTCCTCGATGAGGAAACCCCCATCGTCGCAGGCTGCGAGATCAACGACGATCCGCTGAATCCGATGTGCAAAGCCTGTCGCACACGCATTGCGGAGGAGGGCGACGACACGCCTATCCACTGGATTCACCGCGATCAGCGCTATGGAGAGAAGCTGGCGACGCCAGACATCAGCATCGCTGACCTGATTGGCGAGGTGGATCCGATCAAGGTGGCGGAAGGGCGCTATCTCTCGGATGAGTTGACCATCCACTTCGGCATCATCCCGCGCACGAACCGGGGCATCTTCTGCCTGAACGAGCTTCCCGATCTGGCTGAGCGCATCCAGGTTGGCCTGCTCAATATCATGGAAGAGCGCGATGTGCAGATTCGCGGCTACAAGGTGCGGCTGCCGATTGATGTCTTTGTCGTGGCCAGCGCCAATCCAGAGGACTACACCAATCGCGGACGCATCATCACACCGCTGAAAGACCGCATGGGGTCGGAGATCCGCACGCACTACCCACGTACCATCGAACACGAGATCGCGATCATGGACAGCGAGATGCGCCCCTTTGAGGCGGAAGGTATCGAGGTCATCTTCCCGCAGTTCATGAAGGAAATCGTCGCCCAGATTACGCATCAGGCGCGGCGCAGTTCGGAGATCAGCCAGCGCTCCGGTGTCAGCGTGCGTACGACCATCTCCAACGGCGAGAACGTCGTGAGCAACGCGGTGCGCCGCGCAATTCGCCTGAAAGAGCGGCAGGCCGTGCCGCGCGTCAGCGATCTCTCTGCGGTGATGGCCTCGACCGCTGGCAAGATCGAGCTGGATACCGTGGGCGATGTCAATGAGGCGAAGATCGTGGACAAGCTGGCGCACCAGGCAATCGTCCACGTCTTCCGGCAATACTTCGATGCCGCTGAGTTCGATCAGCTCGTGGCGGGTTTTGAGAAGGGCCTGAACGTGCAGGTGGCCGCCACCCAGCCCGCGATGGAGTATGTCACCCAGTTATCGCGGGTCGGTGGTCTGCGAGTCGCGGTAGACAAGCTCAAGGGGCATGGCAGCCCGGCTCTGGTCGCCTCTGCGGTGGAGTTCATTCTGGAAGGGCTGCACCTCAACAAGCGCCTCAACAAAGATGAGGTTGACGGCCAGACCCGCTATCGGCGCTAGTGGAGCGCCCTGTGGTTTCCCGCACTCCTTCCATGCGCGTCGCCCTCCACGAGCGGCGCGCCGGGGTGTGGTCGCCCGCCGCGAGAGGCGAGCGCAGATTGGGGGCGTTCCATGTTTGACAGGTATCAGCTCAACCGACCCTTCCGCTACTCGCGCTGGGATGGCACGCAGCGTCTCGATGACCTTGACGCGGAGTAGATCCTCGACTCGCTCTCCGACGACTACCTCAAGCATGGTGATCTGCGCCGCGCCCTCGAACGGATGATGCGCAATGGCTTCACGGGGCGTGATGGCACGCCACGCATGGGCATGCGCGACCTGATGCAGCGGATCAAGCAGCGCCGTGAGCAGCAGATGCAGCGCTACAATCTCTCCGGCGTGATGGATGACATCAAGGAAAAGCTGGAGCATATCAAGCAGCTAGAGCGCGATGGCATCCAGCAGCGCATGGAAGAGCAACTCGGTCAATCGCCAGCCGACCAGCAAGGCCAGCAAGGCCAGCAGGGTCAGCAGGGCCAGCAAAGTGGTGGTCTGGATCAGGACGAGCTGCGGCGCATGCTGGAGAACATCACCAACAAGAAGCTCCAGTATCTTGACCAGCTGCCCAGTGATCCCGCTGGACAGATTCGCCAGCTCAGCGACTATGACTTCATGAATGAGCAGGCGCGCGAGGAGTTTCAGCAATTGCTGCACATGCTCCAGCAGCAGGTGATGCAGCAGTATTTCCAGGGGATGTCGCAGGCCATCCAGAGCATGACACCCGCCGACCTCGCCCGCATGCGCGAGATGGTGCGCGAGCTCAACCAGATGCTGCGGCAACGCGCACAGGGCGAAGAGCCTGACTTCGATAGCTTCATGCAGAAGTATGGCGACTTTTTTGGCCCTGGCATCAACACGCTCGACGATCTGATCGAGCAAATGGCGCAGCGTCAGGCGCAGATGCAAGCGGTCATGGATAGCATGAGCGATGAGCAGCGCGAACAGTTGCGCAACATGATGGATGAACTGATAGGCGATGACCGCCTGCGCGTTGATCTGGCGGAACTGGCCGGCAACCTGGAGGCGATGGCGCCACAGGGCCAGCGCACGGGCTACCAGCTGACCGGCGATGAACCCCTCTCGCTGGCCGAAGCGATGGAACTCATGGGAACGCTGCAAGAACTGGAAGCGCTCGAACAGCTCATGTCCGATGCGCGGCGCACCGGCGATCTCGATCAACTCGACGCCGCGAAGCTACGCGACCTCGTCGGTGATGAGGAAGCGCAGGCGCTCGAACAACTCCAGTCCATGCTCAGGCAACTCGAAGATTCAGGCATGCTCAAGCGCGACGGCGACCGGCTGGAACTCACCGCGCGTGGCATCCGGCGTATCGGGCAGAAAGCGTTGCAAGATGTCTTTGCCCAGCTACAGCGCGACGCCTTTGGCAAGCATCGTCTGCCAGAGCGCGGCTTCGGCGGCGAGCGCGACGAAGATACCAAGCCCTACACCTTCGGCGATCCCTTCGAGCTGAATCTGGAGCGCACCATCATGAACGCGATCAATCGCGAGGGTGTAGGCGCGCCTGTGCAGCTCGCGAAGGATGACTTCGAGGTCTATCACACCGAACATATGACACGCTCCGCGACGGTGCTAATGCTCGACATGAGCTATAGCATGCTCATGAATGACCTCTGGGCGCCCGCGAAGAAAGTCGCCATTGCGCTGGAGAGTTTGATTCGCGGCCAGGATCCACGCGACTCACTGCATCTCGTCGGCTTCTCGAACTTTGCGCGCGAATACCGAACCGAGGAGTTGATGGACATCGGCGAGTGGGATTATGTCCAGGGAACCAACATGATCCACGGGCTGATGATCGCGCGCAAGCTGCTCGCGCAATCGCGCGGAGCCAACAAGCAGATCATCCTTATTACCGATGGCGGGCCGACCGTCTTTCGGCAGGGCGAGGACTGGCTCTTCGGCTGGCCACCGCCGCAGGAGGCGATTCTCCAGACGCTGCTCGAAGTGCGTCGCTGCGCCCGCGAAAACATCACCATCAACGTCTTCATGCTGTGGGACGACCCCCATCTAAAGCGCTTCGTCAACCAGATGGCGACGGTCAATCGCGGGCGCGCCTTCTACACGAACCCCGAAAATCTGGCAGAGTATGTGATGATTGACTACCTGAGCAACAAGAGCAAACGTGTCCGTTGATGACGTGGGGCTGGCGCCGCTGGTTGAGGGCGCGGCGGCGCTCGGCATCGCGCTAGACGATGGCCAGCGCGCCCGATTCGCGCGCCTCTGCGCTCTGCTGCTCGACTGGAATACCCGCGTCAACCTGACGGCCATCACCTCGCCCGCCGAGGTGGTGACACGCCATTTCCTCGACTCGCTGACCTGCGCGCTCGCCCTCAGCGCCGCTGAGCGCGAGCAGCCGCTGCGCCTGCTGGATGTTGGCAGTGGCGCGGGCTTCCCCGGCCTGCCGCTGGCCATCGCCTTCCAACGCTGGCAGGTGACGCTGCTGGAGGCGACCGGCAAAAAGACACGCTTCCAGGAAGCGGCGATAGCGGAGCTGGGGCTGACCACTACCTATGCGCTGCACGCCCGCGCTGAGGAGTTGGCGCATCAGCGGGCGCACCGTGGTCGCTACGATATCGTCACTGCGCGCGCGGTGGCGGCGCTGCCAACGCTGCTGGAATATTGCGCGCCATTCGCGCGAGTCGGTGGCGTCGTGATCGCGCCCAAGAAGGGTGATCTGGCGCAGGAGATTGACACGGGCGCCCGCGCGGCAGAGACGCTCGGCGCGACGCTGCTCCCACCCATCCCCGTCCTCCTCCCTGGCCTGGCTGACGATGCCCGCGCGCTGCTCGTCGCGCGCCAGCGGCGCCTCTGCCCAGCGCAATATCCGCGCGCAGGGGGCGCCCCACAGAAACGCCCGCTGGGGAGTTGAACCTCACCCAGCGGGCGCGTGGTCGCGGGCGCTACTTCAGCGGCAACTCACGCAGGTGGATAGTCTGGCCACGGCCAGGGCCGACGGAGATGAGCGCCAGCGGCGTCTCTAGCAGCGTCTCGATGCGGCGGAGGTACGTGCGCGCATGCTCCGGCAGATCGTCCCAGTGTGTCGCCTGCGTGGTCGAGGTCTGCCAGCCGGGCCACTCCTCATAAACCGGTTCACATCTGTTCAAGTCATTCAGATTCGCGGGCATCGCGGTGATCACCCTATCACCCATGCGATAGCCAGTGCAAATTTTGATAGTCGCGAACGTATCCAGCACGTCCAGCTTCATGATCGCCAGGCTATCGAGGCCATTGAGCCGCGAGACGAAGCGCCCCGCAACGGCGTCGAACCAGCCGCAGCGGCGTGGTCGGCCAGTGGTCGTGCCGAACTCGTGGCCAAGGGTGCGCAGCCGACCGCCATCGCTGTCGTGGAGCTCGGTCGGCATCGGCCCGGCGCCCACCCGCGTGATATAGGCCTTGTAGACGCCCATCGTATGCTCGACACTGCGTGGCGAGAGGCCTGCGCCAGTGGAGGCGTTGCCCGCGACGGTGGATGACGAGGTGACGTAGGGATAGGTGCCGAAATCCACATCGAGCAGCGCGCCCTGCGCCCCCTCCAGCAATATCGCCTCGCCATCGTTCGCCGCCTGCTGGAGCATCGTCTGCGTGTCGGTGACGTGCGCGCGCAGCCGCTGGGCATAGCCCACATACTCCGTGTGGATGACCTCCAGCGAGAGCGGCTGCTCCCCGTAGATCTCCGTAATCATGCGGTTCTTCTGCGCCAGTGTCGAGGCGAGCTTCGAGCGGAAGGTATCGGGGTCGAGCAGATCAGCCATGCGAATACCGATGCGCGAGTGCTTGTCCACATAGGCCGGGCCGATGCCTCGCATCGTCGCGCCGATCTTCTCCGCGCCGCGACTCTCCTCCTCCAGTCGGTCGAGCAGCATATGGTAGGGCATCACGACGTGCGCCCGGTCGCTGATATACAGGCGGCTCACGTCAATATCGAGCGCGCGTAGCTGGTCGAGTTCGGCGATCAGCGCCTTGGGGTCTACAACGACGCCATTGCCGATGACACATTTGACGCCAGGATGGAGCATTCCCGACGGAACAAGGTGAAAGGCGAATTCCTCGGAGCCATAGACCACGCGATGGCCCGCGTTGCCACCCCCCTGATAGCGCACCACGTAGTCGGCGTGGCTCGCCAGCTCATCTACGATCTTTCCTTTGCCTTCGTCGCCCCACTGGGCGCCAACTACCGCCATCACGCTCATGTCCTGATGTCCCTTCCCGGCTAGAATTATACGGCGCAGAGGCCGCTCGTTAGTGCTGGATGTAATCTATGATGAGCTGGTCGCTGATCTGCTCGACGGGCGCCTGGTCGTCGGTAAAAACGATACCGCCCGGCTGGGCATGCGCCACCTGCACAAGCGGCGCCGCCTCGCCTGCCACAATGGAGAGTGGCGAGGCGACCGCTGACTGCGCCACAGCGGCCAGTCGCGCCTGCACTCCGCTCAACGTTGTTGGTTTGACTGTCGCAAAGATCTCCGTATTCAGCGAATTTGGCACATCCACCGAATAGACCGATGGAAATACCTGAAGCAGCGTATTGACGAACGCTTGCGCCAGTCGGTAATCATTGCCAACATGGCTCGTATTCAGCATGATGACACCATCCGGCGCCAGATGCGCGCGCGCCTCCTGAAAGAACTCTTTCGTCGTGAGCTGAAACGGGATATACGGCGGCTTGTAGGCGTCTACCATCACGACATCGTATGTGCTGCGCGAGAACCGCATGAAGGTGCGACCATCGGCGACGAAAACATGCAGATTCGGCTCATTCATGGCGAAGTAGCGCCGACCTACCGCAATGATTTCCGGATCAATCTCAACCCCATCAATCGGGGTGGGGCCATACACCTGTGTATACTGTTTGGCGACGGTTCCCGCCGCCAGCCCCACGACGGCGAGACGAGGCCGCGTATCTGTAGCGCCGCTGGAGGCGAAGAGCGGCGCTACCAGCGCGTAATCGGTATACCACGAAGGGCCATTCAGCACACGCCCCGGTAGGTACATCGAATGGATCGCGTGGCCTTCGTTGAGCAGCAGATTCATCGAGCCATCTGGCCCGCGCACGACCTGGATGAAATTGTAGAGCGACTCGCGCTCATCAACGACTGTACCGTAGCCAATGCCCGAGACGCCTTTGATCGGGCCAAGTGACGCGACCTGTGGCAGCAGCAGGGGCAGCAGCAGCAGCGCGCCAGGGATGCCCATGCTGATGCGCCAGCGACCGCTCAACCCCCAGAGTGAGACGGCCAGCAGCACGACGGCGATCAAGAAGAACGACCGCCGAACGCCCAGGTCAGGGATGAGGACGAGCACCGGCAGGAATGCGCCGATGATGCTGCCGACGGTGGAGAGCGCATAGAGGTTGCCCGCCGAGCGACCCGCCGAGCCGACGCCGCTCACCGTCAACCGGATAGCGAATGGCGAGACCATGCCCAGCAGAATGGTTGGCACGGAGAAGAGCAGCACAACCGTGAAGAGTGAGCCGAGGAAAACGTTGGGGATCTCGCTGTTCAGCGCGATGGCTGCGGCATTGAGCACCGGGCCGCTGATGAACGGTATCAGGCCGGTGAAGAGCGCGGCGCAAGCGGTCAACGCGCTCAGCAGGCGCATGCTGGGGTAGCGATCCGCAAGGCGGCCGCCGATGACATAGCCCAGCGAGAGGTAGAGCAGCGTGAAGCCAATCTGATTCGCCCAGATGAACAGCGAGGTGCCAAAGAATGGCGCCATCAGGCGCGGGCCGAGCATCTCCAGACCGAGTGACGCCATGCCAGCGAAGAAGACCAGCGTCAGCAGCGCCCAGCGGCCCGGCGCCGAAGCGGCTGCGCTCGCATCCTTGCCCGCGCTGGTCGTCGGCGCGGTGGCGCGAGCATCGGTGGCCACGCGCTCAGCGCGATCCTGAAAGGGTAAGCGCATCAGGTACAGGCTCCTCACCAGGCTCAGGGGGTCGAAGTGATGAAGGTAAAGTGGTTCAGCATCGGGTTGAAGAACTCGATCATCCCTGCGCTAAACCGATCGGAGACGGAGAGCAGATTGACAAGATAGGGTCGCCCCTGGTAGACCGTCGCGAAGACCTGCACACGGATCCCTGAGCTATTGTTGGTAATCAGCCCGGCGCCGCCCTGCCAGAGAACCCCACCGATCACACGCGATGTCTGCCCATCGCTCAGCCGGATGAAGTTTTGCGGGTATTTGCCCTGGAGATAGCTCATCTCATATTCGACCCACGCCGAGGCGTTGGTGACATCCTGCGGGGGATTGACGAGCGTACTCGCGCTGGGCAGCGCCACCTGCATCGCATAGCCCGTCTCATTGCTATCATCAGCGAACTGCATCCCTGGGTTCAGCGGAGACGCAATCCAGCCATTGGGGTACTGTATCGTGAAGCCATCGGCGCGGTCGTTATAGAGCTGGAAACCGAGGGCGGCGACGGTAGGCGCAGGCGTCACCGTCGGGACTGGCACAGTCGGTGTCGTGGCGATTTGCCCCTCGGCGGTGATATGTCCTGTGTCCGCGAGGACGAACAGCAGCGAGCTAGCGATCAGCGTACAGACCAGCGCGACGATGAACGTGACGCGCGGAGTTAGCAAACGTTGAATTAGCGATACGTTCGTTCCCTGTCGCGTGTCTGAGTACGTATCGTACTCATTCGACATTCCTCACTCCTCATGGTCACAAGTGGCATACGCGCGCGCAATGCGCTTGCCTGCCAGGCGCCCTTGTCCGAATGGCATCCATTGGCGCCGCCACATTATAGCGCATCTGAGCATGCGTCAACAGTTTCGCGTTTGCTCTCGGGTGGCCAGGGTGAGTATGGCCACCACTCAGTCGCGCAGCGAAGTGGCCTCGGCCTGATGCGGCTGCGTATCGGCGCTATCAGCGTTCAAGCTCATTCGCTGTGACGGTGCGCTGGACGATAGATCCGGAGCCACCGGAGCCGCGACCGATGGCGCAGAGTGGTTGTCTGGCTGTCTGCGGGGAGGCTTGTTAGGGAAAAGTGGCGACGACTGCTGATAACGGTCGTAAAAGACCTCGAACATCGAATAGAGGATGGCGGCGGCCGGGCCAGCGAAGAATGCGCCCCATACACCACCTACCTTGGCGCCAATCAGCAGCCCGGCGAAGAGTAGCAGTGGATGGATGCCCATCGTCGAGCCAAAGATTCGCGGGGCAATGACTTGTAGGGTAATCTGCTGCGCGACGATCAGCGCGATGAGCAGGATGACCAGCTTCGCGACGACCTGATCAGAGGGGGTTTGCAGCAGCACCAGCGCCACAGGCGGGGCCACCGCGAGGACTGCGCCGATGAATGGCAGCAGCATGAGCAGCCCACAGACGAGCGCTATCGGCAAGCTATTCGCCTGCCCCAGCAACGCCAGCGCCAACCACGTGAGCGCGGTATAGATCAGCCCGACGACAAGCTGTGCGCGTAGAAATCCGCCGAAGATCTGCGTTACCGCATCCTCGATCATCTGCGCGTCATCGCTCCACTTCGGTGGCAACCGGCGAACGATGCCTGTGATGAATCGCTCGCCATCGAGCATCAGGTAGAACGAGAGGATAATGACCAGGAAGGCGTCGAAGAGGAGCGTGAGGATGGAGGTAATCGTGGTGGTCGCCACGTTCACCGCCTGATTGGCGATTGACGCGGCGTACCCCGGAATCTGCCCCCCGACCACCGAGACGATATGCGCGGCGTCACGCTGGCGGAATCCCAGCCGTTGGAGCGCTCTCGTCATATTCGCGCTAACCTGATCCAGGTTGCTGGGGGAGAATGCGATGGTCAATTCTTCGGCGAGACGGCGAATCTGGTCGCCGATGATCGGGACAGTCAGCACGATCACACCGGAGATAACAATGGCGAGGGCCAGATAGATGAGCGAGACTGCCAGCGGACGCGGAATGCCCAGGTTGCGGAGATAGGTGGAGAGCGGATCCAGGATGAAAGCGATGATCCAGGCGAGGAAGAAGAGCAGGATGATGTCACCAAAAGTGACAAGGCTCGTCCACACGAGCTGCACGGTGTAGATTGCAACGATCACCGTGACCAGTGTGATCAGCACTCGCAGGACGCGATAGCGCGCCAGTAGATCAGGATTCATCGCTCGCTCAATCCTCCTCGCCACGGGCGGTTCATCATCAGCATGAGCCTCGCTGGGGAAGCGCATTTCCCTATCGTACCACGTAAGCGGTGGCTCACTCGCCGAGGTGAAGGCTCACAGGTGAACGGCGCATGGCGTCGTCTGCCCGCTCATGATGGCGCGCAGTGCGGAGTGGCTCGTCGCGCGGCTCCCGGCGTCCAGGCCTGCGAGCGACGCCGAGGCGAAGCGGGCGAGCTTCCCCGGCTCCAGCGAGCCAAGCTCGTGCGCCAGGCCGAGCGCATCCGCGCCGCCAAGCGTCGCCACCCGCAGGAGATCCGCCGCCGCCGGTGGGTCAGCGGCGCGCGTATGTAGCGCATTGGCATAGGCTGCCTCTTCCCAGAGGGAGAGCGAAGGCGAGCTTGCCAGGCTATCCGTTCCCAGCGCCATCCGCACCTGCGCCAGGCGATACGCCTTCCACGGGAGGCGCTGATTGAGCAGGCGCGTATTGCTGCGCGGGCAGTGCGCGACCGCTGCGCCAGCGGCGGCCACCAGCCGCAGATCCTCGTCGCTGACCTCCACGCCATGCGCCAGCAGTGTCTGCGGGCCGAGCGCGCCTCGCTCGCTGAGATAGCGTATCGGTGAGCGCGCCGCCGCAGGTTCCAGATCAGCAGGCAGGCCCAGTGAGGCGTACAGTGTCTCGCGAATGGGGCCAGTGCGGTCGCGCAGCCACTGGGTCTCGGCGGCTGACTCCGCCGCATGGATGCTGAGCGGCACGCCTTCCGCTTGCGCCCAGGCCGCCGTTTTCTCGAAGAGCGGCGCCGAAACGGTGTAGGGCGAATGGAGCGAGAGGCCGAACTGTACCTGCGCGCCGGGATAGTCTTCGCGCCAGCGGCTCAGTTGCGTCTGTCCGCGCGCCAGGACTTCATCAGCGCGGGCAGGATCACCGCTCAGAAGCTCATAGTAGACGATGCCACGCAGGCCGCTCGCGACGATTGGGCCAATACTCTGCCCAGCGGAGCAAATCTCGCCGATGGCTGCGGCGCCACTCTCCAGAGTGCGCCGGACACCCTCGGCTGCGGAGGCGCGCAGGGCGCTGGCGTCCATCGCGCCACGCGCGCGCATCAGCGCGAGAATCCACGTGGCCATTTGCAATCCCTGGGGAATCAGATCCTCCAGCGCAGTGAGTTCAAGATGAGTGTGCGCGTTGATGGCGGCGGGCAGGAGCGCCGCCTCGCCCAGCGAAACCCGTCGCGCATTGGGATAGCGCGGCGCGAGGTCAGTGGCGCGCCCCACCGCGAGGATGCGCTCGCCCTCGACCACGACGGCGCCATCTTCAATCGGCGCGACGGCGACGGGATAGACATAGCGTGCAGTGACAAGCGTGAGCATAGGTCAACGCGCTTTCTGCTGGTCATGAGCGGCAAGCGGAGTGTCGGATGCGCGCGCCTGGCTGGCGCACAGGTGGCGACACCCACCTCGCTGCGGAGGACGAATCGCGCACGCGCTCCGCAGGTTCGACGGGTCATTGGAAGCGCCGCTCGAAGTATACCCAACATGGAGATGCGCGTTGGGACTGGCGCCAGTGGACAGACAGGCGCTCGCTGTGTCTCAATCCAGACGTGTGCAATCACATGCTCCTGGAGGCGAAAGAAGGAGGAGAGCGAGATGAGCGACGCATCTGGCGCGCAACCGGTCAGCCCAGCGGTGACTCTCGATGACAAGGATATGCCGCCGCTATTTCATGACGCCGATCAGCGCGCGATTCGGGCGCAGAAGTTCTTTTTTGGCTGGCTTCAGTGGGAACTGATCTTCCTGGGTCTGGGCGTACTGGTGGGCGCGTTCAATGGCAGCCTGACGCAGATTGGGCCTGTCTCGCTGCTCGTCCCGCCATTTCTGGTCGCGGGCTTCCGTATCACCACTCTCTCCGCCTTCGAGATCGCCGAGGCTATTCTGCTGGCGGTTGCGCTGTCTATGCGCCTGATACGGGTCATCTCGCGGCCAGAGCAACTCTGGTATGAGGCGCGCGCAGTGGCGGAGTCGGTGAAATCTATCGCCTGGCGTTATGCCGTCGGTGGTGAGCCATTCCAGGAGGCGAACTCCCCTGAGCGACTCGATGCCATCGTCACTGACCGCTTCGGTGGTATACGCGCCGACCTCTCACGCTACAAGGTACCCGACCGCGTCTTGCAGCAGCACCAGATCACGCTGGCGATGCGCACGGTGCGCGCTCTGCCGCTCAGCGAGCGCAAGCGGATCTACCGCATGGATCGCGTGGAGAACCAGCAGGGGTGGTATGAGCGCAAGTCACATTTCAATCGGAGCCGTGCGGTTCAGTCGCATGTGACGCTAATCGTGGTGGAGGTGCTGGCGATCTTCGCCGCGCTGCTCCCTATCGCGCTGACGGCGCTGCATGTTTTTCCACTGAATCTGCAAGCGCTGGCGGCGAACATCGCAGGCGGTGGCGCCGCGTGGATGCAGGCGAAGCGCTACGAAGACCTGGATGTGAGCTACAAAGTCACTGCGAAAGAACTCACCAAGGTCGCGCAGGACATCGAGAACCAGCAGGACGAATCGGCCTGGGCGCGCTTCGTCGAGAATGTGGAAGGCTCGATGTCGCGTGAGCATCAACTCTGGCGCGCAACTCGCACCAATTAGCGGGTGATGACCTGCTCGATGTGCGCGCCGACCTGCTCCAGCCGCTCTTTCAGGTTCGCGGTGATGTCGTCGGGGCCACGCGGGGCGCCTTCCCAGACGATCAGCCCGGCCAACGCAGCGGCTGACTCGCGCCGTGACGCGCCTTTCGCCAGTCGCTGCGCTTCGCTGAGGATGGTCTCGTTGGCGGCGCGAAAGGCGTCGTCGGAGCCGCGCGCAAACGTCAGCTCGACGAGGTCGCCGCTGACGCGCGCCTCTTCGATCAGCGAGAGGTAGAGCGATTTCCAGCGACCGGGGCGATCGGTCACAGAATCGGCGAGGAACCACTCTGCGCGATAGGGCAGAATGATGCGCCGACGCAGGCCCAGCGAGCGCGCGGCGTCGAGGGTGAGCAGGTCGGTTCCACACGCGGCGGAGCTGACGACGGCAGTGGCGCCGAGCCGCTTGAGCGCCGCGATGAGGCGAAGGCGTACCCGGCTGCGGTGAGTCAGAGGAAAACGTGGTGGCTGTGCGCCTGGCGCATCAATGCGTCGGCCCGCGACGGCGACTATCATATGCAGACGCCTCTCGTTGACGATGATCTCGCCCCCACAGAGCCAGCGCAGGCGAAACGGGGCGATGATAGGCTGACTGGATTCAGTCTAGTTATAGAATGAAACGCCGCTAGCGACGAACTGTCACGCTAGCGGCGTTTTAGGCGAGAATGGGTGGGCGATACAGAACTCGAATCTGTGACCTCCACGATGTCAACGTGGCGCTCT
>VFSW01004482.1_pt1 | contig 20825 bp, 18 predicted proteins | sample 5358111 | NCBI WGS metagenome assembly VFSW01 (sample SAMN11554181, study PRJNA540505) | mine drainage metagenome | isolation source: sediment from site ElyBrook_90M | place: USA: Ely Copper Mine, Vershire, VT | collected 2017
CTTTCGATATCTCTTTCGAATTCTTCAACCCATCTGGTTCCATCTCCGATCGGATATTGTGCTTTAAGATTTGTGGATCTTTGCGTGATTACGACAAAGCCGGTAAGCGCAAAGATTTCATCAGTTTTGGAGTCTGTGGTATCGGTCTCCGCCAACTCAAAGTCTTCCACAGATAGTTTGAATCGCTTCAATACCCTCTGAAAATCATCCTTCTCGGCCTGTTCGATGAGCTTCATCTGATTTTCGACCTTCCTTTATTGATAGATAATCCTGCCACTACTCATATGGAAAAGCAATCGTGAATGTGCAGTATCGAATGCCGCGCACGAACTGCGGCCATTAGCCCTTCTGCATCAGCAAGAACCGTACGAAGCAGACTGTCACCAAACAGCTTCTTCGCAAATATTCCTTATAGAGGAATCGCATGCAAAACAATACGCGACAATTTCATCAACGAGCCGAGGCATGCAAGAATGATGAGCGGTATGGTAGCCTTTGGGTTCCTAAGCTCCCATAATGGCTTTCCTGCGGCTCTTCGCAGGCTTACCGACTACTTGTTTTACAACAACGTTCGCCGCAGTTGGTCAGCCAAGAGGGTATATGCGCTAATTGCAACGGGAGTCTCGATGTTCATTAATGGATTAGGAACGGCAAACCCGCCGCGCAGCTATAACAAGGTCGAATGTTGGGAAGCTTTCAAGTCCTCCGAATGGTTCCGAAAACTTGACCCGCGTTCGCGCATGATTGCGGAAGCTGTTCTCACTAAAGAAAACGGGATCGAATTCAGATCTCTCGCCGTTGCATCCCTGGATGAAGTGTTCAGCATTGACCCCGATACCCTACACAGACGATTTTTGGACAACGCACCGACACTCGGAGCAGCGGCAGGCGCAGCCGCGCTTAGGGATGCAGGCATCAATGCCGATGCAATTGATGGATTGGTAGTCAGCACCTGCACGGGTTATCTTTGTCCGGGCCTGACCAGTTATATCGTGGAACGACTGGGCCTGCGGGCAGATGTTCAAGCATTTGATCTGGTCGGACAGGGTTGCGCGGCAGCGCTGCCCAATTGGCGCCTCGCCGAAGGATTGCTGTCAACCGACTCCTGCCAGAACGTGTTATCGATCTGTGTGGAAGTAAGCAGTGCCGCGATGTATCTTGATAATGATCCTGGCGTACTGATAAGCGCGTGCCTGTTTGGCGACGGAGCCGGCGCGGCTGTGCTTTCCAAGTACGCAGATCCGCTGCGGCGCAGCATCGAATGGAAAGAGTATGCTTCACTCGTTAATCCGGCTGAACGTAACACTCTGCTGTTCGAAACACGGAATGGAATGCTGCGCAACGTCCTTACACGGGCCGTTCCGAGACTGGCTGCCGAACACGCCGAACAGGTGCTTCACAAAGCATTGAGTGGGGCCGGACTGGTACCTGAAGACATCAGCGCCTGGATCATGCACGCAGGCGGACGCGACGTACTGATCGCATTGCAGAACCGCCTGAAGATCTCCGCTGAAGATCTGCGCTACAGTGCAGACATGCTGCACCGTTATGGCAACATGAGTAGCGCATTTGTCTATTTTGTATTGCAGGAGGCGCTCAATGACAATACGAAGCCAGGGTGGTGGTGGATGTCATCGTTCGGTGCCGGATTCAGCTGCCACGGTGCCTTGCTTAAAGTGGCGTAACCTGGTGGCGAAGGAGATCCAATCGTGGACTTTAACCTGCTGCGACAAGTTGAGCCGGAACTGCTCGATGTTCTTGCCGCTGATGATCCGCGAGCGCTAAGGTCACGCAAGGATTTGCGGCGCGTTCACCGTGCAATGGCGACATTATCGATCGTACAAAGCGCGCTTGACCGAGGCACTGCAGGATTCATACCGCACACGCTGCTTGAGATCGGTGCTGGCGACGGTTCACTGATGTTGCGCCTGTCCAGGACGCGTGCAGATTGCTGGAGAGGAGTCGACGTTACTTTGCTCGACAGGATGAACCTGGTAGAGGCACCGACCCTCGAAGGGATTCACAAGTCAGGCTGGACACCCCGCGTCGTAGCGTTAGATATATTCAACTGGCTGGAACGCCCCATCGACTCGCGCACAGATGTTGTCATCGCCAATCTGTTCATGCATCATTTTTCGTCATACAAGCTTGTGCAAATTCTGGCGGGAATCGAGGCGCGCAGTCGGGTATTCCTCTGCTGCGAACCAAGGCGTTCGGCTCTGTCTCTGCTGGGAAGCCACTGCATTGGTTTGCTAGGTGCGGGTCCGGTTACGCGGCAGGATGCGGTATCGAGCGTGCACGCGGGGTTCCGGGGGCAAGAGTTGTCGGCACTGTGGTCGAATCCGCACAATTGGATATTGCACGAATATCCAGCCGGCTTGTTCAGCCATTGTTTCCTCGCCATACGGAAAGAACATATATGAACATCGGCTACGATGTGATTGTTCTGGGAGGAGGACCGTCAGGCTCTACCGCAGGCGTACTCCTGGCGCTGGCAGGATGGAGGGTTGCCATCGTCGAAAAAGCGGAATTCCCGCGTCGCAAGGTTTGCGGCGAATTCATTTCTGAAACGACATGGCCGTTGCTGAGACACTTGGAAGTTGCCGCCCCCCTGATGGAGATCGCCGGACCAGTCGTGCGTCGCATTGGCATTTATTCTGGCGATGCGATGGTAACTGCCAAACTCGCTTCACAAACCGATAGAATCGAGGACGGCGGCAGAGCAATCGGTCGCGAACACCTTGACTCGCTACTGCTCAAGCGTGCAGCTGAAGCCGGGGCTGAGGTATGGCAGCCTTTTGCACTCACGTCGTTTGTCGAAACCGACAGTGGCTACGTGTGCAGCATCCGCAACAAGCGTTCACGCGAAGAGCGCGCATTAAGTTCCCGACTGATCGTCGCCGCGCATGGCTCTTGGGAGTCAGGCGTAATGCCGACGCAGGACTTCCGCCGCCCGCGGCACGATTCAGATTTGTTTGGATTCAAGGCACATTTTTTAAAAAGTACACTTCCACAAGATTTGATGCCCCTGCTCGCGTTTCCGGGCGGATATGGCGGAATGGTATACAGCGATAGCGGTCGTGTCAGTCTTTCGTGTTGCATACGGCGTGATCGACTTGAAAGTTGTCGACAACAATATCCTCACTTGAATGCCGGATCCGCGGTCCTTGCGCACATCGAGTCATCCTGCATGGGCGTATTACAAGCACTGTCTTCCGCTAGCGTGGACGGAGCATGGCTGTCCTCCGGGCCACTCCGCACGGGCATTCATACCTTTGGTCGTGATGGCATATTCACCGTTGGCAATGCGGCAGCAGAAGCTCACCCCATAGTGGCCGAAGGCATCAGTATGGCCATTCAGTCTGCATTCCTGTTAAGCGAACAATTGAACGCGTGGCGCGTGTGCGGCGATCCGGATCTTTCAATTCAGGCATTCGAAAGTATCCGGCATGAATATGAGATCGCCTGGCGCGACAATTTTTCACGGCGCATCAGACTTGCGGCACTATTCGCACATCTATTCATGCGTCCGGTTAGTTCACAGATCGCGACGGGATTGTTGAAGCGCTTCCCGCGACTCTTGACAGAGGGCGCGCGCTGGAGCGGCAAAGCGGAACCGTTTCGTCGTTCGTATCAGGCCGAAGCTGCGCGGTCGTGACAACTGGCACTAACTCATGTCCTTTTCATTCATATTGGAATCAAATGATTAACTGAATATCCGCATGATTGGGTTGGTTGTATTAGCAATCTTATGTAAGAGTTTAGAGGTCGAGGGGAGATGCTAATCCACATCCGCTCTCCCAACCAAGAGGCAAACACAGATAGAGCCCTCCGACCCACACCACTCAGCGTCGATGAGAAGTTCAACTATGGCCAACGATTTGACCGCAAGTTCGCATAAAGTACCAGTACATCGAATCCACTATAGCCATCAAGGGAATAAACGAATACAACAAGAAATGAACTTGTGCAGACATGATCAAGTCGAAGTCATTGTAGCTGGTTGGTTAGGCGACAACGGTGCAGACAGGGTGAAGGCAGTTCAATGGAGGAATGAGATAGTTCGCTCGTGCTGCCGAACGACCGGGTTCTGAACATGAATCTGCTATCGAACATGGAACAATTGAATTCTCGTCCTTGGAATTCGTTAAGTCCAGGAGAGAAGCAGTTGTTGACCTTGAATTTAAGGCGCACCTTGGAAAATATGAAGTTTCGGTCGACCGATATCGATTACGTAGCTAGTCATGTTTGGATAACGCCGGAATTCCTGGCAAAACAAAATGAGTTAATCCGGCTGGAATTTCAGCGCTTGAGAGAATTGCCACAGTATCGAGACTTGAGCGATCTGTCTCTAATGGAGAGAGCGCAGGAATTCAGCAGGGTGTAGTTCTTTCACACTTGGCGTGAGAGCGATGGGCACTGTAAGAAACATCCCCAGGAGGTCATCATGAAATACAACGTAGGCGGAATCGATCGTGCGGCTCGACTGATTCTCGGGGTTATTCTGCTACTGGTAGGGTTGCTTGCACCTGTGACCATGATATGGCGAATTGTGCTGTTGGTAATTGCCGCTATTGCACTGATAACTGCAACAGTGCGTTTCTGTCCGGCAAATGCCATTCTGGGAATCAATACCGCTGAAAACAAATATCAGAAATAAGAATAATCAATGCAGTTCGAGGCAATCGACCAATACTGAAATTGATCTACAAGGTGATAGAGAGTTTCACTGCTCTTGGCGTCGTTGCGAACGATAATAAGAGTCCATTTCAATGCTCGTATTGATGAATCCCCCCAAAGAATGATGATGCAAAGATTGATATTTGGAATATAAAAAAACACTATAATAGTTGATTATTTTGCATGGTTATGTAATAATATTCATACGGTTCGTTGATAACTCTGTCATATCTCTCTGTTACCAAATTGGCACTTGCCGTGTCTAATTTGTTTTTCTAGCAAGCTAGAAAAACAAAGGGTGGAGAGTGTCGAAGTGACACTATTCATAAGTCTCTTTTCAACTTTCGAAGGAGAACTAAAATGAATTCATTCGAATTTTCAATACTAATGATCTCGATCATGTTAGGTTTAGCAGCAATTGCGATGTGGCTTGATGATGATGCAATGCACAAAGCTGAACATGACGATTTATTTCACGAGCACGCACATAATTAAATTGCTTGGTAATCAACCTTAATTAAAAGGATTGGCCGTTGTGCCAATCCTTTTCTTTAGTGTAGCTATCTTCCGCGGGAGTGTCACTTGTGGATCTGATTAATCTTCATTTTTGATTGTGATGTGCATATTGAACGTACAGCTGAAGGTGTACGCGCGATAGATAGCACATCCTAACAATTACAAAACTGATCCGCGCAAAATAATGGCATTTCTCCTTTCATTTGATGGAAAGGAACATTATCCTGCGGCATATCATGGATTTGGTCGAAAGCACGCGCTTAGCAAAAGTACCACATAGCGGTTCCTCATCATTTTTGGAAAATTACCATAATGTCTGAGACTTCCTTCTCTATGCATCGCTTTACGCAGATTTTTCCAAGCACCATAACCGTAAGACTCCCTTTCCTGGAAAAGGAGAGTTACTGCTTGACACGCTTGAAGTCGGTAATGTCAAAGATTATTGAACGGCTCATCACGAAGCGGCCGTTATCCTTGACTGCGTTGGCATTCAGCAACACAGGCAGTTTGTTACCATCCTTGCTTACGAACTCTAGCTCAAGATTGCGTATCCATCCGTTCTCTTTGAAGTGTGTGTAGTTCGCAAGAAATATTTCTGCACTTTCAGGTGTCAAAATATCATTCAGTCTGATTTTTCCTACAACCTCGTCACGCGTAAAGCCAAGCCACTTGAGCTCGGTGTCATTGATTTGGACAATAACGCCATCCAGATCGAGCGAGTGGTAACCGCAAGGGGCGTTGTTGTACAGGTCTGAAACTTGATCGGCATATTGCTTGAGTGCACTCCCTGCCTGTGTGCACTCTCCAAGCTTGCTGACAAGATTGGAATTGGCCGATTCAAGAATCGATGTCCTTTTCTCGAACTGCATTGTGCGATTGGCCACCAGCTCTTCGAGTCTTCGGCGATGCTGTTGCAACTCCTCTTCGACTTCTTTGTCCTTCGTGATGTCGATCAGAATTCCCTGCAGGAACATCGGATCCTCCAATTCGTGTCGTACAAGGACGGCCTCATTAAGAAACCAGCGCACTTTGCCGTCACGGGTGAGCAGGCGACATTCGCAACGCAGAGGCTCACCGCTCTCGTAACAGAAAGCCACCTTTGCGTACGCTAGCGCTTTGTCTTCCGGGTGAAGCAGTTTGAGAAAACCTTCAGAATCCGCCAGCAACTCTTCTGGAGAAAAGCCGAGCTGGCGCACCTGAGGGCTTATATAAATCAGCTTGCCAGTTACATCCAGCGCGGTCGAGTAAGTGATTGCAGGAATCTGTTCTACGAGGAAACGGAACTTTGCTTCGGCTCGTGCCAAAGAAGATTCCATCAGTTGTTTTTCCTTCAACACCAGTTGCTCACGAAGCACGCGCTCTATGACTGCGGGTAGAAGTTCCAGATATTGAAGGTTGGGATCCTTGACTACGTAGTCTTGAGCGCCAAGTTTTATCGCCTCTACGGCGACCGCAGCATTGTCAGCACCCGTTAGCATGATGACCGGTATCGGAATTTCTCCAAGGTCGTCTTTCAGTTTGGATAGAAATTCCAGGCCATTCAAGTCCGGCAAGTTGTAGTCGAGTAGCACGCAGTCCAGCTTTTGCGTACGGACTAACTGCAACCCATCCAGAGCGGTTTCAGCTTCATGCAGTACAAATTCGTAATCATGAATATCCTGCGCAAAAGAGCGGCGGCAGGCCATTCGGTCTACAACATCGTCTTCAATAATGAGTATGTGGATCTGCGGTTTGGTCATTGCGGCACCTCGCTGATAGTCCAGTAGGCGTCGAGGGTGCGCATTACCTCGACGAATTGACGGTAATCCACCGGTTTAGCCATATAGCCCGCCACTCCCAAATCGAAGCTGTTTATTTTGTCCGGTTGCTCCTCGGATGTGGTCAGCACAACCACCGGGATGCGCTTGAGTTGGGAGTCTTGCTTTACTACATGCAGAAACTCGATACCGTTCATGATAGGCATATTGAGGTCGAGCAGGATAATGCACGGTCGCTCATTGCCGGGATCGCGCAAGTATTTCAGAGCTTCCTCTCCATTTTCCCGATTGATCACCGGGTTAGTTACGTGGATTTCCTCCAGGGCGCGCTTGACCGTCATGACGTCCACCTGATCGTCCTCCACCAAGAGCATTGGTTTGTCTGCAACTCTCATTTTTTATCTTCCCTTGCTGGTTATTTGTGTTGCGGAAGTGCGCGGCAGAGTGAAGAAAAATGTACTTCCTTCCCCGATAGTCGAGTCAAGCCAGACCTGTCCGCCATACATTTCCACGATTTTCTTGACCAATGCCAAGCCAACACCTGTGCTTTCCACGCGATCGCGCGGGGCAAGCGTCTGGAATAACTGGAAAATCTTTTCAAAATGTTGCTCCTTGATGCCGGGACCATTATCTGAGACGCTAAATTTCCATTGATTCCCCTCGGCGCTACAGCCGATACAAATTTTACCCTCCGGCTTATCCATGTATTTTATGGCATTGGAGAGCAGATTCTGGAACACCTGCTGAATGCGCGTTGGCTCTGTCATGACGGTCGGTAAAGGATTTGTAATTGTGACGGTGATATTTGCTGGCGGTGCAAGCGAATCGATCACCTCCGGTACCAGACGACTGAGATCGACTGCGACCATCGTCTCTTTCATCCGTCCTATCCGCGAGTACAACAAAATTCCGTCAATCAGACCGTCCATGCGACGCACCCTACTAATCAAGAGGCGCATTTGCTCCTTGCCTTGATCGTCGAATTTATCCGCGTAATCCGTGGAAAGCCAATCCGCCAACGAGCTGATGGCACGCAGCGGCGCCTTGAGATCATGGGACACAACATAGGCAAAGTTCTTGAGTTCGTCATTTGCACTTTCAATTTCCCTCAACAGAAGATCGCGCTGCTTCCCAGCTCTCCGCCAAATGACAATCATGGCCAACATCATGGCGACGGCGAAATCTCCAATCCACACCCATCTTTTGATGAGATCGACCTTGGCTTCGTCACTCTGCATATCCAGGACAATGCTGGCCGCCCCGTTAACGCTCCCCTCTTTTACATGGTGGCAGGAAAGACAATTTGTGCCCCGAAAATCCGTGCTTACGATAAATGGGATAACGGCCCTGAATTGATGTATCCCGTCTTCCGATTGGCTTTCGAGGTAGACGGGTTCTCTTGCTTCAATGGCTTTCCGATCCAACTCATCGACTGCCTGTTCCGATGGCAGTCCCATGCCAAACTGATCTTGCACTTGCTTTGCCCGAATGATGCGCAATTCGACGATGCCTCTGGAATCCCCCATCTTGTGCACCAGTAATTTCCGGTTTTCGGGATCGCTGATCTTGCCGGTTACCATTAACATGTTCATGCCGTTGATCAAGCCATCCGCAATTTCTCCTGCATGTTGTTTTAATCCATTGATAACTTGGCCTTGCACGTAATTGATGATGATCTGCTGGGCGAAAATGGACAGCAAAAGAAGCAGGCCCAGTGCGATACTGGAGCCTTTCCATCTGGTCCACCTCTCTTGCCATAACAATAGGGTCATAAATATCTGTTCTTGAATTGCGATTATTTGGATACTTCAATTGAATAATGGACTCGCTTAATCGCTTGCCTTTTTTACAGCAAGCAACCTGAATATTCAAGGCTCGCGTGAAATCTGGCATCAAAATCCCTGATTCGCTTATTGGCCAGAATGAACATGCGTTCTTTTGTTACGAAGGTTGCGCGGCGTCCCTGCCATTTTGCAGGGACGATACGAAGACGGCACTCTAGTGTTGATTACATTTCCGGAGTTAATGAAGTATTAACAAATGGTTGACAATTGATCAGGAACCCTGTGATGCGGCCTGGATGTTTTGCCATACCGCGCTCCCTCATCCCCTGATGTTAACTGGACACCCAATGTGTCTGGTAATCAATCATATTGGATCCCATCCTTGACCGCATGTGTCCGAGTTGATCCTTTTACTGCATATTACGTTCCGCTTTAGCGTTTTGTCTCGTCCGAAATAAATAGACCAAATGATCGGAAGTCGTGACCAACCGTAATTGTGCCGCTTAGCGATCGTTCCTTATCTTATCAGCGAACGACTGTTGTTCATTGCTAAGCCTTGAGCGCCCAGTTGAGTGCCTGAAAATCGTATTTTAAAACTTTTCTATCACAACAAATTATGGGGTTTCTTTTAACTTTTTCTCCAGTTCTGCATCTTCTTTGCCAAATTCAAGCCAGTCACTTCCAAACAATTCAACAGGATGCTGCGCCCGGTCTGAACCGTTGCCTCAATTCATGGAGTCAACAGAGCAGTATTTATCGCCACCCCAGCATATCCGCTCTGGATGTGCTGGTTGTATTGGAAATTTTTTGCCATTTCACACTCTCTGATTCGGCAATTGATCAATACTACTTATCAAACAGTTTTGTTTTCAGTCGATCTCTCCGAACGGTAAAACCATCCGCAAGCAATTGCTTGCGAAGACGTCTTGGTATTGCGTATAAGTGCGGCGGGGCTCAACCTGTACTCCATGCTCTAGGGCGTTTCATCCCGGCAATCTTGCAAGCCTGCTTTACATAGCCATATGGAAATAGTTCAAATATTGCATTTCTCGAATCAGGACCCAATCGTTGTGCTAAATGTTTCGTAACATGACGAACATCGGGTGCGACTTGATGTTCCGAGTAATATTGGCGCATGAAATGAATCGCATCCCAATGGTCATCGGTAAGTTGGATGCTCTCCTGCGTTGCGAAATACTTTGCCACCTCCTCATTCCAGGTTAAAGGTTCAATCAAGTATCCCTCTTCATCCATATCAGGTAACTGCATATTTTTCTCCTCGCACATTTTAATAGCACACCAACATCGCCATGTTTACCTTACTTCCTTAACCACATAGGTGTTATGTTGCTTTACGAATTGAAACTGAACTTTGTTCCCCACAACGAGCTTCTTGAAAAGCTTCTTATCTTCAACAGTAAAATCCATGGTCATGGCTGGCCAACCCAGACTAGCGATGGGCTCATGGCTCAAAGTTACTACTCCCTTGGCCTGGTCGACTGCGTCAACCACGCCAATTCCTTTATTGATATCCGTCTTTGTACTCATCCCGGCCATTCCGCCCATGTCCATACTATCGTGCTCTGCAAACGCATTGTCGATTTGGAAAAATGCCAATGCTGCCAGTAAACAAACTACGTTTTTCATGCTAAGTCTCCTTTGTTTGGGTTGAAATATTCGAATTAATGTTTGATGGTACGAGCCAGCTTTTGCTCCTGCCATCCAAGGTAAATAACCGGGATTACAATCAGGGAAAGCAGCGGAGCCGTGATCATTCCGCCAACTAGCGGTGCTGCAATCCGCTTCATCACATCGGTGCCGACCGCATCGCTGAACATGACTGGCAGCAATCCGGCGACGATCACGGATACCGTCATCATTTTCGGCCGCAAGCGCATCACCGCTCCGCGCATTACCTCGGCCAGGAGGGCTTGGCGGTCAATCACGCGCCCGGATTCGAGCAGCGTATCGATGGCGCGATCGAGATAAAGCAACATGACGATGCCGAATTCTGCGGCGACCCCGGCCAGTGCGATGAACCCGACAGCTACCGCAACGGACAATTGGTACCCTAGAAGATAGACCAGCCACACACCGCCAATCAGCGAAAACGGCAGGCATAGCAACACAAGCAGCACCTTGTCCCACTGTTTGAAATGCAGATAGAGCAGCAGCATCACCAGCAAGATGGTCAAGGGTACAAGCCAATACAGGCGCTGTTTTGCGTGCTCCAGGTTTGCGTATTGACCGGACCACTTGATCGCGTAGCCCGGACCGATCTTGACCGATTTCCCTATCGCCTCTTTGGCGTCTTCCACGTAGCCACCCAGATCGCGTCCTGCAACGTTAATGTATACATAACCCACCAGCCGCGCATTCTCGCTCTTGATCTCTGCGGGCCCATCTTGAATGCTGAGTTGCGCCAATTCGCGCAATGGTATCTGTTCCCCCTTCGGTAACGTCACCCGGCTCGCTGCCAGTTTCTCCAGCGATCCCCTGAGTTCACGAGGGTAGCGCAGGTTGACAGAAAATCGCTCGCGTCCTGCAACCAGTGTGCTGACGTTCTCTCCACCGATCGCCCCCTGGACGAGATTCTCCACATCGGCAACAGTCACACCGTAGCGCGCTGCATTGGAGCGGTTGACTTCAATATCCAGGTAATGCCCTCCAACCACGCGCTCCGCGAACACGTTCTGCGTACCCGGTATTTTCTTGAGCGCCGCCTCGATCTCGACGCCCAGCTCGGCAATTCCTTTCAGATCCGGGCCGGTGATCTTGATACCGAGCGGAGTGCGTATGCCGGTCGCCAACATGTCGATACGGGTACGGATAGGATAACCCCACGAGTTGGTCAAGCCGGGAAGCCGGACTTCGCGATCCAGTTTCGCGATCAGGTCTTCCACACTCTCGCCGTTTGGCCACTGGTTCTTCGGCTTGAGCAGGATGGTAGTTTCGAACATCGACAACGGTGCCGGATCGGTCGCCGTATCCGCCCGTCCTGCCTTGCCGTATACACGCTCGACTTCCGGCATTGCTCTGATCATGCGGTCGGTGATCTGCAGCAGATTGGCAGCCTCGTCCAGCGAGATGCCGGGAAGCGTGGTCGGCATGTAAAGCAGATCGCCTTCGTACAATGGCGGCATGAATTCGCTGCCGATCCGGCTCAAGGGATAAAGCGCCGATATCAGCAATGCGCCGGCCAGGACCAGCGTGAGCCTGCGATTCCTCAGCGCCCAATCCAGCGCCGGGCGATAGCCCGCCTGCAGCATTCGGTTCAGGGGATTGCGCTGTTCGCCGGCAATTCTGCCGCGAATGAAATATCCCATCAGCACCGGCAACAGTGTCACCGCCAGCATCGCGGACGCCGCCATGGCGTAGGTCTTGGTATAGGCCAGCGGCGCAAATAACTTGCCCTCCTGCCCCGTCAGGGTGAATACCGGCAGGAATGAAACCGTGATGACCAGCAGGGAAAAGAACAATGCCGGTCCGACCTCCAGCGCGCTCTGGCGTGCCGCTTCCCAGCGGTCGCCGCCCTCGCCCATGCGTTCAAGATGTTTGTGCATGTTCTCGATCATCACGATGGCAGCATCCACCATCGCGCCGATGGCAATCGCAATGCCGCCCAACGACATCACGTTGGCCGTGACGCCTTGCGCCTGCATGATGATGAAGGCGATCAAAATACCCAAAGGCAAGGTCACGACGGCAACCAGCGAAGAGCGCAAGTGAAACAGGAACAGTAAACACACCAGCGCCACGGCCAGCGACTCCTCGATCAGCTTGCCACGCAGGGTATGCACCGCATCGAGAATCAGGCCCGAGCGATCATATGTCACCACCAGCTCGATGCCCTCCGGCAATCCGGAGCGAATCTCCCGCAACCGCTGCTTGACTGCATTCACGGTATCCAGCGCATTCTGGTTGTGGCGCATCACCACGATCCCGCCGACCGCTTCGCCCATCCCGTCCAGATCGGTTACGCCGCGGCGCGGTTCCGGGCCGGTGCTGATATGCGCCACATCCTGCAGACGTACCGGCACACCCTGTTCATCCACCGCCAGCGTGATGCCGCGAATATCGTCGAGATTCTTCAAATAATTTTTGGATCGCACCATGAATTCCGCACGCCCCAACTCCACAACCGATCCGCCGCTGGCGGAATTGCTCGCCCGGACGGCATCGGCCACTTGTTGCAGCGTGATCTTGTACGCCGCCAACCGATTCGGGTCCACCTCGATCTGGAACTGCCTGACCATGCCGCCGACGCTGGCAACTTCGGATACACCGGGCAAGCTTTGCAACTCATATTTCAGGAAGAAATCCTGTACCGCCCGCAACTGGCCCGCATCGTAGCGATGTCCGCGATCGACCAATGCATATTCGAAAATCCAGCCTACCCCGGAGGCATCCGGACCCAGTGTAGGCACTGCACCTTTGGGCAGGCGTGCCTCAGCCTGACTCAGGTACTCCAGCACACGGGACCGCGCCCAGTAGGGATCGGTGCCATCCTTGAACAAGACATAAAGGTAGGATTCGCCATACATCGAAAACCCGCGCACGGCAGTCGATCCGGGCACCGAAAGCAATGCTGTAGTTAGCGGATAGGTAATCTGGTCTTCGACGATTTCGGGCGATTGTCCTGCATAGGGAGTCTTGATGATGACCTGTACATCGGACAGGTCGGGAATAGCGTCCAGCGTCATTTCCAGTGTGGCGCGAATTCCCGCAACAGCGATCAGCAACGCCAGCGCAATGACCAGCAGGCGGTTGTTAATTGACCAGTCGATGATGCGCCGGATCATGTTTAGTGCGCGTGCATACGTTCGGACGCGGCACTTAATGATGATGCCGAATCCAGCAGGAACTGGCCGTTGACCGCGACTTCGGCATTTTCCTGCAGGCCATCCACGATCTCGATCTCATCCCCGCTTTCGACGCCCGTCGTGACAGGCACTGGCAGGAAATGTCCTGCGCCGCGCGACAGCATCACCATATTTCCGTCCCCGGTGTAAATGACCGCCGAGCGCGGCAACACCAATGCCTTGTGCGGGTGAATCTGAATCGTTACGTCGGCAAAGGTACCCGTGCGCAGATGGTAGCGTGCGTTGTCCAGTTCTACCCTTGCAATCACTTTGTTGCCACTCGCCAGCGGATTAATGAAACTCAATCTGGAATGAATTTCCAGCCCGTTCACATCCCTTATTGTCACTGCATCGCCGCGTTTCACCTGCGACACCTGATCCGGGTAAAGCACGACATCTATCCATACACTGGAAACATCGGCCAGCACAAGAATCGGATTTGCGGACATAACATAACTGCCTTCTTTAACATTGATCTGGCTGACCACACCGGAACGCTCCGAGATGATCTGAACCACTTCACTGGCCAATTTTCTTTCTTCAATGGTTTTGATATTCTCTACGCTAACGCCTTCTTCCTGATTCAGCTTGAGTCTGTCGTTAGCCGCATCCATCGCCATTTCCATCACATAATCGTTTTCGGTATCTGAAGTGGTCTGAATGGTCTGCAGGAGCTGTTTCCTGCGCTCGATCGAGCTCAGATAAGTCCGTTGCCGCACAATCAAATCGGGCGAATAGATTTCGTACAATACCTGCCCGGCCTTGACCGGTTCCCCTACAGAATGGACATACAATTTCTTGATCCAGCCTTCATACTTTGGGTGCACTGCAAACGTTTTGCTTTCGGCAATGACCACATTGCCGTAAGTCTGAACGGCTTGGCCGATGACCTCCTGCTTGATGCGTGCCAAACGAACGCCCATGCGCTGCTCGGTGGCGCTGTCGACCTGGATGCCATGCACATGCGTTTCTGCAGTACCGGCTTCGACAAGTTTCATTCCGCAAATCGGGCAGGTGCCCGGATGGTCCTGCGATATTTCAGGGTGCATGGGACAAACCCAATATTTGTGGGGTCCTGCACCGTTGATCTGGGGTAATGCTGAGACTTGTTTCGCCTCGTTGCCATGCGAGATTGGTGAACGAACAAGAAAAAATGACACAAAGACAACGGCGGAGATCAAGGCGACTCTGACGGCGACCTGCTTCCTTGTCATGCTGTTTTCTTTCTGAAAAAAAAGGGGGAGGATTGGCCTCCCCCAAAAAACACAGATTAACTACTTGAGGATGATCATCTCGCCGTGACCTTTTTTCGGATCGGCGTCCTTCTTGCTCACCAGAACCGTGATTGCACCGCGCAGAGCAGCATTCATGGAATGGTCAACGATTGCAATACCCGCCACGTCCTTGTCCTTGGGCGTTACCAGGTCGAAGGTATCAGCTTCGGCGACGGCTACGTTGTACGTTTGAATCCCGTACAGCGTATTCTTCGGGTTGCCGTTGATATACACGCGATCCCATATGCTGGCGATAGGATGCAGGGCAACTGGCAGGTTGACGTTTGCATTCAGGAAGAAAATGCGCACGCGCTCTCCGGGCAGGGCTTCCAATACGTCATGACCGCCGTTTGGATCATGCACGGGATCGTAATGAAGTATCTTGCCGTTGATCAGAGAACCCTTCCAGGCGTTGGCATCACCCAACATTGCGCCATAGTTCTCGACGTCCGGGAAATACTGAGATTGCACCAACACATACTCGCGATCAGCTTTCGGATAGTTCTTCTTATCCTTGGGCTCGACAATGATCACACCGTACATGCCCCGCGCGATATGCTGCACCATCGGGCTTGCACCGCAGTGGTACATGAACACGCCAGGAACCTTGGCGACATATTTGAAATGTTTCTGTTCGCCCGGTTTTACTGGAGCAAATTCGTCCAGCACGTTCACTTGCGCCGCATGGAAATCCATCGCATGTGAATTCTTGTTTTCTGCCGGATTGATCAAAGTAAAATCGACCGTATCACCTTCATTTACACGCACCGGCTTGCCTGGAATAGAGCCGTCGAATGTCCATGCTGCCATGGTATCCGCGCCACCAACCAGTTTGCCATTGACGGGAAGATCGACTTCCCTGGCCGTCATGGTAATTTCGACGGTCTTGGCAAATACGCCCGATGATGAAAGCAATGCCGCTGCAGCAAACGCTGCATAAGTCACTTTCGTAAGTTTTTTCATTCATGCTCTCCCTGTTTAGCTACGTTAAACACAACTACTTCTGACCTACTTGCTTCTCCTCCTCTTACTGCCTACTTCTCTACTTCTTGATGCCTGCTTACTTCCCCTATTTCTCCCCTCCCACCTTGCGTTCCCTACCCCTCAACTTTTGTCATGATCCAAATTTGCATTTGCACAGCACTCGCAAGTACTGCACCAGATCCTTGATCTCTTCGTCGCTGAATGTGTCTCCCCACGGCGGCATGAGTATGGATTTGTCGATTGATGCCCCGCCTTCTTTAATCACTTTGAACAAGGCTTCGTCCGATCGTGCCGACATCGCCTTCGCGTCAGTGTGATCACGGGGTTGCACCGCCATATCGCGGACATTTACGCCATTGCCATTACCCTTGATTCCATGGCATTGCACGCAATAGGTTTTGTAATTGTCGGCGGCATTTTCTTTTGCATATCCGGGCACCGAAATCAGCAGCAGTGATAGTGCCAAGAGAATTTGGCTATTTGCCATTTCCAGCTCCTGTCTTTATCTCTTCAAAGTAGTAACCCAGCTTTTGTATGTTGGCATCCGAAACATGCTTGTTCGGCATCCAGGTCTTGGGTTCCCAGGCTTGCGGACTGCGAATGAAACTCGCAATGTATTCAGGCTGCAGGCGTCGCGCAGCGGTATAAACCTCGGGGCCGGACAAGCCACCGTAATCCGGTTCGATCTGGTGGCAGGCCATACATCCCAGAAACTTGTCGAACATCATCTCGTCCATCATTTTGGAGCCCTTGCCAGGAACGATTTTTTCCTTGGCGATCAGATCGTCGTGCTGCTTCAACTTCATCAACTCTGACGCAACCGCGGCTGCGTCGGATTTGGATAAAGCCATGTGCTCACTGATCGTTGCGGGATCCACTACATCGTGCTTGTCGCCAGTCTTGATATGGTTGCCATAGAACTCTCCCGCCGGGCGTATGTGTGTCGGCTTTTGTAGCCACTCCACCAGCCACTCCTCCCGGTATTTATTTCCGGCGTAGGCAAGGTTCGGCCCTTTCAGGCTCCAGACCTCTTTCAGCGTCTGCGGCGCCGGGCCGGACAAGTTATGGCAAGACTCGCAATCCTTTTTCAAAATCGTGGCGCCATCCTCTGCCCACGAGGGCAAGGCAAGGCCAAGCAATGCAATTAAAAATATTATTTTCATGTTATCTGTGCCTTCTGGTCTGTTCTATGGGCTGGCCCTGGAATGCGGTGTTGTTAAACATGCCATATCCCTGTTTGAGTGACTCGCTATAGAAGTAATTGGGATCGTAAACTTTGTCCTTCCACGCATAGAAAGTGTCGAATTTGATGCCCTCATATTCGATGACCGTCACTGGTCCTCCCAACATGGCGCCATTGTTCGTCATGTGCTTGTCCACATGGTCATGCATGATGAACAATCCTGGATTTTTCATTTCGACGATGGCGTCATAACGCTCTCCCGGGCCGACAGAAATCGTATCCACATAGTAGGGATGATCCAGCGGATAGCCGTCCTTGTGCGTAATCAGCATGTCGTGGCCATGCAAATGCATCTCATGGAACTCATCGCCCGCCCCGTAAAAACGCAACCTGAGCACATCCCCCTTTTTCACGCGGATCGGTTGGGTATACGGAAAGGATTTTGCGTTGACGGAAAAATAATCGGAAATATCTTGCGGTGCTCCCCCCTTGCCATAGGAGTTGGCATAGGCAGACTCCCATGTATTCATCATCAAGATCGCGTCTTTGGTTACTTTCTTTTCAAGATCACTCGGATTTTTCGGATCAATGATCAACGGCCCCCACATGCCGCGAGTAGCCACGTGCTCCCAAACATTCACGTGGCAGTGATACCAGAGACTGCCTGGACGATCGACCGTAAATTTGTAAGTAAACGTGTCGCCGGGCTGAATCGCATCCTGAGTAACTCCAGGCACTCCATCGTTGTGCCATGAACCTATCTGATTGACGCCGTGCCAGTGCATGGTATGTGGCAAAGTCGTGTTATTCGTCACATGCACGGTCACATCGTCCCCTTGCTTGACATGAATCAACGGGCCAGGTACTTGCCCATTGAATGCAAATACTTTATTGACGAATCCTGGAGCAACTTCGATCGTGACCTCTTCGATCGTCATATTGAATTCGCGCGCTTCAGCCCAGGCAAAAGACGGCAACACTCCAATCACAGAAAAAATCACCCCTGCTATTGCTCCCGACAATTTCATAATCGCCCCCGTAGATATATTTTAAATACATGTTATAGAGCCAAAAAAATGCGCCATCAAATACTGCGCTTCTGTTCTTTTTATTCTGCGAATAAATGACGCATCAGACAGTTAGACGCACTATAAATATCAAGTATTCAGGATGTCAACTGAAAATGTATTTTAAATACATCTTTAACGCAGGGATAACGTATATATAACGTTTTATTAACAGATAACAGCGTTATGGTTATATTTAATGCGGAAAAAGGACTGGGAAATGACTAGAAATGATGAGCAGGCAACTCGGTTTATGTTAATTATTGCGCCACTATTGCTAGACAAGAATTATCAAATCAATACTGCAAATTTCGATTGGTTGAATCGGTTATGTGAAAGTCACATAAACCGGTTTTCCTGACTTAGATTTGGCAATCGGCTTAGCTGCATCGGCTAATGTGTATTTTTCAAGTACAGCCATAAAGGCTGCGCGCCCTTCGTACAACATCGACTTTAATCGGCAAGTCGGACTTATCACGCAGTTGTCGGTTTTGGGATTGAAACATTCAAGCAGATCCATATCAGCTTCAGTTGTCCTGACCACATCACTTAACAAGATATCTTCGGCAGGGCGCGCAAGTTTCACCCCTCCATTCTTGCCCCTGCTCGTAATTATAAAATTATGTATTCCAAGATTGTGAACCACTTTAACCAGGTGATTCCGTGAAATGTTGTAGTAGTCGGTAATTTCGGTGATGGTGGCCGTTGCATCTGGCTTTGATGCAAGGTACAAGAGAACACGCAACGAATAGTCCGTGTAAACAGTTAGTTTCACAATATCAACTCCTCAATTAATCTAAATTCTTTCCTTGGGATGTGTAAGCGTGACAAATCTTGCTCTGACATTATATGATGTATGTAGAATACATCATATAATTAATGACGAGTTAATCCACGTGCAACAAGGTTCTATAGAATCTTCTGCAAGTTGTCATTCAACGCAAATAGCAATAATTGATTCCACCATATAGCAGTACATGTGGACGAACCGCGAACTGTAGTGGGAAATGGTCTTCGGAATGCACTTTCATATGCATAACAGCTCGAACACAAAGAATGCGAGTTACCACAGGAAGAAATCAGACGTTGTTCTAGTTCAATTATATATATCGTCGAAGATCGATCAGTCATTATGAATGCGATTCACAACGCTTCAACTTTCAACAAATCATTTCGAATAGTGATTGCCGCTACTCTCGTAATCATTCTGCTGTTATCGATGAATAAAGCGAATGCCTGTGCCGCCTGTGGAGACACCCTTTCCAGAGACTGGGAATCCCAGGGCATCTCCAGCAAACCCGGCTTCACTGCCGATGTTTCCTACGACTATCTCAACCAGAACAGGCAACGCTACGGCACGAGTGCCGCATCACCCGCGCTGATCAATAACCGGTTGGCAGCAGGCGAAGAAGTCGAGGACTACACCAGAACGCAGACGATGACAGCCTCGTTGCTCTATAACGAGGATACCTGGGGCATGGGCATCATGCTTCCCTATGTAATGCGCTCGCATGGCACCTTCGGCACCACTGCTCCTTTGGGTTCCAGCTATTCCACCTCGTCGGATGCCGGTATCGGTGATGTCCGCGTCGTTGGCCGTTATACCGGGTTCTCCGACGAACGCTCCTCCGGCATCATCGCCGGTATCAAGCTGCCCACCGGGAGTACCAGCAAGAATTTCGACTCTGGAACCGCGGTCGGCACGCCTCTCGATGCAGCACTGCAAATCGGCACCGGCTCCACGGACATTATTCTGGGGGGGTATACCACGGGTACCATCGATATCTACGGCTGGTTCCTGCAGGGGACCGTGCAGCATGCGGTGGCAACCAAACAGGCGCTGGGCAACCAGGACTATCGCCCAGGCGATGCCTATTTGCTGAATACCGGGATCCGCTACGCCGGTTTCGGTGCGAAGGTTTCACCCATGCTGCAGCTGAACGTCATCAGGCGCCAGGCGGACACCGGAACGCCGGTGACCGTGCCGATCGATCCGGTCACCGGCGTTCCTGTCACGGGCGGTACGCTGGCTTATCTGGCACCCGGTGTGTCAGTGCGTGTCGGGGGTGGCGCCTCAGTCTACGGATTTGTCCAGATCCCGATTTACCAGAACGTCAACTCGCTTCAGTTGACCCCGGGCTACACCCTGACGGTGGGTGTAAGACAATCTTTCTGACGAGCCAGCAATAAAATGGCTGTGATATAGGTGCTATAAATGAACGCGCAAGCAAAACAAAATTTGTCGGCCCCATTGAAAGGTGCGTTCCTGGCGCTCCTCCTGTCACTATGTTCGACCCACATGGCGCTGGCGGGTGATTGGAACCTGAAAGACAAAGACGGTGTGCATTACAAACTTTCCGAACAAAAGGGCAAATGGGTGCTGGTCAATTTCTGGGCACCATGGTGTCCTCCTTGTCTCGAAGAATTGCCGGGACTCGATGCTCTGCAGAAACAGCACAAGGACTTGCTGGTAATTGGAGTCGCGGTACTGTACCGAAAAAAACAGGAAGTCATCGATGCAGTTCGGTCAACGTCGATTTCTTATCCCATCATCTTGGGCAACGAGGACATCGCCAGCGATTTCGGCGAAATGAAAGGCATGCCGACCAGTTTTCTCTATTCCCCTACCGGCACGCTGGTCGGCCACCATGACGGACCGCTTTCACAGACTGATATCGAGCAGGCGATTGCTCAAAAGCCTGCCTTAGCAGAACTGTT
>VFSW01004483.1_pt1 | contig 20825 bp, 19 predicted proteins | sample 5358111 | NCBI WGS metagenome assembly VFSW01 (sample SAMN11554181, study PRJNA540505) | mine drainage metagenome | isolation source: sediment from site ElyBrook_90M | place: USA: Ely Copper Mine, Vershire, VT | collected 2017
TTCCAGTACCCTCAACAACCCTTTCTGAATGTACCCCGAACCGGCCCCGAACCCGCCCTCGGTCGCCAGGTTTGACACTCTCTTGCAACAGGCACAGGATGATGTGTTCCGAGGGGAGTCCCGCAGGGGGCTGAGAGGCCGACGGCTTGGTGCCAGTTTGATCTGGCCCGGGCGGCGCGGTGACCCTTGAACCTGAACCGGGTCATGCCGGCGGAGGGACGGGAGGCAGTTTCCGCATTTCCCTTCTTCTCCGTCCGGTATTTTCCCGTGTGCCCGAGGAGAGGTCCATGACGATTCAATCGAAGGCTGCGGCTCGGCCCGGCGGTGTCACGACGGGGCCGATCACCGGTTCGCACAAGACGTATTCCAGCCCTGCGGGTCATCCCGATATTCTGGTGCCGTTCCGCGAGATCGCGCTCGATCCGGCGGCCAGTGAGCCGCCGTTCCGCGTGTATGACACATCCGGCCCGTTCACCGATCCGGCGGTCACGATCGATCTGGCCGCGGGTCTGCCCCGGTTGCGTGCGCCCTGGATTGCGGCGCGTGGCATTGCCGAGGTTCGTGCCCGCGAGGTTCGTCCCGAGGACAACGGCAATGCCGCCGCGGATCGGCTGGTGGCGCCGTGTCCCGCCGATCTCACCGTGCGTGCCGCGAGGTCCGGCCAGCCGGTCACTCAGTTCGAATTCGCCCGTGCCGGTGTCATCACCGAGGAGATGCGTTTCGTCGCCCATCGCGAGAATCTCGGTCGTGCCGGGATGGTCGAGGGCGCGGAGGCGCGGCGCGCCGATGGCGAGGATTTCGGTGCCGCCATTCCGCCCTTCATCACTCCCGAATTCGTCCGTTCCGAGATTGCCGCCGGTCGCGCCATCATTCCCGCCAACATCAACCATCCGGAGTTGGAGCCCACGATCATCGGGCGCAATTTCCTGGTGAAGGTGAACGCCAATATCGGCAATTCGGCCGTGACCTCGGGCGCGGCGGAGGAGGTCGAGAAGCTGGTCTGGGCGATCCGCTGGGGCGCCGACACGGTGATGGACCTGTCCACGGGCCGCAACATCCACAATATCCGCGGCTGGATCCTGCGCAATTCCCCGGTGCCGATCGGCACGGTGCCGATCTATCAGGCGCTGGAGAAGGTGGATGGCGATCCCGAGAAGCTCACCTGGGAGATCTTCCGTGACACGCTGATCGAGCAGGCCGAGCAGGGGGTGGATTATTTCACCATCCATGCCGGTGTGCGTCTCGCCTATGTACCGCTGACCGCGAACCGGGTCACTGGCATCGTCTCGCGTGGCGGGTCGATCATGGCGCGCTGGTGTCTCGCGCATCACCGGGAGAGTTTCCTCTACACGCATTTCGACGAGATCTGCGACATCATGCGCGCCTATGACGTGTCGTTCTCGCTGGGCGACGGGCTGCGTCCCGGCTCGATCGCGGATGCCAACGACCGCGCGCAGTTCGCCGAGCTCGAGACGCTGGGCGAGCTGACCAAGATCGCCTGGGACAAGGGCTGCCAGGTGATGATCGAGGGGCCCGGCCATGTGCCGATGCACAAGATCAAGATCAACATGGAAAAGCAGCTGGCCGAGTGCGGGGAGGCGCCGTTCTACACGTTGGGGCCGCTCACCACCGACATCGCGCCTGGCTATGATCACATCACCAGTGCGATCGGGGCGGCGATGATCGGCTGGTTCGGCACTGCCATGCTCTGCTACGTCACGCCCAAGGAGCATCTGGGCCTGCCCGATCGCGACGATGTGAAGACGGGCGTGATCACCTATCGCATCGCCGCCCATGCCGCGGATCTGGCGAAAGGTCATCCGGCGGCTCGGCTGCGCGACGATGCGCTGTCGCGCGCGCGCTTCGATTTCCGCTGGGAGGACCAGTTCAACCTGGCGTTGGATCCCGACACGGCGCGCAGCTACCACGACCTGACGATGCCGAAGGAAGCTCACAAGGTCGCGCATTTCTGCTCGATGTGCGGGCCGAAATTCTGTTCGATGCGGATTTCCCACGATCTGCGGGCCGAGGCCGAGCGCATTGCCGGGCTGGAGAGCAAGAGCGAGGAGTTCCGCGCCGCCGGCGGGGCGCTGTACATCCCCGAGGAAGCCGCGGACTGAGGCTTGCACCCCGGCCGGTGCGGCACGCACACTGTGTGCCGGACTGGCCGGAGATGCTGCATGACCGACCCCAGCGGGGATCCCAGCCGGGCGCTGGAGGCCATCGGGCAATTGCCGGATGCCGAGCTCGATCTGGCGGATGCCGCGCTGCAACTCGCCCGCGTGGATGCGCCGGGTGCGGACTGGCGGGCTGCGCGCGCCCATCTTTCCGATCTCGCGCGCGATGCGGTGGCTGCCGCGGGCGCGGTGCCGGCCCTGGATATCGCCGGGCGGGCCGCGGCGCTGGCCGGGCTGCTCGCCGCGCGGCACCGCTATCGCGGCGATTCCGAGACCTATGACGATCCCGCCAACGCCAATCTGATCCGGGTGATCGAACGGCGCATGGGCCTGCCGGTCGCACTCGGCGTGCTCTGGCTGCATGCCGCCCGAGCGGCCGGCTGGGCGGCGCATGGGGTGGATTTTCCCGGCCATTTCCTGGTCGCGCTGCAGGGGGCCGGCCGGCAGATCGTCCTCGATGTCTTCGCCGGCGGGGTCAGCCTGGACGCGCGGGATCTGCGCGGCCTGATCAAGCGGGTAGAGGGGGCCAAGGCCGAGCTTCGTCCGGGGCTGCTGCGGCCGATGGATACGCGGGGAGTTCTGTTGCGACTTCAACACAACGTCAAGCTGCGCCGGCTGCGCGCCGGCGATCTGACCGGCGCGCTGGCCTGCGCCGAGAACATGCTGCGCATCGCCCCCGATAGCGCGGCGCTGTGGCGGGAGACGGCGCTGCTGAACCAGCGGCTGGACCGGGTGGCCGCGGCGCTGGGCTGCTTCGAGAAATTCCTCGATCTGGTGCCGCAGGGTGATGCCGCGAGCCGGGTGCGCTTGGCGATGGAGGAGTTGCGCGCCCGGCTGAATTAGGGCGATGGCCGATCGGACCGACGATCGGCCATCTGCGATCGGATCAGCCCATCCGATCGGATGTTGCCCTCGCCCCGCCGCTCACACGGAGACAACTCTCCCGTGCGGCACCAGCCCCAATTGACGGGAAGTTCGGCCCGGCCCCCGGCCCCGGGGTCGGACCGCCTGCGGGCCTTCGGGGCGCGCGCGCGGATCAGGGCCATCGCCCTCTTGATCTAGGTCAATGAGCAGCCCCAGGCAGGGCCATAGCCTGACGTCATGAACAGCGCAGATCTCATCACGCGATACGACGGCCGGGTACCGCGCTATACCAGCTATCCCACCGCGCCGCATTTCACCCCTGCCATCGGGCCGGAGCGCTATCTCGACTGGCTGCGAACGCTGGCCGAGGATGTGCCGGTCTCGCTCTATGTTCATGTGCCGTTCTGCGACCGGCTCTGCCTGTATTGCGGCTGCAATACCGGTGTGGTCCGTCAGGAGGCGCCGCGCCGCGCCTATGCGGCCCTGCTGGAACGCGAGCTGCGCCTGATCGCCGACACGATCGGGCGCCGGCAGAGGGTCAGCACCGTCCATCTGGGCGGCGGCACGCCGACCACGCTGCCCGCCGATTGTCTCACCGGGCTGATGGATCTGGTCCGTGCGGAATTCGTTCTGTCGCCCGATGCGGAAATCGCCATCGAGCTCGACCCGACCGCCCTCGCCTCGGACCGTCTTGAGGCGCTCGTCGACATGGGCGTCACCCGGGTCAGCCTGGGCGTGCAGGATCTCGATCCGTCGGTGCAGGCGGCCATCGGCCGCATCCAGTCCTATGAGACGACCCTGGCCTGCGTGCGCGCCGTGCGTGGCCTTGGCATCGATGCGATCAATCTCGATCTGATCTACGGCCTTCCGCGGCAGACCGAAACCAGCGTCGCCGAGACGGCGCGTTCGGCGCTGCGCCTGCAGGCCGGGCGCGTCGCGGTGTTCGGTTATGCGCATGTGCCGTGGATGAAGCGCCACCAGTCGCTGATCCCCGAGGAGTCGCTGCCCGGCCCGCAGGCGCGTTTCGACCAGCGCGCCGCGATCGGGCGGGTGCTGGAGGAGGAAGGTGGCTACCTGCCGGTGGGGCTCGATCACTATGCCCGCCCCGACGATGCGCTGGCCCATGCCGCGCGCAGCCGCCGCCTGCATCGCAGCTTCCAGGGCTACACCACCGATGCGGCGCCCGCCCTGATCGGCATCGGTGCCAGCGCCATCGGCTGCCTGCCGCAGGGCTATGTGCAGAACGCCTCCGCCGTCCCCGCCTATTCCGCCGCGATCCGGGCGGGCGGCCTGGCCACCGTGCGCGGCATCGCGCTGTCCTCCGATGACCGGCTGCGCCGTGCCGCGATCGAAACCGTCATGTGCGACCTGCAAGCCGATCTGCCGGCCCTGGCCCGCGCTCATCACGCCGATCCTGCGCCGCTGCTGGCCGCCGCCGCCGCGCTCGAGCGGTTCGAGACCGACGGGCTGGTGCAGCGCGAAGGCGGATTCCTACGGGTGACCGAAGCCGGACGGCCGTTCGTCCGCAACGTCGCGGCGGTGTTCGACGCCTATCTCAATCACGACGAAGCGACGCCTCGCCACGCCCAGGCGGTGTAAGAGGCGCAGGGAAGGACCGAATGTGCGCATTCTCCTGATCCACCCGAACTACCACTCCGGCGGGGCGGAGATCGCGGGCAACTGGCCCCCGGCCTGGGCGGCCTATCTGGCCGGATCGCTGAAGGGGGCCGGCTATACCGACATCCGCTTCATCGATGCGATGACCAATCACCTCTCCGACGAGCAGCTGCGCGAGCTGCTGGCCGCCGAAAAGCCGGACATCATCGGCGCCACCGCCATCACGCCGTCGATCTACAAGGCCGAACGTGCGCTGCAGATCGCCAAGGAGATCCATCCCGACGCGATCACCATCCTGGGCGGCATCCACGCGACCTTCATGTACCAGCAGGTGCTGAGCGAGGCGCCGTGGATCGATGTGATCGTGCGCGGCGAAGGCGAGGAAATCCTGATCGAGCTCGTGCAGCTCATCGATGCGGGCGCCTGGCCCGCCGATCGCCACAGTGTCAAGGGTCTCGCCTTCAGTGAGACCGATGCCGATGGCACCCGGATCGTCGCGACCGCCGCCGCCGCAACGGTGAAGGATCTCGATGCGATCAGCCCCGATTGGGGCATCCTGGAGTGGGAGAAATACAAATACATCCCCCTCAATTGCCGCGTCGCGATTCCGAACATGGCCCGCGGCTGCCCGTTCACCTGCTCGTTCTGCTCGCAATGGAAGTTCTGGCGCGACTACCGGGTGCGCGATCCCGTCAAGGTCGTGGACGAGATCCAGACGCTCTACGAACGCTACGATGTCCGGTTCTTCATCCTCGCCGACGAGGAGCCGACGATCAACCGCAAGAAGTTCATCCAGTTCTGCGAGGAACTGATCGCGCGCGGCCTGAACGAAAAGCTCACCTGGGGCATCAACACCCGCGTCACCGACATCCTGCGGGATGCCGAATTCCTCCCGCTCTATCGCCGCGCAGGCCTGCTGCACGTCTCCCTCGGCACCGAGGCGGCGGCGCAGATGAAGCTCGACCGGTTCAACAAGGAAACCAAGGTCAGCGACAACAAGCGGGCGATCCAGCTGCTGCGTGAGGCTGGGATCGTGGTCGAGGCCCAGTTCATCGTGGGGCTGGAGAACGAGACCGCCGAGACGCTCGAGGAAACCTATCGGATGGCGCTCGACTGGAAGCCCGATCTGGCCAACTGGTCGATGTACACACCCTGGCCCTTCACCCAGCTGTTCCAGGAGCTGAGCAGCAAGATCGAGGTCTTCGACTACGAAAAATACAATTTCGTCACCCCGATCATGCGGCCGGAAGCGATGGATCGTGCCGAGCTGCTCGATCGGGTGATGAACAACTACCGGCGCTTCTACATGCGCAAGGCGCTGTTTTCCTATCCGTGGTCCGGAACCGGCCAGCGGCGGCGCTATCTGCTCGGCTGTCTCAAGGCCTTCCTCAAATCGGGCTTCGAGCGCAAATTCTACGATCTCGGCAAGGTCGGCTACTGGGGGCCGCAGTCGAAGAAGAAGGTCGATTTCCATTTCGACGAGAACCGTCGCCCGGCCGCCGCCCAGATGGCGGACTGGAAGGCCAGCGCCGACAGCGCCCGCAAGTCCCGGCCCAAGCCCCAGGCCGTCACGATGACCGCCTGCGGCAGCAGCGAACACCGGTTGGACGAGCATGAACCGCATAGCCACACTCACCACTGAGCGCGTGGCGGAAGACCCGCGGGATACGCAGGGATATGCCGGAAGGATCGGGCCGAACGCGGTCAGCCAGCTGATCCTGTCCCTGAGAGCAGCCGGGCTCGAGCGCGCGATGGCCCCGGCCTTCGCGCGCGCCGGCGCGACGGCCTGGCTCGCGGCCCCGCCAGAGGCAATGGTGGATGCGGGCCGGGCCGGCCGGCTGCATCGCGCGGTCCGCGCCAGCCTGCCGCCGGCGCGGGCCGCCGCGGTGATGGCCGATGCCGGGCGGCGGACCGCGGATTACCTGCTGGCCACACGGATCCCCCGGCCGGTGCAGCTTCTCCTGAAGCTGCTCCCTGCGCGGGTTTCGGCGCTGATCCTGGTCTCGGCGATCCGTCGCCATGCCTGGACCTTCGCGGGTGCCGGGCATTTCTCGGCACAGGCCGGATCGCCCACGCGCTTCGCCCTGACCGCCAACCCGCTCTGTGGCGGAGAGCAGTCGCCGAACCCGGTCTGCGCCTGGCACGAAGCGGTTTTCGAGCGCCTGTTCCAGGCATTGGTGTCCCCCTCCGCCCGCGCCGTCCAGACATCCTGCGAGGCCTGTGGCGATGATCACTGCGGCTTCGTGCTGTCATGGCGGTCCGGGCCTGTCATTGCGCCCGGCGCTGCCACGCCGGCCCGTGATCGCCCGGCCAGGCTGCACTGCGAGGCCCCCCGGAGCGCGCGTCCGGTTCGCAAGCATTCCGATGACCGCAGGCCTGTCTGACCTGTCGGACCGACCTTTGACGTGATGACCATAGCGCCGACGATCGAGGCATTGGGTGACCGACCTTCCCGACCTCAGCGACCTGTCGCATGACGAGAAGAACGCTCTGATCCGAGCGCTCTGGGCCCAGGTCCACGCGCGTACGGGACAGGTCCAGACCGTGACCTCGCGGGTCGCGGCGCTCGAGGCGAGGCTCGTCCACTCGTCCAGGCCGGCCGATTCTCCGCCGGCCCGGCAGGACGGTGGCACGCGCGCAGCGGAGAGCGGGATGGCGCGCACGCTCCTGTGCGCCGCCTGCCAGGCGGTGCTGGGCGGGGCCGTGCCGGGCGGGACCGCGCCGAGCGCGCCAGGCCGGGGCGAGCGCCACGCGCCGGATCGAGCAGCGGGCCATCCGCCAGCGGGCGATCGAGAGGAGAGCCCGCCAGATCCGGCAAGTGCGGCGCGCAACGGTTGATCAGTATCAACGACGGGCCCGGCCCGTTTGCGTAAGTCCTGATCACACGACAGCATCACGGGCGGGGCCGTCGCCACCGCGTCCGCAGATGCGCCCGCCCCCCGGTATCAGGAGATCAGCATGGTGCCCTCACGCCTCGATCAGATGCGCGCGATGGCCGGCCAGAGGGGCGATCAGACGGGCGATGCCGGCGCGAAGGCGGTGACCGCGGCGGCGGTTCCCCGGCCGGCGGACAGGTCGGCGAGCGTGCCGGCCATCGACCGAGGTGGCGGGATCACCGCTGCGGAGCCCTGGTCCTGGGGGGGCGGCGCTGCGATCCTCGATCGGCTCCTGCATGCCTCGCAGGCCCGCCTGACCGGCTCGCTCTCGCCGGCATCGCTCACCCTGGCCTATCTGGACTGGGCCCTGCATCTGGCCAACGCCCCGGGACGAAGGCTCGAACTGCTGGAGGAGGCGGCGCGCCAATGGGCCCGTCTTGGCACGCCTCCCCGATGGATCGCGCCCGCCCGCGGCGATCATCGCTTCGCCGATCCCGCCTGGGCGCGCCCGCCGTTCAATGCCATCGCCCAGGCCTTTCTGCTCGGCGAGGCGTGGTGGCGCGATGCCACGCGCGGGCCGCCCGGGGTTGCGAAATCGCATGGCGATGTGGTGTCCTTCGTCACGCGTCAGGCGCTCGATGTCTTTGCGCCCTCGAATTTTCCCTGGACGAATCCCGAGGTTGTGCAGGCGACGATCGCACGGGGGGGCAGGAACTTCGTGGACGGCTTGCGGAACTTCGCCGAGGATCTCCAGCGCCTGGCCGGCGGCCTGCCGACGGACGAGGCGGGCGGCTTCGTGGTCGGCAGGGATGTTGCCGTGACCCCGGGCAAGGTCATTCTGCGCAACGAACTGATGGAGCTGATCCAGTACGAACCTCAGACCGGGACGGTTCATCCCGAGCCCATCCTGATCGTTCCCGCCTGGATCATGAAATACTATATCCTCGATCTCTCACCGAACAACTCGTTCATCAAGTTCCTGGTCGCCAGCGGCTACAGCGTGTTCTGCGTGTCCTGGCGCAATCCCGGACCCGAACTCCGCGAGACATCGCTCGACGACTACCGCCGGCTCGGGGTGATCGCCGCGATCGACGCGGTGACGGCGATTGCCGGCGGACAAAAGATCCATGCCTGCGGCTATTGTCTCGGCGGCACACTGCTCACCATCGCGGCGGCCGCGATGGCGCGCGATGGCGATGACCGGCTGCTCACCGTCAGCCTGCTCGCCGCGCAGACCGATTTCACCGAAGCCGGCGAACTGCAGCTGTTCACCGACGAGAGCCAGCTCGCGCTGCTCGATGACGTGATGTGGCAGCAGGGCTATCTCGACAGCACCCAGATGGCCGGCGCCTTCGAGATGCTGCGATCGAACGACCTGGTCTGGTCGCGGATCATCAAGACCTATCTTCTCGGCGAGCGCGAGAAGCCGTTTGATCTGATGGCGTGGAACGCCGATGCCACCCGCATGCCGTTCCGCATGCACTCCGAATATCTGCGGCGCATGTTCCTGCACAATGATCTGGCCGAGGGACGCTACCGGGTCGATGCCCGCCCGGTCGCGGTCTCGGCGATCCGTGTGCCGATCTTCGCGGTGGGGACGGAGGCGGATCACGTCGCGCCCTGGCGATCGGTCTACAAGATCCATCTGCTGAACGAAGGCGAGATCACTTTCGTGCTGACCTCCGGCGGTCATAATGCGGGGATCGTCAGCGAGCCGGGCCATCCGGGCCGGCATTACCGCATCGCCCGTCGGGCAGCGCAGGGCTTCTATGCTGCCCCCGAATTCTGGGCGGAGACGGCGCAGGAGCATCAGGGATCCTGGTGGACCGCCTGGGTTGACTGGCTGGATGCGCGTTCCTCCGCTGTCGGGCCTCCGCCGGCCATGGGGGGGGCGGAAAAGGGCTACCCTGTCCTGGCCGACGCCCCCGGCACCTATGTGCGCGAGAGCTGATGCAGCGGTTTACGCGGGCCAGTCGGGTCTGGCCGGGTCGGTGCGTCTATGGTCCGATCCTGGCGCCTGGTCGGAAGGCGTCCGGCCCGAGCAAGGCTGGTGGAACGCGCGAGGCGGAGCGCCTCGTCCGACGCGCAGCCCAGGGAAGTGAGCAGCAGCATGGATGACATCAAGGTCGATCCGGATCTCATGATCGAGAACCAGACCTTCGAGGAGATCGCGATCGGCGACAGCGCCAGTCTTTCGCGCACGGTGACGCAGCAGGATATCGACCTCTTCGCGGTCGTCTCGGGGGACGTCAATCCCGCTCATATGGATCCGGCCTATGCCGGTACCGACATCTTCCACAGGGTGATCGCCCATGGCATGCTCGGAGCCGGGCTGATCTCGAGCGTGCTCGGCACGAAGCTGCCCGGCCCCGGCACCATCTATCTCTCCCAGGATCTGCGCTTTCTCCATCCCGTCGGCATCGGTGATACGATCACCGCGACGCTGAAGGTCCTCGAGAAGCATCCCGAGAAGGGGGATCTGGTGCTCGATTGCCGCTGCATCAATCAGCAGGGCAAGCTGGTGATCAGCGGCACCGCAACGGTCCGGGCGCCGACCGAGAAGGTGCGCCGGCCGCGCATCGAGCTGCCCGACGTGCGGCTGAGCCGGCACCAGCGCTTCCATGCGCTGATCGCGGCGACCTCCGGCCAGGAACCCCTGGCGACCGCCGTCGCGCATCCCTGCGACGCCAACGCGCTGGGGGCGGCGGTGGAAGCGGCCCGTGCCGGGCTGATCACCCCGATCCTGGTCGGGCCCAGGGCGAAGATCCTCCGGGCGGCCGAGCACGCGCAGCTCGACATCACGAGGTTCCGCATCGTCGATACCCCGCACAGCGAAGCCGCGGCGGCGGAGGCCGTCGCGCTGGTGCGGCGGGGCGAGGCGGCGCTGCTGATGAAGGGCTCGCTCCACACCGATGAACTGCTCCATGCCGTGCTCTCGCCCGATCTCGGTCTGCGCACCAACCGCTGGCTCAGCCATGTCTATCTGATGGATGTGCCCTGCTACCCTCGTCCGCTGCTGGTGACCGACGCGGCGGTGAACATCCTGCCCGATCTCGAGCAGAAGCGTGACATCGTCCAGAACGCGATCGATCTCGCCCTCGTCATGGGGATCGAGAAGCCGAAAGTGGCGCTGCTCTCGGCGGTGGAGACCGTCAATCCCCGGATGCGGTCCACGCTGGATGCTGCCGCACTCTGCAAGATGGCCGATCGCGGACAGATCGTGGGCGGTCTGCTCGACGGGCCACTCGCATTCGACAATGCCGTCAGCCCGGCGGCCGCGCAGCAGAAGGGCATCGTCTCCCCGGTGGCCGGGCAGGCCGACATCCTGCTGGTACCCGATCTCGAGGCGGGGAACATGCTGGCCAAGCAGCTGATCTTCCTCTCCGGTGCCGATGCCGCGGGGATCGTGCTCGGCGCGCGCGTGCCGATCATCCTGACCAGCCGCGCCGATGGCGAGCGGACGCGGATCGCCTCCTGCGCGGTGGCGGTGCTGATCGCCCGGCGGCGGGCGGCGGCGGCGCAGACCGCGGTTTCCGTCTGAGCCATGCTGCCGGTTGTCCTGACACTCAACGCAGGATCCTCGAGCCTCAAATTCGGGTTCTTCGAGGCCGCGAGGCCCGGGCAGCCCAGCCTGCTCGCCCGCGGGGCCGTTGAAGGGATCGGGACCGCGCCGCATTTCGTGGTGCATGATCCTGCTGGCGCGGTGCTGGTGGAGCGGCGCTGGGCGGACCCGAAGGAAGCGTTCCAAACGCTGCTGCAGGCGGCTCTGGTGTGGGCCGAGAGCCATCTCGGGGCCGATCGCCTGGTCGCGGTCGGGCATCGCGTCGTGCATGGCGGGCCCGACCATCACCGGCCGGAACGGGTGAGCCCCGCATTGCTGCTCGCGCTCGACGCGCTGAGCCCGCTCGCGCCCCTGCACGAGCCTCATAATATCGCGCCGATCCGGGCCATCGCCGCGGCCCGGCCCGATCTGGCGCAGGTCGTCTGCTTCGATACGGCCTTCCACCACTTCATGCCCCCCGTAGCCACCCGCTTCGCGCTGCCCCGCCACTACGCGACCTCCGGCATCCGGCGCTACGGGTTTCACGGCCTGTCCTATGAGTATATCGCCGGGCGGCTGCAGGACGCCGCCCCGGACCTCGCCCGGGGCCGGGTCATCGCCGCCCATCTCGGCAACGGCGCAAGTCTCTGCGCCATGCTGGCCGGCCGCAGTATCGATACGACCATGGGTTTCACCGCGCTCGATGGTCTGGTGATGGGAACCCGCTGCGGGACTCTCGATCCCGGCGTGATCCTGTATCTGCAGCAGACCCGCGGGCTGGGCGTGGAGGCGATCGAGCAGCTGCTCTACCGGGACTCCGGCCTGCTCGGCGTGTCCGGCGGGATCGGCAGCGACATGCGGACTCTTCTGGACAGCGATGATCCGCATGCGCGTGAGGCGATCGAGCTGTTCGTCTACCGGATCGCGCGGGAGGTTGGCGGCCTGGCGAGCGTGCTGGGCGGGCTCGATGGACTCGTCTTCACCGCCGGGATCGGCGAACATGCACCCGAGATCCGCGCGATGGTGTGCGCGCGGCTCGGATGGTTGGGCGCAGTTCTCGACCCGGAAGCCAATGCAGGCGGTGCCGCGGTGATCAGCGCCCCGGAAAGCCGCATTTCGGTGCGCGTCATTCCCACCGATGAGGAAGCGATGATCGCCCGGCATACGCTGGCGACGATCGGGCTGCCGCCGATCGCCGGCTGAGCCGGATCACCGCGTTTTGCGCGAACCCGGCCGGATCAGACCAGGGACCCTTCAGGAGAATCGCCATGCCCCCCGATCAGGCGCCACGTGCCGCGGCCACCGGCGAGACCAGCGGCACGACCGGAAGTGCCGTCTTCGGACTGCGGGGCAAGCGCGGGCTGATCGTGGGCATCGCCAATGAACACAGCATCGCCGCCGGCTGCGCGGAGGTCTTCGCCCGCGCCGGCGCAGAGCTCGCCGCGACCTATCTGAACAGCAAGGCCGAGCCCTTCGTGCGCCCGATCACCGATCGCCTGGGATGCAGCCTGGTGCTGCCCTGCGATGTCCAGGTGCCGGGCCAGCTGGAGGCCGTCTTCGACCGGATCCGCGCGGACTGGGGAAGTCTCGATTTCCTGCTCCATTCGATCGCCTTCGCGCCGCGCGAGGATCTGCATGGCCGGGTCACGGATTGCTCGGCCGCCGGTTTCGATATCGCGATGAACGTCTCCTGCCACTCCTTCATCCGCATGGCCCGTCTGGCCGAGCCGCTGATGGCGGCTGGCGGCTGTCTGCTGGCGGTGACGTTCTATGGTTCCCAGCGCGTGGTGGAGCACTACAATCTGATGGGCCCGGTCAAGGCGGCGCTCGAAAGCAGCATGCGCTACATCGCCGCCGAACTGGGCCCGAAGGGCATTCGCGCGCATGCGATTTCGCCCGGTCCCATCCGCACCCGCGCGGCGAGCGGCATCGAACGGTTCGACGAACTCCTGGACGCGGCAGCGGCGCGGACGCCGGAGCATCACCTCGTGGATATCAGCGATGTCGGCAATCTGGCGGCGTTCCTGGTCAGCGACGCCGCGCGCCGGATCACTGGCACGGTGATCCCCGTCGATGGCGGGGAGCATCTCGCGGCCTGAGCCTAGTGTCCTGCCCTCGAAGATCGCGGTTCCTCACCGCGACCTTCGGGGATCAGCAGGCCACTGAAAACAAAGAGCTGGTGTCCCGGTTCCGACCACATTTCAATGCTGCGAATTTCGGAATCGAAACGCTAGAGCAACATCAGATCGGATAAAGTTGCCCGGCAAAACAATAAGCAAGAGTGGCGGCCGATCCTCTATCAGATCGGGCACCGCTCCAGCCGGGCCGCGACCTTGCTGGCCGCGCGGCCCGGTCAGTCGTCGCGGCGGCTCGCCGTTTCGCCGGCGGCGAGTTCGATGATCTCCGCCGTGATCTCCTCCTGCCTGACCTGCCGCTGCGTCGCCTGCAAGGCGGAGAGCTGCCGCTCGATCTGACTGCGCGCGGCGGCCATCGCTTCCATCCGGGCCTCGCTTTCCCCGGCGAAGGCATGCAGCGCCGCATGGCACAGCTGCGCGTGGAGATAATCCGCTGCGAGCTCGCTCAGAAGCTGCGCGGCGGGCAGATTGGTCAGAGGCGCCATGGCCTCCGAAGGCCGGGGAAAGCCTGTCAGGTCGAGGGGGATCAGGCGCCGGCGCAGGACATGCGTGCCATGGCCGGGCCGCCATTGGCTGAACACGACATCGAGCCGGTCGATCTGCCCGGTGGCGATCCGGGCATAGAGGGCTTCGGCGATGCGATCGGCGAGCCGCGGCAGACCGAGCGAATGGGAGGGCATCGCAATCGTCCAGTCGGGGGCGAGCCCTCTTTCGGCAGCGACGCTCGTCCCGCGCGTGCCGATCAGGAACAGCATGGCGGTCGCGAGATCGGGACCGACCGAGTCGAGCACGTGCTCGCTGAAGGCACCGGCGAAACCCTGTTCGGCGCAGAACAGCACGATCGCCGGCCGGGCCGACCGGCGAGGGGCTGCGGGGTCGGCGGCCGGTGCACGCGCCAGCGCGCGCCCGATCGCCGCTTCGATCGCCGCGGCGTAGTCCTCCACCGCGGCAAGCTGGCCGCGGGCCTGCTGGGCGCGTGCCGCCGCGATGCCGCGCATGGCATTCACCACGGCGCCGAGCTGGCGCATGCCCTCGATGCGGGCGGTGACATCGGCAAGCCGCTCGGTCATGGTCCGGGCGCCGTCAGGCCGGCCTGCTCCGGCGCGGCGGCCGGCAGGATCGTCCGGACATACCGGCCGAGCGCCTCCAGGAGCAGCCGCTTGCGCGCCTCATCCAGCGTGCCGGTTTCCCCGATCAGCCGGACCGCCTCGGCGGCATCGCGGTCGAGCGCTTCCCCGAGCCCGGCGCGGAAACCGGCGAGGCTGGGCAGGGGGAGCGGATCGAGCAGGCCGGACTGCACGGCAAGCACCAGCGCCACTTCATCGGCGAGGCGCAGAGGCGCGTGCTGGGGCTGGTTCAGGATCGCACGGATCCTGGCCCCCCGGGTCAGCTGGCTGCGAACCCGCACATCCGGCATGCCGCCGAAGCGGGTGAAGGTCTCCAGTTCGAGGAACTGGGCATAGTCGAGGCGCAGCGTGCGCGCGACATCGCGAAGCGCCTGGGACTGGGTCTTGCCGCCGACCCTGCTGACACTGGTGCCGACATCGATGGCCGGCTTCTGCCCCTCGTGGAACAGCCTGGCGTCCAGCACGATCTGGCCGTCGGTGATCGAGATCAGATTGGTCGGGATATAGGCGCTGAGATTGCCGGCATCGGTCTCCGCGATCGGCAGCGCCGTCAGCGATCCGCCGCCCTTCCCGGGCGACAGCTTGGCCGCGCGTTCCAGCAGCCGGGCATGCACGTAGAACACATCACCCGGATAGGCTTCACGGCCCGGGGACTGGCGCGTCAGCAGCGCGATCTCGCGATGGCTCGCGGCGTGCTTGGTCAGGTCATCGACCACGACCAGCGCGTGCTGACCGCGATCACGGAAATACTCGGCCATGGTGAAGCCGGCGAACGGCGCGATCCATTGCAGCCCGGGCGAGCTCGCCGATCCCGCGACGACGATGATGCAGCGTCCGGGCGCGCCGCCGGCCGCGATTGCATCGATGGCGCGGCGGACGCTGGAACTCTTCTGGCCGACCGCGACATAGACGCAGACGATGTCGCTGCTCTTCTGACTGATGATCGTGTCGATCCCGATGGTGGTCTTGCCGATGGCGCGGTCGCCGATGATCAGTTCCCGTTGGCCGCGGCCGAGGGCGAACAGCGTGTCGATCACGGCAAGGCCGGTCTGAACCGGCTGGACGACCAGATCCCGGTCGATGATCGCCGGGGCCGCGCGCGCGATCGGCGCGGAGAGTGTGGCGGTGACCGGACCCTTGCCGTCGAGCGGGCGGCCGAGAGGATCGACGATGCGGCCGAGCAGCTCCGGGCCGGTGGGGACGCGCACGACATCGCCGGTGCCCCGGACGGTGTCGCCGGCCTCGATACTGTCCGCATCATCGAGCACGACACAGCCGATGCGGTCGCGATCGAGCATCTGGGCGAAGCCCGACTGCCCCTTGTCGAACAGCAGCAGCTCGTCGAGCCGCGCATCGGGCAGTCCGGAGATCAGCGCGATGCCATCCCCGACCTCTTCCACCCGGCCGATCTGCTCGGTCCTGGGGCCGAGGGTGGCGGCGGCGAGCCGGGCGCGGGCCTGGCCGAGCCAGGCATCCGCCGGCGAGTCAGGATCGGTGGTCATGGGCGATGTCGGCGAGGATGCGGGTGAGGTCGGCGCGCCAGCTGTTGCGCACCAGCAGATGCGGGCCGCGCAGTTCGAGCCCGGCGATCAGCGCGGGGTCTACCGCGAAGCCGATCTCGGGATGTCCGCCGAAGGCCTCGGCGAGCGCCTGGCGGACCTGCGCCTGGTCGGCGGCCGCGAGCGGGGCCGCACTGACCGCTTGGAGGACGGCACCCGGCGCCCTGGCCGCCTCGCGCGCCGCTTCGGGCATCTGCCGGATCTCGGTGAGCAGCCAGCGGAGGAAGGCGCCGTGCACGGCCGGCCCGTCCAGGCGGGCGGCGAGACGCTGGGCGATGTCGATCGCAAGCTGCGCTGCCTGCTCCGCCCATGCCGCGGCCGCTGCTTCCTGGTCCTTTCCGATCCGGGCATTTGCCGCCGCTTCCAGGGAGGCCGCCTGCCGCGCCGCCTCCGCCAGCCGGGCGGTCCGGGCCTGCTCGGCCGCCTCGTGGGCGGAGGCGAGGATCGCGGCGCGTTCCTGGGCGAAGCCCGCGCGGGTCCGCGCGATCTCGGCGAGTGCCGCCTCCGCCTCGCCGCGCTTCGCCGCCGCCTCGGCGAGCATCTGCTGCGCCAGGACCTGCCGCTGCGCGATCATGGCGGCGAGGGGGCGCCAGAAGAACCGTCCGAGCAGCCAGACCAGGATGACGACATTGATCGTCTGGATGCCGAGGGTCCAGAAGTCGATCCTCATGCCGCGGAGCCAGTCGCGATCATTTCAGCAATGGGTTGGCGAACAGCAGCAACAGCGCGATCACCAGGCAGTAGATCGCCATCGTCTCGATCATCGCCAGCCCGACGAACAAAGTGCGCGAGATCGTGCCCGCCGCTTCCGGCTGGCGGGCGATGGCGTCCATCGCCGCCGCGACCGCGCGCCCTTCGCCGAGGGCCGGGCCGATGGCACCGAAGGAGACCGCGAGGGCGGCCGATACGATGCTCGCGAGAGCTAGCCAGTTCATGGGGGCGTCCTTTGGCTTGGGAGTTCTTTTTCGGGCTCGGCCTCGCGGATCGCGCCGGCGATGAAGACCATCGCAAGGATCGCGAAAATATAGGCCTGCACGGCTCCGGTCAGCAGATCGAGGGCCATCAGCGGGATCGGGACGAAGAGACCGGCGAGCGACAGCACGATGCCGACCACGAACACCCCGCTCATCACATTGCCGAACAGGCGGACGAGCAGCGAGAAGCTGCGGGTGATGCTCTCGATGAAATTGAGCGGGATCATGATCGGGTTGGGCGAGGCGAAGGTGCCGAGATAGCCGCCGATGCCGCCCGCGCGGAGTCCGAACCGGATCACTGCGAGGAAGACCAGCAGTGCGAGGGCGGCGTCGGTTTCGAGATGGGCGGTCGGCGGTTCGACACCTGGGACGAGGGTGGACCAGTTGGCGACGAAGATGAAGGCGAACAGCGTGCCGATGAAGGCGCGATAGGGGGTTGGCTCGGCCTGCATCGTGTCGCGGATCTGGGCATCCAGAGTGTCCACGATGAGTTCGAGTGCGGACTGGGTCCTGGAGGGTGCAAGCGACAGCCGGCGGGTGAGGATGAACGCGCCCAGGGTGAGCACCGCCATGATCGCCCAGGTGGTCACCACGGCGCCGGTGATCGGTGCCGGCCCCAGATGGAACAGCGTGGTGCTGACCAGCGGGGATTTCACGACATGCTCCCCCGATATCTGCGCAGGACCAGAGACCGCGCGAGCAGGACACCGAACGCCGTCGCCAGCAGGGGCACTGCGCCTTGCAGGGCAGCCAGAGCGAGCAGGCCCGACAGCAGGACCAGGCGGCCGGTGATCAGGACGATCGCCGTGCCCGCCCGCAAGCCCGTGGCGAACAGGCGGGCGTTCCACCAGAGGGCGCTGAAATAGGCGATGCCCAGTGCGACCCCGATGGTGAGATGGAGGGCGAGGCTCGCTGCCATGGCCGGTTCCGCAAGCGCCTGGAAGGCTGCGATGCTCATGTGCTCTTCATCCATTTCCAGGCGGTCCAGCAGCCAAGTGCCAACCCGAGCATCATCAGCGGGCCGGTCCAGAACACGCCGGAGTGGTATCGCGCATCGAGCCATCGCCCGGCGAAGATGCCGATCAGCATCGGGACGACGATGAGCCAGCCGAGCACGCCGATCTGCGCGAGGCGGCGCGCGACGGAGGGATCCCCGTCGCGCAACCAGCGCCGGTGGCGTTCACCGCGCAGGCGGACGCCCTGCACCAGCGGATCCCGATCGTCCGGCTCGCTCATGCGAAGGCTCCGGCCTTGCGGCGGAAATCGGGGCGCAGATGCGCCATGATCTGGCGGATCGCGGCGAGCTGCAGACGGGTGCTCTCGACATGCTCCGTCCGCTCGGCTTCGAGATCGGCGCGAAAACGGGCGAGAACGTCCTGGTCGAGGGTGGTGAGATCATCGCCGGTGACCGCTTCGCGCGTGGTGATCGTGACCCCGCTCCGCAAGCCCGTGGTGAGGACGCCGCGATGCACCGCGCAATATTTTCGCGCCCCGTCGCGGCGCTGCCAGGCGAGGACCGAGATCGACAGGGTGGTCAGGAAATCGGCGTGATGGGGCAGCAGGCCGAAGCTGCCGCTCGCGTCTTCGGCCCGCACCGCGAGCACGCCATCTTCGTCGATGACGACGGCGAGCGGCGTGATGATGCGCAGCCTCATGCGGCTGACCCCGCCCTGGTGGCGGCTTCCTCCTTCTGGCGCGCCTCGCTCAGGGTGCCGACCATGTAGAGCGAGCTTTCGGCCCAGTCGTCGGTCTCGCCGTCGAGGATCGCGCGGCAGCCGGCGAGCGTGTCGGCGCGGCTCACGCTGCGGCCTGGCATGGCGGTGAAGGCTTCGGTGACCACGAAGGGCTGGCTGAGGAACCGCTGTAGCCGGCGCGCGCGCCTGACGATCAGACGGTCGCTCGCGCCGAGCTCCTCGACGCCGAGCAGCGCGATGATGTCCTGCAGATCCTTGAAGCGGGCGAGCGCTTCCCGGGCGCGCTCGGCGATCGTGTAATGCGCATCGCCGACGACCATCGGATCGAGCAGGACGGAGGAGGATCCGAGCGGATCGACGGCAGGATAGAAACCCTCCGCGGCGAGACCGCGCGACAGCATGATGATGCTGTCGATATGGCTGGAAATCGCCGTCACGGCGGGATCGGTGAAATCATCGGCAGGGACGTAGACCGCCTGGATGGCGGTGACCGCCGCGCCGGCCACCGAGGCGATGCGCTCCTGCAGCGAAGCCACTTCGGTGGCCAGCGTCGGCTGATAGCCGACCCGGGATGGCAGGCGCCCGAGCAGGCTTGAGACCTCGCTGCCGGCCTGGACGAAGCGGAAGACATTGTCCATCAGCAGCAGGACGTTCTGGTGCTTCTGGTCGCGGAAATACTCGGCGATGGTGAGCGCGGTCAGCGGCACGCGCCAGCGGGCGCCCGGGGGCTCGTTCATCTGTCCATAGACCAGCACGGTGCGTGCCAGCACGCCCGAGCCCTGCATGTCGGTCAGCAGCTCGTGGCCCTCACGGGAGCGTTCGCCGATTCCCGCGAAGACGGAGATGCCTCGATATTTCTCGACCATGGCGTGGATCAGTTCCATCACCAGCACGGTCTTGCCGACCCCGGCGCCGCCGAACATCGCCGCCTTGCCGCCCTGGGCGAGCGGAGCCAGGAGATCGATCACCTTGATCCCGGTTTCGAACACCGTGGTGGTGGCGGTCTCCGCGTCGAGCGAGGGGGCGCGCGCGTGGATGCCACGGCGCGGCGTATCGGCCGGCAGGGCGGGCCCGCGATCGCGGATCGTTCCCATCACGTCGATCAGCCGCCCCAGCACCGCTTCGCCCACCGGAACCGAGATGGCCGCGCCGGTGGCGCGCACCCGCGTACTGCGGGCGAGGCCGGCGGTGGCCTGGAGCGCGATGCCCCGTACCGTGCGGGCATCGAGATGGCTATGGACCTCCAGAACCAGCAGGTCGGGCCGATCCCAGGCGACGATCAGGGCGGTGTTGATCGCGGGCAGGGGGCCGGCTTCGAAGCGGACGTCCACGACCGCGCCCCGGACCGACAGCACCTCCCCCACCGGCTCTGCTGAGTCCATTTCCTGTCCGATCGCCAAAGGGGCGGGGTGGAGGCTGGCCGGAAAGAGCCTGAATCGCACGATCATCCCGATTACAGACGTCTTCACTTTCCGGCATTGATGCCGATCAACTCCCGGGCGGCGGCAGCGCGATGCCGGCCAGGCCGTGCGCGGCCCTGCCTGCTGCCCGGTTCGCCACGGCAAGGCTGGGCTGCGGCCGTGGCGGGTCACGAAGCTGTGGAACGGGGCGGCCTGGTGGTTGCCGGTGCCGCCCGGCGACCGTATAAGCCAGTGCATCGGAGAGGTGCCGGAGTGGCCGATCGGGGCGGTCTCGAAAACCGTTGTGCGTGCAAGCGTACCGTGGGTTCGAATCCCACCCTCTCCGCCACTTCAGTCCCTGAGTGGGCACTGAATTTACGCCAAGTTTTCCGTTCAGCACCTGTAGCAGCCGGGACTTCGATCCCATGATCCGGACCTCGCCATCTGCGATCTCAACGCGCTGGGCGAGCGCGCGGAGATGGTCACGGCGATAGCCACCCCCTTCAAGGCGGATATGCCGCCGCGCGGTTTCGGCGAAGGTGCGCACCATCTGCGGAGTAACGGCCTTGCTGCCGGAGTTCTCAAGCATGGCCTGGGCGCGCTCGGCATCGGCCTTCGCCTGATCGCGGATGGCCTTGAGGCCGTTGATGCGGTCCTTGAGCGCCGGGTCGTCGAGTTCGGCGACGCCCGCCTCGATGGCGTCGTAGAGGCGCTTGAGGCGGGCGTCCGATTCCGCCGCACGCTTGTTTAGCTCCGCGATATGCTCGCGCTGGCGCTCGGATCGCTCCTGCCGCCGGTCGAGCACTGTGGCGAGGATCGTTTCCAGCCTTTCGGGCTGGAGGAGACGGTCTTCGAGATGGC
>VFSW01004484.1_pt1 | contig 20825 bp, 11 predicted proteins | sample 5358111 | NCBI WGS metagenome assembly VFSW01 (sample SAMN11554181, study PRJNA540505) | mine drainage metagenome | isolation source: sediment from site ElyBrook_90M | place: USA: Ely Copper Mine, Vershire, VT | collected 2017
TATTTCCCTCGCATACCTGCCTGCAAAACTTGCCCTGCACCGAACCGCGTTGTGCGCCAATTCGCTAATCCCAAGTGTTGGTGCAAAAGAGTTCCTGATAAGCCTGATCGTGGTTTGCAGTCCTTGATACCGCTTTGGTCAATCTCTAATGCTCGGACGCAAACACAACATATCATACAACATGATTACAATATGGAATGGTAACACTCTTTACTGCTTGACAAATATTATGACCCAAGAATACAAGAGATGACGTTCAGAGAAGACGGCTTAAAAAATACTCAGGCGGAAAGCCGAATCTGTATGAGATTAGGAGGCGCGCATGTCTAAGCGGTTTATTTTTCTGGCGGCGGTTGTGCTCTTGACTGCGACAGTTTCGATGGCGCAGTTTGAGGCTGGGTCTCTGACCGGAACCATCAAGGATCCAACGGGTGCTGTTGTGCCAGGGGCGATGGTCGCGGTTCGAAATCAATTAACCAATGTCGTTCGAACGACCAAGACGTCGGATGGCGGTCAGTTCGATTTCGTCGCTTTGGAGCCCGGCAAATACACAATAACCGCAAAGCAGCAGGGATTCCGAGCCCAATCGCAGACATTTCAGCTATCCGTCGGGCAGCGCATTGCACTTGATATTGCGCTCCAACTGGCGACGACAACTGAAAGTGTAGCCGTGAAGGCCGAGGCTACAGCGACGGTAGAGACGGCATCGTCTGAGCTAGGCAGTATCGAGTCGAGTCAGCAAGTTGCTGCTCTACCGCTCAACAGCCGCAATTTTACACAGCTCGTTGGTCTCACTCCGGGCGCAAATATGCGCGGCCATTCGAACAACTCGCAGGCGCTTGGCTATACCATCGGACGTGGAGCCAATGGAGCCGTGATCAACGGAAATCCGGGTGAGGATACGGTCTACCTTTTCGATGGAATCCAAAGCGTCAACAACGATATTGCGGCGGTTATCTTCTTTCCGCCCATCGACGCGATCGAAGAATTCAAAGTTCAAACCAGTGGCGCTCCGGCCGCGTACGGCGGTGCGCCTGCCATCATCAACCTCACGATTCGCTCAGGAACCAATGCGTATCATGGCACGTTCTACGAGTTTGTGCGGAACTCGGACCTTGATGCCAAGAACTATTTTGACTCCCACACCAAACCGATCACGCCGTTTCATATGAACCAGTTCGGCGCAAACATCGGTGGACCCTTAATCATCCCTCATCTGCTGAATGGGCGGAACAGGCTTTTCTTCTTCGGAGATTGGGAAGGTCGCCGAATGAATCAGGCTCAAACCTATATCAGTACCGTGCCCACAGCAGCATTTCTGAAGGGAGACTTCTCTGCACTGAGCCAAACTCTCTATGACCCCCAAACAGGACTGCCCTTTCCGGGCAACTCGACCCTTGGAACCACGAAGAACTATGTGGACCCGAGCCGCTGGGATCCCTCAGCCACGTTGCTGGTGGCCCTTTATAAGCAATATGCGGTGCCAAACTACAATGCTGCCGGAGCTATAGCGAATAACTTCCTCTTCAGCGGAGCTGTCGAAAACAATATTGATCAGGGCGACCTGCGAGTGGACTACCATACTGACAAAACTTCCATCTTCGGGCGCTTTAGTAAGGAAGACCCGATTACCGTAAACCCGGGGTACCTGCCGGCTCCGGCGATTGGAGGAGGACCTTCTCGCCCGGGAACAACGCCTGTTCCAGGCGAGCAGATCGTCCTTGGTTACGGACGACCCATTGGCCTCAACAAGTACTACGAGGCGCGCCTTGGCTGGTCGCGAATGAATGAGCAGATCATCATTGCCAACAACGATAAGCTGGACCTTTCCACGCAGTTTGGAATTCCAGGCGCAAACACACCTGGCATCCCAGGCCTCACCAACTTCTCTATTTCCGGACAGGTAGGTTTAGGCGATGGATTTGGCAATCTAAGAAAAATCGATAACAACTGGGAGGTTGATCAGGCCTTTACGCTGATCCATGGCAGCCACGAACTCAAGGCAGGCTTCGACTACATGAGTCGGCGGCAACCTAACTACGATCCGCTTTACCCCGCGGGCCATTTTAGCTTTAGCGGTGTATATACAAGCAGTGCGCTGGTACCGGGCTCGGGGTATGGGCTCGCCGATTTTCTGCTTGGACACCCCATCAGCTCTGAGTTGGACAGTGCCGAGTTCCTGAACCTTAAGCGTTACCTGCTGAGTTTCTACGTGCAGGATAACTATCGCGTAACTCCAAAGCTCGTGCTGGAATACGGAATTCGTGATGATATGGTAACGCCATGGACGGAGAAACATAACCGCTTGGCGGGTTTCGATCCGACAGGCGCCGGTGCTCTGATCCCAGTTGGGAATGCGCCATTCGCAGGAAGATCAGTTTTCGATGGACGCTACACAAATATTGGGCCGCGCTTTGGCTTCTCCTACGCTCTTAACGCCAAGACCGTCATTCGTGGTGGCGGTGGGATCTATTACGCGAATGAGAATCTCTCGGGAAATCCCTATCAGGCAAATGCCCCTTTTCATGGTTCTTACATTGTCACAAACGCCTCAGGACCATCCGGATATGCGGCTGCCGCAACAATTTCGGCGGGATTTCCCACCACGCGACCCACGACCTTTCCTACTGCTGGTACAACTGTCAACTATTACCCGCGCTCCTACAAGAACGCTACCTCAAACGAGTACAGCGTGAACATCCAGCGTCAACTGACAACTCACGATATGTTATCAGTCGCCTACTCTGGGCAGACGGCCACTCACGTGTTGATCCAGCCCAATATCAACCAACCACCTCCGGGGCCTGGGGCGGTTAACCCGCGCCGGCCATATCCGGGCTTCGCAAGCATTAACGAGACCTGCCAGTGCGCGAACGCCACCTTTAACTCGTTGCAGGTGTCATACCGGAGTCACGTACCCAACATCCTGGACATACTAGGTTCATACACCTATGCGCATAGCATCGACGATTCGAGCGGAACGGGGAATATTACACCTCCGCAAAACCCCAGCGACTGGTGGCAGACATATAAGGGGAACTCAGATTTCGATATTCGCCACAGTCTTGTGCTAAGTTGGACTTATGATCTTCCGTTTGGAAGAAACAAACTAGTCGCTGGTGGGGCGCACGGTGTGGAGCAAGTGCTCATAGGGGGATGGCAGATCAACAGTATCGACACATTCCAGACAGGGACGCCATTTACGCCAACGATGACGACCAGTCTTTTGAATACGGGCGGTTCCGTACAATACCCAAATAGGATTGGGACTGGCAAGCTATCGCACCCCACTCCTCAAGCCTGGTTCAATGTTGCTGACTTTGTTTCGCCCGGCCAGTATCAGTTTGGAAATTCGGGTCGTAACATCCTTTATGGTCCAGGTACAAAGCAGGTGGACGCGTCACTGTTCAAGAATTTCGACTTCAGCCATGATGGCACTCGCCGCCTTCAACTTCGTGCGGAAGTCTTCAACGTATTCAACACGCCACAATTCAATAACCCAAATGCGGCCATCGGCAACGCCGCGGCCGGAACAATTACCAGCGCAGGAACCCCGCAGCTTTTTCAGAGGACATCGCGGGAGATCCAGCTGGCGGGGAAATTGTACTGGTAGACAGATCGCATGGAAAAGTGGAAAGCAGAGAGCGCGTTCCACTTTCCTATGCTTCCGACAGCTACGAAAGGTCGGAACATATTCTTACAGCACACGCCCACATTTCTCCTGCTCTAGCTATCCATGCAAGCTGTGACTGCCTTCCTGTGAATGGACTGTAGGCCATCGAGCTTCGCCTAAGTGCGCTGCCAAATTGGGTCCCTAACAACTCGCCTGCTTGCCGACATCTGCTGCTCTTATCTATATTCATCCTCCTTGGTGACCAAATGCGACAAAGTACTGTTCGCTATTCAGCATCGTCCCGCAGTATTCATCGAGAGCCTATAATTCATCTTGGATTGACAGCCTAGCCTTGCTGTGGAAGAATTTGATCCGTTGCGCACCTGTGCCCAAATCGAAATGCAAGACTACAACTCAAACGCACGCTGGGAATCGGCTATATGTTGCAGTAAGGTGAAGCACATTCGCACTGGCACCAGGCTGGCACTTCGTGTCAGGAACTGCAACGCGTACTTACTTGGTTAATTTGCAGATTTGGGAGTTGGGTTCTGACTATGAGTAAATTCAATGCAGTTCATGTACGTCGTCTTGTCTTGGCCGCCTTCTTTTTATTCGTTCAGGTTCTCCCCGCCAATATGGGGTGGTCAGCCCAGAACGGGGCTGTGGCATCAGCAACTCTGCCTGACTGCTCTTCTCTCCAGCAGACTAGCTATCCAAAGGCTTTTATCTCGAATGGGTCAATCAATGCAGTGGTTAATCTACCTGACACAAAGGATGGGTACTACCGCGGTTCACGATTCGATTGGTCTGGCGTAGTCGGCTGTCTTGCGTACAAAGGACATACCTATTTCGGAGTGTGGTTTCCGCATTACGACCCGCTCTCGCATGATGCGATCACTGGCCCCGTGGAGGAGTTCCGATCTAGCGATGGCGCGTTGAACTACGGCAAGGCAAAGCCGGGCGAACTCTTTGTAAAGCTGGGTGTCGGCATCCTGCGCAAGGTTGATGACTCGCCTTATAAGTTTACGGTCGCCTATCCTCTCGTCGATCCTGGAAAATGGAAGGTTCGCGCAAAGCGGAATGCAGTTTCATTCAGGCAAGAACTTCATTCCCAACTAGGCTACTCTTATGTTTATAAGAAAGTCTTACAGCTCGATAAGCAAAAGCCATTTCTGATACTCGAACACCAGCTAAAGAACACGGGCACAAAGACCATCGATACTGAGGTTTATGACCATGATTTCTTCATGCTGGATGGACTTCCTACGGGGCCCGACATGGTTGTTCGCTTTCCCTTCGATCTAAAAGCGGATCAGGTTATGGAACATGGTGCCAAAATCAATGGAAAGGAGCTTGTTTATCAGCAGGAATTGGGGCCTCGGCAAACCGCAACAACATATTTGACAGGCTTCTCCGATAATCCGTCCGATTACGACATCACCGTTGAAAACACCAAGAGCGGCGTAGGTGTCGAGCAAACTTCCGATGCCCCCATGTCGCGTCTCAATTTCTGGTCAATTCGCACCACGATTTGCCCGGAAGCGTATATCCACCTAATCATTCCTCCGGGGAAAACGGCGCACTGGACCATCCGTTATCGCTTTTACGCTCGATAGAGCTTGAGCTACCGGATTGTCAAAATTTCACTTCAAGCCTGGTGTAGTCCGCCGTATAGATGGTCATTTATCTGGAATGGCGCAACTATGGTTTTCTGGTCAAATCGGAAATTCCGAATTGCGTCAGCGCCAAACGATAAATGATACAAATAGTGACGACCCACACTAGCCGCTGCTTCGCCTTGTGTTTTCGTAGCGCAGCGTTACTCTGCGGTGTGCTCTCTTCGCTGGTCGCCTAATCTTTGCTGGAGAAGCCAGGAAAGCACTGTGGGTTTCCGAAGATGCTCCGCGGGATGTGCTTTTCGCGAGGGGTTAAGGCGATGCTCAGGAGCAAGGCAATAATCGAGCTCAGGAATTGCCCCGATAGGCCGTTGATCCGGCTTTCCTTGCCGGTTACCGGTTCGACAGTGATGTGTTGGTTGTACTGCACGCCGTAGAGTGCCAAGATAATGGCAAGAAATGTGCCGGTGAGACCAGGCCCCGTCAGGATTCCGGGGACAGCCCCAAAGATTGCCGCGTGGAAGTTCTGTCAGATCGCGACGTCGTACGACTGGATGTGCTATGGATGAGCGGTGCTGCCGAATGCCGTGACGAGTGCATCGTACTGCTGTAAAGTGATAACGATCATCGAGCCATGACGCACTCCAGGGGGCATCTCATATATATTCCACTCCGGGACACCGGTGTTTCCTGAGACCTGATACCAAGGCCCACGCAGCCGAGGTGCCATCGAAAGACCGTAGCTTGTGCCTGCGTACTGCTCGTAGTACAGGTACCAGTCATGCCCGTCAGGTGAGGGAACCAGGGTTGGTGCTTCGCGGAAGTTAGGACTTACTGGAGGACCCGGTTCGGAGTAGGGACCGAGCAGGTTCTTTGAGAAACTCAAGCGGATAGTTTTACCGGTAACCCAGTTATAAGAGGGGTAGCGCTCGTCCTTGAGTATGGCGCAGTAACCTCCCTCGCCGTCGGGCCGGATCATGACATCGATGGTTGCCATGTCCCAGGAGAACAAGCGTTGCGGTGGATTGGAGAAGTGTACGAGGTCCTTCGATGTGACGTAAAGGGTGCGCTGGCTGGCCCAGTATGCCTCGGGGTCTTTGGGATCGGCTGGCACGCTGGGTGTGTGCCACGTCAGAAGAAACTGTGCAGAAGGCGCATCGTAGTAGAGTTTGGGTGCACCAATTCTGTGCAGAGAATGCGGATAGTTGGGTATCTTCGTCAGGTCGGGCACGTAGTCGTCGAACTTCTTCCAATGTACGAGATCTTCTGAGACCCAGAAGTTGATGTCTGGCGCGTCGTCACCACGGTTGCCGACAAGGTAGTAGCGGCCATCGGGCCCCTTCGCAATGGAGGCATGACCGTGATACACAGGAAAGACTGGCTTCCCGCCGTTGAGCATCGTCCAGTGCAGGCCATCAAGGCTGACAGAGTAGTAAAGACTGCCGTAATCTCCCTTCATCATGTGCGCGAAGAGATATGCCTCGTTACGATGAGAGCTTTGTGGTTGCTGGGCGCTGGCGCAGCAGACAAAGTAACTCAACACGGTCAAGGCGATTAGCCCGACGAAAGTGTAGAGAGCGGCTGAAAATTGGAAGATCGGTCGATATCTCTGGTCGGGTAAAGTGGCTTTGGGCAATGTCTGACTCCGGTGGCGATAAGGGTCTATGCGAAATTGCAATGGCTCAAATGGTCGCATTGAAGCTTAAGCAGCACGGGGCAGTGCTGACAAGATGGCAATAGGCCCGATTCGAACTGGTTCAGATGAACCAGTTATTGCTTTCATCACAAATCGCGGAGCCTGATGGCCCTTGTGATGAGCCTTTTTGGCTTAAGATGGTAGCCATGACGGAGCCGACAGCGGCGATCAAGGTTTTCATTGTGGACGATCATCCGGTAGTGCGCCTCGGGCTGCGCACGATGCTCGATAGCGAAGACAACATCTCAGTAATCGGCATGGCCGGCACTGCGCGTGAGGCAATCACTGAAGTGCAGCGACTGCGGCCCGATGTGGTGCTGATGGATCTGCGCATGCCGGAGATGGAGGGGACCGATGCGATCGCTGAACTGCGTCGTGTGCAGCCTGACGTTCGAATACTCGTTCTCACGAACTATGAGTCGGATGAGTACATTTCGCGAGCGCTCCAGGCTGGTGCGCTTGGGTATCTTCTGAAAAGCACGCCCCAGGAAGAGATTGTGCAAGCGGTTGAGTTGGTGCACAAGAATAAGCGCTGTGTACCTCCGCGCATTGCGCAACGACTATTGGAGACGATCGGACGTGAATCGTTGAGCCGGCGTGAACTTGAGGTTCTAACTCTGGTGGTGAAAGGGTTGACCAATAAGGAGATTGCTCAACAACTATTTATCAGCGACAAGACTGCGCGAAATCATGTGGCCAGTTGTCTTGAGAAACTGGGCGCCAATGATCGAACAGAGGCGGCAACGACTGCTATTGCGCGAGGATTGATTCGAGTCTCGGACTGACGCACGTCATTACCCGTGCCAGCCATGAGCGTTGGATTTAACGCGCACCTTGATTATCTTGATGATGCGGCTAATGATGCTGTCGTTAAGCAGGCTGGCTTTTATATGCACCTCAGTGCCTTCGCCTGGTGCGCTGGAAATTCGCAACACGCCTCCGATATCGCGAGCCCGCTTCTGCATGCCCAGGATGCCGAAGCCAGCTTTCTCCTGTGTAAATTCAAAACCCTGCCCGTTGTCTTTTACGATGAGTTCAACGCTATGCTCGTCATAATGCAGGGTGAGCATGAGTTCTGTGGGAGCGGAGTGCCCTGCTGCGTTGGCTATCGCCTCCCGTCCAATGTGCATGAGCGAGTTCGCGGTGCGGAGGCGGAGAGGCACAGGATTGCCCTCGACGTGGGCGGTCGTCTTGATCTGATCACCTGCGATGCTGCGTGCCGCCTCGACAAGAGTGTCGAGAAGATTATCCTGGATGCTTGGCGAGGCCGAACTGAGCATGGCGATGGTGCGGCTGGCTTCTTCATGGCAGCGTCGCACGAGTTGGTAGGCCATGCCCAGTTGATCGTAGACGTGCGGCAAGTTCACGCGATCGCTGTGCATCACGGTCTTGCGAATGCCTTGGATCTGATAGCCAATACCAGCAAAGCCCTGTGCCATCGTGTCGTGAATCTCTTGGGCGAGGCGTTCGCGCTCGCGAGTGATTGTGTCGGATTTCCAGCGTTGAAAGCGAAAGTAAACCTGCTGAATAAGCAGGACTGCGCAGAGCACGCCAGCGAATAGTAAGCTTTCATGCCACGGAGTCCACCAGGGAGGGTCCGCGAGTATCTGGATATCTTCGCTGGAGCGTAGCAGGACGACGAACGGTGTGAGACCTTGGGTGTATTTCTGGCTGAACACGCAAATGCCGCGAATGCGCAGGAGGCTGTTGGTCTCAAATCGGCGCGGCGACTCATCGAGATGGTAGACACTGACAGTACGAAAGGTCTGCACCCCATCGGTAAGGTAGTAGGCCTTGTTGCCTTTACTGCTTAGAAGTCGGCCCTCGATCTCGACGAATCGTGCGTCGTATGCGCCTGATGCAGCTTGCGAAGGGGTAATGGAAATCGGCGGTACCGGTGTGCCAACCCACAGCAGGCGGATCGCGTCGCTATTGACCTGACCGCTGTAGAAGCCAGGTTCAGCACGCCCTCGAACCTCAACGAAGTCGCCAACATTGAGGGTAGGTGCGGAGGAGGACTTGACGAGAATCCCGCCAGTTGAATCCTGGATATAAAGATCAGGACTGGTGAGAGTGACAACTCCGCGCAGCACGACCTCCTTGCCGGTATTGCGCGGCAAATCGAGGAGGTCGCCAATATGTGTCCTCTCTACCTCCGGCTGCGGAAAAGTGACCGGCTTCTGTGTGCCCGGTGCTGCTGACGGTAGAGGGGGAAGAATGCGGTTGTAGTCTGTCTCGCGTTTGGGAAACTCAGGTTGGCTGATGGCGCCAACGTGCCGACGGATGCGCAAATAATCGTCAAGGCTCGCCGTGGTAACCGAGATATTGCGCCATCGTCCGCCGGTGGCGAGAGAACGCAAGCCGATGCGTCCGGATTCGATGCATGGATTCTCTTCAAGCACGATCCATGCTGTCTGAAGCGTTGTGAGATTCTGCGATTCTGCGGCGATTTTGCATTGATAGCTGGTAACGGTAAGTCGGTACCAGTTGGCATGGCTGATGCCTCCGGGCATGGGCACAGGGCGTGCTTCCAGCCAGCCGTAATCTGCACGGCCAATCACCAGCGTTCCGTCGGTCGTACGAAGGCCGGCATAGTAGCCGCGATATGCATCGACGCCTTCTTCTTCTTCATTGGAGCGGACGATGACACCCATGTCTCCATGGTCGCCGTCGAAGCGCAGATCGGCAGTCAGGGTGTAGTTGGTCCAGCGGGTTGATCCCGCCAGCAGTTTGGCGCCGCGTTCAGCAGAGTTATTGTGAATCGCACCATTGACGATCTCCCACGCTCCGCCATAGGCCTTCCACTCGTTCATTCTGCCCGCAACAAGCTGGTATGTGTGCTTGGGACTTAGAACGGCAGTGCGCATGCGCAGCGCGTTCCAAATCACTGCTGCAAGCAGAACACACGCGAGCGCAATGATGACAAAGCGGACGATCCTCGCGCGACGTGTATGCACGGCCTATTGGGCCCTCCAGTTCATGTCGAGTACTTTCTGCACCTCTGGCTGATCCACATTCTCGCGGGTAACTAGGATGGGCGGCACAACTTGACTTGCCACCGTGGGCTGGCCGCTACGCTGGCTTGCGATGAACTGCACGGCGTCATAGCCCATGATGAAGGTATTCTCGGCGATGAGCGCGTCGATATTACCAGCACGCACTTGGCGCACAAGGTCGAGATCCTGATCGCAGCCAACAAGAAGAATGCGCCCAAGCGCGTGGGTGTTGATCAGTGCGAAATAGGCGGCGCGGGTTTCGTTGATGTTGAGTGCGACGATCGCGCGCAAATTCGGGACGGCGCGGATGGTCTCTTCGGCGGTTTCTTCAGCTTCAGCAAAATCAAAAGAAGTGCTGCGGCGCTCTACGACCTGCACGTCCGGAAGCATATCGTGCACAGAGATCTCAATCGAACTGGTCCGTTCCATCAAGCCGATGATATTGGGGTTGACGCCCAGGATGGCAATCCTGTCGCCGGGCCGGAGATGCGCCTGTAGACGCTGTGCGGCCATCCTGCCCATGGCTGCATCGTCATTGACCACAAAGGAGAGTTTGTCACCGGGCGGGATGCCGAGTGGCGAACCCACGATGACGGTCGGGATGCCCTGAGACAAGGCGGAGCGCACGGGACTGATGAGAGCAACGGCATGATCCGGTGAGAGGATGAGGCCGGCCACTTGGCGAGCGATGGCGCTGTTGACAATCTGAATCTGTCGCGCCACATCATCCTCGCGGCTAGGGCCATTCCAATAAATGCTCCAGCCAAGGTCGTGGGCAGCGCGCTCTGCACCGGCGTGTTCGGATTCCCATAGCTCCTGTGCTGTCGTCTCGGGAATAACAGCGATGACCGGCGGGCGGGCTGACCGACACGAAAAGAGAGCGCAACAGATAAGTGCTGTGGCTGGTATTCTCCAACGGAAAGCAATTGCAGACCGCGCCACACGCACTTCCTCCGCGGCAATTATTGCATAGTGTTTCGGGTACGTGTGGACCGGAGGCTGTCGGGCAATGCTACTACGCACCGCCATAGCCGGTCGTGGACAATATGCTTCATGCGCCGCAAATCCGATAGGTCATATGTACCACTGAAGATTGGTGGTTCCGTCATCTTGTGCAACGAATTGCTAACCACCTATCGTCACGCATGGTTGACAAGAGTCAAAACTGGTTACGATGTAAACGTAAACAGCGACTCCCTGAAACAGAAGCTGCAACTAGAACCACTTGCCAGGAGGCAACGAATGAGAAAACCACCTTGCATCGTGAGAGTCAATTGCTCCAAGCACATCAGGGGTGCGCTCCTGTGCATCCTCGCACTGTTTGGAATCCTCTCACAACATGCTGGCGCCCAGGATTACCGCGCCAAACTGACCGTGACCGTTACCGACAGCACGGGAGCTGTCATACCCGATGCCACACTTGGACTCCAACGCGGCAGCACAAAGCTGATCACGCCTGCCAAGACGGACGCACTCGGCACCTTCATCTTTCAGTTTTTGGAACCAGATACCTATAGCCTGAAGGTAACTGCGCCCGGTATGAGTACGAGGGAACTGATTGGAATTGTCATTCAGTCCTATGCCTCAACGAGCGTGAACGTTTCGCTGAAGCCTGCAACCGCCACCACGCAGGTGACAGTAACCGCCGAGGGAGCCTTGCTTCAAACGGAGACGGCGAGTCGGGCCTGGAACATCGATAACAAGACAATCGATGAGCTGCCAGTTATCAATGGGAACCCTGTGATGTTGGGCAGCGATCTCCCTGGTGTCTACATGCGGCCGTTGGGCATCTACACCGATCCATGGACGGTGACTTCGCAGTATCTCATCAATGGCGGCCTGATGTACCTGAATGAGTTTCAGATCGATGGCAGCCCGAACGATGCGGAGCTAGGCAACAATACTTACGCTTACACGCCCCCCGAGTTTTCCACCAAGGAATTTACGGTTAGTGCCAACAACTACGACGCGCAATACGGGCATACCAGCGGCGGCGTAATCGATCTAAGCACTCTCTCCGGCACTGACAAGTTGCATGGATTGGGATGGAGTTCCTTTCGCCGGACCGACTGGAATGCAAACACTTCGCAGAATAAGTACGAAAACGCAATCAACAACACCAATAACAACAAAACGCCGTTCAATTCGCAAACGCAGCTCGGCTTTCAAGTGGGCGGCCCCATCTACATCCCGCATATTGTGAGGAAATCGGACCGCTATAAGCCGTACTTCTTTTTCGCGTTCGACCACTATACAGAGTTGCTACCGCGCGGCCTGCTGCTCTCCTACCCGACAGCAAAGATGCGCACCGGAGATTTCTCGGAGTTGCTCAATCAGTCGACCGGCTACGGAGACATTGCAATCGCCGACCCTACCTCGGTTCATCTTGACCCCACGAGCGGCCAGTACGTCCGAGATGTGTTCGAAGGAAATATCATCCCGCAGGGGCGCCTCAATCCTGTGGCCGTTGCCGTTGCCAAGCTGCTGCCCACAGTTGGCAATACTCCGAATGGCGAGCGCGTCGGCACGAACAATCTGAACATACCCAACAACTACTTCAATTGGCATTTTCACAATGCGCTGGGCCGCTTTGATTTCAACATAGGCGACAAGTACAAGTTCTTCCTGCGTCCGTTCATTGCGAACTTCACTGAAACTAGCAATGCCGGCGGTATTGTTGGCGCTGGTGAAAACGGAGGCCACTTCTCACGCGCAAGCAAAGGATTCCTGCTGGACTTTGTGGATGTTGTGAACCCTAAAACCGTTCTAAACGTCCGCTACGGATATACGATGTTCAGTGTCATCTGGAGCAGCCCGGCAAACCAGGGATTTGATCTGACCTCGCTGGGATTGCCATCGAGCTATGCCTCAGCCCTGCAGCAGCCAGCATTGTTCGGAAACTGGAACTTTCAGGGATACAATTCGATGGGGTGGTTCGCCAATACAGAGGATACTGGCACTTACTCGCTGGAAGATGACCTTTCAAGGACCATCGGAAAACATAACATCCGGCTTGGCTCGGATTTGCGCCTGACCCACTTCACATTTATCAACCCCGGTTCCTTTACTTTCAATAACAACAGTGACTGGACCAGCACTATTTATGGCGACAGCTCATCGCAGGCGACGAGCGGCGACGGCTTTGCCACGTTCCTCCTCGGTACCCCGTCATCTGGTAACACAACCTTCAATGCCAGCCAATTCATTTCGACGTGGTATATCGCGCCCTGGTTGCAGGATGACTGGAGAATCACTCCGCATCTGACGATCAACCTGGGTGTTCGTTACGATGTTCTGACGGCTCCAGTCGACAAAAACAATGCACTCAATGTTGGATTCGATCCCAATATCCCGAATGCTGTGCAATCGCAGGTTCCATCAAGTGCAATTGCCCTGCTGCCACAGGCATCCAGCCTGACCGGCGGACTTCTCTTCGCAAATGTCGACGGCAACTCACGGTCGCCCTTTCCCACTGTCTACCACAACATTCAGCCGCGTATTGGCTTTGCATGGCAGCCGATCAACAAGCTCGTCGTGCGTGGTGGATACGGTCTGATGTATACCAACTTCCAGAACAATGGAATGATGCAGCAGCGCGGATTCTCGTCGAATACACCGCTAACCACATCTAATGACGGTGGCATTCATCCGCTTCCCAACGTACTCGGCAATCCCTATCCGGGCGGTCTCATTCAGCCTACGGGTTCATCGCTGGGCACGCTGACTGGGGTTGGCACGGGCCTTAGTGCCTACAACACCCAGTTCAAGATCCCAAGTGCGAACGAGTTCTCACTCGGGGTTCAGTACCGCCTTCTCCACAGCGGCGTTCTGGATGCGGCTTATGTGGGCAACCGAGTCGTTGGCTATGACATGAACTACGACGCGAACGCGCCCAGTTGGGCATTCCAGAAGTCTTGCGATGAGTTGTATGGAACTGGACGGTTTGATAACTGCTTCAACACCCAGATTCCCAATCCCTTCAAGGGCATTCCAGCATTTCAGGGCACTGGCTACTACAATGCCGCGACGTTTGACGCATACGACCTGAATAGACCTCATCCAGAGTTTCAGGGAGTTACCGTCAGCGGTCTCAATCAAGGGCATAACTACTACAACGGGCTCCAGGTGGACTACCGGCAGAGAATGTCGCATGGTCTCAGCTTTGATACAAGCTATGTCTGGTCAAAGCAGATTGAACAGTGGGGATGGCTCAATCAGGCTCTAAACATTCGTCAAAGAAGCCCCTATTACCTAGGTCTTCCACACGTATTCAAGATCAACGGCGTGTATCAGCTGCCGATTGGCCGCAACCGCGCGTTCAACCTCAAAGGAAACCGTGTCGCAGATGCAGTGATTGGAGGCTGGGACTTTTCGCCTCAGTTCACCATGCAGAGCGGCGAACCAGCCGCGTTGCCCGGCAATGCCTACCCTTTGCCGCACAACAAGTTCTATAAACATCCGGACTGGAGCAAGTCACAGGTCCAGGGATGGAACAACTGCGTACTTAACAAATATGATGGGGTGATTTCCATTCTGGGTGGTCCAAACGGCGCAATGGCAAAACGCTGCGGATCGGATTTCAGCCAATACGATTGGGTCGTTTTACCTGTTCTACCAAACGAATCGGCCGAGCCCTACAACTCAAGTGTCATTCGCATGAAGCCGATGCTGTTATCTGACGCGGCTCTACAAAAGAGTATTGAGGTGCGCGAAGGCGTTAACGTCATCGTCCGTCTCTCTGCCTCCAATGTACTCAACCACTTCAACATGCTCACCGCGCGTTTCGACACCAATCCATTTGATGGAACAAACTTCGGCACCGTTTACCCGGGGCAGACACCTACCGCGGATTCGCCTCCGCGCAATGTGAATGTCCAGATTCGTGTCGCATTTTAACCAGATGGCAGGGCCTGAGTCGTTTAGGCCCTGCCATCTATACAATCAAGCGCGCAGGCGTGCCGTGTTGCAATCCCGGCTTAACTGCGCAACTGTGTATCACGGAGCCGCTGTTGAAAGTGCAGAGATTGTTTCAGTTCCATCTGGGACGCATCAGTCAGGACGTTACGTTCAAGACAGCATTCCTAATTTCATCGCAAGTCGTTCTTTGGGCGACTCTGGCAATGCTCGTCAGCCAATGTGCTATCGCGTTCGGACAGTCACAGACTGAGCTGAGCAATGCGACAGGCTTGTATGCGCGCGTATTGCGCCTTTCGCATAATGGCGACGCCTCCATGAATGGGAAGATAGTCGCAAGCGTCACAGCATTTCCTAATGGCGCCGCAGAGGAAGACGTTTATACGAGCGCAGATGGAGTCACCTTTAGCAGTACGGGCACTGTTAAGGACGCCGATTTCTCGGAGGGTCTATGCTGCGGAACGCTCTATGAACTGCCGAGTCAGGTTGGCGCGATGTCGCCAGGCACGCTGTTGTGGGCGGGATCGGTAGGACAATCTTCGACGACTAAGCCCATGCAGATAAAGATATACCAGAGTGCGGATCAGGGAAGCACATGGTCGTATCTGTCAAACTGCGCGACTGCCGCAACTCCAAAGAGCATTGGTGGAGGTTTGTGGGAGCCGCAGTTCGAGATTGCAGATGATGGCGCGCTCGTGTGCTTCTATTCCGATGAAACTCAGGCCGGGTATAGTCAGTTAATTCATCAGGTCCGTTCCTACGATGGGATAAATTGGCAAGACTCATATTTTACCGTAGCCAGCACGATCCAGGCAGACAGGCCTGGAATGCCAGTTGTCACCAAACTGCCGAGCGGAACCTATTTCATGACGTATGAACTATGTGGGCCAGCTGCGTGTACGGTCTTTTCAAGAACATCTGCGGATGGTTGGAACTGGGGAGATCCAACCAACATGGGCAACAAAATCTTGACGGGAGCGGGGCAGTGGTTCGAGCACGCGCCTACAAATGCATGGGCGGCATCCGCAACATCCAGCAGTGGAACCATTCTGGTAATTGGGCAGGTAATGCTCAACAGTTCCGGCACGGTGTCGAGCGGCAACGGGGTCACTATCTTTACGAATCATTCCCCCGATGGCTCAGGACCCTGGAGCACAATGCCCGCACCGGTCCATATTCCTGACGCCTACGATAACTATTGTCCAAACTACTCGTCGCCGATGTTGCCGTCGACCGATGGAGCAAGCGTTCTGGAATTCGCTTCAGACTATGTTGGGACTACATGCACTATGTTCTATGCCACCGGTCCAATCGCGGTTCCGAGCGCAGGATTCACAGTCAGCGGGACCTCGCTCTCGATTGCGCCCGGTGCAGTAACAGGTAATTCATCCACCATTACGATCACGCCTGTTGGAGGCTTCACGGGGAGCGTGACGTTAACGGCTGAAGTTATATCGAGTCCCACAGGCGGGCAATATCCACCGAGCTTGAGTTTTGGTTCAACCAGTTCGGTAAACATTGCAAGCACCGTGCCCGGCACTGCCACTCTGACGGTATCCACGACCCCGGCAACTAGCTCCGTTCTTGCGTATACGAAGCGTACAAACGGATGGTGGCGTATGACTGACGTCAGCGCTCTGGCCTGTGTACTGTTCTTCGTTATTCCTAAGCAGCGCCGTCGGCGACGCTCAACGCTAGCTTGTATGGGGTTTGTGGCAATTTTAGGCTGTGCCGGGCTGGGGTGCGGAGGGGCGCTTGGTTGTGGCGGTGGAGGAAGCACCGGGGCAGGGAGCGTCGGCACGTCAAAGGCTGGCACAACTGCAGGAACCTACGTCGTAAAGGTCACCGGCACCTCCGGCAACATCGTCGGCTCCAGCACGTTGACTCTTACTGTGCAATAACATTCGTCACATTGCCGTGGCCTCCAGAGTCGATTCGGCAACGTGCTTGCAAGATACGCTCCGCTTGCGTGCAGAGAAACGCTCAGTTGCTCAGCAGGTCGATAGGGACCTCGCCGCGAAGCTGGTGTGTGGAAGATCAAATTATCAGTTGTCGTAGTCCATGTCGATGTGAGTATATTTGTCCGAATTGCGGTCACGATCGTCGTAGCCCAAGTCTGACGACACCGTACCAGTGCGATAATTGACGCATCTCTCACCTATCCGGTCGCTACCTCCGGGTTCTCCAAGGCGTGCTGTATATGGCTACTTATCGTTCACTGACGAATCAAGATCACGTCAACAAGAATGTGGGTGTAGCCGTAAGCGTCGATGAAGATCGCACCTCAAATGATCAGAAGCAGGCATATCAAAGGTGTCTAGTAGTATCTGTCGCATTCGCTGACGTGAAAGAAGTAACCGGCATAACACACATCGCCATAAATTCAATTCAAAGGGAGCTTCAGTGATGAAAATCCTTAAGTTCGCGCTGGGTATGTTTTTTGCGGCGCCTTTGCACGGACAAATCACAGTCAACGTGCCTATTCCACAAACCGCAACCATCGAAGTGAACGCTGCGGAGGTCAGCAGTCCGCAGATTCCGCGAACCATCTTTGGTACATTTCTGGAGCCCATTGGGAATTCAACCTATAACGGGTTATGGGCTGAACTGCTGCAAAATCCAAGCTTCGAAGCTGGCCTTTGGAGTCCTGGAAAGATAGCCGAAATGCTTCACGACAATCCCGAGCTTCGCAAGGCCAGTGATCTGGCACTGCCCTTGCCGTGGGAGCCGCTCGATGCGCGTCAGGGAAATCGCTATGAGACGCACTACGGCGAGGCCGCGAACTCCTGGCAATCGCTGAGAGTCTTCGGCGTCCCCGGAGAACCCACCGGGATCAAGCAGAAGGTCTATATTCCTATCCATCGCACACGAGACTATGTGGGAAGTTTCTATGCCAGGCATCTGAGCGGAGAGACGAATGTTACAGTTGGCCTCCGGATCAGGAATCAGAGCGACACGCTAGCTTCCCAGTTGATCCAGGTCGCGGATTCGTCATGGGCAAAATACACCTTTACGCTGCAGGTTCCTGATGGAAAGCTTCAGCGGCTCGATTCCGCGGATTTTGTGGTGCAGGTTGCGGGTGATGAGCGCATAGAACTGGATCAATTCTCTCTGATGCCTGCCGATGCGAAGGGTGGACTTGATCCAGATGTTGTGGCGTTGAGCAGGCAGATGAAGACACCGCTCGTTCGGTTCGGGGGAAACTTCACCTCTTCGTACCACTGGAAGGATGGCGTGGGTCCGGGCGACAAGCGGAAGAGCATGCTCAATAATTCGTGGGGGATTCCGGAGTACAACACTTTCGGCACAGACGAATTCCTGGAGTTCTGCCGTCAAATTGGTGCTCAGCCTCAGATCGCTCTGAATCTCGGCAGCGGTACACCGGATGAGGCTGCAGGTTGGGTTCGTTATGTCGACGAGCACTGGTCTACGCACTCGGGACTTCTTTGGGAGCTTGGCAACGAGCTTTGGGGAAACTGGAATCTAGCATATCCCACGCGCGATCAACTCGCCACGCGCACGGCGGAATTTAGCAGGGCCATTCATGCAGTCGATCCAACTGCGCGGCTGATTGCCACTGGAGCCGATCCAGACGGGTTCACAAAGTGGAATGCCATCCAACTTACCAATTCGCCGGGAACATTTGATTATCTTTCAACCCATTTGGTAGTAGGCACGAGCGAAGTGCTGCTCAGGGATCCTACTCCAGACTTTGTGGCATCAGCTGCATTTGCCATGCCAGTCGAGTTGGAAAGAAGGCTGCGCGGCGCCCAGAGCCAGATTGACAATGCCCCCGCTTACAAGGGGAAAGCGCATCTCGCTTTTACAGAATGGCTTTTTACAGGAAACCGCTACGATGCGCCGAACTTCACCAACACGGGCGGAGCGATTATCACCGGCGGATTCCTGAATATGCTGTTGAGGAACTCGGCCATCGTTCCCATCTCTGACATGACTGGAATCATGGACTTTGCCGGAATCTGGAAGAAGCGCAGTCAGGTCTTTGCGACTCCGGCATATTACGTGTTCAAGCTGTATGCAAATGCAGATATCGCAAAGACAGTTTCTGTGAAGGTGAACGCAGGCTCTTATTCCGTCGCCAACGGGGTCAAGCGATTGCCGGACATTGCCGCCGTTCCATATCTTGACGTAGTGGTCGCGCTGAGTCGGGACGGTAAGACAATGACGCTGTTTTGCGTCAATCGTAGCGTTGCTACGGATATCTCCACGAATATTCACCTCATTGGCTTTACCGCTTCTCATACCGCGGTTGTGCGCACGCTGAGCTCGCATTCTCTCGCCGATGCCAACGACGAAGTACTTCCAAACCGCGTCGAGCCGGCGGATAGCGTCCAAGAGGTTCAACCGGGGGGATGGACTCACATCTTTCCTCATGCCAGCGTTACCGTGATTTCTCTTGAGCATAACTAGCATGCGACAACAATCCTGTTTTTCGCACGCATGAAATTGAAGAAGAGGAGTATTTGCGATGAAAATTATTTCCGCTCGGGTGCGCATTTGCAATCTTAGCTCTGTACTGATTTGGAGCTTACTTGTTGCTTCTTGCGGTTCTCTCCAGGCTCAGGAATCGCGTTGGACCGAGGATCGCGCCAATCAGTGGTACCATCAGCAGCCATGGCCTGTCGGCGCCAACTTCGTTCCATCAGACGCCATCAATGAACTTGAAATGTGGCAGGCCGACACGTTCGATCCAGCAGAGATCGATCGCGAGTTTGGATGGGCAGAAGGGCTCGGCATGAACACGATGCGGGTCTTTCTGCACAACCTGTTGTGGGAGCAGCACACCGCAGGCTTTCAGCATCGCATCGATCAATTTCTTACCATTGCGCAAAAGCATCACATCCGTCCGATATTTGTGCTCTTTGATTCCTGTTGGGACCCTGATCCAAAACTCGGCCCACAACACCCGCCCATACCCGGCGTTCACAACTCCGGCTGGGTGCAGGCGCCGGGAAAGGCCATTCTGGCCGACCCAACGCAGTACCCGCGCCTGAAAGCCTACGTGCAGGGCGTGGTCGGAGCTTTTGCCAACGACCCTCGCATTCTGGCCTGGGATGTGTGGAACGAACCGGATAACGACAACGCGACGGCCTACGGGAAAATCGAGCTCCCCAATAAGCGCGACCTGATTCTGGCTGTGCTGCCACGGGCTTTTGCGTGGGCCCGTTCGGTTCATCCTATCCAACCTCTTACCAGCGGGGTCTGGGCTGGCGACTGGTCGTCGCTCGATAAGATGTCTCCTGTGGCACGAGTGCAAATTGAGCAGTCGGATGTCATCTCGTTCCATAACTATGATTGGCCGGAGGGTTTCGAAAGCCGTATTCAAGAACTTGAGCAATTCCATCGGCCGGTGATTTGTACCGAGTATATGGCGCGCGGATCGGGAAGCACTTTCGACACGATCCTGCCTCTGGCGAAGAAATATCACGTGGGTGCAATCAACTGGGGGCTAGTAAAAGGGAGGAGCCAAACGTACCTTCCCTGGGATTCATGGCAACGGCCCTACGTGCTGGAAAAGCCGACAGTCTGGTTTCACGATGTTTTTTATGAAGATGGCACTCTCTATCGCCAAAGGGAAGCCGAGATCATTCGCGGACTTACAAGCAGTCAATAGCTTTGAGACCAGGACTCCGACGCTGCCAGACGCAATCGGAACCATTACGGGGATTTTCGAAAGATAGGTATGCCGTGCTGACATGTTAATTGTCTTGCTCCCTACCTGGTCCTGAATCGAAGTAATGGTTGCCCAGTTATCTCCAGAGATGGCCAGCCCCATTTTCCTTCGGGGCTGGCCGCTTTAGCAATTCACGGATAGCGCGGTTGCGATTTAGGTATCTGCATATCCGCAAGAGGCGAAGAAAGTTGAGCATTCGTCTAAGGTAACGGCGTTGTCAGCAGGTCGCCGAATTTCTTCCTTAGTACTACAGTTGTAGATAGTATGCAGGCAGATGCGATCCGCGCTTTCGATA
>VFSW01004485.1_pt1 | contig 20824 bp, 18 predicted proteins | sample 5358111 | NCBI WGS metagenome assembly VFSW01 (sample SAMN11554181, study PRJNA540505) | mine drainage metagenome | isolation source: sediment from site ElyBrook_90M | place: USA: Ely Copper Mine, Vershire, VT | collected 2017
CAAAAAAGATATGCGGACGCACGGTAAGAACCGCTGACCCCCCATTGATTTTCAGACGAGAGAATCTATAGCGCCAAGTGTCTCCCGCCAACTTCATTGAACGCAAAACCCTTTTATAGTAATCGCGTTTCCAACCCTCAAAAAAGACCGTATTGTTCAGGTCGCCGTTATAAATTGAGAAGGATTCATTGAAGAACCAAACCCATTCCGTATCGCCAATCGCACGAATTTTAGGGACATCTCGCTCTGAATACTTCAGTCCTGGGTCTCCCCTCCCGACGCACCACGATACAACGTGGGGATGTGGGTAATATCCGGACGTGTTTGCCATGACAAGCTGCCCGTCTACTGGCTCGCCTTTATTTGAATGACGCCATTGAGGCATTCTTGGCGAACCTAGGTTTTGTATGCCGCCAAGCACTTCGCTGGAACGCGCTTCGTTAAGCAAAAACATCAGGATGCGTTCGCGATCAGATAGATCGTTTTTAGGCTTTCTCATGATTAACCCCTCACAGGCCCGCCCTTGCCCATAGCTGATAATTCCCGAGGTGGGCGCGGCGAGGCCGTGCTTACAGGGACTATGGGAAGGGCGGGTTTGTCAGCGTTCAACTTGGAACCTCCATTGGCTTATCAGGGCCAGAAAGTAGTGTCGCCACATTTCGCCTACAAGTCAAGTATTTGCTGTTTTTTCTTTTTAGTGCCATTATCGCGCGCATGGAAGAAGCCGCACCAGTCAAAGTCGAGCGCACCTGGCTGCTCTGCGGCTACACGGTGAAGATTGCCGATAAGCGCCCGCACTGGGTAGCCGACGCGCACCTCGAATCACGCGGCATCAGCATCGAGGACTACGTGGCTGAACTGGCTGCGCGCGTGCTTAATTCGTGATGTTCCACGTGGAACATGGCTAAAGACGCGCCCGCCGCACCGGCCCCCGCGCCCTTCACCAAACTCTCCGACGAGCAGGCGCAGCAGTTACGCGAGCTGCCGATGGAGCTGGCGATCCGCTTCTGGGACGGCTTCGAGGCGGCCGGCAGAAAGTTTGGCGAGCAGTCGCTGCGAGTGGCGATCCGCGCGCTCGTGATGGCCGACCTCTTTTACCTGCTGGTGCGTGTCTGCAAGCGCGTGGACATGCTGCATCCGTGGATTTATGCGCGGTGTCGGGAGGTGGAGGGAGCGCCCAACGGGTACGTGGATTTATGGGCGCGCGGTCACTACAAAACTACGGTTGGTTTGGGACTCATCATGCAGGATGTTTTGAAAGACCCTGAAACTACGCAGGGGATTTTTTCACATACCCGCCCAATAGCTAAAGCGTTTCTGCGCCAGATCATGCGGGAATTCGAGTCGAACAAAGTCCTGCATATGGCTTTTCCCGATGTGCTTGTTGGCGAGGACACCAAGAAATATCAGAAGTGGAGCGAGGACGATGGGATCATCGTAAAGCGCAAGGGGAACCCAATCGAGTCAACGGTTGAAGCGTGGGGACTGATCGACGGCCAACCCGTGAGCAAACACTTCAAGGTTCTGAACTACGACGACATCGTTGTGCAGGCGTCTGTGACGAATCCTGAAATGATTGAAAAAACCATGACGGGACTGGAGCAAAGTTACAACCTTATCGCTGAAGATGGGGTAAAGCGGATGCGCGGCACTCGCTGGAACTTCAACGACGCGCACCGCACCGTTATTGATCGCGGGACATTCATTGCGCGCGAGCATCCAGGGCGCGAGCGCGGCTCCGAGGAAGGCCGCAGCGTGTACTGGCCGGAGAAGGTTCATGCCGAGAAGCGCCGTGACATGGGGCCGTTTACCTACGCAGCTCAGATTTTGCTAAATCCGAAGGCAGACAACCTGCAAGGATTCCGGCGCGAATGGATGAGGAACTACACCACGATGCACGGCAAGACCAACAACTACATTCTGGTGGACGCAGCGAGCAGCAAGAAAAAAGGCAGCGACTATACGGCGATGATCGTGGTCGGGCTTGCGACGGACGGCAACTACTACATTCTGGATATGGTGCGTGACAGACTGTCTCTGACCGAGCGCGCCGAGCGCTTGTTCGCCCTGCATCGCAAGTGGAAACCGAAACAGGTTCGCTACGAAAAGTACGGCCTGATGGCCGACATCGAGCACATCAAGAGCCGCCAGGAACTCGAAACCTACCGCTTCGACATCACCGAAGTCGCAGGCATCACCAAGAAGATCGACCGCATCGGACGCCTGATTCCGATCTTCGAGCAGGGGCAGATGTATCTGCCCAACTCACTGCACCGCACCGACTACCAGAAAAAGACGGTGGATTTGGTGACCGCTTTCGTCGAGGAAGAGTACGCCCCGTTTCCGGTCGGGCTGCATGATGATATGCTGGACGCGCTTGCGAGGATCGCGGAACCAGACCTGAAGCTGGTGTGGCCGAAGGAGGAAAAAATGGTGATCGACGCGCCACGCTTTAGACCGCAGTTCGCGGAGACTGGTTGGATGGCATGAGACATGACATCAGCAAGGGCATCGACCCAATTCCGGGCGGCTACGACATCAGAACCGACCAGATTTCGTTCACAATCGACGGCAAAAGGCATGTATTCGACAGCCGAAGGTTGCCTTTTACGCTAAAAGAGGCGATTATTGGCGGAATGTCGGTGCGTTGTGCTGACAAATCGCTGGTTTTGAGGCACGCGAATGGATGAATACCAACCTGTCGAGGGCGTGGTCGATACGCCTGATGATGATGACGATGACAAGGATGGGTCAATTCTTGAGCAATCCCGCAAGGGACTCCAAGCCTGTATCGAGGATGAGCAGGGCCAGCGCGACAAGATGCTGGACGATTTGCGATTCGCCACGCTTGACCAGTGGCCTGCCGATATTCGGGCCTCGCGCGAAAATGACGTAGACAACGGGCCGCGTCCCTGCCTCACGGTTGACCAGATCAACCAATACATCACGCAAGTTGCGAACGACATGGCGAGCAATCGCCCGTCGATCAAGACGCGCCCGGTTGATGACATTGCAGACCCTGAGACTGCGGAAGTGTTTCAAGGATTGATCCGGCACATAGAGGATCAATCCAACGCCCATATCGCCTACCAGACGAGTGGGGAATCTGCCGTCACCATCGGGCTTGGATACTTCCGCATCGCAGCCGATTATGTGTCGCCGGATAGCTTCGATCAGGAATTACTGATCAAGCGCGTGCCTGACACCTTCAGCGTCTACCTTGGCCCGCACATCATGCCGGACGGGTCTGATGCAGAGAGGGGGTGGGTGTTCGAGAAGGTGCCTCTGGAAGTTTTCAAGCGCGACTACCCGAAGGCCAAAACGACCGATGAGGATTTCTCAGGCTTGGGCGTTCAGCCGACCTGGAAAACGAAAGACACCATCATCGTCTGCGAGTATTTCTACAAAAAATACGAGAAACGTGAACTGCTGTATCTGGACGATGGTCAGACTGTTTTCAAAGACGCTTACGACGCATTGCCGGAGCCGCGCCCAGAGATTACAGGACGCAGAAATTCTCAGAAAGTAACGGTCAAGTGGTGCAAGCACACTGGCGCAGAAGTTCTGGACAAACGCGAGTTGCCGGGTCAATACATCCCGATCATCGAGGAAGTCGGCAAGGAAAAAATAGTCGAGGGCAAGCGCATCCTGTGGGGATTGGTGCGGCCCGCGAAAGACAGCTTGCGAGCGTTCAACTACTGGATTTCCGCGATGACGGAAAAAATGGCGCTCGCCCCGAAAGCCCCGTTTATAGGAGCAGTCGGCCAGTTTGCCACGCACTCAGACAAGTGGGACAAGGCGAACGTCAACAACTATTCCAAGCTCGAATACGACCCCATCGACATCAACGGAAACGCGCTGCCGGCCCCGCGCCGCCAAGAGCCGATGCAGATGGAGGCCGGCATGGCGCAGATGCTCTCCATCATGCAGAACAACGTCAAATCGTCGCTGGGCATGTACAAGGCGTCGGTTGGAGACACCGAGAGCCAGCAGTCGGGTCGCGCGATTCTGGCGCTCAAGCATGAGTCCGACACCGGCACTTCCCACTTTGGTGAGAATCAGGCAATTTCCATCTCTCATTGCGGGCGCATCCTGGTTGACCTGATCCCGCACTACTACGATACCAAACGCGTGCTGCGGATTTTAGGTGAGGATGGCAAGGCAAAAACCGCGATGATCGCCCCGGGGCAGAAGGAGCCTAAGCGCGAGATTCGGGATGCGGACGGGGCCATCAAGACCATCTACAATCTCAACGTCGGTAAGTACGACGTGACGGTGACGGTCGGCCCCGGCTACACCACTTCGCGCCAAGAGGCAGCGACCGTGATGACGGAACTTGCCAACAGCGCGAAAGACCCGGCATCGTCTGCCATCATGCGATATGGTGCCATCAAGAATTCGGACTTCCACGGCTCCGAAGAAATCACCAGGATGCTGAAGGCCATGTTGCCGCCGCAGCTTCAGGAGGACACTGGCGAGCCTATGCCCCCGGCTGCGATGGCGAAGATGCAGCAAATGCAGCAGCAGGCGCAGCAGTTGTCGCAGCTCGCGCGGCAGATGCAGGCCAAGATTCAGGAACTGGAATCCGGCGCACAGACAGCGCACGAGAAAATACTGGCAGAGCATGACGTGAAAATGAAGTCGCTGGCTCTGGACGAGGTGGTTGAAAAGGAAAAAGCGCGGCTCGCCAGAGAAAAAGCCGAGTCGGAAATGTCTCTCAAAGCCTACGTGGCGAATGAAGAACTGAAAATCCAGCGTTCGAACATGGGCCACGAACACGGACTAGCCGAGAATGATCAAACCTTCCAGCAGATGCTGGACAAGATGGAACTCATACAGAAAACGCTCAACCAGTTCGAGGTTCAGGGCGCGACCAAGAATTGACGAAACGCTAAATTAAGCGTAAACGACGAATCAGGAGAACAGAAATGGCGAGATATTACAAGAATCTGACGGCTACGGCCCTGGTGAAGGAGGGTGCCGGCACACTGCACGGAATTTTCGTTGCCACCACATCTTCAGGGACCATCAAGATATGGGATGCCATGAGTGCTACCGCGCCGATCCTCGTCAACACGTTCACGCCGACAGCCCCCGGCTATTACCACATGGGGCAGGCATGTTTCACGCGGGGGTTGTTCATCACCATCGCCAACACGATTGACTGCACGATCATTTTTGAGTGACCGTTACGGGGGCGGCTCCCCCGGTGACTTGGAGAACAGCCAATGTCGGACGACGCAGCACCGCTGGCGGTAGCAGACGAACCGCTAGTAGCTCCAGCAGCAGAGAAGCCAGCCGAAGGCAGCGCACCCGCTGCCGAGATTCCTGCGGAAGCGGCACCCGCAGCCTCATCGGGAGAGGAAAAACCCGTCGCGGCTGATCCCAACGCCGAAACACCGGAACAGGTGGAAGCCCGTAAGGTACAGGAACGGATACAGCGGGGTATCAACAAAGCTACTAGGAGATATTACGCAGAGAAGGCGCGGGCGGATTTGCTGGCACAGCAGTTGAACGAAGCGCAGTCACGGACGCAACAGCCGCAGCAGGACAACGCGGCACCGAGACTGGAACAGTTCGACTATGACGCCGACAAGTACGCCAAGGCATACGCCGACTACCAGGGCAAAAAGACGCTATCGGAGATGTCAGCCCGAGCGCAACGCCAAGCCCAACAGGCGCAGATTCAGAACCTGCGAACCGAGTGGGAGAACAAGGTCACGAAGGCCGAGCAGAAATACGAGGACTTCGATGAAGTGGTCGGGGAATTGCAGCCGACTACCCCTTGGGCTGTTGCGATCATGGACACTGACAATGGTGCAGATGTCGCTCACTACTTGGGCAAGAACATTGCCGAAGCAAAGCGGATCATGGCACTTCCCCCGAATCGTCAGGTTCTGGAAATCGGCAGGATCAGCGCCCGGCTCGAAATGACGCCTCCCGCACCAAAAACGCCGTCGAAGGCACCGGCACCTATCTCCACGGTTGGCGGAAAGTCAGGCGGCGGCAGCGACTTGCCGCAGGACACTGACGACATCCAGACGTGGATGAAAAAGGAAAATGCCAGAATGAAACGGCAGGCGAGTGCCTAGATGAAAACTTAACCACAGGACTGGCCGCGTGTGAGCGCCGCCTAAGCCCCACGAGGGTTCCTGCTTAAAATGGAGCAATAATGGCTAACAGCATCCTTACGCCAACCGCTGTCACGCGGAAGATACAGCAAGTCCTTCACGGCAAGCTCGTTCTTGCCAAGAAGGTGAACCGCCAGTACGACGACAGCTTCGCTCAGAGCGGCGGCAAGATCGGCACCGACCTCAAAATCCGGTTGCCGAACAAATACAAAATCAGAAGCGGCAAGACACTCGTCGCGCAAGACACCAGCGAGACCAGCGTCACGCTCACCGTGGCAACGCAAGTCGGCGTCGATATGACGTTCTCGACTGCGGAGCTGACGATGAGCATGGAGGACTTCTCCGAGCGCATCATCGAACCGGCTGCGGCTATCGTTGCGACCAACATCGATAACGCGGTTGCGGCTCGTTATGTTGACATCCCGAATTACGTGGGAACCGCTGGCACGACTCCGGCCTCCATGCTCACCATCCTGCAAGCGGGCGCGCGTATGGATGACCATCTGGTGCCGCGTGATGGCAAGCGGGTTGTTGCCCTGTCGCCTCTGGCGATGGCGACAATGGTGGACGCCTACAAGGGTCTCTTTCAGAAGTCGGGCAGCATCTCCAACCAGTACGAGTCCGGCATGGTCGAAGACATGGCTTCCGGCTTCAAGTGGGGCATGTGTCCGGTCATCAATCCTCACGTCAATTCCGCTGGCGTGGTGACCGGCATTACGGTCAACGACACCGGCATTACGGACGGCGACACCGCGGTTACCGTGCAAACGACGACGACCGCTTACGCGGCAGGAACCATCGTGACCTTCGCCGGTTGCTATGATGTGAACCCGGAAACCAAGGTCGCGTATTCGTTCCTCAAGCAATTCGTCGTGACTTCGGCAACGGCAACGGTTCTGACGCTCGATCCTCCGGTTTACTGGGACACGACCGCCAACCAAAACTGCTCTGCGGTTCCGACCAACAGCGGCGCGGTGGTGGTGCTGGGAGCGGCTTCCGGCTCATACCCGCAGCATCTCGCATTCCACCGCGACTGGCTGGCGCTTGCCACTGCTGACTTGGAAGACGTTTCCAAGTTCGGTGCGTGGGGTGCGCGAGAAGTCTATGACGGGATCAGCATCAGGCTCGCAAGGCAATATGACATAAACAGTGATAATATTCCTTGTCGGCTGGATGTCCTGTACGGCGTGAAGCAATTACGGGGTGATCTGGCTGTAAGAATAACGGGTTAACTGGACGTAATCATGGAATACGAAGTCAATACTGATAAGGAGAATCAAACATGGCACTTCCACTCGGCACTGATGTTGAATACCTGGGCGAGAACGCTTCAGGCGGCGCTTGCATCGGCACGACCGCTGCAAAGTTGGTGGCTTTTCATGGGGCGACTCCGGTTGCTCAAGCAGCGATCATCACGGTCATCACGACCGGTGTGACTGCTGGGTTTGCGAACAGCGCGGACTTCCTGACGTTTACGACCGGCGTCAACGCGATCAGGACGCTCCTGATTAACAAGGGGCTGATGGCCTCTAGCTAACCGGAAGGGGGGATTCGCCCCCCCGTTCCAAAGGAGAATACTATGCCCAACAGTGTAAGTAGGGGGGCGTCATACGACGACCCATCGTTTACCACGCTAAACGTCACCGGAGCAACGACGCTTGACGGCAACGTTGCTATCGGCAACGCAACGGGCGACCTCGTTGCGTTTCACGGCGCAACTGCGGTAGCACAAGCGGCAGTTATTACAGTCATCACGACGGGGGTAACGGCTGGTTTCGCCAACAGCGCGGATTTTCTTACCTTCACTACTGGCATCAACGCAATCCGCACGCTTCTCATCAACAAGGGTCTGATGGCGGCGTCGTGATCCATGAAAATAATATGGCACGGCGAACCCCTTGTCTCGCTTGAGGACAGGGAACGGAACGTAGCTTACTGCGCGTCGCTCGGGCTTCCTGAAGTCGGGGAGTCCGAACGACCGCCCTTGGCAGTAGTCGGGGGCGGCCCTTCTGTTGCCCGTCGCATCGAGGAATTGTGGGATTGGCAAGGGGATATGTGGGTCTGCGGCACCGCGTATCTGTGGGCGATGGAAAAGGACTTGAAGGCGACCTACTTCAACGTAGACCAGGCCGAAGATCAGGGCATTTTCTCCAAGGGAGCCAAGCACGCGATTCTGGCTACATGCTGCTCGCCTGGACAGTTTGACTCATTGAAAGGCGCGAAAATCGAAGTGTTCGATGTCACGGCCTATTCGCATGGGCCGTCCTGTGCAAGTTGCACGTTCGAGTTGGCGCTGCGTATGGGATATCGGTCGGTGACGTACTTCGGCTGCGAGTCGTCTTACGCCGATGGGGCATGTCACGCATACGCTTACCCGTGGTTCCAGCAAAAGGCTCAGTTGAGGGTCGTGTGCGGCGGCAAGACGTTTGACACTGAAGCGGCGCTGCTAATGCAGGCCGAACACATGGCGGCACTGATTCGTGAGTTCCCCGCGTTCTTTATGGAAAAAAGTGGCGGCCTTTTACGGCAGATGATTCAGACGCCGGATTACGACATAACGCATGGGTCACTGGATTTATACGACAGAATTTTCAACAAGAAGGCGGCGTAATGGAAATCTACATGACTCACCCGCAACATGGCGCGATGCACGTTTACTCAGACGAAGACGCAAAGCGGAACATTGCGAACGGATGGGAGCGCACGGGGGAGCCGTGTGCGGCACCAGCCCCGGTTGACAATGAGCCGCCGCAAGTTGTCAATGCGCCGGTAACGCGCGAAACACTCGCCTCGCAATACGAGGCAAAGTTCGGCAGGAAGCCGCATCACAAGATGCTGCCCGCCACCATTCAAGCCGCGCTTGACGAGAAATAATAATGGCGACCCCGAGCAGCATGGTACTCCGCGCCCTGAGACTGATCGGGGAAAAGACCGTAGGCGGCACGCTCACTTCTGGAGAGCAGACCGCGTACCTTGCCGATCTGAACACAATGCTTGAATCGTGGTCGCTCGAACGCCTGATGTGCTTTCAACTGCTTCAGGAAAGCCGCGCGCTGACTGCGAGCATCGGAAGTTTCACCATTGGCAGTGGCGCAACGTGGAACACGACGCGCCCCACCAAGATTTGCGATCCGTGCTTTACGCGAGACAGCGCAGGCGTAGACTACCCGATTGAACTGATCAACGCAGAAGCCTACGGACTCATCACGCTCAAAACTGTTGATGGCGGATTCCCCGCATACCTTTTCTACGACCAGGCGTATGTGGCTGGACTGGCGACCATCTTCCTTTACCCAGAACCGATTGCCGGACTCACGCTCTACATAAATTCGTGGAAGCAGTTGCAGTCGTTCTCCACCATTTCAGACGCCGTAGTATTGCCGCCCGGATACCAACGCGCCATTGAGTTCAATTTCGCCGTCGAGACAGCGGGCGGTTTGACTAATGTTTCCGCAGAGGTTGCTAAGATTGCGCGCGAGTCCAAAGCCGCTATCAAGGGCGTGAACGCGCCAGAAAACATCATGCGCCTAGACCTTGGTGTGCTTCCACGACGCTACGGGCGTTACGACATCAGGACAGGATGATGTCATGCCGGAAAAAACATTCCGCATCCCCGTCGTCGGCCCCTACACGAACAGGGTATCGGAGAGCAACGCGCTAGAGACAGGTTCCGGGTACGTGGGTGCAGGCATCGTTGGCATCATGATTATCGGCCTGACGACATCCAGCACCAACAAGGATCAGCGGTTTCTGAACTGCTTTGCAGAAACCGTGCAGGACTCTATTACCAATAAGAAGCGCGTCTACTGCGTCAAGCGTCCTGGATTTGCGACCAGCACGACGCCGCAGGCAGGAAGTGTCGGAACCGCCATTCTGGTGTGGACTGGCAGCGGGGCCGGAACCAGCGTTATCTCGGCGTTCGGGCCAACCAACTCCACAGTCTACAACGGCACGACCAGCCTTGGCGCGATCACCGGGCAGGCCACCAGCATCAGCGAGACTTTCGTTACCACGACGCCGACACTGACCGTTCCAAGCTCCGACAGCACGGCATGGTATTACGATACAGGGGTTGCGGTGATGACGAAGATTGCGAGTGGGAATTTTCCCGGGAATGCTGGTTACACGCTCGCCGGGAACTTCGCGCACATCGACGGCTTCGCCTGCATCATGACGACGGACGGAAAACTATGGGCCTCCGACCTGAATAGCGTGACTGCGTGGAGTGCGAACAGTTACACGACGTGCAACTCTTACCCAGACAATGGCGTAGGCTGCGTCCGGTTCAAAGAACTGATTATGGCGTTTGGCAAGGAATCCTGCGAGTTCTATCAGAACGCCGGCCTCACGCCGTTCCCGTTTCAGGTTATCGGCAACATGACGATGAAGGTTGGAGCGGTCAATGCGGACTCCATCACGCGGATTGGAGATACCGTGTTTTGGGCGGGCAGCACCCCACAGGGCGGCATGTCTATCTTCCAGTTCGACGGGAATGTGTCGCGCGTATCGACGCCAGACATCGACAACATCCTGATTCTGGCCGGGGCCACGAATCTGAGCATGACTGCCTGCCGCTTCTATGGGCGCTCGTTCATCGTCGTAAATGCTGGAACGACCGCGCTGGTTTATTGCGTCGAGGAAAGGATGTGGAGCCAGTGGAGTTCGACCACGCCACTTTGGTACAAGTTTGCCGGCGTATCCTCTGGCACATCGCTGGTGACATACAGCGTCAGCAATCTCTCGACCAGCGGCAAGGTCTACATCATGAATCCTTCGTTCCCGGTGTTTATGGACGATGGCGTGACCTACACGGCGCGCGCGCAGATGGCATTGATGGACTTGGGCACGATGAACAGAAAGCAGTGGCAAAAACTCTCGATTGTTGCCGACGTTGAGGCGTCAACTTCCGAGCTTTCGATCATCTATTCAGACGACGATTACGGCACCTACACCACTTTCGGAACGGTTGACCTCTCCACGCTCAATCCGTTTGTGACGCGGCTTGGAGCGAGCCGGCGCAGGGCGTGGGTATTCACGCACTCAGCAAACACGCCGATGAGAATTGAGGCTGTCGAAGGGAGGGCGAACATTGGACTCTCCTGATAGATCGGCGCAAAACGCCTTCGAGAACGTGCAGATCGAGCAGGGCGGTTTTGCGTATCAGAATCTGCTTGGCAGGGACAAGTGGGTGCCGTGGACGGTTGCCTTCGGAAGTTTGACGGTGGTTGGTACGCCTACGTACACGGGGCGATTGAAATATGTCGGCAGGCAGGTATTTTTTCAGGTCAAGATTGTACCGTCAACGAGCATTGCATCGGCAGCGGGCACGGATTACCTGACGTTGCCAGTGGCGGCAAAAGGCGTGGCAGGCATGGCTACCATGACAAATGACACGACGAACGTGGCGGTTGGCGTGTGCCACATCGACACGACGACGAGTCGGTGCTATTTGCCGGCCCAGGTTGCGTCAGGAAATGTTTTTACAATTAGCGGTTGGTATGAAATCTGAGAGAAAAATATTAGGTTCTGTCTGTCTCAAGCATTCAGAATTAAATGGTTTGCGGTATGCGCTATTGCGTAAAGGTAGATATACCCCCTCTAACTGTGTAAGTTGCCATGCTGAATATAGAAACAGTATTGCAGGGAAAGCGTCGTTAGAAAAGTGGCGCAGAGCAAACCCTGAGAGAGCAAGGGCTGATGCTGACCAATTCAGGAAAAAACATCCTGAAAAGGTAAGGGAATGGTCTAAGAAATACCGCATTGAAAATGCAGAAACGATAGCATTGAAAAAGAAAGAATACGCAAGATCAAATAGGGATTCTATAAGTGCAGCGAGAAAAGAAAAGTATGCGGCCATCGACATCGACATAAGGAAAAAACGTAGCCGCTTACAATATATAAAGCGAGACAAGAGACTTGAGGCGGCCCGTAGTCTGGCGTGGGCCAAGGCGCACCCAGAGAAAATGGCGGCGCAAGACGCTATTCGCAGAGCGTCTAAATTGCGAGCAGTTCCAAAGTGGGCGAATAAGTTTTTCATGAAAGAGATTTGTCACTTGGCGCAGCTTAGAACGAAAATGTTTGGGTATAAATGGCACGTAGATCACATCGTCCCGTTGAGAAGCAAGATAGTATGCGGATTGCACGTAGAGAATAATTTACAGGTAATCCCTGCTGCTCATAATTGGAGCAAGGGCAACCGCGTTTGGGCTGACATGCCATGACCTTTCAAGAATATCTGTCCTCTCTTGGATACGGGCCTGAGATCACGAATGATGTGAACGACGCGGGGTTTTATCCTGAAAGCGGAGGCTATTACAACATTCAGGATACCGGGGTTGATCCTTGGCAAATTCATCAGCAATGGCTTGCAGCACAACAAACGCCTGAAGGGGTTGCTGCTGCACAGCAGATGAGAACTACGCCTGCGATAGCGCAGACGTTGAACGACATGTCGAACCAACTGGTGGCTGGTAACGCCCAGTCATTCGACCCACAAGCGTTTCAATCTCAACTGGCCACAGATAGCGCGTTTAATCAGTTATCACCAGAAGACCAGCAGGCGGCTCTTACTCAGTTGTCTCAAGCTGCACAGAACAACTTGGCGATGCAGAGTTCGATCAATGATTACAACGCAAATATAGGTCCGAGCGGATTTGACTGGGGGGCTGTAGCAGAAATGGCGTTGCCGGTAGCCGCTTTGTTTGCTCCAGAGTTAATAGGGGCGCTTGGGTCTGGCGCAGGAGCGGCAGGCGGTGTTGCTGAAGGCGCATTGGCTGGTGGCCTTGACGGTGCGTTGGCCGACACTGCTGCGAACTACGCCGCTGGCATGGGGGCGGATTCTGCGTTGGGTGGCGGCTTTGGCGCTGGTGCGATGCCTGCCGAATGGGTGCAGGATGCCGCTGCATTTGCGCCGGAAGCGGCTGATCCTGCTGCGGCTGCCGTGGTGGAGCCAAGTTCGCTTGCTACTGAGCAGGCGGCGCAAGAGGCGGCGCAAGAAGCTGCAAAGGTAGCAGCCGAGCACCAAGCTCAAGTTGAAGCGGCTGCCCAAGCACAGGCGCAAGCCCAAGCACAGGCAGAAGCCGCCGCGCAAGCTCAGGCACAGGCCGAAGCACAGGCCCAAGCCGCCAGAACCGCAGCCGAGCAACAAGCGGCTGAGTCAGCGCGTGTGGCAGCGGAACAGCAAGCCCAAGCGGCCGCACAGGCTCAGGCGGAAGCCCAAGCGCAGGCTCAGGCAGCGCAACAGGCTCAAGAGGCGGCGAGGGTCGCGGCAGAACAAGCGCAGCAAGTGGCGCAACAGGAAGCCGCGCGGGTAGCTTCTGAACAGGCCGCAGCACAAGCAGCGCAGCAACAAGGCGCGTTGGAGCAATTACAGGCGCAGCAAGCGGCACTGAACTCCCCTCCTGCGGCAGACTTCCCTGCGCCGACTCAACCAGTTGAACCCCCTGTTACTTATGAGCCTGTCGCTGGGCCAGCGCAAGCGGTTCCGGCGCAGCCTATCACCCCACCAGAAACCATCCTCAACCCGGATGCCGACATCATCAACTGGCAGCAGGCGCAGCAGGAACTGGCGAATCGACAACTTCAGCAATCTATGTTTGGTGGGGCAGCGCGTGGAGCTCTGGTATCCGGACTGACTGGTGGGAACGTCCTTACCGGGGCGGCAACTGGCGGCGTCCTTGGGGCCGCTGGCAACGTCATAGGCGGCATCACGCCGGGACTGACCGACTCACCAATGGTCAACCAAGCCATCGGCGGCGGGGCGCTCGGGGCGCTCGCAGCAGGGCTTAGGGGCGGCGATCCGGCTGTCGGCGCATTGAGCGGGGCTGCGACACCGGTATTCAATGCTGCTCAAAACGCGGTATGGAACGCGGCTAGGGGCGCATGGGAGTCGATTGGGAATGAAGCCAACACCTACTCGCCTGACCCTGTACAGGAGCAGCCTGACCTGTCTGCCTACACCTACACGCCGCCAGAGCTTCAGGGGCCGATGCCGGATGGCGGGGCGCTAGGCGCATTATCTGAAGCCCAGCAGAACATGGTGGCAGGTCTGAATCAGTATGGCATTGCCTCAGATGCGCCACCACCGGAAGCTGGAACGCAACCTGATTACGGAGCATTCGGGCCGATCTTCGGCTTACCTGGTACGCAGCCATCCGGAAATGATACTACGATGACTGCGGCGGATACGGCGGTCACAACTCCATACGTTGCACCACCGGACTTTACCGGCACGCCGATTGACCAAGCGCCAACGATTGAGCAGTTGCTCGCCATGCCGGATATGCCGTGGAGCGTAGCGGCTGCGCCTCAGTCTCAACCCGCACCGCTGCCTGCAACGAATCAGGTCGGGACGCAAGGCACTCAGCAGAACAGTGGTGCAGTGACATATCCCTACGTTCCTGACGCGCAACCTGTGCCGCAGCAACCGACTACAATCACCGATTCATTCGCGCCGGGATATGAAACCGCGCCACCGATGAACGTGCCAGCGGCGTCGTTGGAGTCAACAGGAACGAACGTAACAGCAGCACAACCAGCAGGAGCAAACGATATGTCATGGTACACAGACCTAATAGATGGCGCAGCGGGCGCTCCGGCGGCAGAAGGGGTGCAGGATGCATCCGTATTCCAAGACCCGTATCAGGGACTCGGTTACTCGCAGGCTGACATTGATGCGCTGCTCAACGGCACCTACAGCGGTCCCGAGCAGACGCCGCAGCAGTCGCAGGATCAGTTGGGGAGCCTCTACGACCTGACGACGGGCGGCACCACGCCCGGTGCTCCTGTCTCAACCGGGACGCCTACGATGGCTACGCCGGGTGGCGTGAACACTGGGCCTAATGCCGGAGGGTCTGGCGCTGCGTCTTCTATGCCCGCATGGCTGCAAACCATGTTGGGCCAGAACGCAACAACCAGTTCTACGCTGGCTGGGCTTCTTCGCGGACTCCCCGGAATCATCGGCGCAGTCGGCGCGAACAGTCAGGCGAACCAGTTGGGAGCCATTGCCGATCGGCAGTTTGCCGTAGGCCAACCGTCGCGTTCGCGCTACGAGGGTTCATTCGCGCCCGGCTTCACGATGGACCAAGACCCCGGCTTTCTGGACTCGCTCAATCAAGCATCGAAGGCGAACCTATACGGGCTATCCACTAGGGGCAATCCGGCGTTGAACCCGACCGCGCAGTTCCAGAACATGACCGACCTATATCAGCGGAATGCCTATCCGGCGTTGCAGAACTATCGCAACACGAACTCAGCGGCGGGCGGCTTAGCATCTATTGCAGCAGGCGCACCGGCAGCGCAGGCAGCTGCAGTCAACGCGGGCGGTACCGTAGCGAGCAACTTGGGCGGCGCAGTGGGCGACATATTCAACCCGAAGTCTGTCAACCCCCTGATGGACGCATGGGCGCAGTTGCAGAAGGCAGGAATCGTCGGCTACAAGGCCGCATAAGGAACAATCATGCCTCTCGACACTTTTTACAGTGGCTACACCGGAGCGGTAGACCGCAACCGGCAGGCTAACTCGCAGGGAATTCAGGATATGGGCCACGCCCAAGGCATCCTGTCGAACATGCAGAAGATGCAGGAGCAGCAGCAAGTCAAAGCCATTCTCAACGACCCGCAATACAAGTCGCTGGAGGAAGCTGCGCCCGCGCTGATGAAGACCGGCCCGATGGGGCAGGAAATGGCGCAGAGGCTGTACCAGATTCAGGAGCATAAGGCGAAGGCAGCAGCAGGCGCGCGAGAGGAAGCGTTCCGATCTCCTGAGAATCTTGCCAAGTTCACGACTCCCGGCCAGCCCGCGCAACCTGCCGTTACTCCAAACTTCGCAAACGACGACGAAGGCAACGCGATGCCGAGCTATGCCGCGCAGCCTGCCATCGCGCCGAAACTGGATCAACGCGCTCTGTTCGAGGCAGGCGCAGCGCAGGGCATACCACATGCTGTAGAGGGGCTGAAGGCGCTGGAAACACGCGATCTGACACGCGAGACTCGCGGCAATACGTTGACCATGCAGATGATGGATTTACAGAGGAAAGCCGAAGCGGATAAGCGCGCATCTGAGGACAGGAATTTGTCAATTCAGGAAAGGGCTGCGGCGTCAAAACGTCACGACGAAACCATGAGATTTTTGGGGCAACTCACGAATCAGACTCGCATGGCCGTTTCAGACAATGCCGCTGCGAACAGGGAAATCCTGCGCCCGTGGCAGTTGGATACCATCATCAATCGGTTTGAAACGCATCCTGAAGTGAAGAAGGTTTCAGCGTTGCTGCCGGAAGTCCAAGTTGTCAACAACGCTTTCAAGGCGCGGCAGGAAGCGCCGGTTGCTGAAAAGGCCACCTACGACAACAATTTGGTCAATGCATTCATGCGCGCAACACACCCGCGCGGTGGGCAGATCAACAAGTATGAACGCGCGGATGTTGGTGCGCTCGGTGATGTCGGCGCTCGCATCAAAACAGGAATTCTCAGTTTCTTCGAGGGCAAGCAGTTGCCTGACGATGTGGCGGCTCAAATGGTCAATGTCATAAATGACAAGTTCAACGCGGCGTCAACGCAGGTAAGGCAGTTGCATCAGAACGTTCGCGCTCGGGTTCAATCTGCTGGTGGCGATCCAGAACTTGTGCGCGATCCGTTCGCGGCGACAACTCCGCAGGCAAGGCGCGCATCAGATAACCCTGCTACCGTCAACGCGAAGGGCTGGAAGCTGATGACCGACGCGCAGGGAAACAAAGCCTATGTCGGGCCGAAAGGCGAAATCGAGGAAGTGAAGTAATGGCTTTCGATCTGGAAACCGCGACGCCCGTTAGCAGCGGGTTCGACATCTCAACTGCGAAGCCGGTTGAAGATTCCGCTATGTTTCCTCGCGTAGCGTCGTCCGACCATCCGAAGTCGGGATTGCCGACTGCCACGAATCCAGAATATGCGCGCAGTGAGTTTGGCAAAGGCGTTGCTGATCTGGCATCGTTTCCGTTCATGACGGTGGACTTGGTAAACAAGGCTCTCAAGTATATCGGCCTACCGATGTCAGATCGTCCGTTTGGCGGATCGCAGGATGTGCGCGAGTTGGTCGAAAAAGGATTGATGACAAAGGAATACCAGCCGACCGGGATGCTTCAGAAAATCCTTGGTGGCGCGAGTCGATTCGTTGGCGCAAGCGCGGTTCCGTCTGCCGCCACTATTGGCGCGGCGGCTAGACCCCTGTCGGCGCTTACAGCAGAAGCGTTTGCCGCTGCTGAAGGTGGTGCTGGAGCAGAAATTGGCAAGGAAATCGGGCAGAAGATCGGCGGCAGACCAGGCGAAGTGTTGGGTAGCATGGCTGGGGGTATCGCTGGCACCATCACGGGCGGAGCTACCCCAATCCTTGCAGATAAGCTCCGCTCCGTAATTGGTCCAAACGTAAACAAGCAGGCTTTGGGCGCTGCGGCGAACACGATGGCAGCGCGTGAAGTCGGAGGGGCATTAAACGCCAACCCGTCAAGCGTTCCGAATATGGGGCAGGCCACTGCTACGCAGGATGCCTTGGCTAAACTCGGTTCCCCGGGTTTCAATCCAACCCTTGCTCAAGCCAGCGGGGCACCGGCTATCACGTCCCTTGAGGGAAACATCGCCCGCAGCAACCCTGAACAACTCGGCAAGTACGCTCAGAACTTCGCGCAGAATGAAGGCGTTATCGGGAGGGCCGTTGAAAATACCTTCCCTGCTGGTAGCAGCCTTGCTCGGTCTGCCGACACCACGCTGCGCGGCACATCGTCACGCCTTGATGACTTGATGGCGAAGATCGAGGAAACTCAGGCGCAGGCGGCGTCCAGCGTTCGCGGCGCTCCACAACAGGATGTCGGGGCCAAGTTGCAGATGCTGCGGGACACGGCTCAGAACGTGGCGAGAGGGGAAAAGAACTCGCGGATAACAGACCTGTACGCTACGGCAGAAAAGGCTGGCGTTAAAGAAAACTTGGTTGGCGAAGCTGAGTTGCTGAAAAAGTTGCGGGATGCCGATGCAAACGAATTTACCAAGATGCCACCGTTGTTTGGCGAGGTAATCAGAAAGTATATGCCGGGAGACAAGGTTCCGGTATTCGCCAACTACTCGTCGTTTGAGGAATTGCACTCCCTGTACCGCGCCACGAACAGCCAGTTGATAGCGGCAAACAGGGCTGGGAATAAAACGCAAGAATACTTCCTTATGCAGTTGAAAAACTCTCTTGGGGAACGACTGGCCTCGTTTGAGTCAAAAGGTGCTGGGGAAGTTGCTTCCAAACTTTCTGATTTCAATCAATGGTTCTCGACCAAATACGCTCCAGCTTTTTACGAGGGCGTAGGTGGTCGCATGGCGGCGAGTAACAGATTCGGGGATGTTATCAAGCCCGAGTCTGTTGTGGGCAAGTTCTTTACTCCGTCTGGGATAGATGATTTCAACCTTGTCTACCAAGGCAACAAAGACGCGCAGCAAGCTCTGAAGGATGGCGTATTGGGTTTGTTCAAGGATGCTGCTATCAAGGATGGCAGGATTGACCTTGGGGCCGCGCAACGGTTCCTGCGCTCTAATCAAGAGACATTGGCGAAGGTGCCGGATATTGCTGCAACGCTGAAGAACGCGACTACGCTCAATGAGGGGCTTGTGGCTCGGGCTACGCGACTACAGGAGGCGCAGTCTAATCTCGATAAGACGCTGCTCTCAAAAATAGCCGGTGAACCGGACAACGCCAAGGTTATCCAGAAGGCTCTAGCCGACCCAGTATATCTCAGGCAGTTAGTGGCTACGGCAAGAACACCATCAGCTCAGAAGGCTGTCGCTAGAGGCATCGTTGACGGCATACCAGAGGCGGCTCAGAAGGCTGGTTCCAATCCGCTTGCGTTCGTATTGAGCAACGAATCCAAGTTGCGCCCTGCTCTCGACAGACTCGACCCAAAACACTTCGACAACCTTCTTACCATAGCTACTGCCAGAACTATCCAGGGGCGCGTAACGCCGCCGAAGTATGGGGAGAATCTTGCTGTCACGGATGTTGTTGAGAAATTGACAGGATCAACACCAAGAACCATTTGGGCGCAATCAGCAAACACTGCGGCTGGTAGGCAAAGTTCTGTGACCGCTGTTCTTCACTTGCTGACCCGTTTCGCAATCAAGAAAACGGAGCAACGCGCCGACGATCTTCTGAAGGCTGTTATCTATAATCCACCGTTGGCGGCTGAAATGGCGAAGGCCGCAAAGATGCCTTTCAGCATTGCAGAGTCAAACAAGTTGGCAGACCATCTGCGGAATGCTGGAATCAGAATCACGGTAGAAGCATCGCAACCAAGCCAACAGCAATAACCAAGGAAACATAATGGCCTCGAAGTCCGCTGAGTATCAGAAGATGTACAGGGAGAAGTATCCCGAGCGGATCGCTGCGTATCACAAACGGTATCATGAGAAGCATCCCGAGAAGTCTGCCGAGTCGTATAGAAAGTATTTGGAAAAACATCCGGGACGCAAGGCTGAGTCTCGTAAGAAATTCACGGAAGCGCATCCTGAACGTGCGGCTGAATATCAGAAAAGGTATGAAGCGAAGCATCCGGGGGTCGGTGCGGAGAAAGCGAAAAGGTATCGTGAGAGGCATCCTGATCGTGTGAAGGAGTCTAGGATCGCTGGGAAAGAGAATATGGACGCATGGCGAGCGGCCAATAGAGATAGTATCAACGCTCGCAATAAGGAATGGGTGGCCAAGAACAAAGACAAGGTTCGTGAGATGTCTAAACGATATGCGTCTGCGAATCAGGAAAAGATTAAAGCTAGAAATAAAAAACGTAGGGATGATAACAAGCCTCAATATCGTGAGTCAGCGAGAAATTGGAGAAGGTCAAATCCTGAGAAATGCAAGGAACTGGCGGCATCATGGAAAGAGAAGAACCGGGAACGATACCTTGCTCGCAGCGCGTTCTATACTGCTGAGAGAAGATTCCAAGAACGGCAGGCAACGCCTAAGTGGGCGAACAAATTTTTCATGAAGGAAATTTATCACCTAGCGAAGTTGAGAACGCGGTATCTAGGGATACCTCATGAGGTCGATCACATCATTCCTCTCAAGGGTAAAAATGTTTGCGGCTTGCATGTTGAACATAACCTGCGCGTGATTCCTTGGATTGAGAACATCAAGAAAAGTAACAAACTGATGGAGCAAATATAATGGCTACGACCAAATTTACCAACTTGGTTACATTAACAGACGCGGGATGGTTCGATAACGCAGACACCGTAACCTACAGCTACCTAACCTCACCCTCCGGCACGAACACGATCACTGCGACCGGCCCCGCATCGATGACGGCGTATGCGGCTGGGCAGAAGTTTAGCTTCCTGCCGGCTAACAATAACACGGGGGCGACTACGCTCAATATCACTCCGAGTGGCGGGGCTGCACTGGGCGCGAAGAACATCTATCAAGCGGGTGCTGCACTGGTTGCCAACGAGATTCAGGCGAACATTCCGCTGACGGTTCAGTACGACGGAACGCAGTTCAATGTGGTCGGGCCGTTCAATAGCGGGAAGATTGCTGGCACTACGCTCAACACGACTCAGACATCCTTCACCGCCCTAGCCGGAGCCACCACGCTGCTGACCATCGGCGGCACAGGTGCGAGTTCAGTCTTTGCAATCCCCGGCACGCTGGATGCGAGCGGGACGACAGGTGCGCTGACTGTTGCTGGTGG
>VFSW01004486.1_pt1 | contig 20823 bp, 31 predicted proteins | sample 5358111 | NCBI WGS metagenome assembly VFSW01 (sample SAMN11554181, study PRJNA540505) | mine drainage metagenome | isolation source: sediment from site ElyBrook_90M | place: USA: Ely Copper Mine, Vershire, VT | collected 2017
TAGCCGCCGTCCAGGACGCCGCGCAACGCGCCATTGAGCAAGCCGAAGTCATCCGTCTGTCGCTGGCCGATCAAGAGTGCGTTGCACAGGCGCTGCTGTCGCCGCCGAAACCGTCCCCAGCCGTGGAACGTGCCTTTACCCGTCGCAACAAGCTCCTGCGCACTGAATGAGCCGCGCACCGTTCCAGCTTGCGCCGCTCGATGCACCTGCCGTGGGCCGTGAAGTGCTTAAGGCAGCGAGCCCACTAAGGCGCAAAAGCTAACGGTCCATTTCCACACCTCGATCCTGCCGTGGATCTCGTTTTGTCTGATGGCGAGGCTTCTCGCTGATCCGTTCCTTGGCCAGCGTTGCCGATTCCTTATCTAACGTCTGTCCGGACTGTTTTGCGGCTTTGTCGGCATGCTGGGTGTATACGATCACGTCTTCCCTGGCGCGAGTCGCATTGACATAGGTCTCACGATTTCCATGCCTACCGCCTTTCTCTGCGGTGTTGTGATGCACCATTACCTTGTCAATGGTTTGGCCTTGTGCTTTGTAGCTGGTAACGGCATAAGCATGATTGATGTGCCTATACTTGTCTGCATCGAATTCGCGGGTCTGTCCGTTCTCCATCTTCGCAGTAATCTTGGTGCCTTCGATCTTCTCGATGCGGCCGGCCTGGCCGTTTTTAACATTGAGGTCTTTATCATTTTTGGTGAAGGCAATCTTATCGCCAACGGCCAGCTCCTTGCCTTTCGTCACCTCGTACAGTTCTTTGCCTTGTACCTTGGCAGGATCAAACCTGATTTCGCGGCCAGACTCAGTCCTGGCAGTCACGATATTAGTGCGGTGGTTTGCGCTTACAACAGTGGCGCGCTCACCTTTCCCAACTTCAAGCGTGGTGTATTTGTTGGTGAACTCGACCACCTGGCCTTTCTCAAAGGTGGTCGCACGTTTTAAGTCTTCCTTGGTGCTGCTTGTGTTCTCGAACGTATCGAAGCGCCGCCCGTCTTTGAGCTCGCCTCTATCCTTCAGCTCATCACGTACTGCGTTGTTGATCGCACTGCGGTCGGCATTGGTGGCAGTAATGATCAGCACCTTATCCCGGACGCCTTTATCCATGCTGCTATAGTCCCTGGCAAGGGTGGCGATAACCACCTTGTTGTCCGCCTTGGCAGCCTCACCGAGGGCCGCACGGTACTCCGTTTCATCTTTTGTCGTTGGGCGTTCTATGGACGCATACCGCTCGCGAACCCCTTCCTGTGCGGCGCTAAGTTCCCTGGTGTACAGGCCTTTCATAGCCTCACTATGCCTGCCTTCGAGAATCATGTTGACCGTATCTCTTGCACGGTCTGTGGTTTGCCTGCGAATCGATTCTTGCCCCAGCTCGGCCATAGGCATGTGGTGTTGCGCAAGTTCAAAGGCCTTCCCTGCGGAAACGGACTGATGTTGAGCCTCGTCACCCAGGAACACGGTTTTAGCGCCTTGCTGCTCGGTGGCATTGATAACGCGGTTAAATTCTTTCTGGCCGCTCATAGTAGCTTCGTCGCTTATGTGCAAAACCTTCCGTGTTTCCCCGTTTGCTTTTGCGGCCTGGTCTTTTAAATCAGACAGCGCCGCACTGCGATTTTTCGATGTTTCAATGGTGGCTTGTGCATGCACAACAATGGACTCCGCACGCGAGGCTTTCTCCCATCCCTCAAGGCTCGTGAGCGCTTTATTGGCCGCCCAGGTACCAGCCTTCCCTAACGCGGTATCAGACCGTTCGCCATCGTTGAGTTTGTCTTTCAGGTGTCCAGCCAACTCAGCGACTCCCCAGCCGCCTCCGGACTTGAACACACCTTTATCGGTGATAACATATTTCGTATCGGTCAATCCGAGGTGATTGACGTTTTTCGAGTCAATACGTGTGGTCTTTTCATACAGGCTTTTCGTCCAGGTGTTGCCGATTTTGTCCGTGTAGTAAGCACGCTTCTCCGCGTCAAACTCAAGCTTGACCGTGCCTTTTTCGACGCCTTTGTATAGTGCTTTGAAATTGGGCGTTGTACCAAATACGCCGCTGTTTTTTTCGTGAGTATCGAGGGCACGCTGCGCAAGCTTTGCATCCCTGGCAATTTGATCGGACTCAATCAGGTGGCGTTCCGTTGTGGTGGACGCGATGCCTGACTCCTGCTGCAGCTTGTCGGCCTGTGCGCCGCCGTTACTGAATCCCTTAACTTCCCAACCCTTGCTTTCGGCGGCTTCGCGCACCAACTCAAGCATGGTGGTTTTGCCCGTACCGGCCAAACCCTGCACACCTTGGAAACGGTCGTCGCCAGTGAGAATCATGCGCGCTGCGTCACGCTGCTCATGGGATAGCTCGAAGCCCTTACGTGCTTCAAAAGCCGATAGTGCCTTCTCAAAGTCTTTACCGCTCATCACTGAATCATGCGCGCCGTGTCCGGCCGCGAGCCGTTCACCCATCTTCAGCTCAGACCCAACCGCCTCGATCGTCGTAATCTTGCCCTCCTCGCGCTGAATCAAGCCTCCCGCCCTGGTTTGAGCAGCAATTGCCTCAGAAAGCCTGTCTGTGTTGGTACTTCCCTGGCTAAATCTCGCAACCTCTTTCCATAGGTCTTTATCGGTAAAAGCCATTTCCCGCTCTGTGAGGTGATTTACAGCGGATTGCACGGCATCAAGGGCTGACTGTTGCTGATCGGCGACGTTTTGGCGCTGTGGCGCCCCACGCTCAGCCTGTTTAATGCCTGCGGCTTCAGCTTCCACCTGCCACCTGGTACGGTGCGCGTCAGCTGATTCAGGATGGTCCTTGTCATGCCTGGTGGCGAGAGCCGCAGTCTGCCGGGCGGCATGACTGGCGGTATCCTTGTCTAGGCCGCGTTCGGCCAGCGCACCCTTAATTTCTTCGCTGCGCTTGGAGAAGGTGTCGAGGTTTTCCTTGCTGTAGCCTGCTATTTCGAAGTTGCCCTTTTTATCCCACTCCAATGCGTAACCCGCTTTCTCAAGCGAATGGGCAAGCTCGTTTTTGTACACGGCATCAGTTGTCGTGCGATAGTCCATCAGCTTCTCATTGGACAAGCTGTACGCCTTGCCGTCGTGGTACGTGACATTGGCAACAATGACATGGGTGTGGGTCTGAGGATCTCCGGCACGGCTGGTGGCATGCTCAAAGGTCGCATAGGTCAAGTTCTTGGTTTGTACAAGCTCGCCCTCGATGCGGGACTGTGCGGCCTTGTTTTCCAGAAACTCCATGGCCTTCAATACAGCCCCTTCGTGCGCAGCGCGCACGTCTGCATTGCCGAAAACCTCCGATTCGACACTGATTGACTTAGGGGCGGCGAAAGTCAAATCCCAACCGGCGCGGTGCTTCAGCTCGCCGCCACGAGTGACGCCAAGCTGCTTTTCTTCCCATTGCTGGGCGTCCCGGTTGAATTCCATGACCTTGCCTTCTAGTTGCTTTGTGAGGTCGGCTTCGCTGACTTCGCGGCCAGCGAGCCCTTGATATTCTGCGCCCTGGCCTTGCCATTGCGATGGCACGTCCTGGCCAGCGTAATACTCGGTAGCGGCCTGTTCAGTCATGTATTTGCTGATGCCGCCGGCGGATTTGATTGAAGACATTGAGATCATAGATTTTCCTTGCTGGCCAGGTTCGAATTAGGCGAAATTACCAGGGGTCGATCTGCCGTTGATCACCGACAACAATTTCAGGCTGGCGATGAACTTGGTCGGCCGGATCGGAGACCAGTTCTGGCGGCAGCACAGGTGAGGGCGCCGCCAAGTTCAACCCCTCGCGCTCAATGTAGGCCTCGACATTGGCCGGTCGTTCTTTGTACTCATACGAGACTTTGGCGATGGGGTGGGGGCCTGCAATCTTTAGATAGCCCGTCATGTCTGGCAGCACCATAATTTCGCTGCCCGTCACCAGGTGCCGTTCGGCGCGCTTCCCGCCGAGGTTTACGCCGTCACGGTTGGATTCAATGCCAAACGACACGGATTGATTAACCTCCTCAACCTCTTCTTTGCCCAAATTGTCCGCCATTCTGCTGGCCGACGATTCTTCTTCCGTGCGCAAAACGAGCTTGTTTTGCAGGTTTGCGACGAAAACCTTTGTCATATCCTCGCCGTATATTTCATCCATCTGACTGAGGTTTTGAAGTCCAACGGTCGATACGATCCCGTACTTCCGGCCTTCCGTTAAAGACGTGTCCAATGCTTTCAGTTTGGATAGGCTCGCCAGCTCGTCCAGCATGAACATGAGGCGAATATCGGTGGTCGGTGGCATGGACATAGCCTCGGCCAAGGCCAACTCAAGCCATGCACTTATAAATGGCTTGGCGACCTGGTGTTGAGTGGAAGATGACACAAGGAACAGGCAGGCATCGTCATCACGCCGTATGAAATCCCTTACCGAGAATGAGGCGTTCGGCTTGTCAAAAAACGAGAAGAACCGAATAGCTGGCTGCGAGATCAAGGTAAACCGAACTGATCCAGACGGCCCGACGTTTCCTGGGTGGATCGTGCCGCAACTCGGCGCATTGTGTAGCTTCAAAAGATTGAATAATTCTTCAAGCGTGTACTGCGTAATGAAGTGCAATATGTCGGCCATAGTTCCGCCGTCATTGCGAACGATGGTAATCAAATCTTCCAAAAGCATTCGTGCTGCGTTATCCCACACAGGGTCCTTGCTATTCTTGTTCTCCGGTACAAAGAATGTCGAAATCATGGCAGGATCGGTAATTTTTCGAAGGTCTGAGAATATCGACCAGTCAGCACTTCTAGCATCAAATGGACTCAACAGAACGTCAATGCCGGGCCGGAAGAACTTCTGCGTGAACTCGCCTGTTTTGTCGTAAATAACCATCTTCTTATTCCAGCGCCTAGCATCCTCGATGATCTGGTCTATTACTTGCGATTTACCGGCTCCCATGCTGCCTACCGCAAGAATATTGCGCGGTAAAAGGTCGGCGGGGATTGACACTCCTGCTATCGTTATGGGCGATGGATTCTTGATGAGCTGTTTCAATGTATCGGCATCAACTAGCACCTGGCCCCGCAAGAATTCATCAGTCTGCGCTTGCTTTCCGTACTTCACGTAGAACACACCCAACGAAATAATGGCCGCTAATGCAAAGAGAACCGAGAGGAATAGAAACCACACCACGTGGTGATAATGCTCGGTCATTTCTGGTGTACCAACTACGAATTTAACGATAGCCGCGCTCGTTGTTCCGTCCACTAGAATGCCGTCTGGCCGCACGAAGTCTAGCCGATGATTTGGCAAGTGCACCAACGTCCAGAACCGTGCATACATTGTTTTATAAAACACATACCAATCATATTTGTCCACGAAAGCGTAAATCATTACCCAGCTACTGCCGACAAACACCAAGGCACCGGCGAGCAAAAGACTAAGGGTGTTTTTGAGCAAGTATTGAATGCGGTTCAACATCAAGTCGCCGCCGGTCAGGAACGTTGTCAGCATGCTTTTATCTGTCGTACTCATTCCTTAATCTCCTCTTGACCAAAGATTTCGGTAACGTTTCTGGTGGCACTCGCCTCGGCCTTATCAAGGCGCTGTGGGTCGTTCGGCATGGAAGTAGATAGGTACACCAGCGCCTTGTAGTTACTCCGCTGCATGGCCCTTAGGCGACCCTCTAGCTGATCTATACGCGCTGACTGAGCATCGGCTTGGTGAAAATACTGAAGGCCTATTTTGAGCAAAATCCCGATTGCAGCATTCCGACTTATGCCATTAGATTTAGCGAACTCTTCAGCTGCTGTAAATGTCGATTCTGGTGCGCGAATAGAGAATTTCTTATAAACATCCATGTTCGAATCCTTAACAGATAATTAAATTAGCTGCGCAATAATCAACACAACGGAACACCGATTATATGCGCATATACTCGGCTGTCTGTCATATATTACGCTGTTTCGGGTGCACTATTCTGCATGATAATATAAGAAAGTGCACACCTACAAACAACCTTATACAATAAGGGCAACGCGCCGTTTTATCTCACGCAAGTGAGATGCGTAGTGTGTGCTACATCTTATAAGGTCAGGAGATTCACCCCTGACCGGCCCAACAAAATTTCGGTTTCTGATATTGTCGCTATGCAAAATCCAAGATCGCGCCGAGAAACAACATAGATATTCGAACAAATAACAACTACCTGGCCTTAAGGCTAGATGCAATTTTCTCGAAAGAACCGTCAAGACTTTTTTCAAGAATTGCCGGATCGCATAGAAATAAATCAGGGTACTTATTCAAAACCCTTATGGTAAGCTTCTCTGTGCGAATCTTATTTTTTGCTGCAAGCTCGGCCATGGCGATTTGCTCCTTTAATACTGCCGCCTTCTTCTGTAGTGCTGCGAGTTTCTTACTCATGATATTTCCTCAAATGGTTTGGTAATTGGAGTTGGTTAATTGATAAATAATATTCCAACTAATCGAGAATGTCGTGTGCAGTTTTCTCATCAATTGGTTTTTCTACCGGCTTGCCGCCTTTTGCATTTGCAAGCGCCGTGTTAGATCGTGTGATATAAGGATTAACCTTTGTAGCTAGAAAATTATCAACCCACGGCTTTGGCATAAAATCTGGATCAGCTTCGTTTTGGTAAAAAGCATTCAGTGAAGATTTTATGTCTTGTTCATCAATAATCTGACTCTGTGATTTTCCTGATGGGATGCCATTACGAATTCTTTCAATCGTTTCCTCAGCATCATTACGATCCGCTAATTTCTGGGCAAGAACTCTTATTTCCTCAAAGGTGCTATCCCATCCATCAACATCACGTTTGCGTTCCTCTTCTGAAGAATCGCTTATCAACTTAGCCATTTTTTTCCCTAAAAGAAGGGTGCCATTCGACTTGCTTTCTGCTGCCTTGATTGTGACATTTATTGCTAAATTCAAAAATTTCATATACCTCTCGTAAACTTTATTTTCTTTAGCGATTTGAACTGCTGTTTCATATGCTTGTTGTGCATCATCGGAATCCATTAGCAGAGATTCGCGTTTCAACCTCAATTCTTCTGTTGTTGGTAGTATGCCCATATGAATGTATTTATTTATCCAGGCATCAAACTGTTCATACATCTCTGGTGTAGCTGCAGATGCTGTCGCAGTAAAAAGAGAGAAAAAAACCAGCACTGAAGCAGTCCATAATTTAGGGATGGTCATTTAAGCTCCTATATTTCATTTATTCATTCTTTTGGGGCAGCGTTCGTACTATTGCCAGAGGAGCGATCAACCTTATTACTGCTATTTTCGTCGATGCTCTTCGACTTATTAAGTGAAGCTGTTTTTTTAGCTTCTTTGTAATGTTCGTTCGAATCGCCCATCTTGTTTGTCGAGCTCACCTTGTAATCATCAGAGACAGTTTGATCGTCAACCACGGAGTCACCGGCGCTAGAGACTAAAGCAATTTTATAGCTGCGGCCGTTGATGCTGGACTCTGATAGAGTCTCGCGATTTTCGACCGTATAGGTCTTACCATCGAAGCTAAACACGCCACATTGTATATTTGGCGATTGATAATCGTAGAGACTTACCAGCCAGCTAGAACAAGCTTCTTGCGCCCAAAGATCACGTGCGCGCTGTCTCAGCGATTGAAAAACGGATGCATCTGTATCCATTTCGCTGAATATCTGGTTAATACGGTCAGCCACCTCGGCTTCTGAGTGGACTTTGAATGCAGCGGCTCGCTCTCCCGCCTCAGCAACCCAAAACGATGCTGTAATTCGACATTGGATATACCTGCTTACCCATACAAAAGTTTGGTCAATATGATTTGGAGTTACTCCGCCGCCCTGGAGGTGACCACTAAAGCCAAATCTGTGATCGCTATTAACCCAATGATTCCCTACTGCCCGAGCGTCGTTCAAGCCGCCAACATGTTGAGCTAAATCACCCATATACCCATGACTCCCCCAGTAGACTACTGGGTAGTCGTCAATGGCACGTGTTAAAGGCTTGCATAAACCAAAATATTGACCTGCTTTTCCTGTGCCAGTACCGTCACGCTCGTACCTGGCCGTAAATTCACGAAGTAAAAGTCCATTGATATTGATATCGATCGAGGAACTCTTCACCGTACCAGTTGATCTTGAGGTTTTGTTGCTTTTGGAACGGCTCTTGGATTTCTCCCTGGCTCTTTCCCGGCTGTCTGAAACTGTGGACTTATTGCCTTGGCTTTTATCGACAGACATGTTTTTGTCGCGTTTTATTGTGTCGTTCTGTCCGTTTTCGATGTTCCGGCCAGCGTCACTGCTTACCGAGACATCTGCGTGGGCGTCCACCGACACTAACAAAACAAGCGCAAGGATCCCTAGCAGGCCAATAAAAGGGGTTTTCATGGCAATAGTCCCCTTATTTGAGTTGGGCGGACGTGACGGCAGAAGCGGGCGCGCCTGTTAATCGCGCATCTTCATCATGTATGGCCTGCGACATACCTGCGTGCATGTCGTCGAACTCTTTGTCCAGGCTGTTACGTTTTGCAGTGGCTTTAGCCACTTCTGCCTCAAGCTCTTTAACTTTGCCTTTACGCTTCTCTATTTCACCAGGTGGGAGGTGATTCCATGCGTCGGCAAAATCATCATCAAATTTCTGCTTATCGAGCTCATGAGTAGCCTGCTGGAGACGCTGTTCTTGCTTGACCTCTTCTTTTCCTGTGAGAGTGAAAAAGAGAATAAGCGCTGCCAGCGGAGTTGCGATCAGCAATGCATGAAAAATGCCTTTGTTCATGGAATTCTCCTGATTTTAATCAAATAATTGAGGTTGTCCCTAGCGACTACATTTTAACGTAACCGCATAGTTGATATGGTTATTGATTGATTAGTGCGGCACATGACGCAACATAGGGTTCACTGAATTTAATGACCAGGTCACCATAAGTACCTGAATCGCGCGCTTCCTTAATCTTTGTCGCGCATTGATACCGGACTTTCTCTATCTCGGGTGTTATGCGATCGCCTTCCAAATAAAACATTGGAGGGCGGTTGGTATCACCGAGATAAAAGTTTAAGCGGGCAGCGTCGACAAGTGCGCTAATCGCCTTTCCATCCATCTGTTTTGTTTGGTGAATTTTAAATACACCTTCGAAGCCTAGCATTGTGATATTGACGTTACCGCCATCCTTTGTTTGGCACGCGATCTTTCCGTTGTTCCCGTACTGCGTGAGATTCAATGCCACCGGATCGAGTTGTACGCACGCCTTAGTGAATTCAACAGCAACACCCGAGTTATCGTCGGCCAGCACGCAAAACGGAAAGAGAGTAAGACTTGCAAGCAAAAGAAATTTATACATATCAAGCTCCTTAATTTAATGAAAGGTGTATCGCAAAACATCATTGTCCCGCCGCTTAATTATCGGTTTACCGATAATTAAAGTCAATGCAACTATCTACAAACCGATAATTAAAGGGGCTGACAGTTTTGCTTGATTAAATTAATGGCTTACCGTTACGATGAAAAGATGGACTGGAAAATAATAATCTCTGAGCTTACCGACCGTTCGCGTGGTGGATATACGCAAAGTGCACTCGCTAAACACTGCGATTGCAGTCAGTCAACGATAAGCGAAATAGGGACCGGAGAGATTAAAACACCCAATGCGAATATAGGTCTGAAACTGATCGAGCTGCATGGCAAGCTTAAAAAACCTGACCAAAAAAAGAAAGCTAACTCACGGGTTCCTCGTTCAATAAAAGGGTATCCGTAATTCGTGATTGAGCCTTACCGTCCAGTTCTTACCATCCTGCGGTGATTAAGCGGCTTATTAGCCGCACAAAATGCGGCGAATTGGTGTTATATACATCGCATGAATAGCGGCGATTACACAAAATATATCTGGCAACGTCCTGAATGGCCCGAATGGCAATTCAATTCCGGAGGTCTCTCCGAATTGCTTTCCAAGGTCACGCTGGAACGCGGACGGTTGCTGGGCAGCATGCAGACACTCGGATTCAAGCTGGCGGAAGAGGCGACGCTACGGACGCTCACGGATGATGTCATCAAATCAAGTGAGATTGAGGGCGAGAAACTGAACCCCGAGTCAGTGCGTTCTTCTCTGGCCAGGCGGTTAGGCATGGATATCGGTGCATTGGCACCAGCCGACAGGCATGTCGATGGTGTAGTGGAAATGGTGCTCGATGCTACACAGCGACATGACAAACCATTGACCGAGGAGCGTCTGTTCGGCTGGCATGCGGCACTATTTCCAACTGGATACAGCGGACTGACAAAAATCACTGTCGGTGCGTACAGAAAGGACGCTGAAGGCCCGATGCAAGTCGTGTCCGGCGGCGTCGGCAAACAAAATGTTCACTTTGAAGCACCGCCGGCAGAACGGCTGGGGCAGGAAATGGCTCGCTTCCTCGACTGGTTCAACCATGCTCAAGGTATGGACCCAACCATCAAGGCAGGTCTCGCTCATCTGTGGTTCGTCACCATCCACCCGTTCGAGGACGGCAATGGTCGGATCGGGCGCGCAGTTTGCGACATGGCGCTTGCGCGGGCTGACGGATCCAGCCAGCGCTTTTACAGCCTGTCTGCGCAGATTCAGCGCGAGCGCAAGGATTACTACGACGCGCTAGAATTCGCACAGAAAAGCACGCTTGATTTCACTCAATGGTTGGACTGGTTCTTGGTGTGTCTGCTTGGTGCTATACAGGGAGCAGCCGAACAAATACAGGGAGTGATGTTCAAGGCTAACTTCTGGAACCGCTGGGCAGGTGGATCAATGAATGAACGCCAGGTGAAGATGCTCAACAAAATGCTTGATGGATTCGAGGGCAATTTGACCAACAAGAAGTGGGCGTCGATGAATGATTGCTCCCCGGATACCGCTTTGCGCGACATCAAAGAGTTGGTTGATCGAGGCGTTCTGGTCAGCGCGGGAGCTGGCGGTCGCAGTATGCATTATGTCTTGAGTAACGGTAATCTGTGGTGATATCAACCACGAAATCCGGATACCCAAAATAGTTTGGGCTTAGAACCCCAGTGTAGAATTGTTCACACTCTAATTATGCCTTGGAAAACACAATGGCACTGCAATCAGAATTTCCAAACCCCGGTCTTCTTGGCTCATTTCGTTCGTTCGGAGCAGTTGGACCGGCTTATCAGGTATTGAAACCGGTTCGTCAGTTGGATGATGGGGATTGGCTATTGAACGTACAAATACTTGAAAGTGGTGAGCAAGTAAATTATCGCTATACAGCCGTACTCGACGATCCAAAGGCGCTTTAATAGCCTCGATGCTTCAAGTTGCTTCTAAGTACATGTCAATGTGCATGGATGTATAAGGGCATATCACATCGCATCCCTCTGTACGCTCCAGCAGGCCCAATTCAGCCAGAATAACTACGTCTTCATGCACACGCTTTACATCGCGCCCAACTGCACGGGCTAGCTCACGTACCGACAGTTCACCTTTGCCTTGTGCTGCACAGACAATCTCCCAGCGCTTCTCAGAGAGTTGGCCAAAAAAGTGTCCAGGGCTCTCAAAATTAAGCACGTCACCTTGGTAGGTATCCGCCTTTGCTGCTTGCCTTATAGCACGTAAAGCACCCTTCCAGTCAGGCTGTATAGTGATAGTAAGGTAACGCTCTGTCATGGTTTTCTCCTGGCGGAACTGACGCGCTGCCGCTTGTCTGCTCAAAATCCACCTCCAGGCGATAATACTGCCTGGTGCCGGATTTTCGAGCTTATCGCAACAGATCCACCATTGCCATAACCAGGTCGGCGCGTTAGATGTGCGCTGAACAACTCCGGAAAGTGCCAAGATTGACCAAACGCCCTTTTAACGAGATGTACGAAAACAGGCCACCCCCCCCTCATCCAGTCTCATTATTGGCACCTAACCCCCTTAGCGCGCACCTCAAGCTGGATTAAAAGCACTTCCCGCCGTACTTTACCCCCCTATTTCTGGAAGACGGTTTTTTATTATTGATTATCACTGCACAGCACAGCGCCGCCAGCCCGTGAGGGTGGCGGGGTTTCGCTGGGCGTTCTTCGGTGGCATGTAGGAGCGTTTAGGCGGGTTGTCCCCGCCTGCGACGATGCAACCGTATGCTGGCCGGTGAAGATCGGTTAAAACCAAGCCGCGCATTCGCGGCTTGACCTTAATTGGCTTTGCATTTGGAAGTTTCCAATGGATCTACGCCGGGAGTTGTTCAGCGCATGGACTGGGAGAGTGCCTCCCACAAAATAAATATTTCACGGCGTAGCCGTGACCTTAACCAGGAGGGGGAGCCGCCGAAGGTGGGGGAACCTCGCGAAGCGGGGTGCCCCGCGCTTTTGCCGGGATTAAAAATTTTCACGATTTTTTGGTCTTCGCGAAACCGGTTTTAAGGGTTTTGTTTTAAAGCGTTTTTTGTATTTTGTTTTAGCTCACTCCAACACCATGAAATATAAGCTAAATCTCGATGCTATTCGTACAAATTCCGTGTGAGTCGTACAAATTCCGTGGTTAATCGTACAAATTCCGTGTGAGTCGTACTTTTTCCGTGGGCTATCCACAGGCGAATTGCAAATTTATTAACAAGCCGACAACTCCGCAAAGTATTGACCGTCAACCCCTAAGCAAATGGGATTAAGGCAGAGAAATTTTTGTATGAAATAACGCAATCGAACGATTGTGTTTGTTGTACGAATAACTTATTATTCTGTCACTTCTTTTAATGTACGAATAACACGGAATTTGTACGAATGAAATTAAATGGCAAAATAATTCGAATCGAAGATCGTCCACACCAGGAGAGGGTATTTCTACATATTGAGGCGGACGACAAGGATGGTGGCTACGGCACAGTAGCAAGTTTTAGTTATGCAGAATTAAAGGCGGCAGGCATAACAGACTATGACCAATTCTTGGGGATGGAGTGTGAGTGCGATCCTTACCCGCACCGGGAAGATTTTGGAGTATTACCGTGAGTAAATTTCCAAGATCAAACGAGGAAGCTGCTGCTGATTTGCGAGCAGCCGAAAGCCGGTTGGCCAAGCAAAAGCAATATCGCCAGGTTGTACGGACGGACAAGCCGTTGACTGAGCGACATATCAACATGGCCAACATTTTGTCGAGGGCTTCTCAATCGCTGAAATTGATCGAAAAGCGCGTGGTGGCAGTCGCATTGGCAAAAACAGATTCCGTTCCTTTTCGCGACCTGCAGCTGGCGGAGCGTGAAGGATGGACGGTCAGAATTACAGCCGAAGAATATGCAGAGCAATTTGCGGTTACCCTGAACGTTGCCTATGAACAATTGCAGGAAGCAAAGGTGCTTATGGAGCGTCAGCTTCGTTTCTTTGAAAAGGGCCGCAAAGGGGTTAAAGAAGTAATTATTAATTGGTGTGGAATGTACCAGTACCACCACGGCGAAGGGTGGGTAGAGTTTTCCTTCACTCCGCAGATTGCCCCTCTGCTGCTCGCTTTGCGAGGCGAAAAGACGCCCTTCACCTCGTACCAGCTCAGTCGTGTTGCTAACCTTAAATCAATTCATTCCTGGCGGCTGTTTGAATGCCTGCTGAGCTGGCGTGTTAAAGGAAGATGGGAGCCAACAATAGAAGAGTTTTGCTACACGATGGATTTGCCGGCAAGCTACCAGAAGGATTTTGGTGCGATACGTCGTCGCGTGATTGATCCGGCGATGGCGGAACTCACGGAAAAAGACAATCTTATAATTACTCTTGAACTAAAAAGATCTGGCCGCAAAGTAACCGGGCTTGATTTCAAATTCAATGAAAATCCGCAAGGAAAACTGATCTAAGTTAGGTCGATGCAGGAATATTTGCGAATTACACCCCAAACCCGCCACTCAAAACGATGGCAAAACCGCCACCGATTACGATCCAAAGTCGGCCACCGAATCCAATCGCAAAACCGCCACTTAGACGATGCTCCTTGCGGCAATGCATGCAAAACACTACAATGAATGCTATGCATGTATTTTTATGAGGTGATGCTATGGCAATGCTGACAGTACGGAACTTGCCCGACGACGTACACCGCGCGCTGCGGGTGCGGGCCGCTCAACACGGGCACAGCACCGAGGCAGAAGTCCGCGAGATTCTGGCAATCGCAGTCAAGCCGGAGAGCCGCGTTCGTCTGGGGGAAGCCTTGGCGGCATTGGGTCGCAAGATCGGCCTGACGAACGAGGATTTCGAGGTCTTCAACAAGGTACGAGACAAGACGCCAGCCGAACCGCTGAGGTTTGAATGATCGTCCTTGATACCAACGTCGTTTCCGAGGCGATGAAGCCCGAGCCGCACCCGGCCGTGCGTGCTTGGCTGAACGACCAGGCCGCTGAAACGTTGTATTTGTCCAGCGTAACGCTGGCCGAACTGCTGTTCGGCATCGGAGCACTCCCGGCCGGTAAGCGCAAGGACATGCTGGCACAGGCCCTTGACGGTCTGATGGGATTGTTCAGGGATCGGGTGTTGCCATTCGACATCGATGCAGCTCGGCACTATGCCGAGCTGGCCGTGACAGCAAAGACTGGTGGGCATGGATTCCCAACACCTGATGGCTACATCGCTGCGATTGCGGCCTCTCGATGTTTCATTGTGGCATCACGCGACACTGCCCCCTTCGAAGCGGCCGGTGTCTCCGTCATCAATCCGTGGGAAGTGTAAGAAATACATGACGACGAAGATCTCGGCGCCTGCGCGCCTTGACAGGCAGACATGAGATCAGCAGAATATAGGCGAAATCCTCATTTCAGGCATATTCAAAAGGGTTCGGCGCAATAGCTCCGAACCCTTTACTTTTCTCGGCCGTATCAGGTGGAGATTTGGTCTGTTTTCGCTGGCGGTTTTGCCATCGTTTTCACTGGCGGAATTCATCGTAATCCGCAAATATTGGTTTACCGTCTATCGAGCATGTTTACAGGGGTATCCGGAATTGGTTGTTGCTTAGGCAATCGCTCCATCGCCTCAATTCGCTTATTAGAAGCATCGACAAAAGCCAAAGCCTCATCTATCGCAGCACTAGCTTGCGCAGTTGTTTTATTCAACTGGTCGATCATCCCATTCAGTACTTTGGCCTCGGATTTATTTCCCATGGTGCAAATCTCCTTCAAGCAGGCCACGCCTGCGAAGAGTGCAGCACGCGCAAAATCTCGATGCGCTTTGCCCTCGGCTTGATGCGGTAGATCACCACAACTTTCGTTTTGCTAACCACCAACTCGCGTGTTCCCGGCTTGCGGCCACGTCTCCCAATTTCAGAATTGCCAGGTAATGCGAGCATGCCGGTATGGTGTTCAATCGCATCAAGGTGCTCGATCGCGGCTTGTGGATTCTCCTGGGCGATATGGTCAATGGCGGCTTGACGGTCTTTTCTGGCTCGTGGGGTCCAGACCAGATCCATCGGCATTACTTGTTACCAGCTGCGATTCTGGCCAGCAATTGCTTGCGTTGCTTCGCCATGTCTTCTTTGACAACCGCGTGTGGCACCATAACGGTATTCGGATCGTCGGCTTCTCTGATTCCCGCTTCCACCTCAGCCAGAAACCACTTGTTGTAGGCAGCGGCCTCGTGCGCGGCTTTCATGCGCAATGAGGCGGCATTGGAACGCTTAGTGACCTCGGCGATAGTCGGATCGTAATTGGTGGCATCGACGGAGAAGCGCGGAACGCCGATCTTCTTGAGATAGGCAACGATGGTGTCGAAATTCTTGAACTCGCGGATCGAGCCGCGACGTGCGGCCAGGACGCGCTCCGTCATGCCGTACTTGACGACAACGCCCCAGCCTTTGCCCTCTCCGATGATGGACGCGCCATTGATGGCTCCGGCTTCAACCAGACGTTCGAGGGTGGTGTGGTCGATGGTATTGGCGGTAATGGCCATGATGAGTCCTTTCAGTTGCAACAATATAAGATGGTTAGCGCCATTATATTAGATTGCGGTACAAAGGGGTAAAAGATCGTGGTGGCCTGATTTTGCATAAAATCCGTTATGGTTTGGATTTGGATCTCAAAGCGGCCATTCTTTCCAGTGGCTTGATGTTCGGGCTTGGTTGTTGCTCGGCTTGCCACAAGTCCCACTGTGTCTGCATTCCAAGCCAAACATCAGGGGAGGTGCCAAGCCATGCAGAAAGGCGCAAGGCCATCCCCGCCGTTACTCCCGCCTTACCGTTTAATACCTTGGAAAGCGTGACACGGGACACCTGCAACGCCTTTGCTGCACTTGTTATCGTCATGTCTTCCGGAATCCATTCCCTCAATACTTCGCCGGGATGCGCCGGGTTGTGGAGGTGTGCGTTCACGGCCTCAACAGACTCGAAAGAAATTTGAGCAGCATCGACAGGAGCCTTGTGCTCGCCGCGAGCGACAGAAAGCATTTCCTTTTTCAGGTCTTGCATAGACTGGATTTTCATTTTTTGGGTGTCCGTAATCTGTGGTTAATTCAGGTCGAGAACCCTTTTACATTTTTGGGGGATGGGCATAAATAGCCATGTTTGTATTCGTGTTGATTACTTGCCGTGTTTCCTGATGTGTTCCCCGGCCAGCCATACCAGCCGCGCACTTTGAATGCGGGCCAGGAATTTTGCTTTCAGGGACTCAAACTCGTCTTCCGTGATTAGTCCGGCCAACGCAGCGCCCTTCAACAAGCCGTCCTGGCACCCGAGCGTGGAATACTCAACGTGCCCCGCGATAACATCGCCGGCAAGACTCGCACTCACTTCGTCCAGGTATCTGAAAAAGTCTTCGCGCTCGCGCTGTTTATCGGTTTCCACGTTAAACGTTTACCTTTTCGAGGGGATGGGCTCAAATAGCCTTATAGCGTTAATCCTGTAACGAATCGCTTAGTAGCGCGAGCTCCAGGGTGTTCGACGCTTCAGCAGCGCCGGCAAAAAAGGCGTCGAACTCGGCGGTACCGGCCTTGTACGGTACCGCGAGGGATACCCCGTGTAATTTGAAATTCCACTGCGCCAGCGCACCGCGCTTGTATGCAGCACTTCGCGGATCGCGCGTCGTATTGTTGGTGAAGTGTTCGTCAAAAAGTTGCTGGGCGGTTTTCATTATTATTTTCCTAATAATCGTTACAGTAACTATTTCAAGGGGTGGACGTAATCAATAAACAATAGCCTTAGTGGCTATATTCAGCCCAAGCATTCCGTAAAAAATCCCTTTGCCTTCACCGGGTCAGCCAAGCACATCTGCAACATTTTAGCGCCGTCCGCTTCCTCGCCCAGCAAATGATCCTCCTTACCATGCTGGTAATGATCGCGCATTACTTCACGTCCGAGCTGCGCAAGCTCTTGGGGCACACCAGCTGCAAGAGCTTGTTGTTCCCACCGATCCCCATAAAATATTCTCATCTTTGCTCTCCAATCAGATTGTGCGGCGGTATCAGCCCCAGCAGCCGGGCCTTAGCCATGCCCAGCTCACGCACGGCTGTGGCCACCATGCTGGCACGATCCGGGATAGAAATGAGTTTCTTCGCCTCGCGGAAGGAAAAGCGCTTCTCGCGCCAGAGCATCTGCCGCAGACTGTTTGGCTTGACGCCGTATGCATGGGCAATCTCGTCGGGACTTTCCCCTTTGTGGATCAACTCGATCCAGGTGTTAAGGCGATTCTCCAAAATAACCTTCACGTCGATTTCCAAATTATGGCGAAACCGAGCGACCTGCCGGGGCGATAGCGCGAGCTGCTCAGCCAGGATGTTGTCGGGAAAGCCTTGCCGAAAACCTTTCTTTAGGCGCGTACGTTGCGCTTGGGTAAGCATGTTTGAAATTCCTTTCCAGAATAAGCGTTATTGTAACGTTATTTTAACCATCCCTTGCGCCGACCTAACTCTATCCAGAGGCTGTGCAACACAACTGGGCCAGCCGTAACCATCAGGGTTTTAAGTTCGTCGTCGGAAGTGGATGAGTGAGCCATTTTCGTGACTTCCATTGAGGCTAGGCGCTCGCGCTCCAGCTTGGCGCGATGATCCGCCTGGCGCTGCGCGTTTGTCTTTGCATTTCCCGTAAACGGGCGACCTGCTTTTTTCGGGACGCCGTTTAATTGCAAATTGCGTTTTTCCGTCGCCGCCATGATCTTTCCTCATCAAAACTAGATGTATAAATGTTACAGTAACGAAAATCAAAAAGCAAGCAAAATAGTTACAGTAACGAAAATATAATCAGTCGATATACCTCGAAAACAGCCCCGGCGTACCTGTCCGTTCTGCTAGGTATGCCACCAAACCCATGCGCAGCAAGCATTAGATTTATCTTGACACAAATACACATTGCCGTAAAATCGTATTTACGATTTAACACAAAAGGAGAAATAATGATTTACTCAGTTATGAATCAAAAAGGCGGCGTTGGGAAGACCACACTGAGCTTAGCTCTGGCGGCATGCCTGGCACGCACTGGCTCTCGCGTCTTACTGATCGATGCAGATCCTCAGGGTAGTGCTCTGGACTGGGCAGCAGCTCGCGAAAGAGAACCACTTTTTTCGGTTGTAGGTTTCCCTCGGCCGTCCATCCATAAGGAAATAGGACAGATCGGAAAAGGATATGACCACATTGTGATTGACGGCCCGCCGAGAGTAACCGACTTGGCCAGGTCGGCAATCATGGCCTCCGATTGTGTGGTGATACCAGTACAGCCAAGTCCGTACGATATTTGGGCAGCAGAAGAAGTCGTGAAATTAATAGATGAAGCCCGAGTTTATAAAGATAAACTTAAATCTGCATTTGTAGTTAATCGTAAAATTACAAATACGGCGATTGGCCGTGACGTGGCCGATGCTTTGGCGGCTTATCCCATCCACGTGCTAACGGCTGCAGTAACTCAGCGAGTGATCTTCGCCGAGTCGGCCACACAGGGACAGGCAGTTTTTGAGATAGACCCAACAGGACCGGCCGCCGCCGAGATTGAGGCCGTTCTTGCCGAATTGATGGAGTACGTAAAATGAAGAAAGTTACCATTGGGACCAAACCAACCAACCGCCCGCCAGTTCCAGCCGCTGATGAATGGGTAAAAAACCGCTCAGAAGATGAGGCTATGAAGCGTCTGACTATTGATATCACTGAGGGCCTACATCGCAAGATCAAAGCCGCTTGCGCAATGCGCGGCACCAAAATTGCAGACGAAGTGCGTGAGCTACTGTTACAGAAATACGGAAATGATTAAAAGCGTATTTCTGTAAATAAGTACTTTCGCATGCGAAAGTAAATCCACCAACCCCTTAGACCTACCGGTTACTGCTAATCTTTACCGTGCTTTTGGCACTAGCCCGCATGGGCTGGCGGATTTACTTGCGAAGCTGTTCACTGGTGGGGCAACCCCCTTCTGTACACGTTATTCCTGGCTTCCCCTCTTTGTTAAAGACTGTTTTGACCTTGCTAGAGTGAAAACGCAAGACGGAAGGACTAAGCGAAGATCTATATCGTTTATGGCGTCACATATACCTTGGCCTATAACCATTCCTCCAACTTCGCTAGCACCACCCCCGAAGGTTAGGCACGAATCAGTTTCTTAGCTTTGCCATCGGAGGTCATAACGCCTAAGCGGGTCAGAAAATCACGAGCAGACTTGGGGGTGGCCACAACTTGCTTGTGATACAGTTTCATGTCCTTCAGAAGAGCTTGGCCTGTGAGCATCTGGCTAGCTTTTACGGATTTTGCGGTGCGCGAACGCACAGTCGGCTTCGCTGACTTCTTCTGAGTTGTTGTGGTAGCTGTGGACATGGCTATTTCCTTTATGAGGCTGTAATTCTACAAAATTCTACTTTCGCATGCGAAAGTGTTGAAACTAGCCGGGTTGAAGTAAAAGAGACTGACTATGAAATTCATTATCGCAATTGAGCCTGGCACTGAAACCTCCGCATTCGGCGTGGCTGTGCCAGATCTGCCGGGCTGCTTTTCGGCTGGAGATACTTCGGACAAAGCAGTGGATAACGCCCGTGCGGCGATTGATCTGTGGTGCAAGACTGTGATCGAGGACGGCGGCGATGTACCTGTTGCCAAGACCTTGGCAGAGAATCAACTCGATACAGATTTTGCTGGCTGGATTTGGGAGGTTGTTGAAGTACCTGTTGAGCGTTACTTTGGCCCGGCAGAAAAACTCAACATCAACTTAGCGTGAACGAAAATGAGCATTCAACGTGACGCGTTAAAAAACTTGAAGTTTGGCAATATTGTCAGTGGCGGGATGCTTGCGCCTGTACATCCAGGCGGAATTCTGCTGCATGACTTCATCGAACCAATGGGGCTAACTCGCTCCAAGGTCGCAAAAACCATCGGTGTCCCCCGGCACCGCATCGATGAAATCTGCAATGGGAAACGCTTCATTACTGCTGACACTGCAATGCGTCTTGGGCATTTTTTCGGCATGTCAGCGCAAACATGGATTAATCTACAAGCACAGTACGATATGGAAATTGTTGAAATTGAGCGCGAATAATATGACTATGGAATTTGCGATGATTTTGACCGGCTGCCTAGTCGTTCTTGGCAGTGCCGGGATGGCTAGCTTTATAATTTGGTTACGCCATCGCGACGCCGTAACTAGGCGTGATGGCCGTGTATAAGGGGCGGGTTGATCAATGGTTAAGAAATCTAAAGTAAGACGAAATTTGTCGGTGACAGCTTTAAAAGGATTGGTACGCAAACCTGTCTCGCCAGTAACAATTGCCATGATGGATGAGGTAATCGTGACTCATGCTCGGAAGCGATACAAGCCCACTGAACTTGTGGCGGAGAGCTATGAGCGGACCATTGAAGATATGGGAATGTTGGCGCACCATGACTGATTTCGTGGTAGCCGCCGTCCAGGACGCCGCGCAACGCGCCATTGAGCAAGCCGAAGTCATCCGCCTGTCGCTGGCCGATCAAGAGTGCTTTGCACAGGCGCTGC
>VFSW01004487.1_pt1 | contig 20810 bp, 13 predicted proteins | sample 5358111 | NCBI WGS metagenome assembly VFSW01 (sample SAMN11554181, study PRJNA540505) | mine drainage metagenome | isolation source: sediment from site ElyBrook_90M | place: USA: Ely Copper Mine, Vershire, VT | collected 2017
TTGGCGCTCAATCTGGCGCTGGATGCGGTTGCCCACAAATAACGGCAGCTAGGCCGGACGCGGCCCGAGGACTATATTACTTGGATGGCCCAGCAGCAGCGCCGCGATCCCGAACAACGCCCCTCGCCGGAAGCCCTGCTGGAAGCGGCCCGGCGCGAGAGCAGTCCGGCCGGCCGCCTCAAGATCTTCGTCGGCGCCGCTCCCGGCGTCGGCAAGACCTATGAGATGTTGCAGAGCGCGCGCGCCAAATTGAAGGCCGGCGCCGATGTGGTGGTCGGCGTGGTCGAGACCCACGGGCGGGCAGAGACGCAGGCGCTGCTGGAGGGCCTTGAAGTCCTCCCGCGCAAACGGCTCGAATACAGGGAGCAGATTCTCGAGGAGATGGACCTCGACGCGCTGATTGCGCGCCATCCGCAGATCGCGCTGGTCGACGAACTCGCCCATACCAACGCGCCCGGCAGCCGCCATCCGAAACGCTATCTCGACGTCGAGGAACTGCTCGATCGCGGCATCGACGTCTACACCGCGGTCAATATCCAGCACATTGAAAGCCTCAACGACGTGGTCGCCCAGATCACGCATGTGCGGGTGCGCGAGACCGTGCCGGATTCCGTATTCGACCGGGCGGACGCGATTGAACTGATCGACCTGACGCCGGATGACCTGATTCAGCGGCTGAAGGAAGGCAAAGTCTACGTCCCTAAACAGGCCGAGCGCGCGCTCGAGCATTACTTCTCGCCGGGCAATCTGACCGCGTTGCGGGAGCTCGCGTTGCGGCGGACCGCCGAGCGCGTCGACGAACAGCTTCTCACGCATATGCAGGCCAACGCGATCGCCGGCCCATGGGCCGCCGGCGAACGTATCCTGGTCTGCATCAGCGAGGATCCACGGGCGGCAGGGCTTGTGCGCTACACCAAGCGGCTGGCGGACCGGTTGCACGCGCCCTGGACCGCCATCAGCATCGAGACACGCCGTAGCCTGCAATTGACCGACGAGCAGCGCGACCGGCTTGCCGATACGCTGCGGCTCGCCGAGGCGCTGGGCGGCGAGGCGATTACCATTCCCGGCGTCGGACGGCGCATTGCCGACGACGTCATCAGCTTTGCGCAAGCCAACAATGTCACCCAGATCATCATCGGGAAATCGACGCGCACCTGGTGGTTCGAACTGACGCGCGGTTCGGTGGTGCATGACCTGGTCCGGCGCTCGGGCAATATCAGCGTCAACGTCATCGCCGGCGAGGAACTTGCGGCCGACCCTGTTCCGAGAAAGACCGTGCGCGCGGCGGAGCGGCCCGAGCCGTTCGATCTGCGGCCATATCTGATGGCGCTCTTGATCGTGGCCATCGGCCTCGGCGCCGGCGAACTGATCCAGCCAATATTCGGCATCGAGAATGTCGATCTCGTGTTCCTCACGGCGGTGGTGAGCGTGGCGGTTCGTTACGGCCTATGGCCGTCGTTGGTCGCCAGCGTCGCGGCGTCGCTGTGTTACAATTTCTTCTTTTTACCGCCGGTTTACACCTTCACAATCACCGACCCGACCAACGTCGCGGCGTTCTTTTTCTTCATGCTGATCGCGCTGTTGGTTTCCAATGTCGCCGCGCGGGTGCGCACCCAGGCCGACTCCGCGATCGGCAGGGTGCGGACCACGGAATCGCTCTACGCCTTCAGCCGCAAGCTCGCCAGCACGGCGACGCTGGACGACGTGTTGTGGGCGACCGCCTATCAGATCGCGTTGATGCTGAAGGTGCGGGTGGTGTTGCTGTTGCCGGAGGACGGCGTCCTGACCGTGAAGACGGGCTACCCGCCGGAAGATCAGCTCGACAAGGCCGATCTCGCCGCCGCGAACTGGGCGTGGAACAACGACCGCTCGGCCGGGCGCGGCTCGGATACGCTGCCGGGCGCCAAGCGCCTGTTCCTGCCGATGCGAACCGGGCGAGGGCCGATCGGCGTCATCGGCATCGACGACGACAGATCAGGCCCGCTATTGACGCCGGACCAGCGCCGGTTGCTGGATGCGCTGGTGGATCAGGGCGCGCTGGCGATCGAGCGCGTGCTGCTGGTGGAGGACATGGATCGCGTCAAGCGCACCGTGGACTCCGACCGTCTGCGCTCGGCGCGGTTGGCCTCGATCTCGCACGAGCTCACGACGCCATTGGCCTCGGTGCTGGGCGCCGCTTCCACGATGCGCGACCTCTCCAGCGGTCTCACCGACGCCGAAAAGCGCGATCTGCTCGCTACCGTGATCGACGAGTCCGAGCGGCTCAATCGTTTCATCGCCAATCTGCTCGATATGACCAGGTTGGAATCCGGCGCTATCGTGCCCAATGCGGCGCGGCACGATATCGACGAGATCGTCGGCAGCTCCTTGCGGCGCGCCGGAAAGATTCTCTCGCGTCACAAGGTTTCGCTGGAGCTTGCCGCCGATCTGCCGATGCTGGAACTCGACGCGGTGCTGTTCGAGCAGGCGCTTTTCAACCTGTTGGACAACGCGGCCAAATATGCGCCCGTCGACACCACGATCTCGATCAGGGGTTGGCGGGACAAGGCGTGGGTCATCCTGCAGATCGTCGATGAAGGCGACGGCATTCCGCGCTCGGAGCTCGAGAGCGTGTTCGACAAGTTCTATCGCGCACAAAAGGGCGACCATGTCCGCCCCGGCACCGGCCTCGGGCTTGCGATTGCCCGCGGCTTCGTCGAGGCGATGGGTGGCACGATTTCGGCCGATAACCGCGCCGACCGCAGCGGTGCGGTACTGACCATCCGATTGCCGATCCCGGCGGATGCCAAAGCGTTTTCGAGCGAAGTGGATTCGGCCGCGTGAGCGCCCAGCCAATCAAGGTGCTTGTCATTGACGATGAACCGCCGATCCGAAAATTGCTGCGGATGGGGCTGACGACGCAGGGCTACGAGATTCTGGAGGCCCCGAGCGGCAAGGTGGCGCTCGAATTGCTGGCGCAGGATCCCGCCCTGATCATTCTCGACCTCGGCCTTCCCGATATCCAGGGTCATGACTTGCTGCGCATGATCCGCGCTCGCAACGAGGGCGTTCCGATCGTCGTGCTGTCGAGCCGTGGCGATGAAGCGGGCAAGGTCCAGGCGCTCGATCTCGGTGCCGACGATTATCTGACAAAACCGTTCGGAATGGATGAGTTGCTGGCCCGCATGCGCGCGGCGCTGCGGCACCAATTGCAGGTCCATGGCGAGCGCCCGGTGTTCAAGACCGGCGATCTCTCCGTCGACCTTGTTCGCCGCATCGTCAAGGTCGGCGACAGGGACATCAAGCTTTCGCCAAAGGAATACGAATTGCTGCGCGTGCTGGTGCAGCACGCCGGCAAGGTGCTGACCCACCGCTTCTTGCTCAATGAACTCTGGGACGAATTGACCGACGCCCAGTATTTGCGGGTCTACGTGCGGCAACTCAGGCAGAAGATCGAAGCCGACCCGGAACGCCCGCAATTCGTCCTGACCGAAACCGGCATCGGCTATCGGCTGCGCGCGCCGGACTGATGCGTGGCGGTTTGATCTCCTCCCCATCCTGCGGAGGGGTGGCGCGAACCGGTCAGCGCCGTTAATGATGCGCCGTGGAGCGACGATGAAAATCTCCGATCTGCCTTCGCTGACGGACGTCATGATCGACGTTCGGGCCTCGAACAAACGGCTCTTGCTGCAGGAATTCGCGGCCAAAGCCGCGGCCGGTCTCGGCTTGCCCGCCGACAGGATCGCGTCCTGCCTTCTCAACCGGGAAGACCTGGGATCGACGGGGATCGGTCGTGGTGTGGCCATTCCGCATGCCCGGCTGCCGGATCTGCAACGGGCATTCGGGCTATTGGCAAAACTGAAACAGCCGATCGAATTCGACGCCATCGACGGGCAACCGGTCGACATCGTGTTCGTTCTTTTGTTGCCCGCGGCTGTGGAGCATGAAGCGCTCGCCGCGCTCGCGCTGGTGGCCCGGACCTTGAGATTGCCTGAGAATCTCGCGCGGTTGCGGGCTGCGAAGAACACCGCCGAGTTGTTTGCGGCGATGACTTGACAGCAGCGCCGCCTGAACGTGCAATGCCCACTCACAATCGCCGAGTTCGTAACGCATGATTCGAGGCATCGGAGGCTCAAATGACCAAATCAGCGCTCAGATTTGCGACGCTGGGGACGTTCCTGATGGCGCTGATCGCCGCGCCGTCGTCCGCTCTGGCTTTTGCGATGGGAGCAGTTGGCGGAGTAGGTGGGGTAGGTTCATACCCTGATTCCTTGCTGCGGCTGGACCCGCCTTCGCCTTCGCTGTCGTCGTACCCGAGGCGGTCGGGCATCAAAGCGACCCACAAGGTCAAAAAGCCCAGCAAAGAGTCCGGCATTCGACGACCCGGCCTTTAACATAAGCAAATGGGCGATCAGGCAGACCCAACCGGCCGCGCTGACGATGTCTGCTTGTCGGGTGCCGGCTCAAGTTTACCTTGCGAGTCCGCTTGCGATCGACCCGAACCGGACATTGCCACGCGGTCGATCAACCTGGCAGTGGGAGGCACTCCGGGGCACCGATCGCACTAGTGCGGTGAATTTGAAGTTCCTATCAGTATAGCCGCAATCTCATCATAGGAACTTCAAATTCAAAGACCGCACTAGAAACAATAACTTGCTAGTGCTCCTTTGATCCCGAAGTTCGCATCAGAGGTCGCCGCGATGATTTGCGAACTTCGGAATCGGAGCACTAGACAGACAGTTGCCTTACGACATGCCCGTTTCGCAGCTCGATCGCGGTGCCCCGTTCGAGTGGCTGCCAAGGTTCGCTGGTCAAGGGCACGCTTGCGATCAGTGCGACGCTGACTGCGGTCCCCGCGACACTTACGCCTGCTCCAGTGAAGGTTGACTCCGCATTTGCGCTGCACTGACGCTGAAGTATCCAGAGGCCCGGAGGTTCTATGACGCCTGGACGCTGTGTTCGCCTGTCAGCATGGATAAAAAGATGGCCGTCGGACGCATAGATGATATTGGCTGGACCGTGATCGCGCATTTCGCGTGCGAACGCGGCAAAGATAGCGAAGTTGCGATCATGCCTTTCACCGGTCCCGGCATTCGCGGCCAATCGCTCAAGGAGCAGACAGAACGCAGCCTCCGAATCCGTATCACCAATGGGCTGGAAGCGTTGCCAGTTGGCCTTGTCAGAAAATACGACATCGTCGAGATAACCGTTGTGTGCGAAAACCTGCACGCGGCCGCCCAACTCGCGTACAAACGGCTGCGTGTTGGCAAGCTCGATGGCACCCCGCGTGGCATGGCGTATATGGGCAATGACCGCATCGCTTTGGATTGGGTGATCGTGCAAGCACTGTACCCAGGGAGAGAACGCGGCCGCCGACGCTTCACGAATGAGGCGTACATCCCGTCCCTCGCGAAATGCCACGCCCCAGCCGTCGCTATGGATGCCGGTATGGCCGCCGTGGCGCGCCAACTCGGCGAACGATAGTTTAATGTCGACGGGTGCGCTCGCGCTCAGAGCAAACAGCTCGCACATCAATTTTCCCCTTCAAATCGCCTTAGCCGCCATATCCGACCACTTGGAAACCTCCGTCGCAGTTTGGAAGTACCCGGAGTTCTGCTCATCTGGTATCTGAAGCGGATTATAGCAGCTGCCAATGGCTCAAAGGCCCCTGGCGTAGGGCTCTGCGATGGGCTTTTCCATCATCCGCGCTACGTCTCCGTTGTGGCAGCGCTCGCTTCCCGGCGACACCTTACTCCCGGACGCAGCAGCCACCGTCATGCACGCGGTCACCGTCGCCGCCGTCGTCGCTTGCCACCGGGTCGGCGCACGCGCTGCCCAGCCGCAGGCTTCCGCGGGCGATCCAGTCATCCGTATCGAGTCTCGGGAAGCATCGCGGACCCCATTGTTTCGGGTTAGCCGGAATGGAGAGATCGCATTTTAAGATGGGCTCGGTCAGCGGCATCGACTTTCTGCAGTCACAAGCTGGCGCCCATGCCGAGTCGGTACCGAGCATCCGGTCCGGTTCCGGCACATCGCGCCAATCAGGGAACGGGAACCATCGCCGGCTGCGAAGATTATTTTCCCGCAACTGGAGAACAATCATGGCACGAAAATATTCGAAGAAGGCATCCGCCAAGGTCGAACGCGCGATGAAGGAACGCAACGCCGGTACCTTGAAGAGTGGCCGTTCGGGGCGGAAGGTCAGGAGCCGCAAGCAGGCGATCGCGATCGGTCTTTCCGAGGCGAGGGCGGCAGGAATGAAGGTTCCGACGAAGACCTCGAAGAAGCGGGCTGCCAGGAAATCGGGACGCAGATCGAAGACTTAGCCGGCATTTTACCTGCCTGGGATTGTTCCGGGGACTGGCGAGCGCGTGGTAGGCTGTGGGTTATTCAGCTTGCGTGGGATCGATCGTGTCTTCGAAAAACCTCTCCACCTACCGGAAGAAGCGGGATTTCGGAAAGACCGCGGAGCCGAGCGGCGATGCGCCGATCAGGCCGTCAAAACAGCGGCGTTTCGTGATCCAGAAGCACGCCGCGAGCCGCCTGCATTACGATCTCCGGCTCGAGTTCGACGGCGTCTTCAAATCCTGGGCGGTCGCCAAGGGTCCCTCGCTCGATCCGCATGACAAGCGGCTGGCGGTGGAAGTGGAGGATCATCCGCTCGATTACGGCGATTTCGAAGGCACCATTCCGAAGGGCCAGTATGGCGGCGGCACCGTGCAGCTCTGGGATCGCGGCTATTGGGAATCCGACGATCCCGAGAAGGGATTCGGGAAGGGCGACCTGAAATTCACGCTGCACGGTGACAAGCTGCACGGCAGCTGGGTTCTGGTGCGCATGCGCCACGACCGCGACGGGGGCAAGCGCACCAATTGGCTGCTGATCAAGCATCGCGACGAATATGCCCGGGAGGGCAAGGCCAATGACGTTCTGGATGCCGATCGATCGGTCGCCTCCGGGCGCAGCATGGATGAGATCGCCGCCGGCAAAGGAAAAGCCCCAAAGCCGTTCATGGCGGCGAGGTCCGGCCGCGGGAGGGCCGACGCGGTGTGGCATTCGAACCACGGCGATGTCGCCGAGGCGCGGGCCGAGCACAGGAAGGCGTCGGTGCATGCCGCGAAGATGACGAGGGCGGTGAAAGTTGCCGGTATGCCGGATTTCGTCGCGCCGGAACTCTGCACGCCGGTCGATCGGCCGCCGAGCGGAGAGGATTGGTGCCACGAGATCAAGTTCGACGGCTATCGTGTACAGTTGCGCGTCGAGGACGGCGAGGCCCGGCTGCGAACCCGCAGGGGCCTGGACTGGACCGACAAGTTCGGATCGATCGCGAAAGAGGGGTGCGCGCTGCCTGACGTGCTCATCGACGGCGAGATCGTCGCGCTCGACGATCATGGCGCGCCGGATTTTTCCGCGCTGCAGGCGGCCATTTCCGACGGCAAGACCGATGACCTGATTTTCTATGCCTTCGATCTGCTGTTTGCCCGGGGGCAAGACCTTCGCCGCCTGCCGCTGCGTGATCGCAAGGCGCGATTGAAGGGGCTTCTGGAAGCGGCGCGGCCTGCGGCAAGGGCCGGATCGATCCGCTATGTCGAACATTTCGAAGCCGACGGAGAGGCGGTGATGGAATCGGCGCGCAAGCTGTCGTTCGAAGGCATCGTCTCCAAGAAGCTCAGTGCGCCCTATCGCTCGGGCCGTTCCGAGAGCTGGACCAAGGCCAAATGCCGCGCCGGGCAGGAGGTCGTGCTCGGGGGCTGGAAGACCACCAACGGCAAGTTCCGCTCGCTGATGGCCGGCGTCCACCGCGGCGGCCACCTGGCCTTTGTCGGGATCGTCGGCACCGGTTTTGGTCAAGACAAGGTGAGGCGCCTGATGCCCGCGCTGAAGGCCATGGCCTCGGAGCAGAATCCGTTCGGCGGCAAGGATGCGCCGAAGAAGACCCGCGACGTCCACTGGCTGAAGCCCGAGCTCGTCGCCGAAATCGAATTTGCGGGCTTTACCGACGGCGGAAACATACGGCAGGCCGCATTCAAGGGTTTGCGTCAGGACAAGCCGGCCGACGAGATCGTCGCGGAAAAACCGGTCGTGATCCGAACGGCCGAAGCAGCGGGAAAGCCCGCAACCAAATCCGTTAAGACGGTGTCGGGCAAAGCCTCTGCCAAAACCTCTGCCATGTCGGCGACGAACAGGTCCAGCGAGGTGATGGGCGTCGTCATTTCAAAGCCCGACAAGGAGCTGTGGCCGGACGCCGGCGACGGCAGAGGTGTGACCAAGCTCGATCTAGCCCGCTATTTCGAGGCGGTCGGCGACTGGATGATCGGATATCTGAAGGGACGGCCGTGCTCGATCGTCCGCGCCCCTGACGGTATCAAGGGCGAGACATTCTTTCAGCGCCACGCCATGCCGGGCACATCGAGCCTGCTGGAACTCGTGACAGTCTCCGGCGATCGAATGCCCTATCTGCAGATCGACCGCGTCGAGGGACTGGCGGCGGTGGCGCAGGCGGGTGGCCTCGAACTGCATCCGTGGAATTGCGCGCCCTATGCGCCGGACGTACCCGGCCGGCTGGTGTTCGATCTCGATCCGGCGCCGGATGTCGGGTTTACCGATGTCATTGAGGCCGCCAGGGAGATGCGGCAGCGTCTCACCGAAATCGGCCTGATGAGTTTCTGCAAGACCACCGGCGGCAAGGGCCTTCACGTCGTGGTGCCCTTGGCGCATGGCGCGAGGAAGAAAGTGAGCTGGAGCGAGGCCAAAGCTTTCGCGCTCGGCGTCTGCCAATGGATGGCCAATGACAACCCGGAGCGATATCTGCTCAACATGTCGAAGAAGCTGCGCAGGGGAAAAATATTCCTCGACTATCTCCGCAACGATCGGCTGGCGACCGCGGTCGCGGTGCTTTCGCCGCGGGCGCGCGACGGCGCAACCGTCTCGATGCCGCTGACCTGGGCGCAGCTGCGCGGCGATCTCGACCCGAAACGCTTTAACGTCCGCACCGTGCCGTCGCTGCTGGCCAAGACCAGGGCGTGGGATGGTTATGATGACGCGGCATCTTCGATAAAGGACGCGATGAAGAAGCTCGATACGCGAAAATGACCACGTATCGTTGTCTCTCCGCTCAAATCCTTCCGAGCAACAGCAGGATCAGAATAATGACGATGACGAGCCCGAGGCCGCCGCCACCATAATAGCCGGTGCCGTAGAACGGTCCGCCGCCGATACCGCTAAAGCCGCCAAGCAATGCGATAACAAGAATGATAAGAATGATTGTTCCGAGCGACATATACGTCTCCTCCAGCCGATGGTCGGCATCCGTTGCTCTGCTTCAGGCCGGAAAACAAACTGGAACTCGGAAAGTTCCCCTGTTCCGTGGTGGCGATGCCGCGCTCTTTTTTCCCGGAAAAGTGGAACTACATGCAAATTGCGTAACAAGGGATCCGGGAATGCCCGCACCTCTCATCGCCTCGATCCCTCACGGTCTCGGTCGCGAAGAAGCTACGCGCCGCCTCAAGGCCGGACTCACGCGTGCGGCCTTAGACATTCCGGTACTCAAGATTGACGAGGAGCGTTGGGAGGACAATCAGATGTTCTTCCGCATTCGCGCGCTGGGGCAGGCGGCTTCAGGCCACATCGATGTCGCCGACGATCATGTCCGGCTGGAAGTCGTGCTGCCGTGGCTGTTGCAGAGATTTGCGGAAGTCGCGCAGATTGCCATTCGCAATCGCGGTACGTTGCTCCTTGGCAAGCGAAGCTGACGCGCTATCTCGCGGCGCAGCATGAAACCGTGAAGGTCGAAACAAAAACAAGCAGCGATGCCGCGTCAGTCTGTCGTTAACGAAATCGCGCGAACATGGACGTCTGTGCGGAGGGAGGGAACCGGCCTGAGTCGGCACGACGTCCGCCGGGCCGCCCGGCCGTCGATCCCGGGCGGCCTTTTCATTTTCAGGCGCGGACCAGACGAAACCGGACGAATGGTTCAAGCGATTTGCTTGTGCTTCCGTGCCGGCCTGACAACACCGACATATCTCGCCTTCAGCACCGCGGCCGGAAGATGCTGAAACAGGTTGGAGAGGGGAATCTCGGCCGCGCCAGCCTTGCTGTGGCCTTCCACGGAATAGCCTTTGATATGAAGCGTGCCGTCGAAGGCTTCTGCGCTGGGCCAGCCGCGGCCGTCGTCCGACAGCGGGGCGAACGATCGCGCAACCGCGGAGATCACGGCGTGACGGCCATGGCGTCGCGCGAAGGCGATAACATGATCGCGGTGTAGCCCGCTGACTTCCAGGGGTTCGTAATCGCCGTGGGAGAACACGTCGGCAAGCTCGGTCCGCAGTTTCAGGAGATGCCGGGTCCAGGCCAGCTTGATATGCCCGTCAGGCCAGTGGTGCGCGAGGCCTTGCCAGTCGGGCTGCTCGATCGACTCCAGGACCGAGGCGCGCTCGGTAAAATTCACCGGCCGCCGGTTATCGGGATCGACCAGCGACAGATCCCAGAATTCGGTTCCCTGATAGAAGTCGGGGATGCCCGGCATCGTGGCCTTCAGGGTGATCTGGCTCAGCGAATTCAGCGCGCCAAGCAACGCTACCCGCTGCGCCAGATGTCCAAGGGAGGCAAGAAATTCCGCAGAAACCGAACGATCCAGGATTCGGGCAATAAATGCTTGCACGCCTGCTTCATAGGCCTCGTTGGGATTGAGCCAGCTGGTTTCCTGCTTGCCCTCGCGCGCCGCCTTTACCGCATAAGCCTGTATGCGCTGCGTGAGCGTGTCGTCTCGCTCGTCCAGCGGCCATGCGCCAAGCAGCGTTTGGTACAGCATATATTCGAATGTCGCGGAGGGCGCGCGCATCGCGCCCTCCGTGACGAGGTGCGGCGCGTTGAGGATCTTCCACCGGGCAACAGCGCTGGTCCATTCGCCCGGAAGCTCGGTGAGCGCCATCAGCCGGGCGCGCGCGTCCTCGCCGCGCTTGGTATCGTGCGTCGCGGTCGCCGTCATGCCATGCGGCCAGTCGCGGCTGCGAATCTTCATGGCCTGATGAAAGGCTTCGATCGAAAGTGCCGACGTCGACGGTTCACCGCCGACTTCGTTGAGCGCGAGCAGGCGATGGAAGCGATAGAACGTTGTGTCCTCAAGCGACTTCGCCATCAGAGGCCCTGTGAATTGCTGCACTTTCAGGGCAAAGCGGCGCACGCGCGGTGTGCTATGCTGCGCGCGCCCGGGCTTGATCAGATCCATCGTCAGCGCATCGCGCAAAAAATCGAAGATTCCCTCATCGGCCGCGAACCAGTCGGCGCGCGCCTTGTCGATGGTTTCCGAGATCAATGCCCGGTCATCGCCAGATGCGCCGGTGTGCGTCAGATAGGTTCGGTAGATCGAAAAGTGCAGTACATAAAGTTCAAGCGCCTGCCGCAGGCTGTCGGCGGAGAAGTCGCGCGTCGAGTAGTGACCCGCGGCGATACGCGCGAGCAGTCGCGCGAGAACGGTGAATTCGCTGGTCAGCAAGGTCTCGAGAACCCGGCGTTTGGCGTCTCTCAAGACAGTTGCCAGCCCGGGCGGCATGTTGCTAATTTGCCGCCAGATCTCATCGAGCGGCTCAAGACCTTGACCATCGATCAGCACCCGCGTGATGGTATTCAATGCCTCGTAACCCGTGGTGCCATGGACCCCGGTGAAAGGACGCAAGGTTTCGTGCTCACCGAGAATCTTCTCGACCGCGACATAGAATGTCCTGGCGGCCTTTCCCTGCGCATCCCGGATCAGACGGTGCAGGCGCTGAAAATATTGGGCGGGATCGCGCAAGCCGTCGATATGATCGAGCCGCAAGCCCTGAAGTTTCCCTTCCGCGATCAGCTTCCTGACCAGGCGGTGAACGGCGTTGAAGGTCCCGGCGTCTTCCACCCGCAGCCCTGCGAGCGAATTGACGTCGAAAAAGCGGCGGTAATTGATGTCGCTGGAGGCGAGCCGCCAGTGGCCGAGCTTGTAATGCTGGCGTTCGAGAAGATGATGCAGCACGAGCGTCTGCGCGGGACGATCCGGTCCGGCCCGATGGGCGGCGAGCCCGCGGGCGATGATCTCGGCGCTCCCCGCGATGTCCTTCAATTCCGCCTTGAAGGCGGGCGCCTCCTTTCGATTGGGATGGCGTAATCCATGATAACGCGAGGCCAGGTCGAGAATGTGCTTTCCAGCCGCGCTATTCTCCGCGGCCGCTTCCCTGACGACCGTGTGCAGGATCTCGCCGTAACGTTCTGGCGCGATCGGCAGGCGATGCTCGAAATACCAGGCCGAGAAGCTTCCTTCGCCCGCGTCGTAACGCAGTTCGATCTCGCCTTTTTCGAGCGCTTCGCCATAGGACGAACCGATGATCGGCAGCAGCACGCCGCCGCGCGCCCGGTAGGACAATAGCTCCCAGTCAATGTCGAAGGACACCGCATGTGGCGAGGCCTCGCCCCATTCCAGCACGTCCAGCCACCATGGATTATCGGCGAAATGCACGCCGACGTGGTTGGGCACGAAATCGAGAATGAGGCCGAGGCCGTGCTGCCGGAGCGCCGCGCTCAATCGCTCGAATCCGGCGTCGCCGCCGAGTTCGGGATTGATGATGTTATGATTGACGACGTCGTAGCCGTGACTGGAGCCTTTGCGCGCCTTCATGAAGGGCGACGCATAGACATGCGAGATGCCGAGAGCCTTCAGATAGGGAACAATGGCAGCGGCGGCGTCAAAATCGAAATTCGCTGTGAGTTGTAGGCGGTAGGTGGCGATTGGAACGGTGGCACGCATCAGCGTGGTTCCAGGCGCCAGAACACCGACCATGGCGGAATGACTTCGCCGGGCGCATCACCCCAGATCGGGATGCCCTTTGTTTCAGGTGGTCTGTCGGTGATCTCCCGGTTCGACAGGTTAGCTGCCAGCTCAAGCCTCGCGCCATCGCCCAGGCGCCAGTTTGCTGTGAGCAGTTTGCTGTCCGCCAAATGCGCTTCGCCAAAGGCAGCACTCGGCAGCCGGGGAACGATTTCTCGCTGGCGTACCGCGAGTAACTCCTGCACCAGCGCCAGCCGTTGGCGTCCCGCCGGTTCGTTGCGCGATTCCCAATCCAGCACCGCGGATCGAAAGGTCATTTCCCCGAGCGGATCAGGAATCTCATCGCCAAATTTCTCATAAGCCCAGCCATATTCCCTGCGCCGGCCCTGTCGGACGGCGTCAGCGAGATCGCTCTTGAAGTCGCAGAAGAATGGAAATGGTGTATTCGCGCCCCATTCTTCGCCCATGAACAGCATCGGGATCATCGGCGCCAGCAAGGTGATGGCCAACGCCGCCTCGATCGCCTCCGCGCTTGCATGCCCCTCAAGCCGGTCGCCAAGCGCGCGGTTGCCGATCTGGTCGTGGTTCTGCAGAAAGTTGACGAAGGCGGTCGGCGCAAGCGCGCCGCTCGGTTCGCCGCGCAAGTCGCCGCCGCGAAACGCCGAGGCCTCGCCCTGATAGACAAAGCCGGAACCGAGTGCGCGGGCGATGTCGTCAAGCGGCGAACGGTGGTAGTCACGGTAGTAGCCGTGGGTCTCGCCGGTCAACAGAACGTGCCAGGCGTGGTGATAATCGTCGTTCCATTGCGCGCGGTATTTGCCAGACAACGGGTCTTGCGCGCTATCCAGCAGGCTTGCGCGATTGTCGCCGTTTTCGAGCACCAGATGGATGTGACGCTGCGTCGCGGCGGCAAGGTTGCCGACGGCCGCGCTGAGTTCTTGCAGTATCGAGATTTCGCCCGGCTCGAAGATAGTATTCACCGCGTCCAGCCGCAGCCCGTCGAAGCGGTATTCGCCGAGCCAGTACAGCGCGTTCTCGACGGCGAAGGCGCGAACCTGCGGCACCCGATAATCAATTACGCGGCCCCAGGGGGTCTGCGCCTCCGTGAAGAAGTCGGGTGCGTAGCGGTCGAGGTAATTTCCTTCCGGGCCGAAATGATTGTAGACGACGTCGAGAAAAACCATCAGCCCGCGCCGATGCGCTTCGTCGATAAGGCGCTTGAGCTCCTCAGGCCTCCCATAGGCGCTGTCGGGTGCGTACCACAGCACGCCGTCATAGCCCCAGTTGCGCGCGCCCGCGAAATCCGCCAGCGGCAGCAGCTCCAGCGCGGTAATGCCGGCCGCCACGAGATGATCGAGCTTTTCGATCATGGCGCGGTAGGTTCCTTCCGGCGTGAAGGTGCCGACATGGGTCTCGATCAGGATGGTTTCGTGCCACGGCCGCCCGCGCCAGTCCGACGCGCGCCAGCGGTAGCTCGCATGATCGATCACCTCACTCGGGCCAAAGACGTCCTCAGGCTGGAACGCCGAGGCCGGGTCGGGCACATCGATTTCGTCATCGATCCGGAATTTGTAGTGCGCGCCCGCCTTGGTGCCGGGAATGTCGGTGGCAAACCAGCCGTCCACGCCGCGCGTGAGTGGATAGGGCTTATCCAAGAGGAGATCGACGCGTTTTGCCGCCGGCGCCCAAAGGCGAAATGCCGCGCCGTTTCCTGTCAGCCTTGCGCCGAATTTCCGTTCGTTCATGTCGATCCCGAAAAGGCCAGTACCGAGCGGGGAGGCGCTGTGGCCTCGCTTCCCGATGCGAAATCTGCAGCGGTCGGCTTGACGTCCGCGGTGTTCAACAGTTGCTGCCAGCTGTTGTATTCCGGCATCTTCGGTAGCTTGAAAGCAATCGCTTCAGGGGCGGCGTTGAGCACGATGAAAATCGCAGGCTGCCCGGGCTCGATCGGCCCCAGCACATAGGCGAGAAACCGCCCCTCGGGAAATTTCCAGTCCTGCTCCTTCATCTCTTCGGCCGCAGGCGTCAGCCAGAGCACGCCGTAGGATCCGTCCACGCGGCGTCCGTCGAGCCAGCGGCGGGTGCGGATTTGCGGGAAGCGCTGGCGTATCCCGGTCAGTTGGCCGACGAAATCGGTGAGATCACAGCCTTCGCGCTTGAGGCCCTCCCAGCCGACCCAGCCGGTTTCGTTGTCCTGGCAATAGGCGTTGTTGTTGCCGTTCTGGGTATTGCCGACCTCGTCGCCGGCCAGAACCAGCGGCACGCCTTGCGCGAGCAACAGGCAGGCGAGCTGGTTTTTCCGCAAGCGACGGCGAAGCGCCGTGATCGCGGGGTCGTCGGTCGGGCCTTCATGGCCGCAATTATTGCTGTGGTTGTCGTTGGCGCCGTCGCGGTTATCTTCGCCATTGGCCTCGTTGTGCTTGGCGTTGTAGCTGAACAAATCGGCAAGCGTGAAGCCGTCATGTACGGTGATATGATTGATGCTGGCGCGGGGGCAGCGGCCGTCATGGTTGAACAGGTCGGACGAGCCGGTCATGCGGCTGGAGACCTCGCCGATCAAACTGCCTTCGCCGCTCCAGTAGCGGCGCATCGCGCCGCGATAGCGATCGTTCCACTCCGACCATTGCGAGGGAAAGGCGCCGACCTGATAGCCGCCCATGCCGAGGTCCCAGGGCTCGGCGACCAGTTTGACCGAGGCGAGCACCGGGTCCTGACGGATCGCAGTAAGAAAGGCGGCCTTGCGGTCAAAGCCGTTCGGCCCGCGTGTCAGCGTCGTTGCAAGGTCGAACCGGAAGCCATCGACGTGACAGACCTCGGCCCAGTAGCGTAGTGAGTCCATCACCATCTGCAAAACGCGCGGATGGGTGAGATTGACCGAGCTGCCGCAGCCGGTGAAATCGTCGTAGTATCGCGGGTTTTCCGGCTTCAGCCAGTAATAGGAGGCGTTGTCGATGCCGCGGAACGACAGCGTCGGGCCCATATGGTTGCCCTCGGCGGTGTGATTGTAGACGACGTCGAGCATCACCTCGATGCCGGCGTCGTGCAGCCGCGCCACCGTGGTGCGGAAGGCATCGAGCGGGTTGTCCTGCGAGTAGCGCGGCTCCGGGGCAAAGAACGAGAGGGTATTGTAGCCCCAGTAGTTCGAAAGCTTTTTTTCCACCAGCGTCCGGTCGTCCACCAGACCGTGGATCGGCAGAAGCTCGATGGTAGTGACGCCAAGCCGCTTGAGATGCTCGATCATCGCCGGCGAGGACAGGCCGCCATAGGTGCCGCGCAGATTCGGCGGCACATCTTCGCGCCTCTGCGTCAGGCCCTTGACGTGGGCCTCATAGATGATGGTGTCTTCCCAGGGGATGTTGGGGCGCATTTCACGGCGTCCCCAGTTGAAGGTCTCATCTACCACAACGGCTTTCGGCATGCCGCGTGCGTTGTCGCGGCGGTCGAACGACAGGTCCTCGCGCGCGCTTCCGGTCCGATAGGCGAAATGGGCATCGCTCCATACCAGCCGTCCGGCCAGCCGCCTCGCATAGGGATCGAGCAAGAGCTTGTTGGCGTTGAAGCGGTGGCCGCGCTCGGGCTCATAGGGTCCGTGAACGCGATAGCCATAGAGCTGCCCGGGCGAAACGTCGTTCAGATAACCGTGCCAGACATCCTCGGTGCGCTCCGGCAATTCGATACGCTCGAGTTCGCGGCGGCCCTGGCTGTCGAACAGGCAGAGTTCGACCTTTTGCGCATTGGCGGAGAACAGCGCGAAATTGGTGCCCCGGCCGTCCCAGCTTGCACCGAGGCGAGAGGACGATCCGGCGGACAGTCGCATGCCTAGCCTTCCGGTACGAGAAAGATGGCAGCCAAAGGCGGAATGGTGAGGTTGAGCTCGGGCGAAGAGCCTTCCAGCGTCCAGACCTCACCAACGTTTCCGACATTGCTGCCGCCGTAATGGCCGGAGTCCGAATTGAGAACCTCGCGCCATTTTCCGGCCAACGGCACGGCGACGCGATAATTGTAATATACATTCGGCGAAAAATTCGCCACCACGAGGCAGCGTGCCCGTGCGTCCCTGCCCTTGCGGATCCAGGCGAAGACGTTGCCGTTGGCGTCGTCGGTTACCACCCATTCGAAGCCGGATGGATCGCAATCGAGCTCATGCAGCGCCGGCAGGGAGCGATAGAGTTTGTTCAGATCGCGGATCAACGTGTGGATGTCGGCATGCCTCTGCTGCCCGAGCAGATGCCAGTCGAGCGAGGAATCGTGATTCCATTCGCGCTCCTGGCCGAACTCGCAGCCCATGAACATCAGCTTCTTGCCGGGATGACCGAACATGAAGGAGTAGTAGGCGCGCAAATTCGCAAAGCGCTGCCAGTCGTCACCCGGCATCCGCCCCAGGATCGAGCGCTTGCCGTGGACGACCTCATCGTGTGACAGCGGCAGGATGAAATTCTCCGAGAATGCATAGTGCAGGCCGAACAGGATGTCGCCGTGATGATATTTGCGATGGATCGGATCCTTGCTGATGTAATTCAGCGTGTCATGCATCCAGCCCATGTTCCATTTGTAGCCGAAACCGAGCCCCCCATATTCGACCGGCCGCGATACCTGCGGCCATGAGGTCGATTCTTCCGCCGCCGTCGTGGCCTGCGGAAAGCGGGCAAAAACCTCGGTGTTGAAGCGGCGCAGGAACTCGACGGCGTCGAGATTTTCCCGGCCGCCGAATCTGTTCGGCACCCAAGCCCCGGCGGACCGGCTGTAGTCGAGATAGAGCATCGAGGCGACTGCATCGACGCGCAGTCCGTCGATGCCGTAACGCTCCAGCCAGAACAGCGCGTTCGACACCAGGAAGTTGACGACTTCCGTGCGGCCGTAATTATAGATCAGCGTGCCCCAGTCGAGGTGCCGGCCCTGCAGCGGGTTGGCGTGTTCGTAGAGCGCGGTGCCGTCGAAATTGCCGAGGCCGTGCGGGTCGTCGGGAAAATGCCCGGGCACCCAGTCCAGCATCACGCCCAGACCTTCGCGATGACAGGCATCGACGAGTGCGGAAAAATCCTCCGGGCCGCCGAACCGGCTGGTGGGCGCGTACAACCCGGTCGGCTGGTAGCCCCATGAGCCATCGAATGGATGTTCGCTGACCGGCAGAAACTCGATATGGGTAAAGCCGAGGTCCCTTGCATAGCGAGGGAGCTGCTCGGCGAGATCGCGATAGCCCAGCCACTCATTGTGGCCTTTGCGCCGCCATGAACCGAGATGCACCTCGTATATCGATATCGGCGCGCCCAGCGCGTTGACATTGGCAGGGGCAGCGGATGGCCGCTGCAATTTGGCCTCCTCGAACACGATGGATGCCGTGCTCGGGCGCATCTCCGCGGCGAACGCCAGCGGATCCGACTTCAGCGGCAAGTGCTGGCCCTGCGCGCCGATGATATCGAATTTATACCGGTCGCCCGGCATGGCATGAGGAACGAACAGCTCCCAATAGCCGAGGCCGCGCACGCGCATCGGATGCCGCCTGGCATTCCAGAAATTGAAATCTCCGACGACGCTGACCCGTTGCGCGTTGGGCGCAAGCACGACGAAGGCCACTCCCTTGACGCCATCCAGCACCAACGGGTGCGCGCCGAGCTTGTCGTAAAGCCGCTGATGGGTGCCTTCGCCCAGAAGATAGAGGTCGAAATCCGTCAGCACCGTGGGAAAGCGGTAGGGATCGTCGAGCTCGACGACGGTCTCGCCGAAGCGGGCGCGCAGCTGGTACCATTTGGAGCCGTTCGGAAGGGGACCTGCGAACAGCCCGTCATTGTGGATGCGCGTCAGCGCCGCGGCCTCGCCATGCTCGTCGACCGCATCAACCTTCGAGGCGTCCGGCAGGAATGCGCGTACCACGGTCCTGTCGCCCTCGGTATGAGGGCCGAGATACTGAAAGGGATCGGAGTGACGGCCTTCCACGATCGCATAGGCCTCGGCGGAAAGCTTGGTCATGAGGCCTCGCTTGTATACCGGGACAAGAGCCGAAGCATGCCGGTCAGCGGAATCCGCATCCCTTCGGGCCTTTGCAGCAACTCGTATTCGATCTCGTCCAGTATTTTTTCAAGCACAAAGAAGTCCAGCATTTGCCCTCTGGCCCGAGGATCCGTAGGCCACAGAGATGAATTTGTCATGATGTCACGATAGGCGGCAAGAAAAGCCGCGATCGAGCGGTCGACCCATTCCATGAGTGCCGCGCCAAGCCGGCCCTGCTCATCCGGCGCCAGCCTGAGCGCGCGCTCCAGTGCCGCGGCTGCCGAATATCCGATCGACCGGATCAGGCTGGCGACGTCGCGCGCCGCGGGTACCTTGCGGCGCCGCTCCTCGAACGACTGGCGGGGATCGCCCTCGAAGCCGGTGATACAGATGTCGTCCTTGACGATCAGCATCCGGCCGAGAGTGAGGTTGCCGTGATGACGGATGTTCAGGCCATCGGTATCAGGCGGAAGCAGCATCTTCAGGCGGTCATGCAAGATCGCACGTTGCGCCAGGAATTGATCGACAAGCGGTCGGTCGGCCTCGCTTATCTTTTCCCACTGTTGTTTCAGCGCATCGAAGACACGTTCCGCACGCGCGGCGGCATCTTCGATCCAGCGCTGCACATCCGCAAACCGGATCGGCTCAGGCGCAAAATCGCCAGGCTCGCCGGCGGTGGCGAGCGCGAGATGCATCTCGGCGACGCGTCTTCCCATTTGCGACATGTAGCGGAGATAGGGGATCTGCTCCTCGCTCTCGCCGGGATGTTCGCTGGCCGCCAATACGCGCTGCTCGTCGACAAAGCGATCGAGATATGCCGATGTCACGGCCCAGCCATCGCCCTGATTTTCAACGAGGGCATGAACGACCGCGACCGCGCTCCTGGTGTTGCCCTCGATCAGCTCCACGCTGCCGAGCATTGCCGGCGCGTTGGCAAAGCCCGCAACCTCGGTCAGGAACCGCCCGGTTTCGATCTCCGGGTTGGCCCCGGACTCAAGTTTCCGGTAGATCTTGACGACATAGTCACGATCCACCAACGCGGTGCTGTTGTATTGGTCGGTTTCGAGGCTGCGGATCTGCTCGGGCTGTCTGATCGGCCTGTCCGAGAATCTGCTGGTCGGCCTGAATTCAAGACACATGCCGTTGTCTTCAACGTTCAGGGCCTTGCGGAGATTGCGCAGCAGCAGCGCGATGAAGATGTGATCGGCCGCAACATCGAGCAAGGTTCCTTCCCGCGCGCCCTGGCGCACCGCCGCAAGGGCGTTCGGATTGTAACGCTCGCGGTCGAAGCGCACCCACTCGATCTGCATCGGCAATGTGTAACGCGCCGTCACGCCATGCTGTGTCGTCTCAAAAAAGGCAAGCCAGGGACGGTTATCGCCAATGTCGCAAAACGGAATGGCGGAGACCAGGGTCGGGTGGATGGCCTCAGCCGAACGTTCCGGATACCAGCGGGTTCGGGCCAGATGCCCGGGCAATACATCGCGTTCGAATACGCTTCGCGTGCGGGCCAGCGACACCCATGTTGCGCCGAGCGGAACGACGAGGGTTTCGAATTCGGGGACGATGCTCGGCGCGATGTGCTCCGACCTGTCGCGCTCGCGGAGCTGAAACCAGTAGAACCCGTAGGGCGCCAGCGTGATCATATAGGGGAGTTCGCCGATCGCGGGGAAGCGGGTGCGGCCGAGCATTTCCAGGGGAACACGGTCCTTCCAGGCCGAAAGGTCGAGTTCGGTCGCTTGTGCCGATCGCGACAGGTTGGCGACGCAGAGAATGACCTCGTCGCCAAGCTGCCTGACATAGGCGAGCACTGCGCGATTGACCGGTCGGATGAAGGTCATGCTGCCGCGACCGAACGCCAAGGTCGACTTGCGCACCGAAATCAACCGCTTGTTTGCACTCAGCAACGACGACAGGCTGCGGGACTGGGCCTCGACATTGACCGATTCATAGCCATAGACCGAATCCATGATGATGGGGGCATAGAGCCGCGCAGGATCGGCGCGGGAGAACCCGCCGTTGCGGTCCGGCGTCCATTGCATCGGCGTGC
>VFSW01004488.1_pt1 | contig 20810 bp, 18 predicted proteins | sample 5358111 | NCBI WGS metagenome assembly VFSW01 (sample SAMN11554181, study PRJNA540505) | mine drainage metagenome | isolation source: sediment from site ElyBrook_90M | place: USA: Ely Copper Mine, Vershire, VT | collected 2017
CTGATCATTGGCTATTTCATGCCTTTGAAGTTTGAAAAGGCTGTGATGCGGTGGCTGTTGGTCATCTCGGTGACCGCCTGCTTCATCATCATGTATTTCTTCTTCTTCCCCGATGCCGGGCGCGTTTTGAGGTTGGGAGTGCAGTAGAGTAAGCCATGAAACTTGCTGCGAAATCTCGTCTGGGTTTGCTGTTGTTGCTGGTCGCGCTTTACACTGCACCGGCCTTCGCTCAGGGCTGCGCCATGTGCAATGCGAATGCGAAAGCCACGCCCAAGGAAGGTCAGCGCGCGATCAACCGCGCCATCTTTGTCATGCTGGCGCCACCCGTCGGCATTATGCTGCTGGGATTCAGCTTCGCCGTTCGTTACGGAAAACGGCGTGATCGGGAGAACGACGAGACCTCTCAGTAGCCGTTATCTTCTCGTAGAGACGTTGCCTGCAACGTCTCTCTCACCAACGTTTCGACAGCCGCCGGCAGAGACGTAGCAAGCTACGTCTCTACGATGAGAGCGGCCATCGCCTTGCCTGCCTTATAATAGAAAGATTCGGTACCCCTCGCGGAAGCCTCCTGAGCGGATGCTCTTGGGCAACCGTGGGGCTGCTGCCGGCTTCTTACCCGATGTCCACGGAAAGTATTTCCACGCAGAGCATTGTTGTACGCGGGGCCCGCGTCCATAACCTCAAGAATATTGATTTTGAGGTCCCCCACAATACGTTGACGGTGGTTACCGGCGTGTCCGGTTCTGGCAAGTCGTCGCTGGCGTTCGATACGATTTACGCCGAGGGGCAGCGGCGCTACGTGGAATCGCTGTCGGCCTACGCGCGGCAGTTCCTGGAGCGCATCGAGAAGCCGGATGCGGACTCGATTGACGGGATCGCTCCCGCAGTAGCGATTCGCCAGAAGAATACCACCCGAAATCCGCGTTCGACGGTGGCGACGGCGACCGAGATCTACGACTACTTGCGCCTGCTGTTCGCCCGCGTGGGCCGCACTTATTGCGCGAACTGCGGCCGCGAAGTGAAAAAAGATACGGTCGACGAAGTGGCCGACACGATCCTGGCTTTAGACCCGGATACGCGCCTGCAGGTTTTATTTCCCTTGCAACGGCCTGCTCCGCAACCGACCGAAGAAACCAGCAAGCCACGCGCTGCGAAGGCGAAGAAGAAGGCGCAGCCCGCCGAAAGCACGCAGCTGACAGAAGCCCTCAAGACGCGCCTTTTCGATTTGCGAAAGGCTGGATTCAACCGGCTGTTTCAGCACGGTCAGGTGTTTGAGTTCTCGACTCCTGAGTCTCTGCTCGACATCGACTTCGGAGCGCCAGTGTTTGTCTTGGTTGACCGTTTGACGGTTTTTCCTGAGGGTCGCACCCGCGTGGTCGACGCGATCGAGACAGCCTACCGCGAGTCGGGCGAAGTGATTTTCGAGATCCCGCCGCAGAACGACGAACCATCGCGGCAGCTGCGTTTCTCGCATCGCTTCGAATGCAAGAACTGCAACTTGCGCTACGAAGAGCCAGAGCCGCGACTTTTCTCGTTCAACAATCCTTATGGCGCCGGCCCGCGCTGCCAAGGGTTCGGCAACACCATCGACTTCGATCTCGACCTGGGGATTCCCGACAACACCCAAACGCTCGGCGAGGGCGCGATCGAACCCTGGACCAAGCCCAAGTACCGTCCCTTCTTTACCGATCTGAAGCGTTACGCCAAGCAGGCGGACATCCCGCTGGATGTGCCGTGGGCGGAGTTAGATGACGAGCAGAAAAGACTCGTGCTCGATGGCGAAGGTCACTATTTGGGCGTGCGTGGATTCTTCCACCATTTGGAGCGCAAGAAATACAAACTGCATGTGCGGGTTTTTCTCAGCCGCTATCGCGGATATTCGCTGTGCTCGGTCTGCAACGGCAGCCGGTTGCGGCTCGAGGCCCGCCAGGTCAGGATCCAGGGCCTGAATATCTGCCAGGTTTGCGCCATGACGGTGGAAGAGGCGGGGCGCTTTTTCGAAAAGGTCCAGCTGAGCGCACAGGAAGCGGACATTGCCGACAAGCTGTTGCAGGAGATTCGAGAGCGCGTGCGATTCCTCAACGACGTGGGGCTGGAATATTTAACTCTGGACAGGCTCTCGTCGACGCTGTCAGGCGGAGAGGCGCAGCGCATTCAGCTGGCGACTTCGCTGGGCTCGCGGTTGGTGGGCACGCTCTATGTGTTGGATGAGCCTTCTATCGGCTTGCACACGCGCGCCACGCATCGACTGATCAAAATTCTGCACGACCTGCGCGATCTGGGAAACACGATTCTGGTGGTGGAACACGATCCCGAGGTGATGGCGGCGTGCGACCGTATTCTGGATCTCGGCCCGGGCGCGGGAGAAAACGGCGGGCAAGTGATTGCCGTGGGAACGTACGACGAAATAAAACGCAATCCGGCGTCGCTCACTGGACGCTACCTCTCGGAAGACTTGCGCATTCAGCTTCCCTTGGCCAGACGCAAGCCGGGAGTGCAGCAGATCAAAATTCGCGGGGCGCGGGCTAACAACCTCAAGGGAGTGGACGTCAATATTCCTCTGGGGATGATTGTGGCTATCACGGGCGTGTCCGGATCGGGCAAGTCTACGCTGCTGCATCAGGTGCTTTATCAGGCTCTGGTGCAGGCGAAGAGGCAGCAGGGGGATAGTTCATCTGCCTCGGGTTCTGCGTCTGCCGCCACCTGGGAGAGCGTGGAGGGTGATCAATTTGTGGATGAAGTGGTGCTGGTGGATCAGTCTCCCATCGGGCGGACGCCGCGCTCGAATCCGGTGACCTACATCAAGGCCTTCGACGCTATCCGCAATCTTTTCGCTTCCCTGCCGGAAGCCAAGAAGCGTGGTTTCAGCGCCGGGCATTTTTCGTTCAACATTCCTGGCGGGCGTTGCGAGGTCTGCCAGGGAGACGGCACGGTCACGGTGGAGATGCAGTTTCTCGCGGATGTGGAACTGATTTGCGAAGAGTGCAAAGGCACGCGTTACAAGCCGCAAGTGCTGGAGGTACGCTACCGCGGGCGGAATATCCATGAAGTACTCCAGCTCACGGTGAAAGAGGCACTCAGGGTGTTCGCCGAAGTTCCGAAAATCACGGAAAAGCTGCGCACGCTGGAAGAAGTTGGCCTGGGATATCTGCGATTGGGGCAATCCGCGACAACGCTCTCCGGCGGTGAGGCGCAGCGCATGAAGCTGGCCGCGCATCTGCAGCCGGCAGAGAGCAGCCTGGCAGCAAGCCCGGAAAGTCACAAGAAGCGCCGCCTGCTTTATATCTTCGACGAACCCACAACCGGCCTACATTTTGACGACGTGAGCAAACTTTTGGCCGCGTTTCGCCGTCTGATTGATGCAGCCGGGTCGATCGGCGTGAGCGAACACATTCTGGAAGTGCTCACGACGGCTGACTGGGTGGTCGACCTCGGACCCGAGGGCGGCAATCGCGGGGGCAAGGTGGTGGGCGCGGGGACGCCGGAGGCGATCGCCAAGTTGAGCGGCTCTTATACCGGCAGGTATCTGGCGCGTATGCTGAACGGAAATGGAGCATCCGGTTCTTATGGGCGCGAGTAAGAACTTCGCCGCCGTGGTGCTGGTGGTTGCCAGTGCAGCTCTCGGCGCCCGCGCGCGGGAATCTGGCCAGAGCGCCGCGCCGGCTGCTTCTTCTTCGCAAACCGCTCCACCCGCGCACTCCCCGGGAACTTCGTCGCAGGATTCTTCGGCAGTGCCCTCCAGTAAGACCTCTACTCAAACCATCCATGAGAAAACTGGGCCGAACTCGAGCCGCACCATCCGGCATACGCGAGTTATGGAGGAGGGGTCGCAGCCGCCGGAGTTGACGCAGGCAGAAGACGCGATCCAGAAGCGGGACTACGCGACGGCTGAGCCCCTCTTGCGGAAAGTTGTGGAGAAGGATCCGGCTAGCTACGTGGCCTGGTTTGATCTTGGCTTTCTGGAGAATGCTCTGGGTAAGGTGGACGACTCAATTACTGCTTATCGCAAGTCGGTGGATGCGAAGCCGGACGTCTTCGAGTCGAATTTAAATCTCGGACTACAGCTGGCCAAGACCGGCCAACCCGAAGCGGAGAGATTTCTGCGCGCGGCGACCCAGCTTAAGCCGACCAGCCACATGGCCGAAGGGCAGGCGCGAGCATGGCTTTCTTTGGGGCGATTGCTGGAAAAAACGAAACCTGACGAGTCGATCGCAGCCTATCGCCAGGCGGCAACCTTGCGGCCGGACGATCCGGAACCCCACTTGTCTGCGGGACTTTTGCTGGAGCAGGACAACAAGTTTTCGGATGCGGAGATGGAATACAAGCAGGCTCTCGCCCTCGATCCAAACTCCGAGGCTCTGACCGGCCTGGCCAACATCTACATGCACGGCCGCCGTTTTGTGGAAGCGGAAGAATATCTGCGCAAGCTGGTCTCGGCGCAGCCTGGTTATGCTTCGGCACACGTTGAACTAGGGCGGGTACTGGTGGCCGAGGGCAAGAACGACGCAGCCGTGGCTGAACTGGAAGCGGGCGTGAAGCTCGCTCCGGCGGATGTTTCGGTGCAGCGTGATCTCGCGGACACTTATCTCGCGGCTGGCAAGAACGAGCAGGCCGCCGCCGCCTACCGCGCTCTGTTGGCGATTCATGCCAATGACGCCGAACTGCACCGAAGTTTCGGCCAGGCTTTACTGCGCGAGAAGAAATTCCCGGACGCGCAACAGGAATTCCTGGCCGCCTTGAAACTGAAGCCTGATTTCGGCGAAGCCTACGGCGACCTTGCTTTTGCGGCCAGTGAGAATAAGAATTATCCTCTGGTCATTAAGGCGCTCGACGCGCGTGTAAAACTCTTGCCCGAAGTTGCCATCACCTACTTTCTGCGCGCTTCTGCTTTCGATCATCTGCGGGATAACAAACAAGCCGCCGCTAACTATCACCTCTTCCTTGGCGCGGCCAACGGGAAGTATCCTGATCAGGAGTGGCAGGCCAAGCACCGGCTGATTGCCATTGAACCAAAGAAATAATCACCAAAGAAGTAAGAACCAAAGAAATTGGGGACAAACGATGTTCCGGATCGCGAGCTTGGACTTTCAGCGTGGCGGGGCAGTTGTGGTGTTGGTGGCCACATTCCTCGTTTTGCCGATGGCTGCGAAGGAACAATCGGTGGATGAGTTGAAGGCGCGCCTGTCCGCGACGAGCATTGGAGACCGGCCGCAGCTCTGCCTGCAGATTGCCGAACGGCAATTGAACGACGCCGACAAATTCTATTCCGCTTTGGAAAACGAGAAGGCGCAGTCGGATCTGACCGACGTGGTAGCTTTCTCGGAACTGGCCCGCGATTATGCGATTCAATCGCACAAGCACCAGAAACAAACTGAGATCGTAGTGCGGAAGATGACGCGCAAGCTGAATGACCTGAAGCACCTCGTATCCCGTGAAGAGCAGACGGCGGTGCAGAATGCGATTGACCGGTTACAGCTCGTGCGCGACGACCTGCTGCTGGCCATGTTTCCAAAAGGTAAGACAAAATGATCTCCCAAATGCGCCTGCGGGCTTTAGGCTGTGCTATTTTGCTGCTGCTCGTCGCCAGCGTGGGCCTGGCGCAGCGGCGCCGCGATCCGCTGACCCAGGCGGAAATTGACCAGGTGCGCGACGCCAGTTGGGAACCGCAGCAGCGCCTGACCCTTTACGTCACCTTTGCTCGCGATCGCCTGACGAAACTGGAGGCGATGCGGAGCGATCCCAAAACCAAAGATCGCCCCCAGCAGACTCACGACTTGCTGGATTCCTTTCTGCGCATCTATGACGAACTCAACGATAATATCGATACCTACATTGACCGCAAAGACGACATCCGTAAGCCGCTGAAGAAGATCATCGAGGCCGATACCGAGTTTCAGGCGAAGCTGCGCGCGCTCAAGAATGCGGCTGACGTTCCGGCGGGGGAAGCCAAGCAATACGAATTTGTGCTGACCAATACCCTTGACACTGTCGATACCTCTGCCGAAGACCATCGCAAGCTGCAGGTTGATCTGGAAGATGCGGCTAAGCACAAGAAGCTGAATGCCGCCGCTAAGAACAGCGGCAAACCGGAATAGAGCGTGCTAACCTAACTCTACCGTGCGTGAAGGCCTGCTCGAACTTTTCCAGGAAACTCATCGCGAACTGCGTCCGGCTGCGCCCATCCCGGAGTTGAAAATCGAGTTCTTCGCTTTCACCAACGTCAACAACACCATTCGCCTGCGCCAGGGCAGTTTGCTGGTGCGGCTTTCCGACTTGCTGGAAGGCGCTCCGGAAGCCGTGTTGCGGGCCATTGCCCACATTCTCCTGGCCAAGATGTACCGCCAGCCGATTGACCGGGGCCACGCGGCCCGGTATCGGAAGTATCTCGCCAGCCACGAAATCGTGCGCAAGACGCACTTGGTCCGGCAGATGCGAGGACGCAAGCAACTGCTTTCCGCGCGGGGTCATTTCTATGACCTGGACGCGATCTTCGAGGATCTGAACACGCGCTTTTTTCACGGCCTGCTGGCCCGGCCGCGCATGAGTTGGAGCAAAAGCAAGACCCGCCGCATTCTCGGCCACTACGATCCCGCCCACAACGCCATCGTCATCAGCCGCGTCTTCGACCACGTTGCCATGCCGCGGTATGTCCTGGAGTACATCGTCTACCACGAGATGCTGCATCTGAAGCATCCCGTGAAGCTGCGCGGAAGCCGGCGCTGCGTGCACTCGGCGGAGTTTCAGGCAGACGAGAAACTGTTCCCGCGCGCGGTGGAGGCCAATGCATTTCTGAAAAGGCTGTGAGTGCTACTTTGATTACGCCAACTATAATCTCAGGGTCGAGTCTTCGCGATTCTGCGACGGGGAGCAGCGAACGTGGAAAGTAGAAACGACTTGGTTAAAGTGCATTTTGATTTGGCTGAACCAGACCTGGGAACAGGCGGCGAGTCCCTGTGGGCTGCTCCAGTTGGGAGAAATCTTTACGAGCTGCGAAACTCTCCTTGGCACGTTCGAAACGTGAACTGGCTGGATGTTGTTGAGGCAATCCCAAGGAACGAGAATGAGTGGCCTGAGTTCGTCAGAGTTCACAAGAGGAGTGGCCACCGGACCATTCACGTCTACATCCTCGATGCTGGAAAGGCCTGCACGAAAGAGATTTTGGACAACTGCAATCGACTCGGTTCCACCTATGAGGGGATGGACGATAGGATGTATGCGCTCGATTTCAAACCGGGAATCGAGGTTACGCCTGCAATCGAATATCTCGAATCACTAAAGGTTAAGGACTTAGCCGATTGGCGCATCAACGAGCACGAATAGCATTCTGGCATGGACAGTTGTCGAAAATGTCGCCGCTTCATTACCGAACAGCCCGACATCGGGCTGTCACCTCCTGCCCCTTCCCTGCGCCAAGAAACCGTTCAATCCCGCATTCCGACCATGTGATTGAAATCACATGCCATTGTGCGAACTCGAATTGACGCCCGTTCGGGCGCGGGCATATCCTTGAAGTTGAAATTGAAATTCATTTTCAAGATCATAAGGCTCTATTAAATGCTTCAGGCTTTCATCATTGCGCTGCGCGAAGGGGTCGAGGCTGCGCTGATCGTCGGCATCACCCTGGCCTACCTGTCGAAGATCGGACGAAACGAGCTGCGCAAAACGGTTTATGCCGCGCTGGGCGCTGCGTTCCTCGGCAGCATTGCCGTGGCTGTGGTCATCTCCCGCACCCACCTGAACGAGGACGTCTTCGAAGGCTGGATCATGCTGGTGGCGGCGTTCTTCGTCATCACCATGGTCATCTTCATGATGAAGACGGGGCGCAAGCTCAAGGGAGAAATCGAGGGGAAAGTCGGCTTGCTGGCCGGCAACGACGCTTGGTTTGGCCTCTTCATTTTTGTCTTTCTGATGGTGCTGCGCGAAGGCGCGGAAACCGTTCTGATCCTCTCAGCCGTTTCCCTGAACTCCAGTGAACTGATGAGTTTTCTGGGCACGGTTCTGGGTGTGCTCTGCGCGATCGCGTTCGGAGTGATGTTCGTCAAGGGCAGCGTCCGCATCAACCTGCAGAAGTTTTTTCGCGTCACGACCGCCATTCTTTTTCTGGTGGCGGCACAACTGGTCATCGCCGGGCTGCACGAACTTTCGGAGAGCGGAGTAATCCCCTCCTCCAAGCGGGAGATGGCGATCATTGGCCCCATCGTGCGCAACGACCTTTTCTTTTTCGTGACGATTTTTGCGCTGGCTGCATTGATGGTGCTCTTCGACGCCAAGCGCCGCGAACCTGTTCCTGAGGCGGCGTCGCCCGCCGAGCGCCGCAAAGCGGCCTGGAGCGCCCGCCGCGAGCGCTTATGGATGGGCTCCGTATACACGTTTGCTTTCGTTTTTATCGCTCTGGTCACCGCCGAGTTTATCTACACGAAAAGCGTGAGCGCGCTTTCGCCTGCCACCGAAGTTACGTTCGTGAACGGTGCTGTGACAGTCCCCCTGGCCCAGGTTTCCGACGGCGACCTGCATCGTTTTGAAGCGCACGAAAATGGAACGGCGATCCGCTTCTGGCTTTACCAGAAACCCGACGGCAAGATCGCCACGGTTTTTGACGCGTGCGAAATCTGCGGGGCGGTCGGGTTCTACAAGGGCGGCAACGGCGTGATCTGCAAAAACTGTGCGGCGCCGATTAATCCGCAATCAGTGGGCACGGCCGGAGGCTGTAACCCCGTGCCGCTCAAGGCCACGCAAACCGCCGATGCAGTGATCATCCAGGAAGCGGACATCGCGGAAGGTGGCCGCATGTTCGCACAGCCTTAGCTAGCTAACCTAAATATGTTCGTGCGGCTCGTTTACGAATCCTTCCGGCGTCAGAAACGGCGCAAGTTGCTGGCCGGTGCGGCCATCACGCTCGGGGTCACGGTGGCCACGGCGATGATTGCGGTCGCCACCGACATCGGCGACAAGATGAACCGCGAACTCCGCACGATTGGCGCCAACCTGCTGGTCACTCCACAGGAAGATTCGCTCGACGTGGAAATCGGCGGTGTGAATCTGAAACCACCCAGCGATGGCGCTTTCCTCGACGAAGCCGACCTGCCCAAGATCAAAGGAACGTTCTGGCACAACAACATCACCGGCTTCGCTCCCATGCTGCCGGTGAACGTGACGCTTGAACGCGACGGGACACAACAGGGCGTCACGCTGCTGGGAACTTACTTCGCGAAGCAGTTATCTTTCGGCAAGGAAACTTTCACCACCGGCGTCCGCTCCACACATCCCTGGTGGAAAGTTTCTGGCGCGTGGCCGGATGATAATTCCCGAGACATTCTCGTGGGCGAAAAGCTGGCCGCCCGTCTCGGCGAAAAGTCAGGGGACGAGCTCTCGCTGTCTGGCCGCCAGTTTCGCGTGAGCGGAATTCTTTCCACCGGCGCCGCCGAAGACGGCCAGATTGTGGCTCCCCTCGCGGTGGCGCAAGAAATCCTGGGGAAGCCCGGAGTGGTCCGCCGCGTCTACGTGAGCGCCCTCACCAAGCCGGAAGACGCCTTGGCGCGCCGCGATCCGAAGAGCCTGTCCGGCCCTACGTACGACCGCTGGTATTGCTCTCCGTATCCGCAGTCGATCGCCTACCAGTTGCAGGAGGCGATTCCGCATTCGCACGCCGAGCAGATTCGGCAGGTCGCGCAGAATGAAGGCGCGGTGCTCACGCGGATCGAGGGCCTGATTTTTCTGATTACGCTGGCTGCGCTGTTCGCCTCCGCGTTCGCGGTTTCAGCCGCAATGGCCACTGCCATTTTCGAGCGCCGCAGCGAAGTAGGATTGATGAAAGCTCTGGGCGCAAGCAAGCTGGCGGTAGCCTCGGTCTTCTTCGCTGAAGCCACGCTGCTGGCCTTAATTGGCGGCCTCGCCGGTTTCGCCGCCGGGGGCCTGCTGGCGCACCAGATCGGCCGTTCGATTTTCGATTCGCAAATCAGTATCCAGCCCGTATTGCTGCCCGTGGTGCTCGTCGTGGCTGTGCTCGTAACGTTTGCCGGAAGCGCCGCCGCGATTCGCCGCGCCGTGCAGCTTGATCCGGTATTTGCCCTGCGAGGAGAGTTATGAGCGCACCCGGGTCTGGGTCGATCCCGTCAGTTCCCGCCCGCAGCTTCGCGGCCAGTCGCTCGCAGGCTCCGCATACTTCGATGTTCTTGCGCATGCTGGTGCGAGCCGCGGTGCTGCGCCGCGGGCGCGCTACTTCCGCATTATTTGCCGTGGTGGTGGCCGCGGCTGTGGCGACTGCGATGCTGAATCTTTTCGTGGACGTACAGGCCAAGCTGCAGCGCGAGTTCCGTAACTACGGCGCAAACATTATTTTGACCAGCCGTGACGGCGCTTCCCTTCCCGCCGATACGCTCTCGCGCGTGGAATCCACTTTGGCTGGACGCGGACTGGTTGCACCGTTCGCCATGATCGTCGCGCGCACCAGTGACGGCCAGCCGGTCGTCGTCGCGGGCGCGGATTTCGATCGCGTACGCCAACTGGACCACTGGTGGTCGGTAGACACCTGGCCTTCCGCCCGGCAACAAGCGCTGGTCGGTGTTCGCGCCCGCAATAGTATCGCCCCGAAGAATCAGCCGTTCGACCTCAGCTTTCAGGGACACATCATCCACCTCACCCCAGCTGGCACGGTGCAAACCGGCGCCGCCGAAGACAGCCGCATTTATCTCGCGCTCTCCGACTTCGTCGCTTGGACCGGAGTTCAGCCCTCGACGATCGAAGTCGCCGCCAACGGTTCGGCCGCCGACGTAACGGCGATCATGAATCAGCTTGCGCAGGCAATCCCCGCGGCGGATGTTCACCCGGTGCGCCAGATCGTGGAAGGCGAGGCCCGTGTGCTGGGCAAGACGCGGGCTACGCTGCTGGCCGCGGCAGTTCTCATAATCCTGACGGCCGCTCTGTGCGTGCTTTCCACGCTGATGGGCTGGGTGTTCGACCGCCGCCGCGACTTCGCTATCATGAAGGCCCTGGGCGCATCCAACCGCCTGCTGAATGGTTTCTTCGCCGCCGAAGCCGCCGCGCTCGGCGCTACCGGGGCGTTGATCGGCGTCGTCGCGGGCATCGGCGTCGCCGCCTGGATCGGGCGCGCCAACTTCCACGCGCCGGTCAAACCAAGATTCAGTGTTCTCCCTATTGTCGTGGCTGTTAGCATAGTAGTGACGCTGCTTTCCGCGATCCTCCCGATCTCGCTGCTGCGGCGCGTGCAGCCGGCGGTCATCCTGAGGGGTGAGTGAAATGATTCAGATCAAAGACGTCACCAAGCTCTACCCCGCCAAGGAAGCGGGAAACGGCAGCGCCCCGGGCGGCGGGAAGGACAACAGCTCCATTCATGCGCTCGATCACATCTATCTGCACGTGGAGGCCGGAGAGTGGCTCTCGATCATGGGACCGTCGGGATCGGGCAAGGCGACGCTGGTGAACCTGATCGGCTGCCTCGACCGTCCGAGCTCGGGCGAGATCTGGCTCGATGGCCAGAATGTGGCGGGCATCTCCTCCGCAGATCTGAACCGCGTGCGCGCCGAAAAAATCGGATTCATCTTTCAGCAGTTTCATCTGATCCCCTTCCTTACGGCGGTCGAAAACGTGATGCTGGCACAATACTTCCACAGCATGACCGACGAAAAGGAAGCCGTCGACGCTCTCGCCCGCGTAGGCCTGGGCGACCGCGCCCACCATCTGCCTTCGCAGCTTTCCGGCGGCGAGCAGCAGCGCGTATGCATTGCAAGGGCGCTGATCAACGATCCGCGAATCATCCTGGCCGACGAACCCACCGGCAATCTCGACGCGCAAAACGAAGAGATCGTCCTGCGTCTGCTGCGCGAATTTCACCAGCAAGGCCGCACCATCGTGATGGTCACGCATGACCCCGTCGTGGCCCGGCTGGCCGACCGTCGCATCGAGTTGCACCACGGCAAGGTCGCGTCCCAAGAGATTTTTGCCATGGCCGACGAAGAACAGCTCGACGAAGTTCTCGAAGAACTCTGGGTCCTGGCCGAGAACAATGAGATCGCCGAAGTCGAGCGCATGGAAGTGCACGGCGCGTTGCCCGTGAGCCTGGCGATCGAGAAAATGATCGAATTGGGACTGGTTGTCTCCACGCCGCATCCCCCGCAACCGCACGGGCACAAACCCTTCGTGAATCCCTGTCACGATGCCCTGAAGCCCGTCTCCGCGTCCGCCGGAGACGGCACTTTAATCGTGGAGCTCACGCCCCGTGGCCGCGAGCGCGCGGGCAGCATTATTCGCCGCCATCGCCTGGCCGAGCGACTGTTCACCGACAGCCTCGCCATGGACAGCGAAACCGAAATCGAGCAGCAAGCCTGCAAGTTCGAGCACATCCTCTCGCCCGAAGCCACCGACAAGATCTGCACCTTCCTGGGCCATCCCCGCACCTGCCCGCACGGCGCGCCCATTCCTCCGGGACCGTGCTGCGGAAGAACTGTCGAACATTCCGCAATCGCCGTCACCCGCACCCGCGTCTAGAAGTCTTATTGTCGACGCGCTCAGGAACATCAATAGGCTCGGGAAGGGCACGGCTTCAGCCGTGCCGTCTAAGCGCCAGCACTCCGGGCTTTAGCCTCTGAGGTTTCGCTCGTGTCCGGATGGCGGATTCGCGGAACAAATCTGGTCATCGGTGCAAGGCCTAAGCGCTGCTATCATCGGGATGTCGGTATGTCCACGCGGCGTCCCACCATCGGCGTATTCGATTCCGGCTTCGGCGGCCTCACCGTCCTTAAAGCTTTACTTGAACTCATCCCGGCGGCCGATTATCTCTACTTCGGCGACACCGCGAGACTTCCCTACGGCTCCAAATCAGTGGAGACCGTCGCCCGCTACGCGGTTGAGGCCGCGCATTATCTCGAATCCCACGGCGCGCAGCTCCTCGTCATCGCCTGCAACACCGCGACCGCTCTGGGTCTGGATCGCATCACCACGTCGGCTCACGTGCCGGTGGGAGGCGTGATCGAACCGGGGGCCGCAGCCGCCACGGCCGCTTCCGTCAACCAGAGAGTCGTGGTCATCGGAACCGAGGCTACCGTAAGCAGCCATGCCTACCGCAGGGCCCTTGAAGCTCGCGGCCTGCGCGCACACGAGAAAGCGTGTCCTCTGCTGGTGCCCCTCGTTGAAGAAGGGTGGGTTGAGCACTCGGTCACCGAGCAAGTCGCGCGGATCTATCTGTCTGAGGCTTTCGGCGACGGTTTTCATGACGCCGACGTTCTGGTCCTCGGCTGCACCCATTACCCATTGCTGAAGCCGCTGCTGCACCGCGTGGCGCCTGCTCACGTCACGATTGTCGATTCGGCTGAATCCACGGCTCATGCCGTCGCCGGACATTTGCGGGAACTATTGCCTCAAGCTTCGGCGTCGCAGGCGGAACGCCGCGCCCTTCCCCGCCTCAAATTCTTCGCCACCGATTCGGTGGAAAAGTTCCGCCGCCTGGGACAAAGATTTCTGGGCCAGGCCATCGAAGATGTCCAGCACGTTGACTTGAAGGAGTGAGGGCTAGAAGTCATCTCATAAATGGGTTCGGGAAGGGCACGGCTTTCAGAGGCCTGCCCTGAGCCAAGCCGAAGGGTGCCGTAAAGAGCCAATAAAGATGCGGGCTTTAGCCTCTGAGGTTTCGCTCGTGGCTCGCCGTTGAGCGTTTATGAAATAGGCTCTAGCCACCGGAATAGGCAACCCACGAATCACGTCAGGGTTTGATCGCAGCGAACCGCAGGCGAGTATAGTCCGCGGTCCAGCGCCCGTCCGCATCGCACAGCACCGGCTTAAGCAGAGCTGTCACTTCATCGAGAAAACCACCGCGCTCTTCCTGCGGACGCGGCAGCGCCGCGAGGAACGGATTGGCAAACGTTTCCAGCCACCCGCGCATTCCCGTGGGCAGCGGCGTGGGCCGCGGAATCAGCTGTATACTTTGCGGCACAAAGCCAGCCCGCCGCAGCCGGATCTCGTAGTCGTCGACGGTCGGGAAATACCACGGGATCCACGAGGCAGCGTCTCTCACCCCTCGGCTCTCAAGCGTAGCCATCAGCGCGACAGTAATCGCTCCTACGCATGCATGGCCGCCCAACTCCCCCACAAATCTTCCTCCGGTTCTGAGGGCGCGGAATGCACCAGCGACCGGCGCGTCCGGATCGTCCTTGATCCAGTGCAGGACGGCATTGGAAAACACCGCATCGAATTCGTCTTCAAAAGGCAGAGCTTTGGCATCCACTACACGCACCTCAAGGCCTCGCTCACGCGCAGCCGCAATCATTTCCTCGGAACTGTCCACGCCAACCACCTGCGCGCCCAGCGCAACCAGTTTCTCGGTCAGCGCTCCGTCGCCGCAACCCAGGTCAAGAATGCGCTCGCCCGACTGCGGCCGAAGCAAATCCAGGACAGGTTGCCCGAGCGCGGGCACGAAGTGGGCGTTCGCCGCGTAACCAGCCGCGTTCCACTGCTGTGAGGATGAGGATGATGCCCGGGATTTCTTTTCTGATTTCAACATAACACCCACACGCCCCATTGTTGCCGACCCATGATTCCCCTCCATCGAATCCACGGTGCTACAAAAAAGCTCGCGGACAATTCCGCTTCGCCGCAAGATTCGGATAGCGCATCCGAGCACGCAGAATTACTGTGTCCAACCATGCCTTCGCCGACTCCAATCAAACATATCATTCGGCCATCTTCGCTCACCATGCATCCGCTCGACAACGTCATCTGGCAGGCTCTCACGACCCGGCAAACTCACTGCGCCGAAATTTGCGGCGAGGCACGCTGGTTCCTGCGCGACATCACGTTGCTCAGCGCTTTTCGTGAACCCTCCGACAAGGGTTACGATTCTCTCGCCGAACTCGCTGGTCCGGGTGGAACCGCGGCTTTGTTCCTGGATGAGCCTTACCGTGCCCGCCCGGGATGGGAGCTGATCGCTGGCCCGCCGCTGCTGCAGATGATTTGTGAGAATGGCAACTTGTTCACTCAGCCCGATATCTCGCGATCAGCCGCCGGGGCCACGATCATCGAGCTGGGTCAACTAGACTCGCCAGAAATGGTGGAACTGGCCACGCTTACCAAGCCCGGTCCGTTCGGAACGCGTACGCATGAATTGGGAACGTATCTCGGGATTCGCCGCGACGGCAAACTGGTGGCCATGGCCGGAGAGCGCCTGAAAGTTCCGGGTCACACGGAAGTGAGCGCCGTCTGCACCCATCCCAACCACACGGGGCAGGGCTTTGCTGGAATCTTAATGACGGAAGTGATGCGGCGCATCCTCGAGCGCGGCGAAACGCCGTTCTTACACGTGCGCGAGGACAACGTCCGCGCCATCGAACTCTACCATCGGATGGGATTCAGAAAGCGCCTGCGAAGCCACCTCGCGCTGCTGCGCCGGAATCAATCTGGAATTGGTTCGTAGACGGCTATGGGAAGGGCACGGCTTTCAGAGGCCGCCGAAAAACCACGAATGCCGTGCAGCACCGTGCGCGATTGCGTGTAGCGTCGTGGAAGAGCGGCGCTTCAGCGCCGCGTAAAGCTCCAGAATCAGCGCGGCCTTCAGCCCCAGTGGTCGCATTTTGTGCCCACCACGAGTCTTACCGCAAACTCCAACGGTGCCGCAAAGACGCTAGCTTTAACCCTGACGTTCGCTTTTTTTAGGAAAGACTGGTGAACCCGAAATCTGCCGTGTCTCAGTACAGATGAAAATCAACATCCACTTCAACCGGCCCGTATCGCACCGGATGGCCATCTTTCATCGACGGCCGGAAGCGCCATTTCTTCACTGCTTCGATCGCTTTTTCATCCAGGCCCATCCCCAGGCTGCTGCTCACCCGGATGTTGCTGGGCGTCCCGTCGGGCTCCACCACGATGCTCAGCACACAAAGCCCCTGAAACTTAGCTTTGCGCGCTTCCTCGGAGAATTCCGGGTCGACCTGCGAGATGATGGCAGGATCGCTCGCTCCTTCTCCGCGGTGATATAACCCTCCGCCGGTGCCGCCACCCTCGCCAGCGCCGTATCCCGGACCCGTCCCTTTGCCGACTCCGCCGCCACTGCCCGTACCAATGCCTGCGCCGCTCCCAGTCCCATTCGAGGGCAGCGTCAAATGCGACATCGGGTCGCCCAGGTTGGGCATGGTGTTGGAAGCTACCAGCTTCACTTCAGGAGGAATCACGATGGTCGGTTCGACCGCCAGCTTGGGATTCTCATTGCGAAGCACCGCGGCTGGAGGTGTGATCTGCGTCAGCGAAAATTTTGGCAACCTTCCCGCGGAAGCCTTCAGCACATCGCGATCGCCGCCGCCACCACCGCCACCTGAGATCGTCTTTCCCGGCTTCAGTGCGGGAATGTCGTTCGGATCCACCAGTACCACCGTAGCCTTCACGGCCGGCTTGGCAGCCACCACGCGATGCGCCCACAGCGTGACCCCAACAATAATTGCCGCAAGCAGGACGTGTACGCCTGTCGAGCCCAGCAACCCGTCTCGCTTGTAGTTGTAAAAGCCCCAGATGTCCTTGACCGGTTCGGGCTTCGATTCCAGCTTGAGCGGCGGAAGCTTCTTGGGAAAGAAAAACTCGTCCAATTGACGCGGAAGCGACTTCCACAGAGGCTCTTCAAACAGTTCCTGGGCCAAAAGCAGGTGCAGCTGTGGCTCACTCGGAGAGACGTTCGGATTAATTTCTACAGATCCCATGATTGCTGATACTTGGATCGCTAATCCTTAGCTTTCGTTTGCGGAAGAACCCGCCTCAAGTCTGGTCCACCATTTACACAGATGATCGACGCTCGTGCCAAGTTGCTTGGTTTCCGCCCCCGATTTTACCAAAGAGATTCACACTCGCCGCCCACCGGCGGATCGGGCTCCGCAAGTCCTGCCTTTCCTGAATTGTACCTCCATTTTCTTACTTTTTCACCGTGCATTTCCTAGTCCCTGGGACGAATTTCAGGCACTCAGGTAAACGACCGGGAAGAGGCGTCCTTTCCGCCCACAATTCGGTCTAACCAGTGAATTTAAAGGCCTTTACCGTCAAGGCCACGAAGCTACATGAAGCAGACCCCTGCCGCCAAATCCCTTCGTGATTCTTCGTGCCCTTCATGTTTCATGGTTTTTTCTTCGTTTGTCTCTGTCGATTGGGCTCGGCAAACGGAACCGGCCCGCCGTGGACGTTCCCGGCCGCGCTCCCTATAATGAGAAGATTCAATCATTTGAGAGGACCTGACTGAGTGCCGCTCGAACTGAAAGCGACCATTAACCTGCCTAAAACCGCCTTCCCCATGAAGGCCAATCTGCCCCAGAACGAGCCCAAAATGCTCGAACGCTGGGAGCAAATGGGGATCTACGGGCGCATCCGGCGCGCCCGCCAGGGTCGGCCCACGTATATCCTGCACGACGGTCCGCCCTACACCAGCGGCCCCATTCACCTGGGCACGGCGCTGAATAAGTGTTTGAAAGACTTTATCGTCAAATCCAAGACCATGGCGGGTTTTGACGCGCCCTACGTCCCTGGATGGGACTGCCACGGCCTGCCCATCGAGATCAAAGTGGACAAGGAATTGGGCGGCAAGAAGCTGCAAATGCGGCCCACGGACGTGCGCGCGGAATGCCGCAAGTACGCTCAAAAGTTCCTCGATTTGCAGCGCCAGCAGTTCAAGCGCATCGGCGTTTTTGGTCGGTTTGACCGGCCGTATTCCACGATGAATCCGCAATACGAGTCGATCGTGCTCAAGACGTTTTACTCGTTTTATGAGAAAGGCTTTGTTTACAAGGGCCTGCGCGCCGTCTACTGGTGCATGCACGACGAAACAGCGCTGGCCGAAGCCGAAGTGGAATACGAAAATCACACCAGCCCGACCGTATGGGTGAAATACGCGCTGGCGGATGATCCCGCGAAGATCGATCCCGCGCTCGCAGGGAAAAAGGTTTCGACCATCATCTGGACGACTACCCCCTGGACGCTGCCGGCTTCGATGGCTGTGGCGTTTCATCCAGACGAGGAATATGTCGGGCTGGAATCCGGCGGCGAGGTTTACATCGTTGCCTCGAAGCTCGCCAAAGATGCGGCTGAGAAAAGCGGCCTTGCCGACCCGCGCGAACTGGCTCACTTCCCCGGTCGCAAACTGGAGCGGCTTTATTTCCAGCATCCCTTTCTCGACCGCAAGATTCTGGGCGTGCTCGCCGACTACGTCACCATGGACACCGGAACCGGCGTGGTCCACACGGCTCCCTCGCACGGCGCGGAGGACTTCGCCACCGGCGTGAAATACGGGCTTGACGCCACCAGCAATGTCGACGAAAAAGGCATCCTGCGCAACGGCTTGCCGGAATACGACGGCCAGTACGTCTTTAAGGCCAATCCGTTGATCATCGAATTACTGCGGAAGCGCGGGGCATTGCTGCATTCGGACAAGATGGAACACTCGTATCCGCACTGTTGGCGCTGCCATAATCCCGTAATCTTTCGCGCCACCGAACAGTGGTTCATCTCCATGGAAACGCCCATGCCGGGCGGGGATTCTGCGAAGGACACCCTTCGCGCACGAACGCTGCAGGAAATCAAGAAGGTGAAATGGGACCCGGCCTGGGGCGAAGAGCGGCTGTCGAACATGATTCAGACTCGCCCGGACTGGTGCATCTCGCGGCAGCGGGTGTGGGGAGTGCCCATCGCTGTGTTCTTGTGTGAAGGCTGCGGCAAGCCGCTGAACGACCCTGCGGTGAATCAGAAAGTCGTCGAGCTTTTCAAACGCTCCGGAGCGGACGCCTGGTTTACTGCCGAGTCTGACACGATTCTTCCAGCCGGAACAAAGTGTCCGCATTGCGCTGGCACCAAGTTCGAAAAAGAAACTGACATCTTCGATGTGTGGCTGGAATCGGGCGCGAGCTATCTGGCGCTTATTGACGATGAGCCGAGTTATCCCTGGCCGTCCGATCTTTACCTCGAAGGCGGAGACCAATATCGCGGATGGTTTCAGTCTTCGCTGCTCTGCGCCATGGGCACGCACGCCACGCCGCCGTATCGCGGCGTGGTCACACCCGGCTGGACGCTCGACGAAAAAGGCCAGGCCATGTCGAAGTCGCGGGGTAACGACGTGGATCCGGTCGACATCGCCGGACGCTTGGGCGGGGAGATCGTGCGCCTGTGGACAGCCTCGGTCGATTTCCGGGAAGATGTGGTTGGCTCGGAAACGCTCATGCAGCGCGTGGCGGAAAATTACCGCAAGATTCGCAACACTTTCCGCTACATCCTGGGAAATCTTTACGACTTCGATCCCAGTCGAGATGCGATATCAGTCGAAAAGATGGAGCCACTTGACCTTCACGTGATGTTGCAGGCGTCTCTATTGGTGGAAAAAGTCAGCAAATACTATGAGGCCTTCGAATTTCATAAGATCTATCAGCTCGTAAATCGCTTCTGTATCGTCGACTTGAGTGCGTTTTACTTCGATGTCCTAAAGGACAGGCTGTACATCTCGGCGCCGAACTCCGCCTCGCGTCGCGCAGCACAGACGGCGATCTGGCAAATCGGAGAAGCGCTAGTCCGGATGTTGGCTCCGATCACCAGCTTCACCTGCGAGGAGGTCTGGGCCCACCTCCCCAAAATCCCAGAGCGCCCCGAGAGCGTGCACCTTGATGGCTTTCCCGAAGCTGGGGACACCCTTGGCATAGCTGGTGCAGTGAGGCAGCATCTTGCAGATCCCCTCCTCCCAACGCCCTACCCTAATTCGCCGCCGCCCTTTGACTCGCCGAGCCTTTGGCAGGTGAGGGACGAGGTGCTTAAGGCGCTGGAGGAAGCACGCAACAACAAGCAGATCGGCACGAGTCTGGAGGCACAGTTGGTCATCACGGTGGCCGCTCCCACCTATTCGTTTCCGCGGTGACACTGGCTCAGGGCTCGGGCAACGGGTCGGCCGGCGTGCACGTCGAGGTCAAGAAAGCCGACGGTGCGAAATGCGACCGCTGCTGGAATTACTCCACGCACGTGGGCGAGGACAAAGAGTACCCCACAATCTGCGAGCGCTGCAGCGCGGTGTTGAAGGGGATGGAGGGCGACTCATAAAGGTGCGCTCGCATTCTGCTTCCTCGAAGCTGCCCGAAAAAAGCTTCTAACCGAAGAGTTCGCAAATAACGGCCGCAAAGGACGCGAAGAAAACCGCTTACAATCATAACTGGATGACCAAGAACGCCGCACGTGCCTCCCACTTTTTGTTAGCTCTCGTCGTTATTCTGCTTGATCATTGGACCAAGCGGCTGGCGGCGAGCCGTATTGCGCTTTATGCTCACATCCAGATCATCCCGGGTTTTTTCCGGCTCACGCATACAGAAAACAGCGGCGCCGCTTTCAGCCTTTTCGCCGACCATCCCGCGCACTGGAAAACCGGAATGCTTATCGCTTTTTCAGTAGTGGCGATGGCGATCGTCTTCGTGCTGCTCTGGAAGCAGACGCGGGCGCTGACGGTTTCCGGGATTGCCCTCTCGCTGATTCTGGGCGGGGCGGCGGGAAATCTGTGGGATCGCCTGACCACCGGCCACGTGGTGGACTTCCTGCTGCTCTATGTGAAGCAGTATCAATGGCCGGTATTCAACCTGGCGGATAGTTCGATTGTGGTGGGAGCGGGATTGCTGATCCTGGAAATCCTGTTTGCGAAGTCTCACCATGAGTAGCAGCAGAGCAGATCTGCCTGATGAGTCATTGCGTCGCCTGGCACGCTCACTTAGCGCCTCCCACCAACCATCTTGTCATGCTGAGCGAAGCGAAGGGCCTATGCGACTCGCGGGGAGTATAGGGACTGGGGGCGATTGGATGGGTTCATT
>VFSW01004489.1_pt1 | contig 20809 bp, 22 predicted proteins | sample 5358111 | NCBI WGS metagenome assembly VFSW01 (sample SAMN11554181, study PRJNA540505) | mine drainage metagenome | isolation source: sediment from site ElyBrook_90M | place: USA: Ely Copper Mine, Vershire, VT | collected 2017
CCCGCCGCGTTGGTCAGCGTGAGAGTGTAGGTCGTCGTCGAGGATGGCGAGACGTTCACGGAGCCGCCCGAGACTGGCGTTACCGTGCCAACCCCATTGTTGATGGAGGCACTGACCGCATTGCTGCTTGTCCAACTCAATGTCGTTGAATTCCCCGCCGTGATCGTACCCGTTCCAGCGCCGAGACTGCCCGAAGGCGTACCAACGACGATTACGGCCACTTGCTGCGTAACGACGGTTCCTGCTGCGTTGGTCGCGGTCAGCGTATAAGTAGTTGACGTTGTCGGCGACACATTTACCGATCCGCCGCCGACCGGGGTAACGGCGCCTATGCCGTTGTCGATTGACGTGTTGGTCGCATTCGCGCTTGTCCAGCTGAGGGTTGTCGAGCTCCCCGCCGTGATCGTGCTGGTCGACGCTGTGAGAGTCGCCGTCGGCGGTGCCACGACCGTGAGCGTCGTTTGATAGGTCGACGTCGTACCCGCCACATTGGTCAGCGTCAGCGTGTATGTCGTCGTCGCGGACGGCGTGACGTTCACCGATCCACCGGAGACCGGCGTCACGGTACCGACCCCATTGTTGATCGAGGTACTGACCGCATTGCTGCTCGTCCAATTCAACGTCGTCGAGTTACCGGCCGTGATCGTGCTCGAACCGGCCGACAGCGATCCCGTCGGCGCAGCTACTACCGTGACGGTCGCCGTGTAGTTCGAGGTGGTACCTGCCACGTTTGTCAGCGTTAGCGTGTAGGTGGTCGTAGACGACGGCGATACGTTCACCGATCCTCCGGACGCGGGCGTTACCGTCCCGACACCATTATCGATCGACGCGCTGTTGGCGCCACTGGACGTCCAGGTCAGCGTGGTCGATCCGCCCTGCGTGATAGTAGCACGACCTGCCGTCAAACTGCCTGACGCGCTTGGCACAACCGTGATGGTGATTTGCTTTGTGGTCGTCCCACCTAATGAATTAGTCAAAGTAAGCGTGTAGGTCGTCGTCGTTGTGGGCGAAACGCTAACCGAACCGCCACTCACCGGCGTGACGCCGCCGACGCCGTTGTTGATCGAAGCGATAGTTGCTCCTGTGCTCGACCAATTTAACGTCGTCGAACTGCCCTGGGTAATCGTCGAGGCGCCGGCAGTGAAGCTTCCCGTCGGCGGCGGTACAACCGTGACGGTCGCCTGCTGTGTCTGAGTTCCGCCCGGACCTGTCAGTGTCAAAGTGTAGGTTGTTGTTGAGGCTGGCGTGACCTTCACCGACCCACCCGTGACCGGCGTCACATTACCAATTCCATTGTCAATCGTGGCGTTGGTCGCACTGCTGCTCGACCATACCAGGTTCGACGAACCGCCGGCCGCAATCGATGAGGGGGTCGCCGCGAAAGTTCCAACAGGCGTTACGGCCGTTTGTTGGACCTGTATGCGATTGCCTGCGGCGTCATATTGATAGGCAGTTGTCGAGCTGTCGGCATTGGTGACCTGAATAAGTCGACCGAGCGCATCATAGCTATATTGCGTCGTGCCCGCGCTCCCGCTCTGGGTCAGGGCAATGAGAGCGAAAAACAAGAAACTACAGGTGCGCAGGGTCGTATGCGCCAGCCTAAATGCGGTCACTTGTCCCCCCGAACACAATAGAACGCACGATTGTGCGAGAACGCGGCTAATCGATACGAACCGACGCAACGAAAGCCGTCGGTGGTCTCACGCACGCAGACTCTGATGTTTGACAGGCCTGAACTCAAAATGACGTGTGGCCAAAGGGGCCGCCAATGTTCGTGTCAAGTCGTTGTCGGGCGATTTCGGAAAGGGCGGCAGCGAATTCGGAAGGAACACCAGCGCCACAGCTCTCTTGGCCGCGGTCGGCAAACCCAGCTCAGAAGCCCAAACGTCCCCCACTTGCCCCCCGCTACGTCTAATAAGCCCAGGCTCCCCTTACAATTTGCAGTACATGAAAAACTACCCTGAATGTCAATAAGAAAAATTCTACCCCAGGTTCAGATTGCTCTCGTGAGCATAAGCGATTGGATCGTGGCGCTTTTCCGCATGAAAGCCTTCAGCGTGCGTGTTTTTTTTCCGACCTTCGCTGCCGGACCAGTCTGGAAAGTTCCACAAAATCAAAACCTCAGTGGTCGCTCGTAATCTCGGCATCCTCTCCCGTCCCTCCAGGCTTGGCGCTTGCTCCATAGGAATAGACAACAACCTTCAAACCATTATCGGTCAGGGAATAAAGGTAAGGCCTATTCCAGGGATCGATGATCCCGTCGCGTCGCGTCAGATAAGGACCGTTCCAGTTTTTGACGTTCGCAGGGCTTTCCACGAGAGCCTTCAAACCTTCGCCTTCCGTCGGATAATTGCCGACATCGACGCGATAAAGATCCAACGCCGATACGATATTGGAAATCTGAATCTCTGCCGCATGCCTCTTGGAGCTTTCCAAATATCCCATGATTTTCGGCGCCGCGATGGCGATGATCAACGCCAAAATAAAAATGACGACGAGAAGCTCAAGGAGCGTGTAGCCGTCTTCCCCCACAGCTTTGCGCCACAAAGTGCTGCCGAAGAACTTCATTATCCGCCCCCCACGTCCTGGGCGACACGCAAGACCTCATCATAGCTGGTGACGCCGGATGTTACCGCATCAAGCCCGCTCTGAAACAGCGATTGCATGCCCTCCGCAATGGCAGTCGACCGAATCTGGACTGAGTCGTTTTTGGCGAGGATGAGATGTCGCAGCGCGTTGTTGACCTCCATCAGTTCGGCAATCACGGCGCGGCCGCGGTACCCTGTGCCTCTACAGGCGCCGCAGCCCACCGCCCCGAAGCAAACATGTTGTGCACTCCCACGGGTCGCCAGCGCCTCCAGGTACGCATCAGATGGCGTAGTCGGCTCGCGGCATTCCCGGCATAGCACACGGACGAGGCGTTGAGCCAAGACGCCGGACACCGTTGACGTCACCAAATAATCCTCGATACCCATATCAAGCAGCCGTGTGACGGCCGAGGCCGCATCGTTGGTGTGCAAGGTGGAGAGTACGACATGCCCAGTGAGGGCCGCTTGGGTCGCAATGCGGGCGGTCTCGGCGTCCCGTATCTCCCCAACCATGATGATGTCCGGATCGTGCCGCAAGATGGACCGCAGACTGCGGGCAAAATCGAGGCCGATCTCAGGCTTGACTTGAATCTGATTGAGGCCGTCGATCTTGTACTCGACTGGGTCCTCGACCGTAATGATCTTGCGTGCGGCGCAATTGAGCCGTTCAAGCGCCGCATAAAGCGTCGTGGATTTGCCGGAGCCGGTCGGACCGGTCACGAGCAGGATGCCGTTGGGCCGGTCCAAGATCGCATGAAGCTTGGCCAGAACACCTTTCGAAAACCCCAACGCGTCAAGATCCAGGCGGACCGTACCCTGGTCGAGAATGCGCAGCACGACTTCTTCCCCGTGCACGACCGGGCTCGTCGCCACGCGCAGATCGACGTCCTTGCCGCGAATGCTCAGCTTAACGGCGCCGTCCTGCGGCAGACGGAACTCGGCAATATCCAGCTTGGCGAGTATCTTGATGCGCGAGACGATGGCGGGCGCCCAGGCTTGGGGCGCCGGGTCGTCTTCCCCCAAGATGCCGTCCACCCGCAACCGGACCCGGAGTTGCCGCTCGAAAGGTTCGATATGGATATCGGAGGCACCCATGTCCACGGCCTTGGCAATCAATCGATCGACGAAACGCACGATAGGGGCATCGCTGGCACTCTCGCGCAGGCGGAGCAGGTCGTTGTCGGTGACATCGCCAACGGCCATCTCGAAGACTTCGGCGGCGGAGTTTCCTAGGACCTCCGAGTAGAGCCGCAGAACCGCATCTTCGATCTGGCTCGTTGTGCCCACGACGAACTGCAGCGGTTTTTGAAACACCAAACGCAACGATTGGGCGACATAGCTGTCGGTGGGATCGGTCACTGCAACGCAAACGAGATCGTCACTCTCCGATAATGGCAGCACATGATGGTCTCGCAAGAACGGAACGCTCAAGTCCTGCAGCCGCACGGCCCCGGCCGGCACTTGCTCCAAGGCGAAAAGAGGGGCACCAGTCAACCGCGAAACAGTCTTGGCGAGAAGTTTTTCCTCGCAAAGCCCGAGACGGCTCAAGATGTCGACCAAGCTGCCGCCGGCCCGTTCCCGGGCGCGACTTGCGCGTTCCGCCTGATCAGAATCGATGGCTTTGGCCGCAATCAAGGCATCGAGCAAGCGGCATTCGAAGGACGGAGATCCGTTCAGGGTTGATTTATCCGGACTTCGGAAATCGAGCATGGCTTACCTCAAAACAGGTCCATACAGCCAAACGATCCAGGCCCCGGCACAGAGGTACGTCCCGAAGGGGAGTTTGCTCTCAGGGTGCAGGACGCGACCCGCCAGACGTTGAACGACAACGAAGAGAAGTGCGACAGCAGAAGCGATCAAGACAACGGAGGTTAGCCCATTCCAGCCTGTCCAAGCGCCGATGGCGCCGAGCAACTTTGCATCGCCCGCACCTAATCCTTCTCGATTGCGCAAGACACGATAAGCGCGGCCGACGAGGGCGAGGCTGACCCATCCCGCGACAACACCAATGATATGATCCTGGAAATGTTCACGGTCAAAATACCAACCTGCCACAAGACCTGCGGACACCAGGGGCACGATGAGCGCGTCGCTGAGGCAAAGCGTGCGATAATCCATGAAGGCCAAGGCCAGTAGCAACCAGCCGAGCAACAGGCTAGGCCAAAGGGCTGGCGCTGGCACAATCAACGCCGCCCACAACGCAACCGCCGCACCAGCCAGCTCGATCGAAACATAATAGGGCGGGATTTTTGTCCTGCACCTGAGACAGCGCCCGCTTTGCAGGGCAAATCCCAGCAGTGGCACCAGCTGCCACGGGGCCAGGACTTGCCCGCAATGATCACAGCACGAACGGGCAAACACAACCGGGCGGCCCTCTGGCAGACGCATCGCCAGCGTGCCCATGAAGCTTCCCATGACAAGGCCCAAGGTACCAAGCAATGCGATCATCGAGATCGGCGGAGTGGACATATTAGTCCTCCTCCTTGCCCAACCGCTCGCAAGCGGCAGCACTTGTCTCTGCCGACGGAGCCGGCGACCGATTGGATATGATCCAGTAGAGTTGATCGGGATTCCCCGTTAGTCGCATTACGACTTGACGGGTAATCTCAATCTGCGTGGCGTTGTCGTGCGCGCGTTGCGTGATCTCTACGATATCCGGACGGCTCGCCTCACCGCCCACGATGCTGGTCAGCGCCGAACTTGTTCGCGTGTAAAGTTGTGGGTTGAAGGCGATGGCCGCCCGGCGCACCCGATCCGATGCCCAATGGATCGCCACATCGGGCGAATTCGTGAACAAAGTCACGTCTGATCCCAGACAGCTCACGAGGTCACCGCCGTTGCGGATACCCGCGACGATGTCGGTCAAGCTCGCCAAATGTCCGGAATGGTGGTTGCTCGAGGCATATTGTGGCGCTGAAGGATCGTGCATCCGAAATTCGGCAATCTGATGGGCGAGTTTATCCGATGTCATCCCGCTAATTCCCGACGCATGCAGGAGGTCGGATATCAGCGCCGGATCGGCATCGTTGAGGTCGACCTTCGCGGTTTCGGGCCGGATCCGAGCCTCAACGCTGATGGAACCGATTTGGATATGACGTGTCCCATCGAATGTCGCGTGGGGACGTGACAGATCGTAGGCAAGACTTGCCAGTGCACCATCCAACGCGCCTTCAAGACGCAAGCGGGACAATCGCGCGGTCGCTTCACTTGTCGATTGTCGCACGGTCGTCAGGACAGCTCCCCAAAGAAGGGAGAGCACAGCCAGGGTCACAAGCACGATTAGTAGGGCAAAACCGTGTTCGCCGCCTTTCGCGGTCCTAACCTTGCACCAACGACGCCATGCCCAGGCAACATTTGCCAAAACCCGCCCGCACCGTCGGGATCCCCATCCACGCCACGTCCATCCTTCGGACACCCTTTGCCTACCACCACAAAATTGCGCCGTTGCCGGCCGTTTTTAACACGTCTGAATTGCGCATCGGTTGAACAATCCATAAACTTGCATCCAAAGACAAGGGCCGTAAAGTGTCCCAAGGGTAAAGGGGGGAGCAAAGTGCCACGCTTTGCGTTCGAAGCTGTCGACCGAACCGGCATCATCGTGCGTGGTACCATAGACGCGGCCACTGAGCGGAGCGTCCTTAATCAGCTCTTTGCTCAAGGACACACGCCTCTTTCTTTACGGCGCACGCGCGAAGCGCCTCCGATTTGGGATCGGCTGCGATCGCTCCTGGGACTTCACGCTTTTGATTTTGCCCTCTTCCTACGTGAGCTCAGCACGTTGCTGAAGGCCGGTCTTCCACTCGAACGGGCACTTGTGACGATCCGGTCATTAGCCACTGACACCCATGTGCAGCTGAAAACGCAGCAGCTCCTCGACCGCATCCGCAGCGGAGAACCATTATCGCGCGCGTTTCTCGCCACGATCGTCGAGGCCCCGCCGCATATAGGCCGGCTTCTGGCCGCCGGAGAGGCCAGCGGTCATTTGGCCGAAGTGATGGAACGCGTAGCCGGGGGAATCGCCAGAGCCACGGCGCTCAAATCGCGGCTTATATCGGACCTCACCTATCCTTCCATACTGATCGTCGTGATGGGCGTGGTGCTATGGGTCGTCTTTCAGACCGTGCTGCCGCGATTGACGCCGATGTTCTCGCAAGCTGGCGTCGAGCTTCCACTCGCCACCCAAATCCTCGTGTCGCTAGGCGCGTTCTTTGACAAATTCGGCTGGTCGCTCCTGCTGATCATCATCGGCGGATTTTGCCTGTTCGTGTATGGACTGAAATTTCCCTCATTTCGTCTGCGGTTTGATCGATGGCTGTTGAAGAGCAAACTCCTCTTCGGTGTTCCGCGGGAATTCGAAGCGGCATTATTCTGTCGCAATCTCGAAACCATGTTGGATGGAGGCTTGCCGCTCGAGCGCGCCCTTGCCGTGGCCGAAGACGGCACTGCCAATCGTTGGCTTCAAGCGCAGCTTCAGGCCGTGAAGATATCGGTCAGCGAAGGCCGCAGGCTATCCCAAGCCTTCAAGACCTGTGCACCGGCCCTGCCACCGCTCGTCGTCGAATTTGCCGCCGTCGGCGAAGAGACGGGTCGGCTGGCCGCGATGATACGTGAAGTGTCGGAACTTCTGGATCAGGCCGTTCAGGTGCGTCTTGCCCGGTTTACAACCCTCGTCGTTCCAGTGACGACACTGATCATGGGGGCACTGGTCGGCGGTCTCATGGCCGGCATTGTGAGCGGCATTCTCGCCGTCAACGATTTGGCGAGGTAGCGATGCCCCGGCCTGGTTATACCCTAATCGAACTGTTGGTGGTGATCGCCATTTTGGCGTCGGTGGCCGCGCTCGCCGCTCCAGCAATTGGACGCGTAATCCAATCCATGACCTTCCGCTCCGAGGCAAGCCGGATTACCGAGAAGCTGCGTACGCTTGAGGAAGAAGCCGTGCGTACGCAACAGACGATCACGGTGCGACAATCGCCCAACGGCTCGATCGTCACGACCGGTCGCGTGGTTTACGCATCAAAGATGGTGTCGGTTCACCTGCCTGAGCACATTAGCTTCTATCCAGACGGCACGAGCGATGGCGGACATCTCGTGCTGCACGGTCCGTCTGGGGACATGCAGGTTGATGTGGCTTGGCTGACGGGTGATGTCACGGTGGGAGCCCCTTGATGGGCAACAGCGCAGGCTTCACGATCATAGAGACATTGGTCGCGTTGGCGATCCTGTGCCTGGCACTCATTACCTTTTATGACGTGGGGCGCAGCTCTGTTCGAACCATGAGCCATGTGGAAAGGATCGAAGAGGCCATTCTGCTGGCCCAGTCCAAGCTCGATGAGATGACTGTCGTCCGCGGGCTTTTGGCGGCCCAAACAAGCGGGCGATTTGACGGGACATCCTATGCATGGACCATATCGGCCATCCCGCTGCCAGACGCTACGCACCACATCAATACCGTTCACCTCCAAAACGTCACGTTAACCGTCACTTGGCGTGAGGGACTCAACGAGCTGTCGGTAAGTGTCAACACGCGTCATTTAGGACGCGGCGAATCATGACGGCGCGGCAATGTTCTTCGGGGTTCAGCTTGATCGAGCTCGTTGTGGCGCTGCTGCTTCTGGGCATGATCGCGCTGGCTGCCCAAAGCGGACTGCATTTCGGGATACAGGTTTGGCGAAGGTCCGATGTGACGATTTCGACCATCGACCGGATGTGGACCGCGCAGAGCGTGTTGCGTGAAGTCCTCTCGAGCATCGAGCCCCGTTTCAAGGGCGAATATCCCACCTTCTCCGGACAGTCGAACGTTCTGTCCTTCGATGCCGACCCACCCAATGCTTTCGCGCGCTATGGCATTGCGCATGTGACGTTGTCCGTGCGCGGCCAGGGATCGCATGAGTTTCTCGAGATCAGCATGGCAGGTCTGCGCTCCAGCAGTCCCAAAAAGCAGGCAATATTAGCCACGGACCTTAGCGATATGCGTTTCGAGTACCTCGATACGACCGATCGTTCGGCCACTTGGCTTTCCAGCTGGCAAGACCGAACAAACTGGCCAGTCGCCGTTCGCGTGATCTCCGCTGACCCGAAACGGTGGCCCTCCATGGTAATCCGTCTTGCCATTACTGATACCCCGTCCTGCCTGTTCGATCCGGAAAAGATGACATGCCGAAGACTTTGACCTTAGAGATCGATTTCAACGCGCCGGTGACGCTGATCGATGTCCAGGCGGCGCTTTTCGCATTCTTCCGGTGGTGGGCTGACCAACTGCTCGAACTTGTGCCCGGATATTGGAAGCAGGCTCTCCAAAACTTGATGGCGGTGCCGGTCTTAGATGTTCGCCATCCATGCTGGAAGCTCTCCCTCGTCGGCGCTGACGCGTTGATCGAGGCGCCGGACGCCGCCCTCGATGAGGATGCTTTACGGCAACAAATTCATGCGCTTTTCCCGGAGGGTGTGTCCAGCAGTATCGAGGTCATCCTATCGCCGGATATGGCCATGCAGCGGCGCATTCTTGTGCCCTTCATGGCGGTCAAACATTTGCGATCCGTCGTCCAGCTGCAGCTTGATCGTTTGTCGCCGTTTCGGGGAGACGACGTCGTGTTCGATTGCCGGCTTGCCGAGCCGACCGACACGACTGCAGCCGAACTTGCCGTCGACGTCGCCATCATCCCAAAGACCACTCTGCAAGGATTGGAACAACGCATACGACAGATCGGTTTGGTCCCGCGCAGATTCAGGATCGGCGAGACCGGTATGGTGGTCAAGGCGGGTGGCGTACCCTGGACGCGGCAACGCCAGACACAAGCACTTTTTCTCGCGGCGGCCTGCGTAATTTGGGCCGCAGCGTTCGGGATTGCCCCGATCATGCGCAAGCAAGAGACCGCATCGCTGCAGGCGGAGATTTCAAGCCTTGCCCCTGAACTCGCCCGTGCCGAAGAGTTGCGGCAGGAACTCGGCCGCTACGAACTGCCAGGAGAGGCGCTGTCGACCGATCGCGCCCGCGCCCTGGATGTATTGCTCGTCCTCACCAAGGCATTGCCGGACCAAGTTCACGTCACATCGCTCACCATTGCGGACAACACCCTGATGCTCCGTGGCACGGCGCCGTCAAACATGGCCGCACGTGCGCTTCTGATCCGAACCGGATTGTTCGAACAGGCACATATCACCGGAAGCCAGAACGGCGGCCATTTCCGATTCAAGATGGCGTTGCGCCCATGGCCAGCGCCACGAGAAGCACCGTAATGACGCGCTTCGTGATCACGTTGACGGCGATGCAACAAAGGGCTTTGACGCTCGGCCTTACCGCAATCCTGATCTCGACCGTTCTGTGGTTTGGGTATTCCTTCGTCGCGGCCCAATGGGAACATCATAAACGGGTTGTCCTTCTTGTGCGCGAATTGTCGGCGGGGCGTGCGCTCGTCGAACAAATCCCAGAAATGCAGCAACGCCTTGCGCGCGTCGCGGCGTCCACGCGGTTGCAAAAGCTGTTTGTTGCCAAGCCCGCCGCGGGTCAGCCAGGCCCATTAGGCCAGTTGGTCGTCAAATACGGCGGCTCGCTCAGCCAGAGCAAGGTGACGTATCTCGACACCGGCACCGATATTGAATGCGATGAAGAAGCATATTTTACGGCGGACATTACGGCCCTGACGCATATTCTGTATGTCATTCGCTCGTCGGAACCGCTCCTCATCATTCACCGAATGAACATCGAAGACGTTGAGGCCATCGGCCTGGGACCTCGAACGACGCCAAACAGATTACAGGTGGACATGACGGTTACTGGGTTTGAGGCACCAAAATGATCGATGCTGGTTGGAACTCGCCGGCGACCAAATGGTGTGCTGTCGTTCTAGCTGCGGGGCTGTTCGTGCTTGTCGGCGTGGTCGCGCCTTCTTGGGCACGTCTCAAATTGAGCGATCCCCCCCCTATATCTTCGCCCGAGATCACCTATCCGCAGATTCTACCTCTCAAGCCCTTCGAAGCTTTTTCGGACGTGACCGAACACCCCATCTTCAATAGCGACCGCAAGAAGGATCCGGCCGCACCGCCTGTGTTAGGACCTGCGCTGGACAGCTACAGACTTGCTGGCGTCGTCACAGCAGGGAAAACGCGTGTTGCGCTCGTCGAACGGCGCGCAACCAAAGCAGTATTGAGTCTGAAGGTTGGCGACAGTTTGGACGGCCGCACGGTCAAGAAGATCACGTCAGCTGCCGTTATTTTCGCCGGGCCTGCCGACGAAGCGCTGCAGTTTCCGGTGATACAGGGCGCGAGCTTTGCGCGACCGAAATCGACTGACACGACATCTCAGGTGACCACCAAAAGGGGATTATAGTGATCAAAATGCGCCGAAGAAGTCTCATCCGCCTCGGCATCAGCACCTCGGCTGTTATAGTGCCTTTAGTGGTCGCGATTTGTCTCAGCGGCGCTGCCGCCCAGGATTCGAGTGGGGCCAGAGCGCCAAAGCCGGTCGTTGCCACCACGTCTCAGCGGGATGTCCAAAAGAATGAGACACCGAGGATCGAAGGGGATGGCGGTAACACCGGTCCGAACCAGCCGGGCATGCAAGTCTTCCAAGGCTCCGGAACCTTCGTCAACCCGCCCGCCCCCATCCAGAAAGCCGACCAGGCGGGAGATGTGACGCTGGACTTTTCCGATGCCGATATTCGCGAGGTGGTCCGCGTAATCTTCGGCGACATCCTGCAAAAATCTTACACCATCGACCCCAAGGTCACAGGACGCATCACGCTCGAGACAGGAAAGCCGATTTCCAAGGAGTCCGTCCTGACCGCCCTTGAAACAGCGCTGGAGGCGAGCGGAGCGGCAATCAGCCTGACGCAGGGCGTCTACAATATCGTTCCGATTGCGGATGTTCATCACTCGGCACAGACCTTCTATGGCTCGAGCAACAGTCAGGCACCTGGGTACGGCGTCGAAGTCGTTCCTCTCGAGTTTGTTTCGGCCGAAGAGATGCAGCACGTGCTTACGCCCTTGATACCGGAAGGTGGGATTGTACAGATCGACTCGCAACGCAATCTGATCTTCATCGCAGGGACGGAGCCAGAGCGTGCCGCGATCCGCGAGACGATTGCCCGTTTCGACGTCGATTATTTCAAAGGTATGTCCTTCGCCCTGATCCGACCCAGTCATGCCGATGCCGAAACTTTGGCCGGCGAGCTTGACAAGATTTTCGATGCGGCCAACAGCCCGATCAGCGGCTTGCTCCGTCTGGTGCCGGTCCCGCGTATCAATGACTTGCTGGTCATCACATCCCGCCCGAACTATCTCGAAGAGGTGCAACGCTGGGTCCGACGACTGGACATTGCCCCGGTGACACCTGATCGCAAATTGTATTTCTACAGGCTGCAGAACACTCGCGCCCAAGATGTCGCCGAGACTTTGCGGCGCCTGTTTGGAGCATCGGTCGTAGGCTCACCCTCCGACACGTCCACACCGACGACATCGACTGGCGGAAATTCATTGCCTAATGGTGGCGTCGGAACAATGGGATATGGCGGCGGCGGCACGATGATGACGGGAGGCCCCGGTAGTTTTGTGACACCGCAAACTCAGCCAAGACAGCCAACCTCGACTTTTGGCTCGGCTGGGGCAGTGCGTAATGTTAACGCGACTACAAGCGGGCCGCAAATCGTTACCGATGATGCCAACAATGCTTTGATCATCCGGGCCGATGCGGCGGATTATGCGGCTATTGAGGATGTCATCCAGAAGATGGATGTCACGCCGAGCCAAGTTCTCGTCGAGGCAACAATTGTCGAGGTGACGCTCAACGATACGCTCCAATATGGAGTCGAATGGTATTTCCAGAATAAGAGCGGCACGATCACGGCGAACCAGAGCCAGGTTCAGAACCCAACGAGCATGGTCGTTCCCCAATTTCCAGGCCTCGGTATCACCTACACCGGCACGAACGTGAACGCTGCTTTAAGTACGCTTGGCGCGCTCACAAACATCAAGGTCTTATCGTCGCCCAAAATACTGACCCTGGACAACAAACCGGCGATGATCGAAGTGGGCGACCAAATCCCGATTGTCACCCAAACATCGGTCGCGACAACGGCTGCGAACGCGCCCGTCGTGTCTTCAATCGAACAGCGTAATACGGGCGTCATCCTCACGGTAACACCGCGTATCGGTAGCGGTGGCATCGTTTATCTCGACGTCACCCAGGAGGTGAGTTCCTCGACCCCGACGACCACCTCCGGCATCGATTCCCCCACAATCCAAGAAAGGCGCATTCAAACGTCTGTTGCCATCAATGACGGGGCAACCATCGTCCTGGGGGGCCTGATTCAACGCAGCGACACCACGAGCAACAGTGGCATCCCCTACCTCAAAGACATTCCATTACTAGGGAGTCTGTTCGGCACGCGCTCCAGCGTGCGCGGCCGCACCGAGCTTCTCGTGTTCCTGACACCCCACGTCATCCGTAATCTTCCCGCCGCACTCGATGCCACCGAACGCCTCAAAAAGGAAATGGCGGACATCCAAGAAGCAATGGATGATTTCGAAGAGCAACGTGTGCCAAGAAGACCTTGGTAACAGGCGCCAAAACCTGCCATTCCTTGAGCGCTTGGGGCCGACGACCGACGCACCAACTCCGCGCAGGCATACCCAGTTCCGGCCATTCATCGGTTTGAAGGAAGCCGCAGCCTGAAAAAGGAAAAACCCCGGAAGTCTAAGTAGTAATCAAAAGAGGCGATGACCATGGCCGGGTCAAGCGCGAGCTGATTTTAGACACTCACCCAGATCGAACAAATCACGGTTCTTTCTCCGTTGAAGCAGCGCACGCAGTTTGGTTCCAAACAACTCCTCCGCCAAGAACGACGATAACGCCGTTTCACCTGCGCGGCGACAATCAAGGTGAGAGATGAGCGTCAATCAGGATGAGAAAGCGCCGGGGGTGAATTGACGGAGTGAGGGCGCAGCCCGAGCGACGGCAATTCACCCCCGGCGGCGATTTTTTGGAAGCCGTCTGGCGGTTGTGAGCGACTGGGTGAAGCTTTTGATTCGTCTCATTTTTTGAGGGATCAGATTTTGCCCGGCCTCCACATCAACGACCACCAGATGACGCCTTTCATGAGTTTGCGACAGACCCACCCGATCAGTATTGCCGCCGCCAAAGCAGGGATCTCGCCCGCGAGCGCCTACCGGATTGAGGACGATCCGCGGTTGCCCTCGCAGAAGAAAGAAGTGCGTGGCCCGCGCCGATCCAGACCGTTCGTCAGCCCCGCGCATCTCTCAATCCTCGGTGTAATCCAACACCGAGAGAATCATCAAAACGCCGATTCTGTCACGAGTTTTTCAACAACCTGATCTGGCGCCACCCCTACCGAATAAATGAAAGGGATTCGATCAAAAACTTCTTGAACGTTTAGCCAGAACGCGAATTTCGTGTACGGAACAAATTCGCAAAATATTCAACAGATTTAATAGAAGAGCTGACAGCGCTTACCGGGAGATTGGTGTGTAATTTTTGGATTGATTCTCTCCGCCTTATGTTTCCTGAGCAAAATATCCAGAGACTTTACGTCGCAGTCGGGAAATGATAGCGCTAACATCCAATGTTTTTTCAGAGTCGATGGTGCGAGCTTGTCCGTTCCGTCGTCAAAGGGACCAATGAACGTCGAGGGTTGTGTGAACGTGGATGCGGCCCGTTTAGATAAGATCGTAGCCGATCCCTTTAGTGATCGACTGCAGGCGGCACGTAATCTACGCTGCTGGAGCCAAAAAGAGTTGGCACAGCGCGCCGGAATTCCGACCAGAGGTATTACGCACTTCGAGGAGGGACTTAGCAGGCCTTCTTTTGATCGGTTACGCCGGCTGGCACGCACGCTCGAAGTTTCGACCGACTATCTCCTGGGCATCGTCGCCGCCCCAGACGTGGAAATCGGCGATGCTTTGTACCGCGCTGTTAATCAGTTGGCCGACGAAGACCGCAAGCTGGTCAAGGGGTTCCTGAAGGTTCTTGTCGAATATAGTCACTTGAGGCGCCGCAAATAAACAAGGGCGGAGTGATCACTGGCGAGCCCGAGATGACTGACTTGAACACCCATGACCTGAAGGGTCGGACGCAGCGGCTTCCAGCGCATAATCGCGTACGAAATCGCGCAGCGCATCCAGCCCGTCTTGCGCGGTCAATTCCCCAATAGGCCGGGCAGAAACTGTCCCGCCGACGACGCCACGCGCTCCTGGCCGAACGGTAAACTGCGCTGACTATTCGGCGGACCGACAGTCAAGCACGAGAAGGGCGGCAGTGTAAGCCGATCCGAACGTTCGGCCACCTGCCTCGGCGGCGATGTTGCTGAACATAAAAGGTATCGGGCCAGAATTCGCCAACGTCCTCTGGTCGGAAGGGTTGTTCCGGCATTTTGACAATCGGAGACAAGTAGCGTCCTACGCCGGTTTGGCGCCGACGCCTTGGCAAAATGGTTCAATCGATCGTGAACAGGCCACAGCGATTTCGAGGACGTTCCGCAAGATCGCTAAGGTAGAGGTGCGGAGGATACAAAACGGGCGCCCATTTTTAGGGCGCTACCCGGAAGGATGCCCTAAAGGACTTCGGCTGTTTGCCAATTTGCCTGTAGGACTTCCACCACGAAGAGACGTATATTGGCCTGGGATGAACCAAATCATGCGCTCGTTTCTCTGGCTGCTTGTCATACCTGTTCTGGCTGGCTGCGCTCTAATGCGCACGCCTCCCGTGACCAACACGTTTGTTATGTTTTTTGATCTTGGCAGCATGGTCTTATCTCCGGCCGCGAAGGCGGAAATCGATCTTGCGGCTGAAAAGATCAAGGCTACTCATCCCGCACATGTTGCGATTGCGGTCTATCCCAAGATAATTGCCGAAGACGGATCAAATCCGAGATTGGCCGATTCCAGATTTGACGTGGTAGAGGGAGCGCTGGTGGCCGATGGCGTGGACCAGCGAATTCTGGCGCGTGCGATGCTCACCGATCTGGAAGTCAAGGCCGGTCCGGCAGGTAATCGCAGGATTGAGATTCGCCTACTCAAGAATTGATACGATCTCAGCGTCGTCGGCATTGCTCTCTCGCCGCGGTCAACTTGCGGCAGCCCGGAATGAGCGCGATATATTTGTCACGGATTTACGTATAGGATGATCCCGCGCAGGGCTTGCAAGAGACTGGCGTCATCGTGGGAACATGTTGGAGGGAATGATGCATCCGTTCTTTTTCATGGGGGTTATCTGTCACGCCATTGTGCTGGCAGTCGTCGCATTTTTCGTACTGTTTGCGGCCAGCAAGGCCGATGGCTCCGTCAAGCTTCTCGGCAATTTCCTTGGCTATCTGCTCTTGATCGGCGCGGTGCTCTGCATCGTGGGCGCGGTAACCGCGCCCCTGTTCGGCGGACACCCGTTCGGGATCACGGCCCCCTGCATTATGCATCCGGGCATGGGACCCCATTGGGGGCACATGCCGACACTGCAAATGCAGTCCGCTCCGCCGCCCGGCAAATAGCGAATAAAGCGACGCGCCGGAATTCACTGGCGGAGCATCCACCGTGGTCTCCGCCAGAGGACCTTCTGTCATTGCGGGTGAGAGGGCCGCATCCGGATGACCCGCTGGATTGCTCGCACAACCGCCGCCATGCCAACGCCCGGCGCCGAGCTTCGCCTCCATCGAACCGTTCACGACGCAAGCGCCATCGGTTTGGCGCGCCGCGACACCGTTGATATGCGTTTCGGAGAGGACATGCGCCGGTTGGGGACGGTCATCGCGGTATCCGTCAAGGGAGTGCGAATTAGAATCGGCACCATGACCATATCGATCCGACGCGTGATGAATAATCCGAGTTTCCATGATGGCGGACACCCGGACTCAAACCTCTGGGTCATCTCCAGTTATGAGATGTGACGCGCGCAGCCCTCCTCTTGCCTCATCGATAGTACGAATCGGTATTGTCTCTCGAAGTTCATCGTCCTATCGCCTTTGCTTGCCGATCACATGCCGATGACGGTTTCTGACGAACCTGGTTCGACCACCGCGTCTAAGGTCTGGTTAGCGGACAGCGCGCGCGGCTCCTCGGTTGTGTATGAAAGTTTCGGCACCGAGGTGAATCGACTTCTCACCGCGAGGTATCACTATCGAGTCACTAAAGAAACGAAAGTCGGGCGTCTTTCGAACCGTTCCGGTATCGCCTTCAAGACGTCCCCATCATGGCCGCTTCCGCGAGAGCAATCTGTTCCGCCAACTCTTTGAGATGGTGGTGCGGCGGGCGATCAAGGAAGGCTTGGTCTGCGGCGAAGGGTTTGCGGTGGATGCGAGCCTGATCGCGGCGGATGCCAACAAGCAGCGCTCGGTACCGGGAACGGAAGAGACGGACTGGCAATCCCTGGCAGCGACCCGGCGCTCGGTTCAGGAGTACCTCGACACGTTGGATAAAGAGGCGTGGGGCACGGCGAGCGAGGTACAGCCGAAGTTCATCGCCACATCCGATCCGGCGGCGCAATGGACCGGTGCCCACAAGGGCCACGCCTTCTTCGCTTACTCGGATAGGCATGGTCACACCTCACACGCTCAACATCCTCGTACACGTCACGGCTGGCAGCGTCGCGCTCGGCCTCGGCGTTGTTCCTCTGATATCGGCCAAGGGCGGACGGATGCATCGAGGCGTCGGATGGCCGTGCGGTCGGTCGTGCCGCCGCGCCACATCAAGCTGCGGTTATTCCTGGTTCTGGTGACGGCATTCAGCCTGTTCTGAGAGGGAGGGTATCTCATCCGCGCCATGCACCAGCAAGATGGGGACCTGTATTTCGTCGCGGGTTGGTGGCTCGGAACAGTGACCGTTTGGCAGCGCTGGATCGGCGCGGCGCTGGGCCTGGTGCTCTATCTTCTGTCGGCACGTCTCACCACGCGCGGGCTGCTGACGCTGTGGCCAGAAAACAAAAAAGTGGCACGCACCGTCTGGCTGAGTGCCACGATTGGCGCGGCGCTCGCCGCCTTCGCCTATACCGGCGGCGTGAAGGCGGATTTGCTGGACGCCGTGTTGGAGATCGGCGCCGCCTCATTTCCACTGTTGTTCATTCCCCTCCGCAGTGGACAGACCTCCGACGGCCACCGCATTGACCTGGAAGGCGACAGCCTGCGAAAGCGAAAATCCACCCCCCTTGACCGCCGCCGAAAACAGCGAGACGAATCCCACGTGACTTCAACTAGGCAATCGAAAACCGCCGACACCAAACTGTCCGCGAGTTAGTGAAACGACTGTCCGGGATTTAGCGAAATCGCTGTCCCGTTTTTGCGAAATGCGCAGGCCAGCCTGCCGAACGCCTCCGTGACCGAATACCAGATCTAAAACGTATTCCAATTAAAGGTTGCGGAGGATTTGGTAAAATTGTGGTTCACGGTTTGTCCGGCTCGTACCCAAAGCCATGTTTCTTGAGTAGCTCAGGCGTCGTAGCCCAGACCTTGCCAGGTATCTTGCCGACGAACTCGTCAAACACTCGCTTGAAAGCGCGTTTCCCAGCCGCATCGTCGAAGCGTGCCCGCTCTTCGGCTGCCAGGAGCGGATGAACATCCGCCAGAAATCCGCGGCGCTCCAGCTTTTCGAACATGCGTTTCTCGGCCTCCCACCGGGGAATGGGCGTTTGCTTGACGTATTCGATGAACATATCGACGGTTCGCTGCACGTCGAGCTTTGGGAAGATGTCGAGAGCATGTGCAAGATCGACCAGATCGCGCCCCTTGTTACGCTGAAGCAGGGCTCGAATTTTTGTGGATAAGATTTCTTCTGTCGAGAAAGTCGGAATGTCGGTCGAGCCGGTGAACCACGGATTGTCGACTTTGAAGGGCAGCGTCTGAAGCGAATCGAGCGGCACAAGCTCGACTTCGTTGATCTCGATTTTCAGCCGAATCGTCGAGGAACCGTCTTCTGCCGGGACCGTGTATCGGAGGGCCGGCGCAACGCGGCTGCGGAAATACACGGGCTCACCTAGCCATGAATCCAGGAGATCGTGAACGCGGTCCCAAATGGGCTTCGATGCTCCGTCTTTCGTGCGCGTAAGATCGATGTCTTCCGAGTACCGCAGGGGCTTGGAGAAGTGCAGCTTGTTGAGCGCGGTGCCACCGCGAAAGCGCAATTCGTCGCGCAAAAACGGATCACCGAAAAGCTGAACGAGCGCGCGTGCGATAATGAGATCCTGTTCCACCTGTCTCGGTTCAGCCCACGGCGCCATCTTCGACCATGCGACGATGTTTTGGGTCGGGATCATTCGTCCATCTCAGGGTGGCGCTGAACGGTCACGCGCCAGCGTTCATTGCGCTCGATCGGTATCGCCGCCGACACTTCAGGGCCGCGCTTCGGCGGCTCAAGCGCCACCCAAGGCACAGACTTCGTTGCTGTCAGATGGTTATGCAACGTCTGCGCACGATCAGCATGTCCAAGTCGGTCCAGCAAGTACCCCAACCGTTGCACGCAAGCACGATCATAGTGCGCTGCCATGGCGGCAAGCTTATCACCGTCGATTTTTCCACCGAGATCGGCAAGGACGGTTGCAACGGCATCGATACCTCCGGCGACGTGAATGTAGCGAAGCAGGTCGAGCGCCGTTAGCTCAGGGGATGACACCTTCATGGTGCCGGTATCCGTCTTGCGCTCAACAACTCCGTTCCGCACCGACTCCAGGTCCTTGCGAAAGTGAAACGTGATCCAAGAACGTCCCGCCCGGATCTTCGGCAATTGCCGATCCGTGACGATCTGGAATTCCATGACAGCGTGGTGCGTAGCGCCGTGCAGCTCTGCAGCCTTGAGCAGGCCCACATAATAGAACCTGCCCTCATGCCGCATCAGAGCATCGATATACCAGGATGGGGGTGGCGCCTCCCAGGAAAGGAATTGCGGTGGGACTGCCACATAGAACCCCTGGCGTGGGTTGAGGAGCATATGGCGCTCTTGCAGCCGCGCCGCAGCCTTCAAGAAGGCGGCCTCCGTAATCCCAAGCGACGCGATCGCCTCATCGCGTGTAAACGCTATACGGCCCTCCGATTGCAGGTTCGTCAGGTAGGTGGCAAGGCTGGAACGGGACTTTCGCATCGTATGAGAAAATAACCCAATATTGTCCATTTTTCAATACGACGCATGATTTACGAAAGCGACATATACAGATTCAACCCATAAACGTCTATTTTTCAATATGATACGGCCCAGCCAAACACACAAATCAACAGCGAATTCGGACGTCGCCCGCTGCGCGGGCCGGGCCGTCGGCTCCGCGCGTGCCCCGTGCCGGGTCTCGCTCCTGACGGGCGTCCGTCCCTGACGCGATTTCCGGAGGATTCTTGCCCGTAACGAGATGCGCGGGCCGAGCGAGAGGTTTGATGCCGTGCTCCGCGACGGGTTAGAGGTTGAGAGAGAGGCTCTCGGCCGCCCGTCATGGAGATATCCGTCATGACGAAAGCAAAGCCCAAGCTCGTGCTGAGCAACACGCGGCTCATTCCATTCAACAAGCTTGTTCTGTCTCAGACCAATGTCCGCCGTGTGAGCAACGACGTCTCGATCGAGGATCTGGCCGAAGACATCGCCCATCGCGGGCTGCCGGATCGCTTTCCCATGCAGTTCGGTGTAGGTGAACTTTGAGGTCCGGTCGATGGCTACGAACAGATAGAGCTTGCCTTCCTCGGTACGTACCTCGGCAATGTCGATGTGAAAGTAGCCAATCGGATAGGCCTTGAACTTCTTCTTGCTCGGCTTGTCGCCTTCCGTCTCGGGCAGGCGGCTGATGTCATGGCGCTGTAGACAGCGATGCAGAGACGACCGCGTCAGGTGGGGGATCGCCGCCTGCAAGGCGTAGAGACAATCATCGAGCGGAAGCAGCGTGTGCTTGCGGAAGACAACGATCAGCGCCTCTTCCTCTTCGAGGAATGAGGTTCCTTCGGTCCCATCCGGGCGTCGCAGGCGGTTGTGCGCCGTCGCCATTTTGCGACCGTCTTCGGGTTGATCCCGTAACGGCCGGCAAGCGCCCTCAGGCTCGCTTGACTATTTTGTATTGCTCGACGGACCGCCTCAGTCGTTGTGGCGCTGCTGTGAAAAATCTGTCCCATAGCTCGTCCCTTCGGAGATCGCGGTACAATGCACCACAATTCCCTGGGACCAGACACCTAGTCACACGCCCATACGGACGGTTTCGACGCTTGGAGTGACCGAGACGGGAACGCGACCGCAGGATGTAAATGGCTTAGCCTCTA
>VFSW01004490.1_pt1 | contig 20808 bp, 32 predicted proteins | sample 5358111 | NCBI WGS metagenome assembly VFSW01 (sample SAMN11554181, study PRJNA540505) | mine drainage metagenome | isolation source: sediment from site ElyBrook_90M | place: USA: Ely Copper Mine, Vershire, VT | collected 2017
CCAGGCAATAGGCTCGGGGTGGGGTGGGTAAGTCTTAGCCAAGTCGAACCTAGGCAAGCCAAGCAGGAAGCAGAAGTGTCTGCCAGGTTAGCCAATCTAAAAAGGGATGCAGAAAAAGCGGGTTCAGACCTGTCAAGGCTCGAGAGCGCCTTCGGCGACTCAGAAGTGCTTAAGTCATTGAGAAAACTTGTCAGGAATGTTCAGGCATTAGAAATAAAAGGGTAAACTCCCAATCTTAGGTATCTAGGTTTGACGGGAAACCGCCATTCCATGGATATGTATCCATCGGTGCAAACCTAGAGACCACACACTCGTCTATAGTGCCGATATCTGCATGATCGGACGTGTAATTCAGCAGCGACATCTAGTAGGATCCGCCGAAACCTTGAAGCTGCGGTGTTGCCATTTTGGCAAATTGATAGACGGGTTACTATTGCGGCCTGTCAGGCGCGACTACAACGGCGACTTCAACAACAGGCGGAACGTCAATGCCGGCAACAGGCCAGACAATAGGCTCGAAATGGTCTTTTCTTGCACCATGGGTAATTGTGATCTAATGGAAACATACAAAACGTTGTACAATAAAGTCTATTCCTATCAAAACATCGAACTTGCATACAAAAAGGCAAGGAAAAGGAAAACAACGAAGAGCTATGTAATTGAGTTTGAAAAGAACTTGCAGGTAAACTTGGAACAGCTAAGCCAGGAACTTAGAGATTTTACATATTCTCCTAATCCTTTGACCACATTTATAGTAAGGGATCCAAAGACCAGAAGAATAAATGCCTCTGACTTCAGGGATCGTATTGTTCATCATGCGTTATGCAACATAATATCTCCAATATTTGAGAAGTGCTTCATACACGATTCCTTTGCAAACCGGAAGAACAAAGGTACGCACAAAGCTATAATAAGGGCAGAACGATTCGTAAAAAGATTCATCGTTCATCGTGCAGTGAGGAGGGGCGGGGCAAATTCTAAGACAGTGTGCAAAGGCTATGCGCTTAAAGCGGACATAAGGCACTATTTCGACACAATAGACCATGAAATACTCATGGGAATAATAAGTCGGAAAATAAAAGACGAAAACATGATTCGGCTAATAAAGATGATACTAAACAATCACAGGACGAAAGCTAATGGAAAAGGAATGCCACTTGGCAATCTTACCTCACAATTCTTTGCAAATGTTTATCTAAATGAATTAGATCAATATCTGAAAAATGAGGTCAAAGTAGAAAATTATATACGATATGTCGATGATTTTGTCGTATTTCACAAAGACAGGTATACTTTAGGAACATGGAAATTAATGATAGCCGATTTCCTTAAAAGTGAGCTAAAACTTGAGTTGCACCCTGAGAAATCAAGAATAGTGCTCCTTAAAAACGGAATAACGATGTTGGGTTTTAGGATATTTCCCGGAAACAGGTTGCTTAAGAAGAGCAATACGCGGAGAATCTGGAAACGCATGAATAAATTCAAAGAGGGATACGAAAGGAATGAGATTTCAGAAGAGGACATCATGAAGAGCATCAACGGATGGATTACCTATGCCAGATTTGCAAATACATACCATCTGAGGAAAAGGGTTTTTCTAAAGTATAAAGAGATAACAAAGCCAAAGAAAACCACGGTGGTCAATAGCTGGAGAGTGTTGTCTGCTTTATCCTGTCCATTGTGCTCCACTTCTCCCTTATATGGTCCGTGAATACTCCATTCTTGAGGTTCCTCCTTATCGCCTCTATCGTCTTGTAGTCCGACGGGTACCCTGACCCTATCTTCATCTTGAGCTGCTTCTCGAGCTTCTTTATCTCCATGTCCCTTGTGACTTTCGCTATTATGCTAGCCGCAGACACAACGGGATACCTCGAATCCGCCTTGTGCTCTGCTATGACCTTTGTGGAGCGCATTCCCTTCGGCGCCGGGCTTACCCCTGTTATCCTTGTGGGCTTTCCGGTCAGCATCTTGAACCTGGCGCCGAACCTCTCCGCGATGACGTCAGGGCTGTCAAGGTATATCCTCGACACGTCCCCGTCTATCTTATCGAAAAGCGCAGCGAACCTGGTAGCCTCGAGCTCGTTGAGGCTTATATGGCTTCGCATCGCCTCGTTTATCTCCTTCGGGTATATTTTGTCGACCTGTATGTCCGACGCTATCTCCTCTATCTTGTCGAACAGCATCTCCCTCCTGTCTTCGGTAAGCAGCTTTGAGTCGCGCACGCCTATAGATGACAATCTGTGCACGCTGGTGGACTTGACGGCGACGATGCTTATGACTAGCGGGCCGATAATAGCTCCCCTGCCAGCCTCGTCTCCACCGCAGAGTATTATACTACCACCCTACCGGGCAGGATTAGAGGTTCTTCCTGTCGACAACTATGTAGTCGTTGACAGCAACAACGGAATTGTACGGCACCTTTATCTGGTCATCCTCGCTCTTTATCTTTGCAGCCAGGGAGCTGTCAGGATCCGGCTCAACAAGCAGGTTGTTCATCTTTCCAGTAACTTTGCTTATCTCTGCGTCAACGAACCTTCCCAGGTCGAATCCGTCGTTCGTTATTACCTTCTTTCCAACCAGCTGTTTTGCTATGATGAATTTTACCATATAAGCCACCTATCGTCGTATGAGTATTATTCAATGAATTATATTAATAATCTTTTGGTAAGGCTCTTGAGGCATTGTGCTCTCTGCTGCCGCGCCATTGTATGATGCTTAACGAAGTTATTTAAAGCTATTTCTCTCTGTTATTTACCGTTTTTCATTAAACTGGAACGGAAATACAGCAAAATCCTCTGCATCATATCCTTCCCGCCGACTCCCCCTTCGAGATCGCGCTGGAAACTATGTGCGATATCCTCAATGCGTTGAACGCCCTCGGCGCGAAGCGTTTCAGGTAGCTCCCCTCGACGCTCCTGCTCTGCAGGAAGAATCCATTCGCCATTGTTATTTTTGACGGCGCGAATCCCTCGACTGTCTTTATCCTCTGCGCCGTGCTGTTTCCCGTTGCCCTCGAGAATTCCCTGAGCGCATTCGCAAGCTCCTTTGCATTCTGCCTTCTCCTGTTGAGCAGAACGACCTTCGCATTCAGCTCCCTCTCGAGCCTGTCCGGCTCAACTATGTTGAGCCCTGCGATCGCAATGCCGTTCAGGAGTATAATCCTTACCTGGCTCTTGAACCTCGATCTTGATACCATTCTCGATATGCTTGACGTAGAATCAGTGCCGTCGACATCCACCCTTGATACAAGCATGCCCTCGATTGTCGATTCCTTGAATATGATGCCGACTATCGCGGTTTTCTTTCCCTTCTTCCTTGCTATCGGCCCGCTCGTTATCGCAATGAAGCGCGCCCCATCCTTCATCTGCCTTGCAGTCATTTCTTTTTGGAGAGCTGGGACTTAAGCTCGGAGAACTGCTCCTCTATCTCCTCCAGCGCCTTGAGCAGCTCGGCCTTCGCCTGCTTCCTGCTCTTGAGCACAAGCACCGCGTTTCCGGTTTCGGGATGGTCCTTAGACACCCCTGCAAACTCGGTCTCGTCCTTGGCTACAAGCGCGCTTGCTATCAGGTCCGGGAACGTAAGGTCCTTGGTATCGAATTCTATCATGAGCTCCTTGCTCTCATCCTTGAGTACGTTTATCTTCAATGAACCACCATTATATTATGCAAACAGTTTCTTTATCTCTTCTGGTTTGTTGTAGAGCGTGCTTATCTTCTTGCGCGCTATCCTGCCGCATTCCTTGCAGACCAGCATGTTCCTGTCCTTGGGCTCCATGTCCGCGCCGCATTCCGGGCACCTTGAGTATATCACTCCCGTCTCCGGCCCGTAGAACGAGAGCTGATAGGAATCCTTGTCGTTGAACTGTACCCTTGCAAGTATGGCGTCGCCCGCGCCGCATGGCTTTTCGCTAAGCTCTGTCCTGCTGCTGAACCTGTTCTCCCTTGCCCCTTCGGTCCTGCCGCCGAACCTGCTTCCTCCGGGCCTCGGCTTCGGTATCACTATCTTGCCGTCCTTGATCGCTATGTAGTTCTTGTTGCCTGCGCTGATGTTGTCTATCTTCACGAACATGACGCTCTTCAGGTCGTCCGTCACTACGCCGCTTATGAGCATCTCCCTGTCTATTATCTTGATCTCCCTGCCTGCAGGCGCAACGCCTATGATGCCTTCCTCCTTCACCACGCTGCCAGCCAGCGTTGCGTATATTATGCCGTTTTCAGAATAGGTGTTGATCCCTGGCGAGAATTCCTCCTCGGTAGCTATCCTTTCCCCCGGTACTACGAAGTCCATGCTATTCAACTATTTTCTCTGATACGTTCTTCATCTGGTTTATGCTTCCCAGCGCCCTGTACACCGCCATTACGGTATTGTAGCGCGCCCTCGTCCTTCCCCTCGAGAAGGCCCATGCGTCCTTTACCCCCGCAAGTTCGAGCATTCGCCTTACCGGCTTGCTCGCGACAACTCCCAGCCCCCTCGGCGCCGGCTTGAGTATCACCTCAACGCTTCCGCACCTTCCCGTTACCTTGAACGGTATGCTGTGCTTGCCGCCGCAGGAGCACTGCCATGATCCGCATCCCATTATTATCGGTATTACCTTGCTCTTCGCGTCCAGTATGCCGCTCTCGACCGCCGCCTTGACCTCGACGTCCTTGCCGGATCCCACTCCGACGTGCCCCTTTCCGTCGCCTACGACCGCCGTCGCCCTGAACTTCATCTTCCTGTTGTTCTTTGTCATCCTCTGAACGTTCGCTATCTCTACGATCTCGTTGTTCAGGTCGGGCAGCAGCGCATCTATTATCTCCGGTTCCTCTATGTTCCTTGAGTCGTGGAATATCTGCTCTATCGTGGTTATCCTCTTTGACTTGACGTCCCTTCCAAGCTCGGTCCTCGGCTGCCACGACTCCACGCTAAGCCTTACGCGTTCCCGCTCCCTTTCGCTGTTGTAATTATTATTTCTCCTCCTATCCAAACGAATCACTTTTGAAGAGTCCCCTTCACGGACTCGAATTTCTCGCTTATCCTCTTAACGTCAAATCCGGCCTTTGCGTATCCTGGGAATTTATCCTGAGCCGTTCCCGCATACGATGCAATGTGCGACCCCGACAGCCTTTTCTCGTCGAACTCGATGCTGCCTCTCAGGTTCGCTCCAGAATCCTTGAATCCCTTTGCCGCGGCGAATATTATTGATCCTTTTATCGGCTTGTACAGCCCCGTATCGAGTATGAACTCCATGCCCCTGCCTTTCACTTTCCCGCCCAGCAGGAACCCTGTGAGGTATGCGGTAGGTATGTTGCTCCTCGGCTCCCAGCCTGCCGCCTTCAGCTCTTTCGAGCTTGCGCTTGCTATTGTCTTATCGCCGCTTGCCGAGTACTCTATGACCTGCACCCTTATGCCCCTGTTGCTCCTCCTGACCACAAGGCGCGGGATGCCCCCCTTCAATAGGCGCATCCTCTTTGAATAGTCGGTCTTTGCCGCCCTTCTCCTGTCTCTTATGCTTCTCATGAATATCATCACGCGTGCCTTAGCTTCTTCGCCTTTTCCTCATCCATCTGGAGCCCGTCGCTCCTCATCCTGCTTATCAGCGCCGCCTTGCTCGCGAAGGTCCCTCCCTTCACAAGCGCGTAATACTTCTTGAACATCTCATTGTCTATCGAGCTTTCCCCCTTCAGCGACTTGAGGATCCTCCTCTGCCCCCTGATTCTTTTCTTGTACTCGACCGTGCCCCTTGCGCGTTCCGTTCCCTTCCTCCTTCCAGGGCCCCTTCTCCTGCCCTTGTTCCTCTTATCCTTGAGCACCTTTGCGTATGCGCTGATGTTGCTCTTCGCGTTTATTGCATACACCTTGCCGTCCTTTATGAGCTGGCGCACGTCCTCCCTTGTCAGCGCCTTCTTGGCGTCCGGAGTGAACTCCGGCTTTATCCTTACGGCGCTCTCTCCCCTTTCCATCAGCTCCGAAGCTATCCTCCTTGTAAGCTTTATGCTCATCTGTATGCACCGTTTGTAATCCTTGCCTTCGCGGCCCTTGCCGCCTCCGTTATCTCTATCCTCTTCCTTGTGGAAATTCCCTTCGCTATCGTGAAGTCATGGCTGCCGTGCATGCCCTCGCTTACAAGCCTCCTCAGCTCCTCGACGTTGTGCACTAGCATTATGCGCTTGCCGTTGAACCTCACTCCGCGCAGCGACTCCGGGTTCCTGTACCCGATTGTAGGCTCTGCGCCCATGAAGTCCTTCTTTATCCTCTTCTTGCTGTCTATGCCGCGCTGCTTCCTCCATCTAGGCAGCACCCTCTTCCTCTTCTTGGCGCCGTAATTGGGCACGTTGAATTTCGGATGCCCCTTCTTGTTCGGATTCATCGACATGAATATCACTCCAACTCATAATACAGTCCGTCCTGGAATACCCTGCTGTCTTTGTTCCTTATCTTGCACGCCAGCCTTATGTTTGCGCACGTCTGGGACACTTCGTCAAGGCTTGTGCCGTATATCCTGACCTCCTGGCCCTTTGCCTCGATCTTTGTCGAGCCCACTATCCTTGACGTCCTTGGGAATCTCTCCCCTATTATGTTGTTTATGTAAAGCATATCGCCCTTCACCTCCACGTTTATCGGGAAGTGCGCGAACACGAGCCTCATTTTCCTTTCGTAATACTCTGATACGCCGCGCATGTCGTTCTCCAACTCCTTCTTGAGCGCCATCTCCGCCTTGGCCGCCTTCTTAGCAAGCCCCTTCTCGCTTGTGCCGCTTATCGAGATGGAGCTGCCGGCTTTCTCAAGCTTAAGGAGCGCATCGTTGAATATCCTTTTGTTGGTTCCCAGCTTGCCAGAGGACGTTATCATGCTGCCCTCTATGGAGACTGACACTCCTTCGGGTATGGATGCCTCTACCTTTTCCTTCGTTGCTCCATCCTTCTTTTCCTTTTTAGTAGACATATGCAAGCAGCCTTCCTCCTATTTTCCTTTGCCTTGCCTCCCTGTTCGTCATGATGCCCTTCGGCGTCGTGAGTATCAGTATGCCGAAGTCCTTGCTCGGTATGTACCTTGTCTCGTACTTCTGCATCATGTCGTTCTGCACCGAGTACCTTGGCTTTATCACTCCTATGCTGTTTATCCTGTTCGACAGCTTCACCTTGAGCATCTTTATCCTCTTGTCGTCGTACTCCTCGAATCCCTCGATGTACGATTCCTTCTTCATCACTTCCAGCACGGACTTGAGCAGCTTGGTCGAGTATATGCTGCACTCGAACCTGCCTATGCGCTCGTTCGTCTTTATCTTGTTTATCGCGTCAGCAAACCTGTCCATGATTATCAACCGTATTTCTTGAAGCCCAGTTCCCTTGCGCACTCCCTGAAGCATCTCCTGCACATGTACAGCTTGTGTGCCCTTATGAGCGCCCTGCTCGAGCCGCACATCCTGCACTTCCTTATGCCCTTGCCCCTCAGCTTCTCCTCCTGCTTCACCATTAGCTCGCCTTCTCAGCCTCCACCGGGCTTACCTTGAATTCCCTGCCTATGAATTCCATTATCTCCTCCCTTGTCACCGCCCTGTGCTTCCTAGGCACGGCAGACCTCTTTATCTTCCTGAGCGCCACCCTTGTCCCCCTCCTCTTGAATGAGAGGTTCACGTTCATGCCGAGCATTCCGACCTTCGGGTCGTACTTGACTCCGCTTATGTCTATGTACTCCGATATGCCGAAGCTCAGGCTGTTGTCCGTTACCGACTCTATCCTTATGCGGTTGTTTACCGCCTCGAAGAGCCTTGCCGCGAGCTTCATCGCATCGTTTCCCCTTACGGTCACGAATGCGCCTATCTTCTGGCCCTTTACTATCTTGAACGCCGGGTTCCTGGTCCTTGACAGCTCGTTCGCAGGCTTTCTCCCCGTGATCGTCTCGATGAGCCTGCGCGCGTTCTGCTGCAGGTTCTCGTCGCTGCCGGTGCCTATGTTTATGACGAGCTTGCTTATCCTCACTTCCCTCATAATGTTGTCCGGCATCCTATTCAACCACTATTACGTTCCTCACTATCGTGTCGAAGCTGCCCTCCTTGCCATGCTCTATGGTGACAGACTTCTGCTTGTGCATGTTGCCCTTGCCTATGCTCTTTATTGTCCCGGCGGTGCCTACGTGCACTCCGTCTATTACCTCGCATTTTGAGCCCTCCTGCAGCTTGAGTATCCTTGATATCGATCCATTTGATATGACGGCAGAGTCGTTCACCTGCGCCTGCGCAGGCCCTTCCAGGATCCGCCCGTCATGCAGCCTGAGCATTATCTTGCTGTTCCTCGCCTTGTACTTGCCCATTACCTTGTATATCTGGCTTTCCGGCTCAGACATCGTGAGCTGGCCCTTGCCGCTTATGCCGAGCATCCTGCTCTCCTTGCCGACCGCTATTATGTCGCTCAGCCCTACCGGGAACTTTGGCTCCCTTGTTGCCGTGCCGTTTACCGCGACCGTTCCGCCTCTTATTATCCTTCCGGATTCGGCGGAATTTGATGCGAAACCCATCTTGATCAGCACCAGCGAAAGCGCGACAGATCGTTCCATCGTGTGCCTTCCGGGGTTCTGCCTGACCACGTACCTCCCCCCGTTCTTCCTGCTTATCGAGAAGTACCTTGGCGCGTCAAGCCTTTTTATGTGCCCGCTTCCTCCCTTGTTAGCCATATGATCATGCCTCCACAGGTGCTACCTCCTCTTGCACCTTGTGCTTCACGTACTGTTGCGTCTTGTTGTCGAAGACCATCTCCGTCTTTCCCTCCGGGGTTTCAATCTTCCTTGCCTCGAGCACCTGCGCCTTCTTCTCCTGACGCGCAACCTTGAGCTTGTCAGCCCTGTACTTGTCCGTAAGGTTGAGCTCCACGATGTAGACGTTGTTGGCGCTTATTGGGATGTTGAATTCCTTGCCCCTTGAGTTTTTCTTCATCAGCGCATCTATGCTTATCCTCCCAGTCCTCAGGTCGACTTTTGTGACCTTGCCGGTCTTCCCTTTGCTCTTTCCAGACATCACCTTTACGGTGTCTCCCTTTGATATCTGGACCGCCCTCCTCTTTATGCCGAGCTTTGCCCGCACCGACTTGTCAAGATGCGAATGAACGAAATGCTGCCTCTGGTGCATGGCCGCTGTGCTGAACCTGAACAGCCTCTGCTTCCTCGGCTTCGCGCTACCAATCATCATACCACTCTCGATGCTATGCCAGCAAGCTTTATGTACCTCTCGACTACCTCCCTTGCCATTGCGCCCTTCACCTCCGTGCCTACAGCAAGGTTGGAATCAGTCACAAGTATGCCCGCATTGTCCTCGAACCTGACCCTCATGCCGCTTGCCCTCCTTATCGGCGACTTCTGCCTTATTATGATGACCCGCACCTTCTTCTTCACGTACTGCGGGTTTCCGGTCTTGACGCTTGCTATTACCACGTCGCCTATCCCTGAATGCGAATACCTCCCCTTCCTGCTTCCTCCCTTTCCTATCCTGTTTATTATCATGAGCGACTTGGCGCCGCTGTTGTCCGCGCAGGTAAGCACGCTGCTAGGAACTAGCGTCTTGGATATCTTGGTTGAAAGTCCCTTCATTTCGCCGCACCGTCGACTATGCCGACAACCGCAAAGGACTTGGTCTTGCTTAGCCTCCTTGTCTCGGCTATCCTAACCCTGTCCCCTGCCTTTGCGCCCATGCACTCGGGGCTGTATGCTGCTATCCTTGACGTCTTCCTGAGCGACCGCTCGTATTTGTGGAGGAATACCGTGTAAGCATGCTCTATTATCACTGTTTTCTTCGCCTTGTCGCTGACCACTACGCCCTCTATCTCGTTGCCCCTAGTCTTGAGCATTCCGTGTATCGGACATTTTGGATCATTGCATTCCAAGTAAATCACTTGAGCGATCTCCGCCTGTAGAACTTAAGTGCCTTCTCCGTTCGCTCATAAGGTCTGAAGTTTATCTCTCTCCCATCAACAACGAAAGACTCCTTTCCAACGGCGAACCTGAATGTCGACGTTATCTTTACTATCCTTCTTGTTTTGGACTCGTGCAACAGATATAGAAGATTTTTAGTTTCCCTTATTACTCTTCCCTTCAGCCCTATCTGTGAGCGGTCTCTGGAATCTACGACTTCTGCATCGAGACCAATGAGCTCATGAAGCACAATGTTCCTATTATTATATCCGTGCATGCATTTAAACCTTTGTTTATTCCTGCCCTGGAAAATGGCATGCCTTCTGGGCATAGCCAAAGGAAGCATCTACAAAATTGTTTCTCACCTAAAATATAAATAATATCCCGATAAATGCTTATGTTGGTAGGATGAGCGGCAAATGCCTGGTCGTCAAAAGGGAAGCCCTTGAAAGGATGGGAGTCATAGCGCCCGACGGCACGGAGAGATTCACAAGGCTGGATCATGATGCCTTTTCGGCCCTACACGACATGATAAAAAGGGAAGGGGCCTTCATGGAAAGACAGGGCGATCGCGGCGTTGAGCATGATCCGTCATACAAGCAGATAATCCCTTACATGTATGTGGTGCGCAATGACAAATTCCTCCTTTACCGGAGGGCCAGCGACCCTTCGAAATACCATGAGCCCAGGCTTGCTGGAAAGGTCTCTCTCGGGATCGGCGGCCATGTGGACGAGGGCGAGGACATATTTGCATGCATGCGCAGGGAATTCGAGGAGGAGGCAGCGCTCAGGAAGCCGGGCGGGGAAATAATGTTCAAATCATCAGCGGAATTCATGGACGAGCTTAAGCCGGTATGCGTTGGCGTGCTTGACGATGAAAGGGACGGCGTAGGCGCAGTCCATCTTGGAATGGTGTTCAGGATATCCCTGCAGGCCGATCATGATGTTTCAATGAGGAACGGAGAAAGCACGGTATTTGAATACCTGACCGTGCAGGATTATGGCCAAAGGGAGAAAAGCGGCCAGCTCGTTCCGGAAAGCTGGACAGGCATGGTCGTACGGAACTGCCTTGGGTTGATGGGATAATGGCCACGAAGCCAAGGGGAAGGATAAGCTCGATGCTTAGGGTCGTGCCAGCCCTCTCCGTGAGATATTCCAGGTTGATGTGCGAGCGCTTCGAGCACCGCGGGTACGCACAGGAGCAGGCCGATGAATTGCTTGCCGCGCAGTCTTTCGAAATCGCAGCCTTCCATGCGGAAAGTTTTGACGCAGGCAAAGCGCTGCGCCTCAATGTACGGGCGGTTTCGGACTACGGCAGCTATGGCGACAGCCTTCTGGGCAATTTCCGTCCGGGGCCGAACGAGCACACAATCCATGTCTGCGACATCGCGTTCCACTCCTATTTCAGCGCGATAAGGATCCTTGAGCGATTAGAAGAAAAAACGTTCATGGGGAGGGAGATGTGCCTTATCCAGGCGGCCAAGAGCGCAATAAACATCTCAAGGGCGGCAAACGATTCCGTCAAGTCGAAGCAAGCCGAAACCGCAATCGACAACTGGGAAAAGGCATTGCTGAAAATCGAAAATGGCAGGAAATTCCGTAACGCGGTTACCTGATTATCACACGGTCGGATACTCCTGTAATCCTGTCGACGTCGTACTTTATCACGCTGCCGTAATCAGTCTTGACAAATATCAATCCGCGCTTTGAGTCAACCTCGGTTATCCTGCCGATGTATGCGCCTATGTCGTTGATCACGCGCTTGTCCTTTATCTTAGCTCGCCTGAGCGCCCTCTTCCTGAGGAACGCGCTGAAGAGCGATATGCCGTAGCCTCCCGCAAGCAGCCCTATGCTTAGCACAAGGAACTGCCAGAAGTATATCTGGCCTATTATCCATGACGACGTAAGGTAAAGCAGCGCAATGGCTACTATTGTGTAGCCTATGTATGTTCCCTGGGATATCGCCCTGTACCTCTGCCTCCTGTTCTCAAGGTCTATGAGCCTGCCCACAAGGAACAGCATGAGGCTTATCGGGAAGAGGGTGAGGAATCCCTCGATCGCCTGCGATCCGAGCACAAGCCCGTTGTTGGTGCTGGCAAGCGCCTGCGTGTACCCCGCATAGCCTATGATCAGGCTTATCATGAAGAATATGATCGATCCCACGTAGAAGATGAAGCTCAGCCTGTCTATGCTGAAGCCGAATCCCTTGAAGGAATTCACCAGCGCGTCCTCAAGGCCGAAGCCCTTCATTATCAGGTAAATCCCTATTATGGCGACTGGTAGCTGCCACCCGAAATTGAAATAATAGCTGACCGCGAACAGGAGCAGCAGTATCGCCGGTATGCCGAACATTATCCTTGCATAATGCGGCTCCTTCAGTTTCTCAAGTATCGTGAAATATGTGTTCTCGAAGCCCTGCGAGGCCTGCTTGACCCTCACTATGTCTACGCTGTTCACCCTTATCCTGTTTTTGAGTAGAGGTATCACTCGCGCGTCACTGCTCCCGTCGGTCACGAGTATGCAGCTGTCCACCTTCATGCGCTCGAGCACCATCTCTATCTGCCTTACAAGCTCCACGTCAGCTACGTAGCCCTCCTTCTCCGCGCCAGTTATCGTGACAACGTTTACCGAGTATCCCTTTGACCTCATCTCGTCGTATTTCCTGACGGCCTCGAACATCGTGTTCGCGTCCGAGTCCTGCGGATCTGCGAGCGCCAGCTTTGCCGCTGCCTTAAGGTTGTTCGCCCTTCCCATCACCGGTCCCGTAAGCTTGGTCTTCCTGTAAAGGTCGTTGTCTATGTCTACGGCAAGTACCAAAACCCTCTCGGCCATCCCAATCAATTACTTTGTGTTTGCAAAGGATAAAAAGCCTACCCTTTGCATACGGTTTGTGGCGTATTGCCGTTGCAAAACCGTATTTATGGAAGCGTTGCGAAACCCTTCAGCACAAGATAAAGGCCGGCATATGCGGGAAGGGAAACCCTCTCGTCTCTGTACGGGCCGAAATCACAGCCGTTCATCGCGAACCTTGGCGCATCATGCACCATTACTGTCATTCTGCTGTCGTCGAACACGACGGCCTCGCTCATAGGGTCGAACGATTCAAGTCCCTTCAACGGCATGATCCCCTTTGCCACAAGGCCTGTGTCGCCATGTATGGTGCCTGGCAACCGTATGAGGTGGTAGATGTCGGTTGTGACGTTTTTGTCTATCGCATCTCCCTGCCTTACCGAGATGCCGCTGAGCACGTTCGACCAGAACTCCGCCTTCTTCGGTATCTCTATCATGTCCCAGTTCCCGGTCGTTATGCCGAGTATGACGTCCGCCTTCTTCTTCACGAGGATGTTCGCGTATTTCCTCTCGATGCCCATCGACTCAAGTTCCTGGGTCCCTGCGTTTATCGCCCTTATGACTCCGTTCGCGAGCTTCCCTCCCCATCCGCTGTCGGTAGGCTTCGGCCCTACGAGCCTGACTCCCCTCCTGTTTATCGTCGGGAAGAAAGTGGAGATCTCGATGCCGGTGCCCTTTATGTAGTTGCTTATGCTCGCCCTCTCCTCGGAGCCGAGCGCAAACACCGACTCGCTGCTCACATGTATGTGGTACCCGCGGTTGCCGCTGAAGTTGACGCTCATCTCCTTTTCGGTGAAGCCGAAATCCGGGGCCAGGAAATCGTTGATTAGCTTCTCTGCTTCCATCTTCGCACCCTCAAGGCATTTGCCGCAGACCCATCTGCTGCTGTGCGCCTTCTGGCAATCGAGCTTCAAATCCCCCGCATCGATGTCGAACACCAGCCCCGAGCCCTTCCAGATTTTTGCTTCCATGGGGCGACCGTCCGGTTTCTCGTATTCCGCGGAGGAGATGGAAACGAACGGCGGTGTTTTCAATATCAGGTAATCCTTCAGCGCCCTCTCCGTCTTGAATGCATAATGCCTGTATGCTATCTTCCGCTCGAAGGTGCCGAAGCCGAATTCCCTGCCTTCGATGTTCCTTGGTGCTATATTGCTTGCGCCTTCGTAGTACTTCCTGATAAGGCCGTTTACAAGCTGCATGCCCTTATCGTCAAGCAAAAGATCACCTTTTCTCGACAAGGAAGCCCACACCATTTATGGGTGGGATGAATTGTCGAGTACAAGTATTATAAATATTGTTTCCAAATTTATACTGGTTAATAGAATGGAACGTGCTATTCTTCTTCAGGTAAATCCGACTACTGCAAAGTATAGAAGGCTCCTGGAATTTGAGAGAAAGGCCACCGAACTTGCCAATTTCATCATCAGCAAAAAGGTTACCCTGTATGAATTCCATAATTCTGCTCTCTATCATGAATGTAAAGATTCCACCGGTTTCAACACGCAGGTTGTTACTGCAATATCCAGAATTGCTGTTAAGACCAAAGGAGTTGCCATAAAGCACATTACTGTCAAATTCAATGTTCCGAGAAACTGCAAGGCATTCTCCAAATCGATACCTTTCGTTAAATTGGGTATGTATCCAAGAAACACGATTGCAGTCCCCATTATCAAGAACCGCAACTTCCAGAGGTACGAATCCCTTCTTAGTAATGGATGGACTTGCAAGACTTATGGATTGACTTCTGATTTGCAGATTGTTGCATACCTGTCCAAACCCGACCCAGAAGGGACTGCCTACTCTGATAAGAAGAAAACCAAGATTCAGAGACTCGGACAATCCAATGGTGGAAAGAACATTATTGGTATTGATTTCAACGCCAAACGAATAGCAGTTACTGTCATTTCTCCAAGAAACAAAGTTCTCTGCCAGAATTACTTTGGCTTGAATATTTGGCTCGGCAAAAAGAGGATTATGGAAAGGCGTTCCAAGATGCAGGCCGCCGATAATCTCAAAGGATTGCGGAGACTGAAGACCGACGAATTCAATTTTGTTGATACCAATCTCGGCCAAATGATTAAAGTAATAACCGGCCTTGCTGTTGAATATAATGCCAATATTGCAATTGAGAAACTTGAAAGGTTTAAACCCAAAGGCAGGAAATTCAACAAGGTTGCAATGAGGATGCCCTTCCTCAAATTTAGAGGGATTCTTACATCTCGGTGCTTTGACAAGGGAATTACGCTTAACGTCGTTGACAGTTGGCATACATCCAAGTTCTGCAACCACTGCGGTGCTGTTGGTAAGGGACATGACAGTAGAAACTATGCCCTGTTCAGGTGCAAGGAATGCGGAGTTGTTATGAACTCCGATAGAAATGCAAGTCGAAATATTGCATTGAAATGCCTGTTGGAGCGGAAGGATTCTATTAACCGTAAAACCTTCCAGATTTCCAATAGGAGTGGTCTCGTAAACGACCATTTGCTTCCAGATGCGGTTGTTGAACCGATTGTTGCTGTGCGACATAGTTCTTCAACTTATGGAAAGCCCACAGGCTTTAGCAGTGGGTAGTTTACTCCATAATATACATACGATTAAAAATATATTGTGATAAGTCTCAACATGCGGCTCGAGAATGAGATAAAGCAGGTAATAATCATACGCATAGACATAACCATGGGCAAGGGCAAGCAGGTCGCACAGGGTGCGCATGCCTCGCTCATGAGCTATTTCGAGGCCGAGAGGGCGGACAAGAAAATCGCAAGGGAATGGCTGGATACCGGTGAAAAGAAGATAGTGCTGAAGACGGACAGCGAGGAGACAATAACGAAGCTTTTCGCGGCGTTCAAATTCAAGAAGATCCCATGCGCGCTGGTAAGCGACGCAGGGCTTACGCAGATACCTCCAGGAACGAAAACTGCCCTGGGCATAGGCCCCTGGCCGTCGGAAGAGATAGACATGTTCACAAAGGGGTTCAAGCTCCTATAAATAAATTATAACGGCGATAATACGAGCGCTAAACCAAAGAGGTTAAGGTTGATCAAAACACTTGAAAAGATGAAGACAAATGCCAAATCGATGAAAGTAAAAGTAGACAGCACTAAGATAATTAGGAGATACAGGGACTCTAGATGATCAAAGCCAACTGCTGGTTATATATACCTGGACAATCAATAAAATATAGAAGAAGGAATTTCAGATAACAGTAATTATCTTTTCCTAAGAATCAATAAAGAAAGCGATAAATCTAAACATTAAGATTCAATTCAATTTTCGAGATTTCAATTGTTTTCCAGATTTGAGAATAGTAGCATGCTATTTTCTGGAAGTCCATCTTCTTAAAGATTTGAACGGCTGAAGGGAATAATAGACAAATAATCCGGCCTTCAAATTTCTTGTTTTTATGATTATGATTTAGCCCTGGCATCACTTCAGGTATGTCAGCCAGTCATTGAAATCGGGATTCATTCCTGTTACCATTTTTGAATAAGAGCCGGCGAGCTGCTTTGTGATGGCTCCAGGCTTTCCATTGCCCACTTTCCTTGAGTCTATTGATACTATCGGGGTTATCTCCGCGGCAGTGCCCGCGAAGAAAGCCTCATCGCACGTGTACAGCTGCTCCTTGTGTATGTTCCTTTCAATAACCTCCAGTTCAAGAGACCTTGCCAGCTTTATTATGCTGTCTCTTGTTATCCCCATAAGTATGTCCGCATCCATCGGCGGCGTCAAGAGCATGCCATTGTCGACTATGAATATGTTCTCGCCTGGGCCCTCAGCAACGTATCCGTCAAACGAGGTCAGTATCGCTTCGTCCGCCCCGGAAAGCGTAGCATCTATGTTTGCTATTATGGAGTTGATGTAGTTCCCGCTTGCCTTTGCCTCTGGCGGGAGTATCAAAGAATTGATCCTCTGCCATGATGATATCTTGCATTTGATTCCGAGCTCCTTGCCCTTTCCGAAGTATGCGCCGAAAGGTATGGCCGCGATGAACACGCTTATCCTCTTGCCGGTCACGCTTACTCCGACATTCGGGTCGTTGTAAAAGGCGAAGGGCCTTATGTAGCAGCTCTCCAGCCTGTTCTTCCTGACAAGTCCCACAGTGGCCTCCTTGACCTGGTGCTGCGAGTATTTCAAATTCATGTTGTATATCTTGGCGCTGTTGAAGAACCTCTTCATGTGGTCGTCAAGCCTGAATATGGCAGGGCCTCTTGGCGTGGCGTATGCCCTTATGCCCTCGAATATGCCGCTGCCGTACTGCATGGAATGCGTGAGTATCGGCACAACCGCCTTCTCCTTTGGTATGAATTTGCCGTCAAGCCAGGAATAAGCTGAACCTTTCTTGTCCATCGAAGCACTAAAGGAATAAAAGCAATTAAGCTTTAATAATATTCGGGAAGGGAATGGACGAAAAATTACTTAAAGAGCTAAATAAATACGACCTTACCAGCTTCCAGAAAAAGGTGCTAATTGCAACGGCTTCGATCAAGAAAGGGCAAGTAAGGACATACAAGCAGATCGCAAGGCAGATAGGGAGACCCAATGCATATAGGGCGGTTGGAACTGCCCTTAGGCTGAACCCGCTTGCGCCGCGAATCCCGTGCCACAGGGTCATAAAGAGCGATGGCAGTTATGGCAAATACGGCGGCAAGGACAATGGGACAAAGGCAAGGATGCTTGCAAAGGAGGGTTATGCTAAAAGGTGAATTCATGGCGAATAAAAAACTTGTCGTATTGGGCGTATGCGCGCATCCCGACGACATGGAGTTTGGCGCGGGAGGCACGGTTGCAAAGTTCTCAAGGGATGGCGCGGAATGCCATTTTGTTGTCTGCACCGACGGTTCAAAGGGCACAAGGGTTCCCGGAATGACCGCAAGGAGGCTTGCGGCCATAAGGGAAAAGGAGCAGCTATCATCGGCAAAGATACTCGGCGTAAAGTCCGTCACCTTCCTCAAGCATGTGGACGGCGAGCTCTTTTATGACCTGAAGCTGAGGAAGGAGATAGTCAGGGAGATAAGAAGGCTAAAGCCTGACATAGTGATAACGCACGACCCGTATCAGATATACTCGGAGAATTTCGTCAACCACAGCGACCACAGGGCGGTGGGCGCTGCAACAATAGATGCCACATTCCCCGCATCAAGGAATCCGATGACATTTCCGGACCTGAAGAAGGAGGGCCTGGAGCCGCACAGGGTTAGCGAGATGTACATAATGAACATGAGCAACCCGAACTTCGCGGTTGACATATCGAAGACGGTGGGCACGAAGATCAAGGCGATGGCCCAGCACAAAAGCCAGGGAATAGGCCAGCATCCAGAGTTCCTCAAGGAGTTCGCCGCCAGGTTCGGCAAGAAATTCAAGTGCAAATATGCCGAGCCGTTCTACAGGATAAAGTTCTTCATACAAATATGAACCAGCCGGGGTGAGAATCCCGGCCGGCCCAAGCCTTCCATTCACCCAAGCCTTCCCAAAGCGTAATCTCCGCTCCTCGCGTATCCGTAATTATAGCTGTACGTCGCCCGTTTCTCTAGGAAGCTGCCGCTGAACTCCTCCATTATCTCGTTCCTCGATGATTCTATCCTTGACAGCTCGCCAAGGCCCTGCCTCGTAAGCGCCAATGGCTTGCCCTGCTCTTCCTTGCTTGCAAAGCCGAGCACCTCAAGCTCCTTCAGCCTCTTCAGGCAGTACCATACCGAGCTCTTTGACAGTCCGTAGTTCTCCTCAATGTAATCAACGAAGCTAGATGCCGTGTCAATCCTGTCCCTGCCTATCTCTACGAGTATGAGTTGCTCTCTCCTTGTAAGTTTGAGATTCTTAAATTCTACACTAGTAGTTAGTTGCGCCACATAAACACCCAAGGGATTTAGAGATCTTGAAATTTATGCGGCGGAAACATGAAGCGTATTAGGTGCCTTATTCAGGTTATATATCATCCAGCATGCGCTAGACCTAAACAATGAGAACTGCATATCAGATTGTCTTTGCGCCTGCATCTTTGCACCAGTTTCCTTCTAAATCAGTATAATATCCAGGGGCAGCTATAAAAGGCTTGTGTATCAAAGTCAATAAACATAATCTATTTATACGGTGGGACAAGATAATCTGTGCTGATAAAATGACGAGAGATGCAGATTTCCAAAGACCGGCGGCCTCACCGAAGACGGTAAGTACAAGAATCGACATACAGATAAGAAAAGGCATCGATTACCAGCAGTTTATTGGCGTTGCCAAAAGGGCCCATGATGCAGTGCTTAAAGCTGGCGACAGTTGGAAATCCGAAATAATCGGATGCGAAAACAACCTTCAGCTAAATGCGCAAGAATCCTCATTTCGCCTTTTGGAGGACGACGGCATTTTAGAGCTCAGGCCAAGAATTCCCCTAGAAGCATTTACCGAAGAGCATTGGAAAAAGTGGAAAGGCATACAGTTGAGCATTAAGCCAGCAAACGAGCGCGACGGATATCCATGGGTCTCCCTGTCTGCCGAATCTAATGATCTACTGCACCTTTACGCACAGGGGATAACGGAATCGGAGTACAGGGCGCTGGCCAACGCGTTTCCCATACAACCGGCAGGCCGCATTGCAAACCTGCTGCGCAAAAACGAGCCGCGAGTGATCATAAGCACGCGATATCCTTGAACCCATGCAACTGCTGGCCCACTTCGTCATTTGAATTGAATACCTCTATCTTGACCCTGTTTTTCTCCGCATCCGAGAGTATCTTCTGCACCGCCGGGTCGCCCAGCATGCTGTCATTCACGAAAACCGTGTCCGCCCAGCTGTTCTCAAGGGCAATCCCAACGTTTTCCAATCCGTACTTTGATTTTCCAGTGCTGAGGTTGGACAGGAATTCCTCGATAAGCTTGAATTCGGACCTTATGCGCTCCTTCTCAAGGACCTTTGCGAACTTCTCGCTCTTTATTAGCTCGTAGACCCCGGATCGCTCGGAGTTGCTTATGCTTTCGAATATTATGCGCTTGTTTATCTTCTTGAGCACTCCTGAATTCTCCCCGTAGGCCTTGATGTCCTCCCTTGTGAATCCCGGCCCTGCAACGACCACAGTGTCGACAACCATGTCCTTTATGATGTCTATGACAGAATCGAAGTACTTCTTCTGCTGCTCCTGGAAGTCCTTGGGGCTCATTCTCTTGCTCAGCCTGCTGTATATCTCGTTCCTGAACTCTATGCCATATCCTAGAAGGTAGGCAGGCATCGCCTTCTCCTCGTCAAGCACTATTATCCCAAGCCTTGGCCTCTTCGAGTCCAAAACGGCGTTCCGCACAACGTCTAGCATGTAGTCGTGCCATTCGCTCTTTATTATGTCGAACACGTCCCCAGGCGCTATGTTTATCGTATGGTAGCTGTTCAGCTTTATGAACTCGATTGGCTTGCCCTCAACTATCTTTCCTAGCACCCTTAGCCTTATTGCCGTCTTGTCAAGCTCTGTCTTCTCGGCCCTTACTGTGACCACTACCTTCTTCAGCTCTCCCTTGTCGCTCTCGTTCGACTTGAACTTGCGTTCGCTTTCCGACTTGACCAGGTCGTTCTCGAATATAATGCGCTGCACCGCCCAAAGGTCGTCAAGAGTGTCCACTCTCACCTTCAGCGTGCCCGTGCTCTCGTAGAACTTGACAACCTTCATCTCTACCAGAGTTATTAATGAATGGGAAGATTTATTATTGGCCTACACTGATTGAAAAAGAAAAGAAAAAAGAAAAAGGGGAAATATTACGCCTCTGGTATTTCCCTGATCTCCTGTCTTGCGAGCTTTGCAGCATTGGTTCTGAATACTGCACCTGTAAAGGCAGTGATCGGCACATCGCCAACATCGGAAGGGACTCTTTGCTCTCTTAGCCTAAGCCTCTTTTCCTCCCCCCTGCGCTCCAGCCATAATGGATTTGCTCCTGGTAGGATTCTGTCTGCGCTGCCCCTTCTCGGATTTTGTCTTGTGTTTTCCATTTTTACGCCCTTTGAATGGAAATAACTTGCACCATATAATATTTATGCATTCCCTACATACGGCCGTGTCCAATAACTACTAAAGATTAACCAGAATTTCGTCTAAACTTCTGGTG
>VFSW01004491.1_pt1 | contig 20803 bp, 21 predicted proteins | sample 5358111 | NCBI WGS metagenome assembly VFSW01 (sample SAMN11554181, study PRJNA540505) | mine drainage metagenome | isolation source: sediment from site ElyBrook_90M | place: USA: Ely Copper Mine, Vershire, VT | collected 2017
ACCCAGAAGTACCAGCGTTGCCGACCTGATTGCCGTAGAAACCTTGAGCCGCTTGTGCGAGGAGAAAAGAGCCTAGGAAGACGGCGGTGAGAGAGGCGATAATTGAAAGTAGTTTTTTCATATGTATTAGTAAGAATAATCTGCGTAAATATCCCCTGCTGCCCACGTGTCGCCTGTCGTAATAACTGCGCCAGAGATTGTGAAGTTGAAATATCTTTGACCACGGGCATAGACTGCGACAGTTCCCGCTGTGGGGGTGTTAGCGAGTGTGTAGGTAGTACCGGAGCCAGAGACAAGTTCGCCAACGACTGACGTTCCGCCAGCCATGGCGATGTTCATAACCGCATTGTTTCCCTGACCGCTTGTCGTTACCGTTGCTCCAGTGAAGTTCAGGGTCGGTGCGCGTCCTTTTTCCACGCCGCCCTGTTTTATGAGGAGTTGTGATGGGCCGCCCATTTGAATATGGGCTTTTGCATTACTTGCCATTGTTTTCTCGTGGCTCGTAAGTTTGTCTTCGAGTCCATCTATCGCGCCGAGTTTGATTTTTGTCTTTGCCTTGTGGATTTTTGCGATGATGTCCTCTGGTTTGTCTGGTGAGCCGCTTTTACCGTCCCGTCCGTCTACACCATCGCGTCCTGGGTCGCCTTTTTCACCAGTGAAACCGCGCTCGCCCCGTTCGCCCCTTTCTCCTTTCTTGCCGTCCTTGCCGTCTACGCCGTTCGTTCCATCCATTCCATCAAATCCATTCTTTCCATCCTTGGGTATTGGAAAGTCCACACCAGGAACCGGAGTCTTGCCGTCTGCGCCATCCCTTCCTTTCGGCCCACGCATCGCTTCAAAGAACTTCTTGTGAGCGTCTTCTGCGAGGTCGTCCTTTTGAATGGGAGACTTGAAGTGGAGTGATTCGAGAGGCGGTCTTTCCTTAGTTTTTGCCATGGTGATACTTTATGCTATTTTTGCGTACCAATACGCACTATCTTTTACCAAACTTTGTATTCCTGACCTCATTCAGGCCAAGCGTAGACTCGCGTGCGCTCGTAGGGAGAGCGATGGTCGGGCCAGGAATAGCGTTGGGGTTGCCTTCGGGCAACGCCGCCTGTCCCGCGTTATTTCCTTGGAGATACGTCTGTATATCCTGTTCTGAATATCCCAGTTTTCGTGCGGTGGCTATGTCAAAGTTCTTCGCTTTAGCCAGCGCGTTTAGTTCGACTGTTTTGAGGGGTGTTACTTGTTGTGCCAGCTGTACTTCTGGGGTGGTCGGTTGGCTGGTGCCAGCAGAATCATAAAGCCCGCTATTACCAACAGCACCGCCGAGTGGAGTTGCGCCGCCAGAACCAGAACCAGCAGTCCCAAGACCATTACTTTCATTGGGGCTGATGCTAGCATTTTGGTCTGGGATTGTCAATCCCTGTTTTTGCGCTTCTGCCGCAAGTGCTGCGCCCCGTTTTAGACCGAGTTTCATAAACGCTTGTCCGGTATCGGACGCTAAGAACTTGCTCAGTCCCTCCACGCCGACATCTGTTGCGAGTAATTTTATTCCAGTTGCCGCATCTCCAGTAAATATCTTCCAGACACCGGCGGCGAACAGACCACCCTCCGCGAAGGGCTTGAGTTGGAGTGCTTTTTTGAGTAGAAATTGATCAGATACTCCTCTTGAGAAGTCAACGAGTTTTTGTGTTCCTTCCGAGAGAGTCCCGAGGTCTTTGAGTTGCTGAATGGCCGGTGAACCTTCACCGAGAATCGCTTGGACTTTGTCATTGCGCGTATTGAAGCCCCACTTTTTGAGTGCTGCATCTATCTTTTTTGGCAAGAAGTTTCCAGTTTGTTCGTCAATAGCATTGTCGTAAATATCCTGTAGGAAGTTCGCGCGTATGTCTGCCGCACCCTGAGTTCCCGCCATTTCCAGAATCCTTGGTATATCGCTCGTTGCCATGTTTGGGCGTACGAGTGATTTTACAATCACATCCTGCTGACCTGCTTCTACGAGTTTCCTCACTTTTGCCGCGTAGGATGCTTCTATTGCTTGGAATCCTTCGCGTGCTGAGTTTTGGGCTGCATCGTATAACTCCATAAGTCCTGGTTTCCCCTGCACCGCCAGAGTGGCTCGCGTATCCTCAGAAAGTGTGCCATAGAGAGACTGGAGGGTGGCTTTTATACCGCTCACTGTCGGGTCTCCAAAAGATGTTGCGATTTTTGCCGCGACAGTCTCGCGCACGTTTTTCAATGTCTCTAATGTTGGTGCTGGGTAGCCATTCGCACCGTTTAGTACATCGAGTTTTTCCTGAAGATAGGGGGACGTTTCTCCGGCACTCCCCATTTTCGATATTGCGCCACTCAGAAGTGAGGTGGAGCGTTCAGTCTGTGCGGCTACATCTCCGCCAAGAACACTGCGAAACGTATTGAACAGATTGTCCGTCTGTGCTTTCATGGCATCTCCATACTGTTGCGCTCCTTGGGCGATGTGTTCCCCGGCGGTCTGCAAGTCCGTACTTCCCATTGTCTCGGAAACCGTTTTGTTTGCGAGGGACTGCAACTGCTCCTCGGCTCTTGCGAGATTCTTACCGAACTTTGTAGCACCCGCTCCAGTGGCGGCGAGTGCATCCCCCAGATTTATGAACTGATTGTTTGTATAAGCCGATGGTGCGAGGTCTATTCCAGTGCGTGCGGATGCCGCTGCCATTTCTGCGTTCTGGGCACCCCCGAACAGCGCATTCCCGACTGCCCTGATTGGTGCGGTTATCGGAGTAGCGAGTTTTCCAAGAACAGAGGATGCTGTATCGTTGATTGCGCCGATTCCAGTATCCACGGCGGCGCGTGCCGCACCGACTTGTGGCATGACATTGAGTCCAGTCTGTGAGTAGTTTGCGGCGTTCTCAGCAGCAATCGCTCCACGACTCCCTGTTGCGAGGTCTACTGCGTCTGCACCTGTTCTGGCAAGACCCTCCCCGCCAGCGACGAGTCCAGCGACATCTGCCGCGAATCCTGCTGGGTCGTTCTCCACAGTATTCTGAAGTGCGGCGAGCGAGCCGTAGCGATTCATCAGGGCGGTTCCAATAGCGTTTGCGGTCTGTTGATATTGGTCTGGTGCGCCAGTATTTTGACCAGTGAGATTCTCTGCGGCCCCGATAGCCCCACTTCCCAGAGTCCCTAGAGTTGCAAGTGGGTGCGTAACCATCCCGAAAAGACCTGTGGCTACTCCATAGAGGGACGATGGTATGTTGCCGAGTGTTTTAAGACCGCCAACGAAAAGATTGTCGTTCGGAGACGCTGCAAAGGTCGCTCCGTATGTTGGTAGACCGCTTGAGTTACTTTGCGCGGAGTTTGCACCACTCGCTATCTGTGGCAGTAGCGTATTGAATTGCTGTGCACGCGTGTTGCTTATATGTACAAACTGTCCGGGGTTATTCGGGTCTGGTTTCGCACCATTCCATAGTGCATCTATAGACTGTGGTGTGAGTCCTTGATTTTTGTAAGCGAGAATCTGATTGTATGCGACGTAGTTCTGGTTTGCGGGAGTCATCGGCGCGTTTGAGTTTCCGAGATATTTTGCGGCCGCTGTCTGCCAGTTCGCTGGTGTTTGCCCTTGCGCAATGGGTTTGCCACCATTATTCCACTGGTAAGCTCCGAAGGATGCCCCATTATCGCCAGACTGATTCCATGGGTTGCTCGATGTGCCAGTTTCAAGTTGCTTGATTGTCCGCATCACATTCAAAACGCCAGTGTCGAGTTGGGTTCCGTCTGGGAGCGTTGTTGTTTGTGAAGCGGACTGTGGCGTAGTTTGTGGAGTTGTTTGAGGTTGGGTCGGTTGCGCTGTCTGCGTAGCAACTGGAGCGGGTGTCGGTTGGGGGGTTGGTGCTTGTGGCTGAAGCCCCATCTTTGGAAATGGAACTGCGATATTTGAAATGCTCCCCTGAATATTTCCGGAGTTTATATTTGCCCGAACTGTTCCGTTTGTCGGTGCGCTCGGTTCGTTATTTACTGGAAGAGGTGGCATAGCATATTATCCACCCACCGCTGCCCATGCGGATTGCCATGTGGATGATGTTGTTTGCGGCGCAGTTTGATTTTGTGGGGTCGTACTTTGACCATTCGCGGCGGCTATGTTGTTCACGACTGTTGCGGACTGCTGTTGGAGTGCCGATACCGCGCTGTTTCCGTTTGATTGTATTGCGGACTGTAGTTGCGACATTTGCGACGGGCTGAGGTTGTCGGGCACAAGATTCGCCGCATCCTGTGCTGCTCCGGCGACAGAACCCCCGCGCGAAATGACCGCCTGAAGGTTGGTGCGGAGTTCTTGAATGGTTGACTTGAATGCTGCCACAAGTCCAGCACCCTGTGGAGTCTGTGCGTATGCGCTGTTTTCGAGTTGCGTTATGAACGGAATGCCAGTCTGATTGAGTCCAAAACGCTGGGCGAGCTGTTCAACATTTGAGAACTGTGTATTGACAGTATTGAATGCGGCTTGCGTGGTCTGAATGTTCGTATTGAGCGTTTTGAGTGCATCAGCATTTGCGTTTCCTATCGAGGCATTCGTACCGCTAACAAGTGTGAGGGTTCCATCCGAGTTCTGCTGGAGTCCCGCTGTAGCGAGTTTGTTGAGTAGGTTTGTACCACCGCCTGGCGTTGTGTAGGTTGAAAGATATTGCGATTTATACTGCGCCGAGTTTGCGACTGCGTTTTGAGCAATCTGGAGATTTGCCGCCGGGGACTGTGTCTGGTCGTATGGCGGGATGTTTGCGCCTGGATAATACTGCTGGAGACTGTTGTAGGTATCTACTGCGTTTACCCCGCTCAGGCCACCGATTCCGCTATATACGGGAGAGCCGCCAGGATTCTGTAGGTTGATAACCGAGGAGCCTGGGGCAACGCTCTGGTATGAACCCTGTATGCCCTGGAGGTATGCTGCTGCGCCCGCAATGTTTCCTGAACGGATAAGAGTTTGTGCTTGCAGAGACACTGCATCTGCTGCTTGCTGGGCTGCGTTTCCAGTTTCCGCCCTTCCGATTGTGGTATTTACTTGACCGAGCGTATCCCCAAGTGATTGCCCCTGTGCGGTGTTTATCTGGTTTGCAAGTTGTGCCTGATTTGCCACATCTCCTTGATATGCGGAGTTCGCAGCAATAAATGCTGGAGAATATCCGTAGGAGTTCTGCACATTCTGGAGTGCTTGTTGATACTGATTGTGCTGTGCGAGAACGTCCGACTGAGTGCTTCCGCTGTTCGTCTGCATATCACTCGATGTCGTACCGCCCGTGTCTATATTGAAAGAGGTTGGGGATGTTATGTTTCCATTCGCATCTGCCAGTGCTGTCGAACCCGAACTGGTCGTAACTGGTTTCGCCAATGCTTGTGCTTTATTGTACGCCGCAAGAGAATCTCCGGTTAGACCGAAGTCATTCGCCGCGTTATTTACGGGTGCATTTCCACCGAAAACTGCTGGGGTGCCCTGACTATCCGTTGGGAGTGGGTATTTTGGGTTTGAGGAAAGATACGATGGTGGTGCAATCGGGTTGGATGCTGACGGCGTGAATGGCGTTGTGGCATCCGCGATGGTGGTTCCTGGCTTTGCCACAAACGGAGAGCTTGCCATCTGCACACCAGCAGCAGAACCCACGCTACTTCCTGCGCCCACTGTTAGTTGAGATGAATCTTGCGGCATATTTTATAGTATCTACCTAATTTGCGTACCAATACACTAACTTGGTGTCATGGCTGCTGTTCTGCCGACTTCTCGCAAGTTCACGCCATCGCCAGCGAATGTGATGGTGAAAAACACCCCGCTTACGGTTCCTGTAGAGAGCGTTCCCACGGCAGTAAAGCCCGAACCGAATGTGATTGTGAAACTCGTTGTCCCCGATGTTTTTATGACTAGCGTGATTCTTTGTCCGTTTGGAATTGTTTGGGGTGTGAGTGTTATTCCTGCTGTTGGAGTCACGGTGAACACATCACTTCCGCGTGGGTCAAAACTGAATGTTCCTGCCGCAAGTGGAAGTGCGAGTGCGGGGCGTGTGTGGAATACATCCGATGAGTTCACTCTACTTGCAAGATTCCCGTCATGTCTATGTTGAAGAACCTGTTGCTGGGTGTGTATAAGACCCATTTGAACTTCATTGATGCGACCAACCACATCGGCAAGCTGTTCCGTAAGCGGGTTCGGTTGCGGTACGGTCTCCTTATTCAGCGATGTCATAATATACAACGAGTCTATTTAGACCGAGACCAGATACACCGAGAGTAACTAGAAACTGCGCCATCTGGCACTTATATCCACCAAGGTCGAAGTCAAACACTGATTGTGTTCCGGCGGTACTCATTTGACTTTGTGTTGGAACATAGGAGTTTCCATCTTGATCGTTGCGTATACCAACCTGCCCACCCAAAGAACTGTTTGTGAATCCTGTAGTAAAAACACGCATACGGTAGATAAATACTGGACGTGGAAACTCGTTTCGGTTTGAGTAAAATATCCCACCAAGTCCCCCGGTTGTTGTGTCGTATATTGAAAGTATGTTTGTCGGCGTTGATGTTTGAAAATAAACCCCAAGTGCACCAGCACCGATGTCTGTTATCAGCCCGATGTATGATGCGGGCACCCTCCCGACCGGCAGAAAACATGGATAAAACACCTTCACCGCACGCATCCACAAATTATTCGCCTGCTGAACTGTTGTGTACGCGAAAATCTGCTTGTTGTCTACGAAGTAGAGAACGTCCCCAATGTTTGTGAGGTGTGCCTTGTAGGGAAGAAAATCCGCGTCGTATTTGACCGTTTGAAACTGGTGTATGAGGGAGATTCCAGCACCAGTCCATATCCCAATTCCTCTTGACATTCCAATATAGACAGTTTCTCCTATCGAACGAAATGAGAGTGCTAAATCATTCGTGGGGATTCTGCGGGATGGGATGCGAGATGCGCCATCGAATAGGTATACGAATGATGGGGATGATATGGCCAGTGATGCGTCTGGTACTCCACGGGTTGAGATGAGCATGAGGCCAGTTCCTGGGTCAATCCCAAGAGCGTAGATTACTTCGTTCAGATTCAGGCTCAACTGCTCTGTGGTGAGGGTTGTGCCGTCCCACATATGCAGATAGTTCCCATCTCCGATGAATAGTTTTTTATTGTATACAAGGAGTGGGTGTGGTGCGCTACTGAGTGCGCCGAAGCTACCAGAGACACTCGTAAACCACGTCTCGGAGGTGATTGTAGTACCACTCCACTGCGTAACATCATTCAAACTCGATGCGTAATACACCTCTTGAAATGGTGTCATATCGGACAGTCCGTAGGTATATGTTTTAGTTCCAGTCGCCTGTTTTGTGAGTGTTGTTCCGGCGAGTGTGTAGAAGTTTGCACTGGAGTCCAGAAAGTTTCTCCGGTTTGTACTTATTGCACCCCCCTTATTCTCACAGGACGCGATAATCACACCGGCGAGATTCGTTGAGGCATCTACGGGTTGCGTCATGCTGTATACAACACCCTCTTTTATGTTCAGATTTAGTCCGACTGAACTCGGTGAAAACCCACCGTCCTGCGCATAGTCTGAACTACTACTACCTTTCGCAAAGTCTGCGGCGGTTATTTGAAGTTGGAGTTTTCCTTTCATGGTTAGCGACCCCAGTTATCATCGTATGCGTAGTCCATACGCGGGATAGCATCGAGTTGTTTGCGGCCATATGCGGTGCGTAGACGTATTTCCCAGTCAGTGAGTTGCTGAATCATCACGGGAAGTTGTGGATAGGAACGCGACTCCGCGTACTCACGCGCCGCGCCGAGCGCAACCATCATGTGGAATGGTGCGTCTATGCCTGGAACGACTGTCGAGGATGCGAGTGGAAAATCAGTCGAAGTAAATACCTGCACATCACGAAGAAACTCTATCCGCATGAGCGCACCCGCGGCCACATCTGCTGTCGTCGGCATGGGATAAAGAAGCACTGAATTGTACTGCACATCGTAGCGGGGAGCTTCCTTGATGTAGTTCTGGTCAATGTTTGCGTCGTTACCTATTCCGTAGGGGATTTCACCCGCATCAAGCGGCTCTGCTTTGTAGTAATTTAGGCCGCCATCGTATGAAATATCGAGCCGCTTTATCTTGAGGGGTAGCAGTGTTTGACCCGTCGTGCCTGTCGCACCCTCCTTGCCGAGAAGTGTCCACGATGCCGTTCCGAAAGCGTAGTCTCTCTGAACCGCGAGTGTTCGTGTAGCGATTGGATAACTTCCTGTGATGCTGGAGTCGTCAAAATCACTCAAGTCCATGGACTCAAGAATCATGGTCACGATTTTCTGATACCAAAGGTTGATGTGTATCAGCAAGTTAGCGTCGGGATAACTTGTCGTATCCGACTCGGTCTTGAATCGTGCTTCGGTTGCGATGTCTCCTAGTGTCATTGGGTTATTTTGACGAACCGAGCATCGTTTCCTCTGCGATGGGGTTCACAATAACCATACGCCTATTGTGCGTACCAATACAGACTTATTTTATACCCACAGCGATAGTCTGCCACTGAACCTTGAAAAATGCGTGTGGGGAGTCGGGTACGATTTCTGTCTGGAAAAACTGGCGCATCTGTTTGAGCAGGATTTCGCTTGTGAATATCTGGTGGTGGTTCTGGAGGTCGCGGTCATCCGCACCGAAAACGACTTGGTTCAGGAGGTCGAGCGACATTTTCCCCTCGGCGTACAGTTTTAGGGACTTTTCAGTGTCGGGAACCGTAACGGTTATCTTTCCACCAGGTCTGAGAACGCGGTGCCACTCTGCCAGCACACGTTCATTGTGTGCGAAGTGTTCCAGCAAGTGTCCAGCGTAGATTTCGTCCACCGAATCGTTCGCGTATGGTAGAAATGAGGCGTCCGCAACAACGTCCGGCTTCACGCGTGGGTCAGAGTCTATGTTGATGAAATCGTGTAGAGGCAAATCGTTGCACCCGATATTTAGTTTCATGGATTGAGTCTGTTATCGAGTAAAATCTTTGAGTACAGGTTCTTGATCGGGTCAAATCCCCACTTGGCCTTGAAATATGCCTCGTTCGCTTTGATGGCTTCCTTTTGCCACTCCTTTTGCGTCCCACTGTATCTCGTCGCACCCTCGACATGGAAGAATTGCAGTCTGGGGGTGATTATGAGGCGTTTCCCACCTTGTTTCCATCGCCAGAATAAGTCTATATCTTCTATACCGCCATGGACATACATTTCGTCATACAGGCCACATTCGCGCAATAGACTTGCTTTCACGGTAAAGAATCCCCCGCTGAACATGAAGTCATCTAGTTTACCGCCCTCCGAGACGTAGCGGTCATTTCTTTTTGGGAAATCGCGCGTTCTGTACCCCAGACCTGCTACTGCGTCTGCATGATACTCGTCAAAGCACCTGACGACCTCGTCTTTCCAGCCACTATACGCCTCTATGTCGTTATTTGCATAGGTAACGTAGCATTCATCCTTTTCATTGTCTAAGACCCACTGTAGCCCCGTATTTGCGCTCACAGCGAACCCTCCGTTTGTTTCACGTGGAATCCATACGTCTGAAAACTCTTTTAGCGTCTCGCTCTTGATTGGCGAGCCGTCATCTACCGACACAACGATGCAATCCGCCGTGTCTTTGAACGATTTGACGGCATTTATAGCCAACTGCTCTATCTCGGGGGATAGAATGTAGTGGTTGATGACGACGTAGTGTTTCATGCGAGATTGAGTGGTGGTTTTCTTTTGCCTGGAACGAATCCGTTTGCTAGCGAGCGTTCCCAACTGGCAGGATTCATTCCCCACGTCCAGTTTGCGAATACTGCGGTGTGCTTGTGGCTGTTTGGGTGCTGTCCTCGTCCGTATTTCATAGTCAGCGTGCCATGTGTGAGAATCGCAACAGTTTCCCAGTTCGCATCTTGAAATGCCTGATTGCAAATCCTTTTTTGTAGATGATTATGAGATGCTGATTCCAAATCTGGATAAAAAAGAAGTGTGCCATATTAGTAGTCGTTCTCAATTACTGGTTTTGCTAATTCGCTGTAGCGTATTTCATTGAATAGTGTCTCCCATTTCTTTGCGATGACTTCCCAGCCAAACGATTTCACCCACTCGTCCATTCCTGTCATTGGTTTCGGTTTTTTGAGTTGGCTCACAACAGCATCAACCCACTCTTGTTTGGCTTTTTCGTCCTCCAGTCCAAATGAGAACTGGTATGGTTTCGCCCAGTTGTCCTTGTTTTTGTTTGAGTGTATTTTTATCCCGAACTTGTTGCTTTCTGCGAGCGCACCGAAGTCGGTTGTTATCGGCATACAGCGTGCGGCCTGTGCTTTTTTTACGGAGATACAGTCTATCTCTGCAAATTCGGTTGGGTACGCAAGAATGGATGCCCGCTGATAGAGTTTGCCGACTTCCTCTTGAGATAGTCTGCCGAGTTGTTTTATACCGACCCTGTTCATGCTTTTTATCGTATCTTCCATCCACGCCATCATTTTTAGGTCGGTTGCTCTACTGCTTTTGAACAAATCCCACCCATACGCCCACGCCAGTTTTGCTCGCGGAACCTGTTTCTTCACCCGCGCAAACAACTCCGGCAATACATCGAGACTCCGGTCTGGACTGGATGTGTTTATGATGAGATATGGGTCTTTTTTCTCTGGTGTTTGGTACGACTGGAAGCCATTGCCTATAACCGCGATTTTATTGTCTGGTATATTCGGGTAGAGTGAGCGGTGGAACCTTGTTTTCACCAAAACCTTGGTTACTTTTTCCAGTCTTTCCTGCGTGAACTCGCCGGAGGGTGTAACGTCATGCAAATCAACATAGATTTTTTCCGCATTTATCATTGCATCTAGGACTTTCGGGGTGCGCCACACGATTACGACGTCCTGTCTGTCTCGGTAGTTGAACTCCCAGAATGGTTTGTATGTAACTCCACCACTTTTCACTTCCTTATGCCCGCAGTTGTTGTATACGGTTACATTCCAGCCGAGTTTTGCCCATTCTTCGGCCAGATGTATAACCGCTTCCTCTGAACCACCCACTCCCTCCGTTTTGAACGTCTCGCCACTCCATTTTTGTGCTGTATTGCCGCAGTAGTACACCAAGTCTTTTCCAGTGGATGTTTGTTTGACGAACTTTTGATTCCTGATAACACACACTGCTGGGTGGGAGCGTAATTCTGGCGAGAGTGCGTTTATGGCTTCCATCAACTTGGGTTTGCTACGAATCTTTTTCAGTTCCTCAATCTTTTCAAGCGCACGCCCGAGCAGTTTGTATTCCCGCGTCCCGTCGCGCACCATTTTCTTCAGACTTTCGTCCGTCGGGTAGATTTTTAGGCATCCCTTCAGGAGGGGTAGCATGAGGTCGGGTCGGTTTTTGTTGTAGTAGATATTTGCGAGTTGCATCATCGGGTTGTAGTCGTAGTCCCGCGGGTTGTATACAATCATTTTATTCGGCTGCGGTCGCTTCTTCAGTCCCATAATTGAGTAGTATTCCGCCTTGTCCATATCTCCGATTGAGAAATGCAGAGATGCAAGTACGAAATACGCCTCCGGTAGTTCTGGTCTGATTCCAATTGCGATGTATAGATTTCTTATCGCCGTCAGCGCATCGCCCTGTCCACGATAAACTTCGGCAAGACGTTGGTACGCGATGTATTTTTCCTCGTCAGACTGGGAGGTGAGGACGAAGTTTTCAAACGATGCGATTGCGTTTTTGTAGTCCGCCACCATGAGTTGCGCATTTGCGAGGTTCCATTTTGTACGGGGGTCGTCGGGAGACTCTTTGGCTTCGATGCCGGCTATTTCAAGATTGCGTACTGCGCTTTGTTGTGAGCGGTCTTCGCTGGAGAGATGGAGACGGTCAATACCATCCACGAGTTGTATGTTTAGTTCGCGCGTCTCCACCAAGTCTTCATGCACGCGTCCCCTCCACACAACACATCCGTCGTTTTTTACCAGCATCGTTTTTCTATGCACCACCACTGGCCGTTTTGCCTTATCCCAATCATAGAGATACCAGAATCCGAATCCGTCCACACGCGGGTTCTTCTTGATGGTTGTCCGCAGTTTTTCCAGTCCGCGCCACATATCATCAGCATCGCTCCATAGAATGTAGTCGTAGTCTTTGGGGACTTGTGCGAAGTTGAAGTTACGCGCGGCAGAGAAGTCATTGCACCACTCGAAGTCCGACAGATGCGCCTTGAAACGCTTTGCTACTTCACCGACTGCTTTGTTAGACGGTTTGTTGCGCTCATAGGTTCTCGTAATAAAAATGCCGTCCACATGGGGCGACATATTCCCAAGACAACGCTGAAGCATGAGTGCCTCGCTGTCAGTTCCCTTGACAATCATCGCCAGTGCTATTTTGCTCATAGTAGTATGGGTTCTTTTGTATATTCAATAAATAACTGGCCGCAGTCCCCGCACACCCATTGCCAGTACCAACGATAGGGATATTCTTCCTCTCGGAATCTTGTTTTATACAGACCCTCCGACTTGAGACCGCACGGGCATTGGATGATTTTCATATCTTGTCAGGGAGCGAGAACTCTGGAAATGTTTTAGCAAACCATCTGCCACCCTCCTTGTGGTTTATGCCGCCAGATTTGAGCCATACCATGTCTTCTTCGGGGAGATATTTTGTGAGCATCGCATCTAGTGTTTCTGATATTTCGTACAGCCCACGTCCCTCGAACATTCCCTCTATAGATGCAAACTGGTCGCGCGTCATTTTCTTTTTCATCTCGACGCCCTTACACACTATGGAATACTCCGCGGGAAATAACTTGATGTAGTCGGAAACAACTTTCTTTATTCGCTGTTTAGTTTCTTGCATGAGGAAAGATTATATTTCCATACTACACTATCCCATTTGTGCAAGTGGGGTTTATCCACAAACGAAAAACGCCCCACCACCACGGGGAGCGTTTGTTCGTCTTTCAGACTGCTTACGCAGCGAGAAGGAATCCGTCGCAGTAGAAGTTCGAGTCCTGGTTACGGACCTCGAGAGTGAGCGATGCGTATACTGCGCGAGGCAAGTATGCACCACCAACGGTGAGGTTGTTCAGGATGGTCGGGGCTTCCAAGAACGCTACCTTGAGTTTCTCTGGGCGGATTGCCAAGATACGACCCGTAGCATCCCCGTTTTGCTGGATATAACGGTGTTTGTGGATGGTCAATGTACCGAACGCCGTTTCGTAGGTCGTAACAGTTTTGACGATTCCCTTGATGTCTGGCGAGTTGACGACGACATTCGTCTTTTGGATGAATTCGTCGGTAACACGCTTCATGATTCCACCGACGTAAAGGTCGGTAGCAACATCTCCGTTTGAGTTCTGCCAGTTCTGCTCCATCAGACCGTCAAGAACGGTTGCGCTAAACACTGTTCCAGAAGTCTGGGAAGTGTAGTTAGTGCTTTTCGAGATGGCAGCTATGATGCCGTTCATCTTTTGAACCGTACCGGACACACCTGACGCGAGTGTCGCGCGGACGAGGTCGTACTCTACAGAGTTTGTGAACTCCATCATGCCCTTTGCGAGCTGACGATCAAGTTCATTCTCTCCAGTATAGTGCTGAACCGCTGTCTGCGGACGCGTAACTCGGATTGGGTTGGCGACTTCCTGCACGAGGTTCGTGAGGAGGGTCGGCGTTGTGCGAGCAGAGTAGGTAAAGTCCTGACCCTGTTCAACAGCAAGACTGCCAGCAGTTGCGAGAGTATCAACTCCATAGGAGTGAATCATTGCAATCGCCTTCGTCTTCCCAAGCTTCGAGTAAATACCATCCTCACGTGCGGAGATTATTTCAACTGAGTCGCGGACAATGTCCGTCTCAATCATTTGGTCTCCGTAGGTAAGGAGTACGTTTTGCTGAGCCATGGTTTAACAACTAACCTAGCTATTTCCTTCGTTGATTCCGCGAGCAAGAGCAAGTGCAACGTCTTCTAGAGTAGAGCCGCGGGCATTTGCGATTGCGATTGCGTTATCAGTCGTGGTCTTAGTCTCGGCTAGTCGTGAGCTAGAGGAGACAACTGAACGCTTTTGTGCTGCTTCGTCCGCAATTTTCACTTTCTCAAATATCATCTTGAACTCCTCTGAACCGACAACCTCGGAAGGCTCGGAACCCATCTTTTTAATGACGGATTCGTAGGCCTTGTATTGTGGGTTTTCTGAGAAGAAAAGACGGTCTTTGAGCGACTGAACATCGGATTTCAAAGAGTCATCAGGGGCGGTCTGCGGCGTAACAGGTTGGCTTGCGCGAACCTCTGCCGCAATATCCTCTTTCCGCTTGCCGACAAAATCTTTAGTATCTTTGAGGGCCTTGAGCGCGGTTGGCGCATCTTTGAAATCACTTCCGAGGTGCTTGTTCAATTCAGCAAGTGTAAGTGCGGGTGAGTCAACCGTTTCTCCGCCGTCTGCCACGTCCACGTGGGCCGCATCAGCTAGGGTTTCTGAACTAGGGTTGTCTTGAGTAGACATAATTCATTTCGTTGTCGCTAATAAGAGGGGGTTCGACCTTGTGCCCCCGCGTGAGGATTCGCGGAGGAGCAAGTCTATTTCCTATCCATGAAGTCTTCGTCGGCTGTGGGGTGGGTTATGTTTGTGTCCCGCGCCTCGATTGCCCCATAGACATCTATTTTGAGCCACTCGTAAATCAAATCTGATGCCATACGTCTCGCCATTATCTGTGTTGAGATTGACTCGGGTACTGAGAGGTCGAGGTTGCTTATGTTTTGTAGGTCGAGTACGCGATTATCGAGTTTTGACTTCATAAGTTCCCATCCCTTACCGCTGGTGGTTGCGCGGATTTCTTCCGCATCGGTCATGATTTTAGAGGTTTCAGCGTCCATACTATTTTGCGGTCATTCCGCGAGTAACAGCCCGCTGTGCAATCGCGCGACCTGGTTGTGGGGGTGGGACGGCTGCGCCTTGTGGATTCGCCATAGACGCCGGCAACGGGACATTCTGCTGACCTGGCTGAACAGCTGCGGGATTTGGTTGCGCCGGTTTCGGGTTCTGCTGTGGCATAGACAGTCCCATGAGGTCGAATGTCTGACGCACGATTGCGTCCTTGAACTCCGGCGCGAAGTTGAGCATGGAAATGAGGTTCTGAATCGTAACCGACACGTCCATTTCATCGTTCGTAACAAAGACTTCGGTGTCCAGTTCTTTTGCAATCACGTCTCTGGTCAATTCGATAAACAAATCATTCTTGAGGAGTTTCTCGCGTGCGCTTGAAATTGCTTGGAGAAGTTCCTGTTGGGTGGGCAGGTAGCCATCGGCGTAACTCTTGTCGAGAGCCGCCATTGCCTTGTTATGGACAATGCGCTCGACCAGTTCTTTGAATGAGTCGTCGTCAGCAACGAGGCGCACCACTTCGCCGGTCGTGAGTTCTTTTGCGATGATTGGAAGCGCGTGTCGGTCAATCCAGCGTCTGAGGAACTCCCCCACTCCACCCTTGATGATTGAGAAGCCACTCTTGGCGTTCTGGTTCTGGATGGCCGCGTTTGTTGCTGGTGTGGACGCCGGTAACGCTTCACCAGTTACTACTTCAAACGCGCTGGTGAGTCTTTCGGAAAGAGAGTTCAGCACATTTTCATCCGTATATGAACTCTGGGATACGTCCTGCATAACAAACTGTTGCAGGTCGTCCATGTTGTTGAGGACAACAGCACCATTGCTTGGGAGTTGCGAGAGCATTTGTGGCGTTACACCAGCTCCCTTCTTAATCTTGAACAAGCCGAGCTGCGCTACGCGGGAACGATTGATGCGGATATTGAATACTATATTCGCGTAGATTTGGAGATTGAGGACTTTCTCTGCAATCCCCATTCCATACCAGCGATTCGGCACGCGTGTGTACCATGCTTCTTCATAGGGCTTGAGTGAGTTGCCTTGTGAGTCGGTTCGCGTATTGAGTTCGATGAGATGGCACCGTTCTTTGCCGGGAGAATCCACACCAGACACCACAAGATGGCCCGGAACTTCCTGTGTTTCGTCTTCGGTCAATCCGGTGATAAGCGACTTTGGAATCATGCCCCAGCATTCGTACACGTCCACCATTCGCACGTTTGAGTTCACTTGACTCGCGCGGTTCATCCAGTATGGGTCGGTGCGAGGAAGTCCCTCGACTACATTGTCGCCTATTCCTTTCGTGTTCGTCCATCCATTCATCTGCTCAATCTGCTCTGGGAACATGAGTGAGCGTTCGGTGAAACGATACGCCTCCTGAATACTTGGTGTCGTTGGGTCTAGGTAGATGTTCAATATGTCTACATACTGCACAATCATCTTGCCGTTTTCTTCGTATGTCTTCCAGACTGCTGTGCCGTCAATAGCCAACATGCGCTCGAAGTCGTTGAGTTTCTGCTCAAAGTAGATCTTACCTAGATAGTCCTGCACCGCCGCGCGTGTGATGTCAGTTATCTCATAGCCATTCGGAGTCTTGGAACGGAAGCTGATGTCTTTCTGGTCGAGGTCGATATTCTTGACGACGGCCTCGACATTGATTTGTGTCAGGGGATACCAAATCTTCTGCAAACCCGTGAGTGGGTCGTGCGGCTGGTCAAAGACACCGTAGTAGTTCTTGCGTAGGACACGGATGAGTTGACGCATCTTGAACGATACGCGGTCAGTGATGAATGCGTTGGATATTTCCCAGCGCGTCTTCTCGCCCTTGATAATTTCAATCGCCCTATCCTCGATAGTTCGCTTGGAAAGTTTTACGCGCTTTTTTGCCATTTGTACCAATCTACACCGATAGTGCGTACCAATACACTATTCGTAGGTGGTCGCATAGAGTTTGTATTCGTCCATCGTTCCGGTGCGGATTCTGTTCGGCTTTTCATATTGATTTGTCGCGCCATAGACCGCAAGAGCCAGACTCATAACCCTATCATCGTGCATGGTGTCGGGTGCTTGGACACGCAGTTTGCCTCTGGGTGTGAGGATGTATTGAAAACTCTCCAGTTCGGCAATGAGTCCTTCCTCATTTGGGATGCGTATCTTGTCCTGCTCCAGCATCATGGAAAGATTGTTGAGCAGATTCATACGGCTTTGCTCTGTGAACGCGATGGCATCTTCGTCGCCAATGTTTAGTCCCTTGGCCTGTAGGTCTTCAACGATTGGGTCGCCAACGCCAGTCCGGTCTATCTTCACACGGGCGTTGTTGTACTTCCGCGCGGATGCCTCGATACGCGATTTCTGAAGATTCCAGTCAACCTGATTGAATCGGTCTTGCTGATGCACTTCAAATGTTTGTAAATCGAACGGCGTGATCACGGTGTAATCCTGATACTTTGCCAAGTCAACACCCAGTTGGTAGTCGTGGTCGGCTTCTGATTCAGTGGCCGCGTCGTACACATTCTCACGAACGCGCCTAAAGAACTGTCCGGCGTTCTCGGTGAAGTTGCAGTAATACTCTTGTGAAAAGATTGCTTCGGGGTTATTGCGTTTCTCCTCGTCAAGTATTTCCTGTGTGAATACCTGCGTATCGTCAGCCGTGAGTATCTGTGTAAACCAGAGGGGATTGCTTTTTGCCTTCTGTAACAGTTCCCACGCGTGATTCTTGCCACGCGGTGTGAAGTTGAAAATAGCCCAGCCACCATTTTGGGCAAGAATAGGTGAAAGGAATGTCCACGCGTCTGGTGCATTCAGCGCGTACTCAGAGAACACAACACCCACGGGGTTCGTACCAACACCGGACTTCTTGAACTCGTCCGCGCCCATCAACTGAATAATCGAGCCGTTTACCAGCTCTACTTTCAGCTCTGTGGCATTTTTATTCTTGATGAGTTGCGCCGGAATGTGCTCCATCATCTTGAATCCGTCGTTGTCTATGTTGTCGAATATAACCTTTTTCGCTTGTGAGTATGATGGTAGGAAATAATAATACGTTCCCACGCGCTGGGTAGCACACCGAATCATGTAGTTGAAACATGTTTTGTCCTTCCCGCTTCGACGATGCCAAACGATTATGGCTCGTTTGATTCCACCATCCAATGCTCTAAGGAGCGGGAGTTGGTATGGTCTGGGTTCGTAGTGAAATGGAATCTGTATCTCCATGGTCTTTGTATGACACGACGTTGAATGAAATCTTCTCCCCCCCGCTCAGAACGTCAATGTTCTGTTGCGCCATCCCCATCACTCTGTTGTGTATTTCCTTAATGGCAGGAACATCTCCATCAAGTGCTTTCTGTTTTAATACAGGTTTTATCTCGGGCAAATCTTCGGCCAACGCTTGTTTATACTCCTCTACGAGTTGCTTGATTGCTTTCTTTTCTATGACCTTTTCAGGAGTATCAACAGGACGCCCAGGCCCCGGAGCAGTGCCCTTAGTAAAAGTACCATCAGCATTCCGAATGTATCCGTTTTGCTCGGTTTCGTCCATTAGGAGAATTGTACCACACTATGAGCGTTCATCCAGTCGCTTCTTGAGTGCGGGATACTTGCGGTAGACTGCTGCGCGTACTTTCGCTTCTACTGGCTTTCCACTTGCGCGTGCGAGAGCATCGCGTGCGTGAGCAAGATTCTCGATAGGATACTTACGCTCGGCTGGTAGCGCGAAGTTACTCTTCTTGATGTCCTTCCGTCCTTTTGTTGTTAGTTTTGCCATGGTTGTTTTTATTAGTAAATCTCAAACCTATTCATACTCCAACCATATCACGAACATCTGTACCAATACAGCAGGGTTCGCTGTGGGTGAGGATTGTGCATGAGGGACAACGTTCGTGTTCTGCCCACGGTATGCCGCATTTGTAGCATGAGTGAGATGACCTCTGGTGCCTTCTTGAATCCTCTCGGGATTTCTCTCGGTATTGTGGTGAGTCGTATCGAAATGCCGTTGTCCTGCCGATTTTCCACGAGGTGGCGAGTTCCTTTATCGTCATGACTCGCGTGACTCTGGAAATGAACAGTCTGTTTTTCAGTGTCTCCCCCATTTCTTTTGTGAGGGTTGGGGGTCGCATACTAGGATTCTTTGTGGGAAAGATAGCATCGTTCACACTCGTGCCATCCCTTCGCGACGTTGGCGTAGCGACTTCCGGTTTTCATTTTGTTGTCGAACTCTCGCCATAGATGCTGTGAAACGGCGCGAAACCCCAGATATACACCAAGTGTGGTTCCGAGGAATATACCTAGAAATAGGACGATGGTGCTAAGCATTGGGGGTTTTTTCGGCAGAAACATCCTTCTTTTCCCATGCGTCTGAAATACCTGGAACGGAAAATATGCCCTGTTCTGTAACGACAATCCTTGAGTTGAATACGATCCCGAACTTTGTGGCGTTTTCTTTGAGAAGTTCGGCGCGTTTTTCAAATGGGAGGATGGTGTAATCGGTTTCTGTATCCATAATATTTTGTTATTCTTGTGGATAATTATATCACAACTTATTTTCTGGGGAATTGTGCTGTGGATAACTTTTTAATGCAAATACTCCGTACACTTCTCACACTCCATTATTCCTTTGGCGGCGTTGGCGTATCTGTTTCCCGTTACCATCTTTCCGCAGGTTCTACAAAGCCATCGGGCTTTCTCTATCTTTGGTTTGTTTTTCATTTTAAAGAAGCTAGGAGTCTGGTGTAGTGCTCTATTTGTTTTTCATACCAATCTTTCGTCAGTATGGTTATTTTGTGGCGACTTTTTTTCATTTTCATGACCGCAGTATTTCCGATTTCCTCTATCAATCTTTCCTCAAAATCTAACGGCTTTCCTCCTCCGAACACATTGCATCCCACGCATTGTACTCGAAGATTGTTTAGGTTCCACCGTGTTGCGAGATACGAGCGGCTGATAAAATGCCCGCATTGAGATTCTTTCCAGTCCATCACGCGCCCACAGGTATAGCATTTCACTTTTCCATTCTTGGCGTTTATTTGCCTCACATATAAAGAAACGAGGGTATCTAACCGTTTCTTCAATTTGCTTATAGAAACGCTTCTACGGGGCTTCTGGGGGCTTGTGGGGGGCTTCCCACGCCTCACTGGCTTTCGGGGAAGTGATTTACGCTTCAGCATATTTGAATTGTGGTCGCCATCGTCCATATTCGTCTTTTATTGGTTGTTTTGATTCGTCAATAATAAGTGCGGGCTTTTTCTTGTGCTGTTCGTTGATTGAAAACATTGCTTCGTTTTTTTCATTTGGCGTTACGCTTATCCGACCCGCCTCTACTAACTCATTGAGTCTGCGTTTGATTGAGTCGCCTGTAGCAAGCCCACCGCGCCGAGTTTTGAAGTCCATACGCTGTAAAGCACCGCCGTGCCAAACGGACGGGTTGCTTTGAAGGAATGAAAACAGTTGCTCTTTGATACTTTTAGTCTTCATAATCTTTCCATTCGCCACACAAATCACAATACTGGTCATCTGTATCGGGTTCATTCACCCACGAATGTTTGCAGTCGTGCTTTTCTATTCTATCTAGACACCACACGCATTTTCCAAAACTATTTACTTCGTGCTTACAATTTCTTGAAATATCCACTGCCTTTCGCCCGCACTTTAGGCAATACATATACAACGAATGAGTACCATATCTTGACCACTTATTCTCCTCTACTGATACGACCTCGTGCCGACAACGAAACAGACGCACTAGCCATTTTGGTTTATCTACATTCACTTGGAGTGATACTCGTATCATGTATTCTCTAATAGGGGTCTACGATTTATGACATTCGCAATCACAATTTTCTGGAATCTTTCCACAACAATTATCATGATTACATTCACCACCGCAACATTTATCGCATTTCTTCATACAGGGTTAGAGGGTGTTATTTCGTAAGTTTATCTTGCAGGAACTTTAGAAGTGATTTTCTTGCGTGATTGTATTCGGCGTTTGTGAT
>VFSW01004492.1_pt1 | contig 20800 bp, 19 predicted proteins | sample 5358111 | NCBI WGS metagenome assembly VFSW01 (sample SAMN11554181, study PRJNA540505) | mine drainage metagenome | isolation source: sediment from site ElyBrook_90M | place: USA: Ely Copper Mine, Vershire, VT | collected 2017
AAATCAGTAACCCTTTCCATTAAAGCCTAATCGGTCAACGGGCTTCCGATCGGGCTCTTCGAGTTCAAGAACCCCACGGATGAAAAGGCGACAATCCTCAGTGCATATCGGCAGGCGCAGACCTACAAGCGCGATCTCCCTGGGCTACTCGCATACAACGAGTTGTTGATCGTCGCCGACGGCACGCAAGCTCGTATGGGTTCGCTCACGGCTGGCTGGGAGTGGTTCAGCGCCTGGAAGCGTGAAGACGGCGCGAAAGTCCCGGTGGAGATCGAACCGCTCGTCAACGAGGTCTTCGAGAAGCGCCGCCTGCTCGACATCATTCGGTACTTCATCCTCTTCGAGGCGACCACGCCAGCCAACAAGATTCTCGCGGCGTACCACCAGTACTACGGCGTGAATAAGGCTGTCGAGAAAACCATCGCAGCAACCGCTACCGGCGGAGATCGGCGCGCCGGCGTGTTTTGGCATACGCAAGGCAGCGGCAAGAGCCTTTCGATGACGTTCTACGCATCGAAGATCGCGCAGCAGCCGGAACTTGCAAACCCGACACTTGTGGTTCTCACCGATCGCAACGATCTTGATGACCAGCTCTTTGGTCAATTTATGCGCTGTACTGAGTTCCTGCGTCAAACACCGGAACAAGTGGAGAGCCGCGATGAGTTGCGCGGGGCGCTCGCTGTTGCATCCGGGCATATTGTGTTTACGACGATTCAGAAATTTTTGCCTGAGACCGCGGGCGAACGTTATCCGGCTGTTACTGATCGTCGAAACGTGATCGTGATCGCCGACGAGGCGCATCGCAGCCAATATGGCTTTGTGGGAAAACTGAACGATGAGACTGGGGAGCTGGCTTACGGCTTTGCGCGGCACCTCCGCGACGCATTGCCCAACGCATCTTTCGTTGGTTTCACTGGGACGCCGGTTGAGACTGCGGACCACAACACTCGGGCAGTTTTTGGAGACTACATCGACATCTACGACGTGCGACGCGCGGTAGAAGATGGCGCAACGGTGCCTATCTACTACGAAGCGCGCATCGTAAAGGTTGACCTCGATCCGATCAAGGCTTCATTTCTCGATGAAGAGTTCGAGGAGATCACCGAGGGCCAAGAAGAGGATGAAAAACGCCGCAGCGCAAGCCGCTGGTCTCAGATCGAAGCGCTCGTTGGAGCAGACGCACGCGTAGAGGAAGTGGCCCGAGATATCGTTGAGCACTTTGAGCAGCGCCAGAAGGGCTTCGAATACGACGGCAAGGGCATGATCGTATGCATGAGTCGTCGCATCTGCGCGAAGCTTTATCAGGCTATTATTGCGATTCGTCCTGGATGGCATAGCGATACAGACGAAAGCGGCGTCCTCAAGGTCGTGATGACGGGAAGTGCCGCAGACGATTTGCTCATGCAGCCACATATTCGAAATAAACCTCGTCGTCGTGCGATCGAGAAACGATTTAAGGACGCGGCTGATCCGCTCAAACTCGTTATCGTGCGCGACATGTGGCTGACAGGGTTCGACGTACCACCACTTCATACGATGTACGTGGACAAGCCGATGAAGGGGCACAGCCTCGTTCAAGCAATTGCGCGGGTAAATCGCGTTTTCAAGACAAAAGCGGGTGGTCTGGTTGTTGACTATTTTGGCATCGCCGACGACCTAAAACGCGCGCTTGCAACGTATATTGACTCGGGCGGCACCGGCGACCCCGTGCTCGACGAGCGCGATGCGGTCAGCGTATTGCAGCGAGATTATGAAGTCGTGAGAGCAATGTTCCACGGTTTTCCGTACCAGGCATATCTTGAAGGCGACACTGCTAAGAAGATGGTTGGCTTGAATAAGGGCGCGGATCACGTTCTCGGCGTTCAGGATGGAAAGTCGCGGTATCTGCGATCTTGCGCGAGCCTTGCGAAGGCGTTTTCGTTGGCGTCGACGTCGGACTATGCACGAGGTATCTCCGACGAGGTCGCGTTTTTCAGGGGCGTTCGAGCGACAATTATCAAGGTCTCGCCATCCGGGAGTCAGAGCCTTGAAGAAATCGATCTTGCGCTCCAACAGCTCGTTTCCGAGGCTGTGGGTTCACAAGGCATCGTTGAAGTACTTGAACAGGCAGGTGTAAAGCGCCCGGACATATCCGTATTTTCCGATGACTTCCTCGCCGAGATCGCGGGCATAGAACAGCGCAACCTCGCGCGCGAGATGTTGGAGCGATTGCTGCGCGACGAGATTAAAGTTCGGTCGCGCCAAAATGCTGTGCAAGCGAGGAAGTTCTCGGATATGCTCGCCGAAGCGATTAATAAATACGAAAGTAGATCGCTAACGACGATGCAACTGATCGAGCACCTCATCGATTTCGCGAAGGAGCTTCGCGACGAGCCTAAGCGAGCAGAAGAAATGGGCCTAGCGGAGGATGAGCTTGCTTTTTACGACGCGTTAGCGGAAAGCAAGAGCGCTGTGGAAGTTCTTGGCGATGGGAAACTCCGCGCGATCGCCCGAGACCTTGTAAAGAGCGTGCGCGAGAGCGCCACGATCGACTGGAATCTACGCGAAAGCGTACGCGCTGGAATCAGGCTCAAGATCAAAAAGCTGCTGAAAAAACACGGCTACCCACCGGATGCCACAGAGAAGGCTACGGAACAGGTCTTGGAACAGGCAGAACTTTTGTGCCAGGCTGCATGAGCCAACAAACCCTTAGCCACTTCTTGGCCAGTCACTGATAGGCAGTCTTTAGGGTAGGACAGAAAGTCGCTTTGATGCGGGTTGACGTGAATCCGAAATTGCTTTGGTGGGCGCGAGAGCGCGCCAGACTCAGCATTCGAGACCTTGAGCGGCGCTTTCCGCACCTGCTTGACTGGGAGAGCGAGACGGCTCAGCCGACGCTCAAGCAGCTTGAGAGCTACGCGAAAGCCACACACACGCCCATAGGCTATTTCTTTCTTTCGGAACCCCCTATAGAGGTCGTGCCGATTCCGGACCTCCGGACTATGGCGAATCGCGTCGTTGAGCGTCCGAGCCCAGACATGCTTGAGATGATCTACACTTGCCAGCGGCGGCAAAACTGGTATCGCGAATTCGCCCTATCTGAGGGGAACGAGATGCTTACGTTTGTAGGTTCTGCGTCGCTAACCGATAGCGTGGAAGCCACGGCCGACGCTATGAGGATGGCACTTGGTCTGGACTTAGAGGAGCGACGCCGGCTCACGACATGGACTGATGCGCTGCGGCAATTCATTGGACTGGCGGACGCGCTTGGCGTGCTTGTCACCGTAAGTGGGGTTGTAGGAAACAACAATCATCGTAAACTGAATCCAGATGAGTTCCGCGGATTTGCTCTTTCCGACGACTTCGCGCCCCTGGTATTTATTAATGGAGCTGACACGAAGGCTGCGCAAATGTTTACTCTGGCACATGAACTTGCCCACATTTGGCTTGGTGAATCGGCGCTCTCTGATCCGGACCGCATGAGAGGACACCTGCATCATGCCGAACTATGGAGCGACAAAGTTGCGGCCGAATTGCTTGTTCCAGCGAGCGTGTTCCGAGAGGTATATCGGGGCGGCGAGAACCTGCGCGACGGGCTCGATCGATTCGCTCGCCATTTCAAAGTGAGCACACTCGTTATCCTGCGGCGAATGAAAGATATTGGCGCCCTGACCGAGCGAGAATTCTGGGATGCTTACGATTCCGAATCCGAACGTCTGCGCTCGCTACCTCGTGGCAGCGGCGGAGACTTTTACCTGACCCAAGGCGCGCGCATCGGAAAGCGATTTGGGCGAGCTTTAGTTGCAAGCACATTGGAGGGAAACACGCTCTACCGAGATGCGCTGCAACTGCTAGGATTCTCGAAATTGGCGACCTTCCACGAATTTGGTCACAGCTTGGGCATCGAGTGATGGCTTATCTTCTTGATGCTAACGTCTTTATACAGGCAAAGAACCTGCACTATGGACTGGATTTTTGCCCGGCATTTTGGGATTGGTTGATCAAGTGCAACGAAGAGGGATCGGTCTTCAGCATTGAAAAAGTTGGCGACGAAATCGCCGCCGGCGTCGACGAACTTTCCCGCTGGGCCGACCTGCGTGGTGACGGCTTTTTCTTGAAGCCCGATCCGAGTATTGTTCCGTCGCTAGCAAGCCTGAGCACCTGGGCTTCGAGCCAGAACTATGAGCCGGTGGCGGTTAATACATTTCTTCAAGTAGCCGACTATTACTTAATTGCTCAGGCGATGGCTCATGGGCACGTAGTAGTTACTCATGAAGTTCCTTCGACGTCCAGCAGGAAAATTAAGATCCCAAACGCTTGCATCGGAGTCGATGTCAAGTTTATGACGCCTTACGAGATGCTGCGGCTGGAACGGGCGCAATTCGTCTTGGGTCAATGACGACAGTGAGGCGCAGCAGCCCTATTGCTGCGAGCTAAGTAAATAGAAGTGAATCACGGCCGCTAACGCCCGGGTGGTAGTTGAACCGAATGAGCAGCCTCGTAAACGCAGCCGGGGATGAAACCGCCTCATCAAGTAGTCCGCGCTCGTTTAGTGCGACAAAGAGCGCGAGTGATCTCGCCTGGCAATTTATGGATCGCTGAGGGTTAAATTCAATGTCCGTAAATGCGGCGTAGCGAGAAAGCTTGGTTGCCCAATCGCGCCATCCGCTCAGAAACGTTGCGTAAAGCCAATCATAGAATGCGGTCTTGGGTTCAGTGCCCCAATGTAACCCATCGAAAAGGAAACCCTTAAGCTGGCCTGAATCGCGAAGTCGCGGGTCTCGCTTTGCGTTCCTTGGTTCTGCCAAATACAGATCGTTGTAGGGACCTCCGCGCTCAAAGACCTTGCTACCTTGAAAAGCACTTTCGAGGGGAAGTTCGCCGAGGCTTTCCGATTTGATTCTCAAGCTGAAAGCGCTTAGCCGACGCCCGTGGTTGCTCAGAGACTTAGTCGAAACTTCAAGGACCGGCGCGAAGCCCGCTGCGGTTGCAGCGTTATGGAGCGCCACGACGTTTTTCTCTTTCTGCACGACCGCAAAGCCGGGATTCCATTTCAACTGCAGTGAGACTTCCTGGACAAGGTAATCGCCTCGCAGACTCGGGACAAAGATTGGACGTTCAGCCATTAGCTTGTCGCGATAAGAAAATTAACTTGCATGGCACATGATCCGGGACAAGTATCTCGTACTTTCTGGCGGCCCGTCTCCGTGCCTGTATGTCGGGGTTCGCCCAGTCAGTACGATTATAGAGAACCTCGAAATCAATCCTATCAACGGCCTCCTCGATTGGTATGGGCCGAATTCCGCTCTTGTTCGAAACATCTGGTGAAAAAAGGGCGCCCTCAATTTGCAAGACCTTTGGCGAGATCATGAGGAACTTGCTTTCGATGATTCTACCGTCATTTCTAGCAACGTACTCCATCGGGTGCTCGTCGCAAAAACAAAGGTGAACGTAGTGATCCATTCCAAGTCGTTCGTCCGCGTTGGCGCTCAACTCGTTTCCGCCGCACGCGATGGTGTCTAGCACCCCCAATTCTTGGAGAGCGACTCGCGAATACAACCCGCCTAACTTTTTTATTGATTCTAGGTTTCTCGTGTCAGTAAAGTGATAGAGGCAACTGACCCGATCCAGCGGATTCTTCGAATAGCGATTCAACTCGACTCCCATGGCGTCGCCACCCGGACACCCGGCGTGTTATGAATATTCGCGCTACTTTCTGTCTGGCGCTCGATGAGCCTTTTGGCTGGCCGCGGGCTCACCGACAATTGGGGCAGCGCAGCGATGACGCTCATGGTGCTGGCGATAGAATCGTTCTGCGTGAGCACACTGTCAAAGCCATTGAGCCGCCTGTCATCGCTACGTACAAATTGCGAGCGTCGAGCTCGTCTGCGTTTAGAATCACAGCAGCTTCTGCTTCGACGCCCTTGAGGAGCAGCGTGCTGCCTACCGAGCATTTCGTCAACGGGCGCCCGGTCAAGCGATCCTCCTCGCATACCAAGATGGCGGCCTCGCGAAAGCGGAGCGCCTCGTCGCCTGTGCATAGTTGCATTGCCCGAACGCACGCTCTCAATACTGCTGGGCGATGGGCTCTTACGCCGGCCTAGGCACTGATCTCAACGAGAAAGTCTGCCGCGTTTGCAAACGGCGGAATCCGGACAAACGCAATTGCTGTTAGCGCCGAGGTAAAATTGACCCACCTGGCCGGTTGAAAATTGACCCACCTGACCTTACTCGAACCCTCGGGTTCATGTTATCGAAGGAGTCTCAGGTGGAAATCGAAGTCCTCAGCCGACAGGGCAAGGGCATTCGGGCGATCGCGCGCGAGCTGTCGATCTCCCGCAACGCGGTCCGAACGACATTACGAGGGGCTGGCGATCAAACGTACGGCCCCTGCCAGCCGCGGCCGACCAAACTGCATCCGTTTCACGACTATCTGCGGGAGCGTATCTCGGCGGCCGGCGCGACGCGTTTGACAGGCATCGTGTCGAACCCATCGTTCGCTTTGAAACCGCACCGGGCGATCAACTCCAGATCGATTTCGTCGTGTTTCGGCGCGGTGAATTTCCTTTGCGAGCGTTCACGGCCTCGCTTGGATATTCACGCATGTCGTACGTCGAGTACGTTGATAACGAGCGGGTTGAAACCTGGATCGGCTGCCTGGAACGAGCGCTGTCGTGGTTCGGCGGTGTTCCGCGTCACATTTTGTGCGACAATCCTTAGGGCATCGCTTTCATCCACTCTTTCACGATTTCGTGCGTCACTACGGCGTCAGAATCAAACTCTGCCGACCATATCGAGCGCAAACCAAAGGAAAAGTTGAGCGTTTCCATCGATACTTGCGCGATTCGTTCTATCGGCCGCTTGCAACACGCTTGGGTTCCGTTCTCGTTGACGTCCCGATCGCCAACCGCGAAGTCCGGTCGTGGTTGGACACGGTTGCCAACGTTCGCGTTCATGCAACGCTCAAAGAACGCCCGATGGATCGGTTCCAAACGGAGAAAGCCGCGCTTGCGCCGTTGCCATTACGCTATGCTGGAAAGCGCGTTGATGAGCGCCCCTGCACGATTACAAAGCAGCGCGTTCCGATACCGGTCGAATCTCTCCAACATCCGCTTGAGGTCTACGCCCAATTTGCTGCGGAGGTCTTGGCATGATCGAAATGGAGCGCATTCGCGAACTCTGCGATCAGCTTGGCATTTCAACGATGGCACGCGATCTTTCAACGATTGCCGAACGCGCTGCCAAAGAGGAAGTGAGCTATCAGCAATTCTTCGAGCGGATGCTGATCTGCGAACATCACGAGCGACAATCACGCAGTCGAACATTACTCACGAGAACCGCTGGCTTCCCCGCCATCAAGACGCTTGAGCAATTCGATTTTAAATTCGCAACTGGAGCGCCCAAAGCGCTGCTAACCGAACTTGCATCCTTGACGTTCGTTGAACGGGCCGAGAACGTCGTGCTCTTAGGGCCGTCCGGCGTTGGCAAGACACATCTCGCCATTGCACTCGGGTACAAAGCTACGCAGGCCGGCATCAAGACGCGCTTCGTTTCTGCAGCCGATCTCATGCTGCAGCTTGCCGGCGCATATCGGCAAGGGCGTCTCAAAGAATACATTCGTCGATCGATCAACTTGCCGCGGCTACTCATCATCGACGAACTCGGCTACTTGCCATTCGCACGGGACGAAGCCAATCATTTCTTCCAAGTCATCGTTCAACGATACGAGCGCGGCTCGGTTCTCATCACCAGCAATCTTCCGTTTGCACAATGGGACTCAGCGTTTGCCGACGATGCAACCATGACGGCGGCGATGCTCGATCGTCTCCTTCATCACGCGCACGTCGCGATGGTCAGCGGCGATAGTTTCCGTCTGCGCGAACGGCGCATGGCGGGGAGTGGCCTACCAACCCTCAAAAACGAAGCGGCAGTGGGTCAAAATTAAACCGGCCAAACCCAAGATAAGTGGGTCATTTTTCACCCGGCGTTAACATACGCGGATCGTCGCAAAAGCGTGGAGCGTGCGCAACCGCTCTGGTGCTGCTAATTCTAGGGGGTCTCCAGGAATTTGTTTGATTTAACGATCCCTTATGTCGATCCGCCAATGTCAGAGGTTCTCTCCGGAGGTTCAAGCCATGCGCCCTGGACGATCATCCAGACATCAGCACGGGAGGGCTTGACATAACCGTGGTCGAGTATGCGATTTTTTTCCTCTTCGGTAAATGTGTAGAAGCCGTACGATCCGCCGTCGAACCTACATGGTTCGATGACGAAGCCTCCCTCAAGGATTCTGAAGCGCGGATTCACGGTTTCGCGGACAGCGTCAGCGAACCAGTTCACGCATTTCGTCAGGTGGACAAGACCAAGTTCGAGAGTTTCGTCCCACTCAAAGAGCCTTTTTTCGTACGCATCGTAATCGCCGCCGAAGTATTCGCCAAGCATCATTTCGATTGAATCGCAAGTGAGATATTCGTCGTCAATCGTCCAATTCCGTGACGGTGTAAATTCCGAAAATGTTGAAAAAAAAGCGATTACAGCATCCGCCGACATCTTAGCCGCGATTGCGAGCGAGTGGGCAGTCTTAGGCCAGAGTACGGCCTCAACTCTCGGTCTCAGCTCGATTCTAAAATCTCTGTACCACCATTTGGGCAATCGGTATGTCCCTGGTCCTAAAGCCTGCGAGGTCCATTCATCCCATCTCTCCAGCGATAGGCCGTGGACAATCAAATCTATCGCGTTGGCGAGAATTTCCCCGGAGATTGCGCGACGCTCGTCGTCAACCGTAAGGAGCCTGGCGCAATATGCCTCGTGCTCGGCTTTGATCGCGTGCAGCTTCGCTGTCGTGAAATGCTCTGGTGCGACGTCTACCTTACTGTGGCACAGCGCGCAGAGCAGCATCAGGTTTGGGTAGCTGTTCCGTTCCTCGCTGCTAAGCTCTGGGTCGTACCGAGGGCCACCTGGTTTGGCTGCGGAAATGTGGGCGCGCTCTCCGGTGATCTTCGGATCGCCCCCAATTTTGTCGACGAGGTCATGCCTGCAGATGCTGCAAAGCCCACGAGCGCGACTCCATACGATATTATTTGCCGTCTGCGGGATGGACATGGAGCGGTCTTTAGAGCAGGGCCACGCTACTCCATCTAATCGGGTGTGCGTGAGTCTAAAAATCGTCTAACGGATCCGACGGAGAAGGCTCCAATCGTATGGGAGCGACCGGGAGCAAAAGGTGCGGAGTCTCTCGGAAAATCGAGGTTTCAGTAACGCACAAAGGATATGCTGGGAGCCCACTTCGAGAGTTCGAGTCTCGTTCCCGGTACAAAATCGCGGCAGAAGTAGGTGCCGACGTTTACGCGAAGCAGGTGCCGATGGATATCTCCGATGTCGACCACAAAATCCTAATATGGCTTCGGGGCTTAGGAAGCGAGCCCGACTATACCTATCAGACAAATACACGGTCTTACAACCAGGCCGCAAGTATGGCGGCCGCGGCACTGAATATAGCCTCCGACCAGCTTCGCGATCGATTTGAGGCTCTTGCGCGGGAGGGACTCGTCGAGCTTGTCTCGCGCGCGGGTTTGAGTGGCGTCTATTATGCTCGCATTACCGAAGATGGGCGCGAAGAGCTCCGCCGTCCAATACCGTTAGACTATGGTGCGCCTATAGTTTTCGTGAGTTGCGGTCAAATGACAGACGATGAGCGTGCACTTGGGGCAGCGGTCGCGTCACTGATCGACAAGGAAACGCCGGCACAATCATATTTCGCGGAGAATCAGGCGACGTTCGATGGCGTCTCAACGAACATTCTGGGCGCACTATCGCGCTGCGTTGGATTTGTCGGCATAATGCACCATCGCGGTGCGCTCTCAAACTCCAACGGAGAAACGTATCAACGCGCATCCGTTTGGATTGAACAAGAAATCGCTATCGCGTCATACCGCATTCAAACGCTAAAGGACCCGATTACCGTCCAGCTCTATGTACAACGTGGAATCAAGCGCGAGGGCCTACGCGACAAGATTATGCTCAATCCTCTGGAATTTGAAACAAACGACGAAGTCCTTGAGCATTTTCGGTCCATCGTACGGGAACGCTTTGGTGGTCTATCGGAAGTCGCGACATCCGATTTTCAGGCAACATTACCGGATAGTGTTACATCGGCGACACATCTCACTCAAACGCCCGAGTGTGAGGCCTGACATGACCTCCCAGTTCAAATCGAGCGCAGAAAAAATTGCGGAACAGCTACGATGCTTGTCGAAGCGCTGCAGCAGCAAATCGAGAGCCTCATTATAGAGCCCGAACGCTCTCGAGGCGACGATCTTACAGCGGTCATGATTAAAACTTGCTTATAATTTTGATCAATATTTGTATTTCCAGGAAACGATGGTCTCGACTTCCTGGTCATTGGATTTTTTAACGCGCCTGCCATCGACTGTTTTTTGAAAAAGCGCCCTACAGCGCTCTCGCACGGCGCAGCGGCGAGGTCCGGGTTCTACGTGTGAACGCGTAGGATGAGCAAGAGTTTTTCGAATAATCGTGGCACAAGAGGTCGAGCACTGCGCCACGAATCTATTTTGCGACCCCAGACTCGACCTCGACGGCGATCAAACCCGCGACAGTGCCGTCGATGAAGCCGCCCGTATGCGGCGCTCCGCCGTAGTTGACGCGACACGACGAGCGAGTTCCATCGAAATAACGCCCGGCTGCCTTTTCTAGAACGCGCTTGCCGTAGTCGTCGTGGTTTGCCATCTCGCCTAGTAATTCACAGGTGGCCTTGAGCGTTCTTAACTCATCTCGAGTTGTAGTAACACGGTGCGCACATCAGAACTCCGGCCCTGCCCCGCGTCGCGACGTTGCCACACGCGCACAATAATGTAGTAGCCCCTTCGCCTGTCGGTTTCGGGATTTGCGATGGAGTAGCACCCTCGGCTGGCGGTTTCGGGATTTGCGGTGGTAATCCGGAGCGGGGAACGGCTTTCGCTTTGAGTGCGACGCGGTTATATATATCAAAATGCGCACCGCAATCACGGCAAATTGCGTCGTCAAATGTCTTGCTCCCGGCACCTGCAAGTAACGCCCCGATCGGCCCCCCCAACAGGAGGCCGCCAATTGTTCCCCTTAGCGACGTTCGGCCCGGCCGCCACTCCACGGTCCCGCCGCACACGGAGCACTCGTAATATAACGGTTCAGACTTACTCAAATCACGGATTGGTTTTCGAATCCGTCAGAAGGCTACCTGCGGCAAATGATTATTGGCAGCGTTGCGGCACGAACTGCCTGGATTGTGGCGGACGGCATGATACCAGCCGCCACGCGGGCCCGTCAATTTCAGCACGGAATGTGATGATATGACACCGGTCGTCAGTCCTCGGAAGCCTCGGGCTCAGATTCGCCGACCTGAGCCCAGCGGACGGCTCGCCACGGCGGGGCGCGAGGTGAGGCAAGCTAAATGCTAAGGCGAAAGACACCTCAAGCATCGCGCGTCACGGATCCGCCTAGCTTCATCGTGGCGATCCTGGACTGAGCGATGCCGTGCTCGGCAGCATGGCCAGCTGAAAATGGTCCGCCTTGCAACTCAGCGAGGTCCAAGGACCTAGAGGTTGGGTGCAGTTATAGTCGCCACGGGTGCCCAATTGTAGCTCTATACCGATTTTTAGGCGATTGCTACGCCCAATTATGAGGCTTCGCACCACCAACCTAGGGGACGATGTGCTGGAGTAAGCACTAGCTTGAACGATTCCATGCGTGGCCTCGCGAATCGGGCGGAAATGGAAGAGCAACCGTTATCCGTTCCGCCCCTGCGACTCCAGGCTACGGGTTATGCGAGCACCTCCTCGATAACCGGCCGGATGGCTCTCGGACCGTGCGAACATGTTGACCCATCACTAGTGCAGCTCATGGCGCAAATGGCGCAGGTACTTTACGCAAGTGCCGGAGCCATGCGAACGTTGCCGCCTTCCGGCGAAGATGAATCACGCGCCCTGCGTGAGCTCCTGACCGCTAGTGTCGCCATTGCTGCGACCGAGGCTGAAACATTCGCCACTCTCTGCTCACTCGATCTCTGCGCCACCGCCCGCATCCACGCCCGATCGCTCGGCGACCTCGCGCGCCGTTTCGTCTTGTTGCCGAATCATCGCGATATTGCGAAGCGAATGTACGACGCGTCGAATGCGTCGCGTCGTCAACTCTATGCAACGGCACCGTTAGACAATCCGGCCCGACTTGCAATCGAAGCGGCATTTGAAGGCGACGCTACGACAATGGAGCAGCTTGAGCGCCATGCATATGACGCAGATGATCAATCCGCCGAGCTCTTTATGACAGCGTTTGAGGCGCGCTATATGAGCAAATGGAATCATGCCGACATCGTTGCTTTGGCCGAAGCTGGCCAACGTCTCTTAGCTGCCGCTGACAATGTGCGTACGACGCTTGTTGTTGATGTTGGTGCAGATGCCATGCTGTATCGCGCAGTGATGGCCGTGCTCAGCATCCTGTTTGTAATCAGGAAACTTTACGGCGTAGAAATCCAGGATCGCCTGGACGATTTTACTGCTCGCTTTAACATTTTCAAGGCAAGTTTTGATGCGGAAGCGGACGCCGAGCATGCCGGGGCCGAGGCAATCGCCTCACGTCGGACGTAGCAATGAAACTCAGGATGGCGATCATTAAGAACGGACAGCATGGAAACTTATAAGGTGACGGCCAGCGAGTTTATTGAGATGCACGACGACCTCGGCGTTGCCCAGGATGTGCTGTCTTCCGCTGGTCACGAGTCCCTTTCATATTGGCGTGATGGGAATGCTCCGCATCACGTGGACATCGGAATCTTTGGTACTGGCGATCATAGGATCAGCGTCCTTGACATTTTCGGAGGCTATTCGCCTCTATTCATTGACCAAGCGGTTTTCACCAGGTCACGTACGGAGCTCGCGACCGCTGCATCCTTGTTGATCGATACCAACATCGCTACCTATCTCCGCCAGTTTCTCGAGGGTTCATTGGCACCAGCGCTGGCCCCAAGCATTCGCCAGTTCGTCGCTTGGTTGTCCTGCGTTCCCGTTGGACTGCATCCCGCCTTCGCATTGATGGAGAGCAAGGCCACTAGTGCGGATTTTGAGGCATTTGCAACCGACACTGTGAAAGCGGTCATGACGATCGCATATATGGACCGCGCCTACTTCCAAGCGTGCGGCCTGGTACGCGTTGATGAGGGCGGCCTTGACATGCTCGAGAGAGAGCACGGTACGCGCGACCTTTTAGCTCTTGCACAAAGCGAAGCGATAAAGGTACCCAAGATGGACGAGGACACGACCGAACACACATTCGCGATCCTCGGCATGGCGGCGCTATTAGAGACGGATTTTTCAAAAGCGCAACTGCGACGAAAGGTTGAAGGGCTGCTTCAGTTCATGGAACGGTATAGACTGCTGTTTTCGCCGGTCGCAATTGGTGCTGCATTCATGCATTTTCTAGGTTTGTCCGGAAAATTTTTAAGCCTTTCCCCGATGATGGCGGCAGCTTCGGTGACCGACAAGATCGACCGCGCCTCGCGCGATTGCATCCTCCTAGAACTGCCAGCCCTCGCGCTTGCTATGTCACCTCCTCACATTCTGCCTTTGTATCTGATTGCAACGGCCGACGCGGACCTGGCCGCCATCGGTCGCAACGTGCACTTTCATTCGATACTATCCAACGCCAGCGGCTCATGGAGAAGAATTGCGGTCCGATTTGATTTCGAGGGCGTTCTCAGTCAAGTACCTCCAGATGTCAGCGATCGCCTTGGCCGATCGATCGAGGCTTGGTCAACAGCCAAGGAATGGTTCCGCGCCGGCGATGACGATCTGGATAAGCGAACCCACGACGCAGCAGAAGAAGTGGGTGTAATTATCGCAGACCGCTATAGCTGAGATCCAATGGCCATCTCGGGGCTCCTCGGGGGCGGCGCCGCCCTCGGTTGGTTGTGGCACCGTTGTGGCACGAACTCGGTGCCTCAGGCCGACGTTGCCTGACACAAGACGCGTCCATTAAATGCCGAAAACCAGACGAAATGGGAGTATTCGATACGCCTGATCACTCTTCGTCATCGCCAGACTCAGATTCGATTCCCGTTGGCGCTACCACGTTAGCCTCGCCATGGCGGGGCTTTTTCTTTTCTTTGCGGCATTTGACTCAGTGCGTCAATCCCGCATTCAAGGATTTCCACTGGACGGTGCGCAGCACTTCTTTCAACACTGCAGCCGATGTCGTTGTCGTCACGCAGAAATTTTCGACGTACGGTGTTTGCGAACCATGATGAAACGGCAGGCGGCCAAAGCACAACGTTGCGCTCCACGTTACGGGATCCGTGGGGCTTTGCTCTTTGAAGGCAACCGTCGCGCCGTCGACGTGCAAGCGTTGAACGTGATCTCCGTCGGGGGTTGGGAATTCCGGAAGATTCTCGCTTGCGCGCACGTGAATCGCGGCCGAAGCGTACGCCTCGGCGAATTTCGTGGGCGATTGCATGGCGGCTTTCGGGTTTGCCTGCATCGCCTGCATCGCTTGCGCCAGCGCTTTCGCATGCGGATTGCCGGCGCCGGCGGCGAGTCGCAAATCGAACAGCGCCGAGCAATCGAAGAGGGGTCTCGGCGGCAACGGGTGCGTCGCAATGCTGATCTCCACCGTTGTTGCCGACCGGTCCGAATTGATCGTCCAACCGTTTCTGGTGAACGGAGTGATGATCGCTGTACGCAACGTCGACGCTGCTTTAACGAGCGCCGCCCGTTCGGCGGTCGTCGGCGGACGGCATTCCGTGGATTGAGCGATGAGCATGGCCGCTACGAGCAACATGCGGCGGCTCCCTTGAGGCCACTAATCACCAGCGCCAGCGCAAAGCGTTCTCGGTTGATCAAGTGCTGTGACATCGCAACTCGATTCTTCAGACGCCGGGCACGGTCCGCTACGGTTAGCCGACGAGCCGGGCCGAGGAGGGATGACGAGGTACCGAGAGGCTCTAATTTACGAGGAAAGCGCCGGATTCATTGCGATTACGGCCCGGCACGTATCGCCCTGTTTCGTGCTCAGGACGGCAGCGTGCGAAACACCTCACGCACGCCGCCGCGACCCCTTAGACGAACAGCCACCATATGACGCTAAGAAGCGTCGTTAGGCCTGGTACCGAGTGAGCATGCTGCGCCCTCGATGGTGGCTTTGGTTTCCCAGTGAAGAGGCATTGCTTGGGAGCGTCATCTTCGCGCTTCCAATAGAAATGATTTCCGCCGCTGTTAAGCAACACGACGCGCGCGTAACCGTAGACCTCACACTCGTTGCCAAACTTCTTTCGAGCGAGTACCGGTACGACCTCAATGGTGGTGTCGCCAATTTTCGGGCCCTGGCCATTGTTGGTCTTGATCTCCGCACGCACGTAATAATAGGAACCGGCAGCATAGCAGCATCTACCCCACGTGCGATTCCCCCCAGCGTTCACCGCGCCGTAGTCGTGCTGAATCGTCTTCCCGAGGTTGTAGACCGTCACCCACATCCAATATTTTGTGCCGTTCACGGTTTCGATTACCCCGGTGTTCGCGCGCGCCGGAAGCGGGGCCATCAGGATCGGAACGAACAAAGTCAGGCTCGCGAGGAGCACTAAAAGTAGTCGTCTCATGAACGGCACTTCTTCAATGGACTAAAGGCCCCCTCGGCAGCAATTACGGGAGAGCATTTTCACTCGGGCCGTACGCGCTTTGCAGCCCAAGCGACCAGGTACTGTGCGGAATTCCGATAGCGCGCTGGCTCTCTTGCAAATAACGAGCGTGATACAATGTTTTTACGGCATCGCGCGGGGCTTTGTCGAAATCGCTTTCCGCTATTCGAGGAGAAGATATGAAGATTGCATCGCTAATTGCGCGCATTCTGCTGGGGCTGCTCATGCTCGCAGGTGGAATAGCCGGCATCGTTCTCATCAACAATCCCGCTCCGCTGCCCGGGCTTGCCGGTGAATTCACGCGCGTCCTTGCCGAGTCGCGCTGGACGCTTTTCATTAGCACCGCACAGATCGTATCCGGCTCGCTCTTGCTGATCAATCGGTACGTCAATCTGGCCCTCGTTATTTTGGCTGGGTTCTTTTATAACAGCTTTGCGTTTCACATCACGATGGCACCAAGTGGGCTTCCGATCGCGATCGTCGCTTTCTTACTGTGGGTGCTGGTCGCGCTGCCCAGGCGCGCGAGTTTTGGGGCGCTTTTCAAAGACTAACCAATTGCTTTTCTCCTCGCGAGAACCATGGCTGTCGCTTCCGATCCTATCTGGCCGCCGGAGCGCATATAGCCGTTAATTCACGCTGTCTTCCAGGAGTCTGGCTTCTTCGGAAGAGCCTGCATCGACGACAATTACGCCATCGGCCATGCGTTGTGTCTCTATTCCTCTCCATCGTTCGCGCGATTCGATGATCAAGAAACGAGCCTTTCGTTCGCGTGCAACGGCCGCGACGGCGGCCGCGTCTTCCGCGTATTCCGCATCCATATCATGGGATCGTGCGAAGGCGACCGCGGCATCGTCGGTATCAACGAGGAGCGGTAGATGTCCCCGATCCATAAATCGACGAGCGGTATTTAGCGTTGATGTCGAAATGCCGGCAATAACAAGCGAGGGCATTTGTAATCGAAGTGCGCGCGTGATGATGAGTGCAGCTACCGTCGAGATGACGATGGTCATGATCACGACGAGAAACAACGTGCCAACGAGCACATCTCCACCGCGGAGGCCCCACGCGGGAAGTTGCGTGCCGTAATAGGTTGCAAGTGATACCGCGACAATACCTCGCGGAAAAACGGTCATCATCAAAATGCGTTCCCGCCACTTGACCGGACCACGGAACGTCGCAAGCGCGACGGTAACGATACGAATCAGGATCAATGCAGCGACGATTGCAGCGGCCGGTACAAGCAACGGCCCCATCGTCGCGAGCCGGATTTGTGAGGCTAAGAGTACGAAGACTGTCGAGAGGGCAAGCATCGAGAGATCGACTTTGAATGAACGCAGCAAACGTTCGTGCGGAAGAGATCGGAAATCCATAAGCAAGCCGCACGCAACAACGGCAACGAGGCCGCTCTCATGGGAAGCAAACTCCGCGAGCGAATAGGTGCCAAACGCCAAGAGGAGGACGAAGATCTTACTGATATCGCTAGACGTTCGCGTGACAAACCGTAGCGCAAACATTCCGGCGACGCCGCACGCAATACCAATCCCCAATCCGATCGCAACGTGCGAAGCGGCCTGCCATGCGGCATCCAGTGGCCCCGTCGGGCGCGACGTGAACGATGCAAACGTCACCGCAGCGATAATAACTCCGAGTGCATCGAGTACGAGACCCTCGGTTTCCAACAAGTGTCCGACCCAAGCGCGCGGTCGAAGTCGAGCCATCAGCGGCCCAATGACCGTCGGCCCGGTCACAACGCAAATCGATGCGATCATCGTCGCGACAAGCGGCGTAAGATGATTGATGCGAGCAATCATTGGAACGATAAATAATACTAGCCCCGTTCCAATAACTGCCAGAAGTGCAATAGTGGCTTTTGGGATGTGTTGTAAATTGACGCGTAGCGTCACCTCAAAGAGCACCACAACAACGGCCAAAGAGAGCAACGCTCGCGTCGCCGGCTGCGTCAGATCCAGTTGCAACAATCCTAAACCGGTAGGACCAGCTGCGAGACCACATGCAAGGGGTGAAACGATCGACGGGATCCCCGCTGTGCGCGACAGCGCCCGCGCTAAAAGTGCGGCAAAAAGAACGAAGACCGCACCGATTTCGACCTGTAGCGAAGGGAAATGCGCGAGCAAACTCATCGTACCGACGTTGCTCCGATCACGTTCGTATTCCTGGCAAACGCGCTAGCGCAATACCACAATCTGGGCACTTGCATGATCGCTCGCGAATGTGTCGGTAGAGACCTCGTACAGCGATACGATGCTATCATTATCGACAATGGCTTCGCGTACCGCCTGAATGAACGCGCGTGTCGTTAACGCATCATTGCTCTTGCTTCCAATAATGCTTGCCGAGTAGGAGGTGCTTGTCAACGTTGTTGTTGCGGGCTGCCCACGCAGAAGCCATGCTCCTTTGATCTTTGCCCCAAACGATGCAATCCACGGGTTACCAGTGCTTAGCAACGGCGCAGCATACTCTTGCATCTGCGCGACGTACTGCGCAAGCGACGCGTGAGGATCGAGGCCGCAGACAATGGTTGTAAAAGGGTGCGTGATACGCGCCGCGCCCAATCCGGTAATGGGAGCGTGGAGCAGCGCACTAATTTGCGCAGCTTTGCTCCTGGAGCGCGCCAGCGCGCGCCGAACAGCCCTGCGTTTTGGAGCGTCGCAGCGCTGGATAAATTGCGTAACGTCTGCGAAATCGTTCCTTCCATCGCTCGTCCAAATATCCGAAATTTGTTGGACGCTTGCGGCATCGGCGCGGCGTACGAGGATATATGCATCGACACGTTTCCTTGCGGTTGGATTCGTCGCATCATGTTCGTAAAAATCTGCTGGTTGGACGAGTGCGCGTATCCGCTCGATGTTCGCTGCAACGCCATGGAGGTGAATAACGACCGCGTCGACGTTGGCATCGGCAGTCGCTTTTCCGAACGTTCCGATGTAGCGTTCCGCGAGCGGAAATCCTGCAGCGCGTTCACTCGTTGTGAGGCCATTTGGCGCGATCTTCAAGGGCTCTTCGACTGTTGTTCCATTAATGCCTAATGTTACCGTCGCATAGGAGAGCTCTTCAAAATCGCTGCGAATCCTAAATGGGACATCACTCGTGCGATAGAATTCAGGTGTACGATTCACCGGACAGAGGACCGATTGGCCATGGGGGATAGTGATTTTCGGGGCCGTAAGGCCTGTTCGTACCGTTGATGAGATCGCAGCAGCGTCGATCCGTGCTTCTTCCATCGCCTCGTTCTGTAAAAATGCCGTTCTCGCATTACAATCGATGCCAAAAAAAGGTTGTCCGGAAAATCGTACATTGGTTCTTGGAATCTGATCGAGCGGGCTATTATCGGCGTCATAGATCCGGCTCAATCGTTTAAGTTTCGGCTCGGCTTCGTCGATCGTGCCAAGGTCGATGAGGATTTGACCGATCATCAATACTTTGTCGCCTTCGTTGAAGCCGTCATATCCAACGGGAGCGGGAACGCGCCACGAGCGCATCGTCGATGCGGGAAAGCCCAGTCGCTCGAACGTATGCAGGACCGCATCCAACTGCCTCTGCGAAACATCACGCGGTCCTTGCACGGTGCGCGTGAGCCCTTTCCAATGACCGGAGGCACTCCAATCAATGTGAAGTAAACCGGGACCATTTTGCTTGACTAACCAGCCTCCGTCGATGGATCCGACGTGATGGCCGAGTACGGCGACGCCGACAACTACGTGGGCACCGGGGAACGCATAGGTCCGTTCGACTCGCGCCACCACCGTGTGTGGGTTCGTCTGCGGAGTTGTGCTCCCGAGAAGCAGGAATGCGCACAGAGTCACAAGCATGCGATGCATCAGCGATCTCCTCACTACAAAACAGAGCATAGGAACGTGATTTGATGCCACTTGTACCAATACTTGCCGCAGTTGCCGCCCTGACGGTTCATACGCGGGTCAACGTGCCGATACAGCATGTTTATCTTCCAGTTGTCGTTGCAAGTGGCTGGGGTATGCAAAACGGCCACCTCGAGGGGGGTGACACGGATATTACGCAGCATCAGATCGATGCAACAACGGCGCAACTCGCTCGGGTCGGCATCGGTGCGGCGCATCTCTCCGAGTGGCGCCAAGAGGTGAAAATCTATGCGCGGGGCGGATATAAGAACGTGGCAATCGCGGTGCTCTTGGTGGATCTCGGTGCACCGCGTGTCGCTGCGGAACTCACAAAAAAGATACAAGCAATTCCGATGCGTCATTTTCTTCTCGCCTACAACCAGTACGCTGAAGTAAACTGTCCGGCAATGCACGCGGCAATCGATCATAGCCTTCGACTCGAAGCTGATCGCCTTATGGCCAACTATAGCGGCGCGAAGCTTATTTCTCTTGAAACAGTGACCGATCCGAGGAATGGTTCGTTTCGCCCAATTCCGCTATGCGGCGCGCCTCATCCGACCATCAAAAGCGCAGGAGCGTTCCCTCCAACCAATGATCGTGACAGTCTTACCGTTTATGACTCGGCGAACGTGCAATTCTCTTACACCGCTCCGGTTGATCTCAACGTCTCGGCTCCGGACGGAGCATTTACGACGTTCCCTTATAGTACGTTCGGCTATTCCAGACCAATCATCGGGCAACAGAATCGCGCATTTACCTTTCGTAACGGCCGCTTCGCAGCCGTGCCCGGATATGGCGATGTCGCAGCGCGAGTGCAGACGGCGCTCGCCGTTTTCCCACAGCGCAATCGTCCGACCTTCGAGAAGGCGGCTGCTGTGGCTCAGCATCTCGCCATTCCGGCAGAAGATTTGCGAATCGACAGCAAGAGGATGCTTATTTACGTTCGTCTTCATTCGGTGAGTAACGATCGGTGGCGCGACATTAGCACTAAACTGTATGGGGGTAATAACACGGTCTATTTTTTCGTTAAGGATTGTGCTCCATATCGGCGCTACGCGCACGCAGCCGCGCTTAGAATGGCACGATCGCTCGCAAAGGTCGCCGCCAAAACACTCGCGATACACCTCGGTCCGCTCGTACTACAGACCGACTACGCCGGCGCAAGCAGCGCGGCAACGTGTGGCATCGACGGCTCGGGTAATCTAGATGCATTGATTGCATTCGTCGGGCGCCACGGGGGCGCAACCTTTGGCGATCCAACGTGGGC